>Ga0316575_10000050_pt1 | contig 29877 bp, 25 predicted proteins | sample J5NA_FD_203072 | JGI IMG/M metagenome (GOLD analysis project Ga0316575, IMG submission 203072) | Rhizosphere microbial communities from salt marsh grasses in Alabama, United States - J5-7_050615r2r3 | ecosystem: Host-associated > Plants > Roots > Rhizosphere | place: USA: Alabama | collected...
GGTCGGGATCCAACCGATCATCGCGACGCTCGTGCTCTGGCTCGCCGGCCGAGGCATCGCCCTCCTCATCACCAGCGGCTTCATCACGACCATCAACTCGACTCCGTACGCGTCCATCGCGAAGGGGCACCAGCTCGGGCTTCCGGTGGAGTTCCTCATCGCGCTCGTGGTGATCATCCTCATCGCCCTCCTGGTGCGTCGGACGGCGCTCGGCGTCCTCACGGAGGCCATCGGCATCAACCCCGACGCGAGCCGCCTCGCGGGCGTCCGCTCGCGCAGTATCACCTGGGGTCTGTACGCCCTGAGCGGCGCGCTCGCCGGCCTCGCGGGGATCCTCTACAGCTCGAACATCATGGCGGCGGACGCGAACGCCGCCGGCGTGAACATCGAGCTTGACGCGATCCTCGCGGTGGTCATTGGCGGCACGTCGCTGGCGGGCGGGAAGTTCAGCCTCGCCGGGACCGTCGTCGGCGTCTACATCATCCAGACCCTCGTGGTGACCGTCACGTTCCTCGGCGTCCCCGCGACGGCGGTGCCCGTGTTCAAGGCCATCGTGGTCATCATCATCGTCGTCTTCCAGGCTCCGATGGTGCGCAAGTGGTTGAGAGGGATATTCACATCAGGATCGGGTGACGCGAAGGTCGGCACTCCCGCAGCGATGGAAGGGAGCGCAGCATGAACGCGACCGCTACCAAGGCTCCCGTGAGCTCGTCTATGGCCGTCCCGGCCTGGCGTCGGGCGATCATCAACAAGTCCTCGTGGCTTCCGGTCGTCGCCGGGGCGACGCTGCTCATCGTGATGTTCTCCGTCGCCCAGGTGAAGTTCGAGGGCCGGTTCATCAAGCCGGGCGTCATCTCCTCGCTCTTCGTCGACAACGCGTACCTCATCATCCTGGCGGCGGGCATGACGCTGGTCATCATCACCGGCGGGATCGACCTGAGCGTCGGCGCGGTGATGGCGTACACGGACTGCCTCGCGGCATTCCTGCTGCGCGACCACTTCCCCGTGTGGGTCGTCATCCCGATGGTGATCCTCGTCGGCATGGTGTTCGGCCTGATCACCGGGATCCTGGTGCAGTTCTTCAACGTGCAACCATTCATCGCCTCGCTCGCGGCGATGTTCCTCGCGCGCGGGCTCGCGTACATCGCCGCCCAGCGCCAGATCCCCGTCGACAACGAGACGATCCTCGGCCTCAACAACAACAAGATCCGCTTCGGCGACTGGTACATCACGCCCACGGTGATCATCGCGCTCGTGATCGTGGTGATCGTCGCGTGGACCATGGCGTACTCGCGGTTCGGGCGCACCGTCTACGCCATCGGCGGCGGCGAGCAGTCCGCGAAGCTCATGGGTCTTCCCGTGGCCCGCACCAAGGTGCTTGTCTACGTCATCAGCGGGGCCTGCTCCGGCGTCGCCGGCGTCGTCTTCATCTCCTACACGGCCGCGGGCTACTCGCTCAACGGCGTCGGTACCGAGCTCGACACCATCGCCGCCGTCGTCATCGGAGGCACGATCCTCACCGGTGGAAGCGGGTACGTGTTCGGGTCGCTCCTCGGGGTGCTCGTCTTCGGCGGCATCAAGACGTTCATCAGCTTCCAGGGCGCGGAGCAGTCGTGGACCCGAATCGCCGTCGGCGTGCTGCTCCTGGCCTTCGTCGTCGTCCAGCGTCTGATTGTGGCGAGAGCCAATAGACGTTGACGTCCTCGCAGTAGACTCGCTCGCACGCACCATTCTGAGCGAGGAATGCGAGGGCGCCATGGAGGCCGAGCCGGTCGTCGAGGTCCTCGGTGCGCAGAAGCGCTTCACCGGGGACCTCGCGCTCGACGGCGTGAACTTCCGGATGTTCGCCGGCGAGGTGCACTCGCTCATGGGCGAGAACGGCGCCGGCAAGTCCACGCTGATCAAGGCGATGACCGGCGCCCTGACCCTCGATGCGGGGATCATGCGGATGTACGGCGAGGAGGTCTCGTTCTCCAACCCGGGCGCCGCCCAGCGAGCGGGGATCGGGACCGTCTACCAGGAGATCGACCTCGCGCCGAACCTCAGCGTCGCCGAGAACATCATGCTCGGCCGCGAGAAGAGCCGGTTCGGCCGCGTCGACTGGGAGCACATGCGCACCGCGGCGGCGGACGTGCTCTCCACGCTCGGCATCTCCATCGACCCGCGATCCCCGCTTGGCAGCCACTCGCTCGCCGAGCAGCAGCTGGTCGCCATCGCCCGCGCGATCGCCACGGACGTCAAGGTGCTCGTGCTGGACGAGCCCACGTCGAGCCTCGACCAGGACGAGGTCGGGGAGCTGTTCCGCGTGATCCGGGAGCTCAAGTCCCGCGGCGTCGCCATCCTCTTCATCTCCCACTTCCTGGAGCAGGTCTACGAGATCTGCGACCGGATCACCGTGCTGCGCAACGGCGAGCTGATCGGGGAGTACCTCCCGACCGAGTTGCTCCGGATCGACCTGGTGCAGAAGATGCTCGGGCGCGAGGCGAGCACGCTGGAGGTCCTCCGCCCGCGCGCGGTGCCGACGACGCCGTCGGGCGAGGCGGCGACGCTCGTGTCGGTGCGCGGCATCGGCCGGCGCGGCGCGTTGCAGCCCACGGATCTCGACGTCTTCGAGGGCGAGGTGTTGGGCGTCGCCGGCCTGCTCGGCTCCGGGCGCACCCAGCTCGCCCGGCTCCTCACCGGCATCGACCACGCGGACACGGGGACGCTGGAACTCCGAAGCATCAGGCGCCGCTTCCACAACCCGCGCGCCGCGCTGGAGAAGGGAGTCGCGTACTCGTCGGAGAGCCGGAAGACCGAGGGCATCATCGCGGAGCTGACCGTCAGGGAGAACATCGCGCTCGCGCTCCAGGCCCAGAAGGGCTGGATGCGCCGCATCCCGCGCGCCCGCCAACAGGAGCTCTGCGAGAGCTGGATCGAGGCGCTCGACGTGCGTCCCAAGGATCCGGACCGCAAGGCCGGGACTCTTTCCGGCGGCAACCAGCAGAAGGTGCTGCTGGCCCGGCTTCTCGCCCTCGCGCCCCAGCTGCTCGTTCTCGACGAGCCGACGCGCGGGATCGACGTGGGGGCGAAGGTGGAGGTGCAGCGGCTGATCGGGGAGCTCGCGGCCAACGGCATGACGGTGGTCTTCATCTCCGCCGAGCTGGAGGAGGTGCTGCGCGTGGGGCAGCGCATCATCGTGATGCGCGACCGCGAGATCGTCGCGACGCTCGACCCGGACGCCGTGACGTTCGAGATGCTGCTCGCGCTCGTAGCGAAGGCCGACGATGGCGACTGACGCGGAGTTCACGGCACCCGGCGTGGTGAAGGCGACCGGCGCGGCGAAGTCGGCCGCGCGCGCCGGGGCGGCGGCGCAGACGCCCGGGGTCGCCGGTGGCGCGGAGACGCCGAAGCCGTCCTCGAAGCGTCCGTCGCGCACCGAGCGTCCGGCGCGTTCGGCGAACATCTTCGACGTCGCGCGCCTCGCCGGCGTCTCGCACCAGACGGTGTCCCGCGTCCTCAACGACATCCCCAGCGTGCGTCCCGCGACCCGCGAGCGCGTGGAGCGCGCCATCGCGCAGCTCCGCTACACGCCCTCGCCCGCGGCGCGCGCGCTCGTCACGCGCCGCTCCCGCATGATCGGCCTCATCGCGCCGAACAACGCGGACTACGGTCCGCAGTCGGTGACGCTGCACTTCAGCGCGGCCGCGCGCGACGCCCGCTACGGCGTGATCTCGGTGACCACGGTGAACTCGGACGCGGCGACCATCCGACCGTTCGTCGAGTCGCTGCTGAGCCAACGCGTGGAGGCGATCGTCCTGGTGGTCGCGGACATCGACGTGCTGGAGGCCGTGCGCCGCATCGACGTGGGGGTGCCGGTGATCCCCGTGGTCGCGGGGCCGCGTCGCGGCCGGCTCGCCACGTCCATCGACCAGTACCGCGGCGCCCGCGCGGCGACCCGGCACCTCATCGAGCTCGGCCACCGGCGCATCGTCCATCTGGCCGGCCCGGAGAACCACCCGGACGCGATCGAGCGCATGCGCGGCTGGCGGGACGAGATGGAGGCGGCGAAGCTGCGCATCACGGAGCCCGGTCGGGGCGACTGGTCGGCGAAGAGCGGGCACCGGTTCGGCAAGCGATTCCCGGACGCGACGGCGGTGTTCGTGGCGAACGACCAGATGGCGTTGGGGCTCATCGCGGCGCTCAAGGCGCAGGGGCTCGAGGTGCCGCGGGACGTGAGCGTCGCGGGCTTCGACAACCTGCCCGACGCCGCGTACTACCAGCCGCCGCTCACGACGGTGAGCCAGGACTTCGCGGCGCTCGGCGCGCTCACCATGCAGCGCGTGCTCATCTCGCTCGAGGAGCCGGACGACGCGACGGACGCCACGCCCATCCCGTCGAAGCTCATCGTGCGGGAGTCGACGGCGCCGCCGAAGGGGAGCCGGGCCTAGCGCCCGACGGGGTTTTCCACACTCGCCGAGCGGGATCGTTCGCGGTCGGCCAGGATGCCAGCATGAACGCCGAGGCGGCCGCGCACATCGAGGATCACGTGCGCGCGCTCATCCGCACTAAGGGCGTGGACCCTCTTCGCGACACCGAGGCCGTGCGCGGGCTCGTCGACGAGGCGCTCGCTACATGGGATGAGCGGGCGGGCTCAGGGGCCGTACAACCGCTTGACGACCGGCCCGCGGTGGCCAAGGCGATCCTCGCCGCAGTTGCGGGGCTCGGGCCGCTCCAGCAATACCTCGAGGACCCGACGATCGAGGAGATCTGGATCAACGACCCCGCGCAGGTCTTCGTGGCGCGTGGCGGAGAGCCGGAGCTCACGACGACGATCCTCGACGCGCGCCAGGTGCGGGACCTCGTCGAACAGATGCTCAAGACGTCCGGTCGGAGGCTTGATCTGTCGAGCCCGTTCGTCGACGCGGCTCTGCCCGGCGGCGAGCGGCTCCACGTCGTGATCCCCGACGTGACCCGCGAGCACTGGGCCGTCAACATCCGCAAATACGTCACGCGTGCCACCCACGTCGACGACCTCGTCCGCCTCGGCTCGCTCCCCGCGAACGTCGCCGCCTTCCTCGCCGCAGCCGTCGTCTCGGGACTCAATGTCCTGATCTCCGGCGCCACGCAGGCGGGAAAGACGACCGCGCTCAACGCTCTTGCCGGGTGCATCCCCCCGCGCGAGCGCGTCGTTACGTGCGAGGAGGTGTTCGAGCTCAAGGTGCCGCTCCGTGACGTCGTGTCGCTGCAATGCCGCCAACCGAGCCTTGAGGGCACGGGGGAGATCCCGCTGCGGCGCCTTGTGAAGGAGGCGCTTCGTATGCGGCCGAGCCGGATCATCATCGGTGAGGTACGCGAAGCAGAGTCGCTCGACATGCTGATCGCCCTCAACGCCGGGGTACCGGGGATGTGCACGATCCACGCGAACTCCGCGCGCGACGCGATCACGAAGATGTGCACGCTACCGCTCCTCGCCGGGGAGAACGTTTCGGACCGCTTCGTCGTCCCGACCGTGGCAAGCGCGATCGACATTGTGGTGCACTTGACGCTCGACGCGTCCGGCGCGCGTCGGGTCGCCGAGGTGGTCGGGCTTTCGGGGCGCGTGGACGGGGGAGTGATCGAGACCTCCGTGCTCTACCACCGCGTGGGCGACGAGCTCGTCCGAGGCGACGGATTCGCACCGCAGCCCGAGCGTTTCGCGCGCGCGGGCTACGACGTGGTTGATCTGATGAACGCGAGTTGACGGGCGAATCCGATGATCCTGGGGGTGGTGCTCGGCGCGGGGGTGTTCTGCATCTGGTGGTCGTTTTGGCCGCAGGAGCCTTCGACGACGTCGCGCGCGCCGGGGTGGTCGGGCACTACGCGCGACGCGCTCGTCGGCGCCGGGTTCGCTCGCGTCACCCCGGGCGGACTCGTCATCGCCGCGGCCGTGTTCGCTCTCGCATCGTGGGTCGTCGCGGCCGGTTTGACCCGATCGCCGATGATCGCGCTCTGCCTCGCCGTGATGGCCTCGCGTGGGCCCTTCGCTTGGGTGCATTCCCGAGCCCGTAAACGTTCCGCGCGGCTCCGAGACGCCTGGCCCGAGGCGATCGATAGCCTCGCGTCGGGCATCCGCGCCGGCTTGTCGCTTCCGGAAAGCCTCGCGAAGCTCGGCGACCGCGGGCCCGAGCACCTCCGCCCCGCCTTTACCGCGTTCGCGCGGGATTTCCGCGCCACTGGTCGCTTCGACGACTGTCTCGATACGCTCAAGTCGCGGCTCGCGGACCCGGTCGCTGATCGCATCGTCGAATCGCTGCGGGTGACACGCGACGTCGGGGGCTCCGATCTCGGCCGCGTCCTCCGGGCTCTCGGCTCGTTCCTCCGTCAAGAGGCTCAGACGCGGGGGGAGCTCGAGGCGCGTCAAAGCTGGACGGTCAACGCGGCCCGTCTCTCGGTCGTCGCGCCATGGGTTGTGTTGATCCTCCTCTCGACGCGCGCCGAGGCGGCGGCCGCGTACAACTCGCCGGCGGGTGTGACGGTGCTCGCGCTCGGGGCGCTAAGCACCGTCCTCGCCTACCGCCTGATGGTCCGCATGGGGCGGTTGCCCGTCGAGTCGAGGGTGATGCGATGACGGGCGTCGCCTGGTTCATTGGCGCCCTTGTCGCGGCCGGGGGTGCGTTTCTCGTCGATTGGTGGAGGTCGCGAGTTCCTTCCCTCGAGTCCCGTATTGCACCCGGCCTACGACTGTTGGCGTCGTCGCCGGACGGCACGAGACCGGCCACGCCGGCGCGGTACCCGCGGATGCAGCGATGGGTCGGGCCGCGATTCACGTGGCTCCTACGCGTCGCGGATCGGGTCGGATCAGGTTCCTCGGACGTCGCGCACCGACTGCGACGTGCGGGATCACCGCTCGCGGTCGAACAGTATCGGGCCGAGCAACTCGTGTGGGGCCTCGCCGGGATTTCGGTAGGGCTCGCGTTGTCGTTCGCCTTGCGCGCATCGCGCGGCTCCTCGATCGTCGCGTTGGTGGCACTCGTAGCCGCCAGCGGATGCGCGGGCCTTGTCGGTCGCGAGTACGTCCTCGGTCGCGCTATCGCCCGTCGCGAGGCTCGAATACTCGCGGAACTGCCGACTCTCGCCGAGATGCTCGCGCTATGCGTAAACGCGGGGGAGGGGATATCGAGCGCGATCGAACGGCTGACAAGGATCGCGAGTGGCGCCCTTGCCGACGAGTTTCGCGCCATGCTCGGTTGGGTTCGCACGGGCGTTCCCCTCGCCGAGGCGTTGCGCGACCTCGCCGACGGAACGCGGGTCGCAGAGCTGCGTCGATTCGCCGACGGGATCGCTATTGCTGTCGAGAGGGGAACACCCCTCGCCGACCTCCTCCATGCCCAGGCGCACGACATACGCGAAGCCGGACGTCGTCGCCTCATCGAAGAGGGCGGCAAGCGGGAGATCGCGATGATGGTCCCCGTCGTCTTCATGATTCTTCCCGTGACGGTGGTCTTCGCCGTCTTCCCGGGAATCGTCGCCATCAGGCTCGGATTCTGAGGCGCACAACAAAGGAGAACGGAATGAATCGAATGATCCACTGGATCTGGACACGCGAGGCTGCGCGTCAGCCGGATCGCGGCGACGTGCCGGGATGGGTACTCATCACGCTTATGACGGCGGGACTCGTCGCGGCGTTGTGGGCGGTCGCCGGCCCCGCACTCACTGATCTCTTCACGTCGGCTATCGACAGCGTTTCGGGCGGATAGTGTTCGACGATCGCGGAAGCGCGGCGGTGGAATTCACTCTCGTCTCCGCGCTCCTCGTGGTGCTCGTGGCAGGGGTCCTTCAGCTCGCGCTCACCCTCCACGTGCGCAACACCCTCATCTCGTGCGCGGGTGAAGGCGCCCATCTCGCCGCCGCCGACGACCGAACGCTCGCCGACGGAGAGGCGCGCACGGAGGCGATGATTCGCAGCGCGCTCGGCGGATACTCCGTGCACGTGTCGGCCGACGAATCGATCGCCGATGGGGCGAGCATCGTCACCGTGACGGTGGACGCGCCTGTCCCGATCGTCGGCCTGTGGGGCGTCGGGTCGATGACGGTGTCGGCTCGCGCTGTGGAGGAGGTCGATCGTGGGTAAGTGGCGGCGTGCCTGGCGTTGGTCCGACGAGGACGGTAGCGCGATCGTCGAGTTTCTCGGAATGTCGTTGTTGCTACTCGTGCCACTCATTTACCTCGTGCTGGCGATGTCGCGGGTACAGGCGGGCGCATATGGCGCGGAGTTCGCTGCGCGAGAGGCAGCGCGGGGCGCGACGGTCGCGGGCGTCGATTCGCTCGAATCCGGGTCGACCGTCGCGCACGCGCTTACCGACGCGAGGAAGCGCGGCGACGCGGTGGCGTTTCTCGCGGCAGAGGACTTCGGATTCGACCCGGCGCGCGATCTTTCGACGTCGTACGCGTGCTCCGCGACGCCGTGCTTCGCCCCGGGGAGCGACGTCGTGGCCACGGCGGTGATTACCGTCGACCTTCCCGGCGTTCCCAGCTTCGTCCAGAGTTGGATCCCACTGCACGTGACCGTACAGTCGACGTCTGCCGCCGCCGTCGACGGATATGCGAGCGGTTCGTGACGCCGCGACGCGCGACCGCGTTACGCGCGCGGGGCGACGACGGCGGGATCACCCTCCTGAGCCTGGGATTCGCCGTGCTCGCGCTCCTTCTCATCCTCGTCGTCGCGTCCGCGACGACGCTCCACATCCAACGCACGCGATTGACTCAGATCGCCGATGAACTCGCGATCGACGGCGCCGACGCCATGGACGTCGCGGCCTACTACGATGGCCGCGCTGGCGAACCGACGGACGTCGCCGCCGTCGACCTGTCGAACGACGCCGTGCGCTCCGTCGTGAACGACCACCTCGCCGCGTACGCGAGCCGATACCACCTCGACGGCGTGCGCGTTGTTCGCGCCGAATCTCCGGACGGCAACACCGCCGTGGTGACCGTCGCCGTCGTCGTGCAGCCGCTCTTCGGGCTCGAGGCGCTGATGCCGTGGACCGACGGCGTGACTCTCACGGCGACGTCGTCCTCCCGCGCCCGCTAGCGCCGCCTGGGGAGCGACTCGGCGCCGTGGCGGGTGAAGGGTGCCGGTGGGCGCGCGTTTCCGGCACTGGATCCCCGCCAGGGTGCGCCGCCCCCCGCACACGACAGCGGGCGGGCCCCCGCCAGGGTGCGCCGCCGGGGGAGCGACTCGGCGCCGTGGCGGGTGAAGGGTGCCGGTGGGCGCGCGTTTCCGGCACTGGATCCCCGCCGGGGTGCGCCGCCCCTCGCGAACGACAACGGGCGGGCCCCCGAGGGGACCCGCCCGTGATGTCGTGATGCGGACTACGTCGCGGCGTCCGCCGCCTCGGCCGCGGCCACCGCCGCGTCCCACGCGTCCGCTACCGAGATGCTGCCGGCCTGGACGTCGTTCAAAACGTTCTCGACCGCCGTGCGCACCCACAGCTCGTTGGTGCCCCAGTGCGTCGCCTCCGGGATGTCCAGAACGGTCTTCGCGAAGATGTCGCCGTACGGGGCGTTGTTGAAGAACTCGCTCGAGAACTCCTTGACCTGGTCGGACTGCAGGAGGGCCGTCTGCGCGGACAGCGCGCCGGTCTCCTTGGTCATGACCGCCTGCTGCTCCGGCTGCGACAGCCACTTGATCAGCTCGAACGCCTGCTGCTGCTCGTAGACCGAGCCCTGGTTCGGGATGGTGAAGAACGATCCACCCCAGTTACCGCCCGGCCCCGGGATGTCCGCGATGTCCCACTTCCCGGCGAAGTCGTCGGGCACCTGGCTCTGGATGTAACCGAGCATCCATTGCGGGCACAGCGTGGTCGCGAACGCGTCCGTGGACACCCCCGCGTTCCACTCCGTCGCGAGCGGCTCCATGTTCGCGGAGAGGTTCGACGTGATGATGCTCGTGGTGGTGTCGAACGCCGGCTTGATCGACTCGAGGTCGAGCTTCTGGTCGAGGCCGTAGTACCCGTGGCCCGTGCCGAGCTGGCGGATCACCGGGTTGAGCACGTACGTCGCGTCGTCGATGAACGGCTTACCCGTCGCGGCGACGTACTTCTCACCCATCGAGATGAAGTCGTCCCAGCTGTCGCCGATCGCGGCGCTCACGGCCTCACGGCTGGAGTCGATGCCGGCCTTGTCGAACAGGTCCGCGCGGTAGCACAGCGCCAGGCCGTACACGTCGTTCGGGATGCCGATCACGGTCGATTCGTCGGGGGTCGAACCCTCGGCCCACGCCCACGGGAGGAACGAGCTCTTGAGGTCGTTCGCGCCGAGGTCCACGAGGTTCACGAACCCGTTCGGCTGCGACACGAACCGGTTGATGTAGCTCTCGTCGACGGCGGTGACGGTGTACGCGCCGGAACCGGTGATCAGTGCCTGCTGGAGCAGATCGTGCTGCGCGGCGTAGGCGCCGGTCACGAGATCGATGGTCACCCACGGGTGTTCCTTCTCGTACTGCGTCTCGAGCTTCTGAAGCCCGAAGTTCCCGTAGTACCCGACGGAAATCGTGACGGGCGCGTGCGAGACGTCCGTCGTCGGCGTCGCTTCACCGCCACTGCAAGCCGAAAGCAGCAGAGCCGAGGCCGTCCCGACGGCAAAGGCGCTCACCGCGCGCGTACGTGTCCATCTCATCAGTCGATCCCCTTACGTCGGTCGGAATCCCCACGGCCTCGCGGAAATTCTACTGTACCGGGGGTGCCGCACGGGGATACCGCCGCGCTCGCGGGCCCCGCGAGCGAAATGCGCCTCACCGCCGTGCGAGCGAATTCGCCGAGACGAGGACGGCCGGGTCGAGGAACGCGGCCGGGTCGCCGACGGCGTGGCTCGTGATCGGGATGGTCGCCTCCTCGCCGGGTAGCAGGGTGAGAAGGCCGGCGTGCGCCTCCGCGTCCGCGATGACCGAGTCCGCGAGCACCGTCAGGTCCCGCACGAGGCCCGTGGCCGAGACGGTGACGGCGTAGCTGTCGCCCACGCGCGCGACGCGCGCCTCGTACGGCGCCCGCTCGTAGGCCGCCTCCTCGTCCGGCACGAACGCGCCGACCGCACGCAGATGGCCGTCCTCCCCGGGGGCTCCGGTCTCCGCGACCACCATCTCGATGGTCCGGTCCTCGGCGCGCCCGACGTCCGGCGGAACCCGCACCGACGTCGCCCCCCACGGCGGGACTCGCAGCGCGACGGTTCTCCACGCACGCACGTCGCCGCCGAACGTCAGCCGCCGGAGCTCCACCTCGGCGTTCCACGCCGACGACGTGTCGTTGACGGCGACGAGGCGTTCGGGAGGTCCGTCCTCCGCGTCCGGATCCTGGGGGAGGAGCGTGAGGAGCCGCGGGGCGAAGGCGCGACGAAGCGCGTGCCAGAGCGGGCGCCTCCGGCCGTCGGCGCCGACCGCCGCCCACGCGACCTCGGGCCAGCACTCGTTGAAATGCCAGACGATCGCCCCCGCGGCATCCTCGCCATGGCTGCGTATCCGCTCGATGCACCGAGTCACCTCGCGGGCGTGGTGAAGCTGGTGGGACCAGTGGCCGCGTTTACGGTCGGCACTGTCGCGGTCGACACGGGCGAGGGCGTCCGCGATCGACGGCCACGTCGCGGGGGCGTCCAAGCCGACGTGCGAACAGAACAGGGCCGACGCTCGTGCCCGTACCTCGGCGCGGGCGGCGTCCGCGATGTCCAGGCGCGCGTAGCGCCGGTCGGGGTCGAGGTCCTCGAGCACCTCCGACACGAGCGCGCGGTGCTCGCCTCCGGTGGAGTCGTCGACGAACATCAGCGACGGGTGGCCCGCGACGCGCGCGAGATTCTCCCGGATCTCCGCCACCATCTCCGCGCGCACCATCGCGTGGCCCGCGGCGTCCACCGGGCTGAACGGGACGTCCTGCCACACGATGATCCCGAGCTCGTCGCACAGCGCGTAGAAGTCGTTCGTCTCGTACGCGCCGCCGCCCCACACGCGCAGGAGGTTGAGGTGCGCGCCGACGGCGTGGCCCAGGATGGCGCGGAGGCGGTCCTGCCGGGCGCCGGCGTGGAAGGCGTCGTCCGGCGTCCAGTCCGCGCCCTTGAGGACGACTCGACGCCCGTTGATCTCGGCGCCGAAGCCGGAGCCCGCCTCGCACTCGACGCGGATGATTTCCGCGGTTCGGAAGCCGATGCGGCGCGTGTACGTGTCGAGTTGCTCATCCTCGGAGTGGAGGTCGACCTGGAAGTCGTACAGCCGCGCCGCGCCGTATCCCCGGGGCCACCACCGGTCGACCGCCGGGATAGCGAGGTGCATCACCGCCGTCGTCTCGCCCGGAGGGATCACCGCGGACGTCTCGATGCCCCCGACCGACGCGTATACCGTGAGCGTCGCCGAGGACGACCGCTCCACCTCGACCCGCACCTCGACCCGGCCGTCCGCGCCCACGACCGTGGCCGTCGGCCGTACGTCCGCGAGGCGCGCCGTACGCCAGCGTTCCAGGTGGACGCCGCGCCATATCCCGACGGAGTGCGAGGCCGGCTCGCCGGCGTCGAGCGCCGCGAGCGACGTGTCGCGAAGGGCGTGGAAGGGGTGACGGTACGGGGTCTCGTGGGCTTCGGTCGCGGCGGCGAGGGTGTAGTCCAGCGACGACGCGAACTCGATGGCGAGCGTGTTGGCGCCGCCGCGGACGATCGACCCGACGTCGAATCGGTACGTCCGGTGCATGTTCGCGGTGCGGCCGACGGGAGCGCCGTTGAGGCGTACCTCCGCCACGGTGTCGAGGCCGTCGCACACGAGGTCGATGCGCTCGCCCTGGGTCACGGGCGTCGCGGCGAACGTGGTGCGGAAGGTCCATCGCGACGTCTCCCGCCAGGCCCGCTGCCCGTCGGCCTCGCGTGCGTCGAGCGCGGCGTCAATGAGCGCGGTCCGTGCCGTGCCGGGCACGCGCGCGGGGATCTCCGCGGTCGTTCCCTCCGGGGCGTCCTCCGCGCCCGGGCGCACGGTCCAGCCGTGACGCAGAGGGCGCGTCGATCGGGTGACGGAAGGCAAGGGGCCGCAGTCCTCTCGCTGGTGATATCGATCCCTGCCGATTCTGTCACGCGGGCCTATCGCCCGTCCCGACTCCCGTAGGCTCGACGCGTGGCCACAACGGACTTTCCCGCCGAAATCGCCGCCCTCCGCTCGACTTTCTCGTCGATCGAGGCGGTGCTCGACCCTTCCGCGCTCCAGGAAACGATCGCGCGCCTGTCCGCAGAGGCGTCGGCCCCCGACCTCTGGGACGACGCGGAGAAGGCCCAGCGGGTGACGACGCAGTTGTCGCAAACGCAGGGCGAGGTCGAGCGACTGGAGACCATGGCGTCGCGCATCGACGACCTCGCCGTGCTCGTGGAGCTCGCGGAGGAGGCGGGCGACGCGTCGGCGCTCGCGGAGGCGGAGTCCGACCTCGCGGCGATCAAGGGCGACCTCGCGGCGCTCGAGATCCGCACGCTGATGACGGGGGAGTGGGACAAGCGCGACGCGGTGGTGTCGATCCGCTCGGGCGCGGGCGGCGTGGACGCCGCCGACTTCGCGGAGATGCTCCTGCGCATGTACCTGCGCTGGGCGGAGCGCCACGGCTACCCGACCAAGGTGCTCGACACCTCGTACGCGGAGGAGGCGGGGCTCAAGTCCGCGACCTTCGAGGTGAACGCGCCGTACGCCTTCGGCACCCTCTCCGTCGAGGCCGGCACCCACCGTCTGGTTCGCATCAGCCCCTTCGACAACCAGGGACGCCGCCAGACGTCGTTCGCGGCGGTCGAGGTGATCCCGCTGATCGAGCAGACCGACCACATCGAGATCCCCGAGTCGGAGATCAAGGTCGACGTGTTCCGCTCGTCCGGCCCGGGCGGGCAGTCCGTCAACACGACCGACTCCGCCGTCCGCCTGACCCACCTGCCCACGGGGATCGTCGTGTCGATGCAGGACGAGAAGAGCCAGATCCAGAACCGCGCCGCCGCGCTCCGCGTGCTCCAGTCCCGGCTGCTGCTGCTCCGCAAGGAGCAGGAGGCCGCGCAGAAGAAGGAGCTCATGGGCGACGTCAAGGCGTCGTGGGGCGACCAGATGCGCAGCTACGTGCTCCACCCGTACCAGATGGTCAAGGACCTCCGGACGGAGCACGAGTCGGGCAACCCCCAGGCGGTCTTCGACGGCGACATCGACGACTTCATCGACGCCGGGATCCGCTGGAGGCGCTCCGGCGGGATCTAGCCCGGATCCCGGGGCGCCACCGCCACGCGCGCCCGCGCGACGTATCGCGAACGGCCCGCTTGGGACCTCGGTCCCCGGGCCCTTCGTCCCTCGGTACTTGGTCCCATCGGGGCGTTCTCCAACGCGCATACCGTGGTGGATATCGACCTCGACGACGAGCCTGACCGGCTCAGGTGTGACGCCCCACAAGGGCCAGAAATTGGGAGGCAAGGATGTCCATCAGTGTCAGCATTCCGACGCTTGAGGATGACGGCGCGACCATCGCGGAAGGACCGTGGCGTTCCTTCGCGATCGGCGCCTGGCAGGACGACATCGACGTTCGCGATTTCATCCAGCGCAACTACACGCCGTACGACGGCGACGGTTCGTTCCTCGCCGGGCCGACCCCCCGCACCACGGGCATCTGGGACCGCCTGAGCGCGATGTTCCCGGACGAGCGCGAGCGCGGCGTGTACGACATCGACGCGACGACGCCCTCGACCATCACGGCCCACGCCCCGGGCTACATCGACAAGGACGCGGAGGTCATCGTCGGCCTCCAGACCGACGCGCCGCTCAAGCGCGCGATCATGCCGTTCGGCGGGTGGCGCATGGTCGCCAAGTCCCTCGAGACCTACGGCTACGAGGTCTCGCCCGAGCTCGAGAAGATCTTCACGGACTACCGCAAGACCCACAACGCCGGCGTGTTCGACGTCTACCCCCCGAACGTCCGCGCCGCGCGCTCGAGCCACATCATCACCGGCCTGCCGGACGCCTACGGCCGCGGCCGCATCATCGGCGACTACCGCCGCGTCGCCCTCTACGGCGTCGACGCCCTGATCCACGCCAAGCAGGTCGACCGCATGGAGCTCGACCTCGGCCCCTCCGTCGAGGACGTCATCCGGGACCGCGAGGAGAACGCGGAGCAGATCCGCGCCCTCGGGGAGCTCAAGGAGATGGCGGCGAGCTACGGCTTCGACATCTCCCGCCCGGCCGAGACGGCCCGCGAGGCCGTCCAGTGGCTCTACTTCGCCTACCTCGGCGCGGTCAAGGAGCAGAACGGCGCGGCGATGTCGCTCGGCCGCACCTCGACCTTCCTCGACATCTACCTACAGCGCGACGTGCGCGACGGCGTGATCACCGAGTCCGAGGCGCAGGAGATCATCGACGACTTCGTCATCAAGCTGCGCATCGTCCGCTTCCTCCGCACCCCCGAGTACGATGCCCTGTTCAGCGGCGACCCGACGTGGGTGACCGAATCGATCGGCGGCATGGGCGACGACGGGCGCTCGCTCGTGACCAAGACGTCGTTCCGGTTCCTCCAGACGCTGTACAACCTCGGCCCGGCGCCGGAGCCCAACCTCACCGTGCTGTGGAGCGACAGGCTCCCGCAGGGATTCAAGGAGTTCTGCGCGCAGGTCTCGATCGACACCTCCGCGATCCAGTACGAGTCGGACGACCTGCTCCGGCCCGCCTGGGGCGACGACACCGCGATCGCGTGCTGCGTCTCGGGGATGTGCGTCGGCAAGCAGATGCAATTCTTCGGCGCCCGCGTCAACCTCGCCAAGTCGCTGCTGTACGCGATCAACGGCGGGCGCGACGAGGTGAGCGGCACGCAGGTCGGGCCCGAGGTTCCCGCGGTCACCGGCGACGTCCTCGACTTCGACGACGTGATGGCCAAGTACGACCACCTGCTCGACTGGCTCGCCGAGACCTACGTCGACGCGCTCAACTGCATCCACTACATGCACGACAAGTACGCGTACGAGCGCCTCGAGATGGCGCTTCACGACACCAAGATCCTCCGCACCATGGCCTGCGGCATCGCGGGGTTGAGCGTCGCGGCGGACTCGCTCTCCGCGATCAAGTACGCGACCGTCCGGCCCGTGCGCGACGAGACCGGCCTCGTGGTCGACTACGACGTCGAGGGCGCGTTCCCCACCTTCGGCAACGACGACGACCGGGCCGACGAGATCGCCTCCGACCTCGTGGCGCGCTTCATGGAGAAGATCCGTCGCCAGAAGACCTACCGCGACTCGCTCCACACCCAGTCGGTCCTGACGATCACCTCCAACGTCGTCTACGGCAAGCACACGGGCAACACCCCGGACGGACGCCGCAGCGGCGAGCCCTTCGCCCCGGGCGCCAACCCGATGAACGGCCGCGACACCCACGGCGTCATGGCGTCGGCCCTCTCCGTCGCCAAGCTCCCCTTCGAGGAGGCGCAGGACGGCATCTCGCTGACGGCGACCGTCGTCCCCTCGGGCCTCGGTCGGCACCGCAAGGAGCAGGTCGCCAACCTCGTCGGGATCCTCGACGCGTACAACGTGTCGAACGGCTTCCACGTGAACGTCAACGTACTCAACCGCGAGACGCTCGAGGACGCGATGGCGAACCCGGAGAAGTACCCGCAGCTCACCATCCGAGTCTCGGGATACGCCGTGAACTTCACGCGCCTCACGCGCGAGCAGCAGGAGGACGTTCTGTCGCGCACGTTCCACGCGGGCCTGTAAGACTGGTAGCCGAGGGCCGCGCGCTCGCGTGGCCCTCCGCGGCCCGAGGAGGTCCCTGTGAGCCCTGAAACGCCTGCGGCGACCGTTCCCTTCATGGGCAACGCCGACGCCGAACTGGAGGCGTCTGAGCACCTCGTGTTCGACGGGGCAACGGGCTCCGTGCACTCGTGGGATCTCGTGACGGCCGCGGACGGCCCGGGCACGCGGATGACTCTTTTCATGTCCGGCTGCGGCATGCGCTGCCAGTACTGCCAGAACCCGGACACGTGGCGCATGCGCGACGGCATCCCGCGGAGCGTCGACCAGATCATGGAGCGCGTCTCCCGCTACGAGACGGTCATGAGGGTCACGGGCGGCGGGCTGACGATCTCGGGAGGCGAGCCCCTGCTCCAGGCGCGATTCGTCGCGGAGATCTTCCGGCGCGCCAAGTCTGAGCTCGCGATCCACACCGCCCTCGACACCGCCGGACTGCTCGGGGCGCGGCTCACCGACGACGACCTCGCGAACATCGACCTCACCCTCCTCGACATCAAATCCGGCATCCCCGAGACGTACCGACGCGTCACGGGACGCCCGTTGCAGCCGACGCTCGACTTCGCGAGGCGCCTGTCCGACGCGGGCAAGGCGATGTGGATCCGGTTCGTGTTGGTCCCCGGTCTGACGGACGCGGCGGACAACATCGGCGCGGTCGCCGATATCGTCGAGAGCCTCGACACGGTGGAGCGCGTCGAGGTGCTTCCGTTCCACCAGCTGGGGCGGAGCAAGTGGGCGGCGGCGGGAGAGGACTACCTGCTCGGCGACGTCAAGCCGCCGACGGCGGATCAGGTCGAGGCGGCGCGCGGAGTTTTCCGCGCGCGGGGGATCACGACCTACTAGCCTGGAATCCGAACGCGCCGCGGGGCGTTGGTATACCCATAGGGGTATAGTCCCGACGTGAACGATTCTAAGGAGAACCGATGAGAATCCGATCCACCCGCGCCGCCGCCGTCGTGCTCGGCGTCGCGATCGCCCTGACGGGCACGGCGTGTTCGACCACCACGGACACGCCCGTCGCGGTCGCCCAGGCGCCCGCATTCGACGGCCAGCACGTGTCGGCCGCCGAATGGGCCGCCGCCGCCGCCGAGCCCGGCGTGCGGATCATCGATGTGCGCACGCCCGAGGAGTTCGCGGCCGGGCACATCGCCGGGGCCGTCAACATCGACATCAACTCCGACGACTTCGTCGGGCTGATCACCGCGCTCGACCCCTCCAAGGACTACGCCGTGTACTGCCGCAGCGGCAACCGCTCGCGCGCGGCGATCGAGGCGATGTCCGGCATGGGTTACGCGCACACGATCGGCCTCGACGGCGGCATCACCGCCCGGGCGAACGCGGGCTTCCCCGTCACGCAGTAGCGGTCGGAGCCGGGGCGGCCTCGGGCTGCAGAAGCGTGCCGGTGACGACCGATCGGATCGTGCACAGCGTCACCCAGAGCACCACGGCGCTCGTGAGCGCCAGGAAACCGACGCCGAGCCACCGACACACCCCGCAGTCGGTCGCGGCGGCGTCGGCCAGCAGGGCGGCCGTGAGCGCGGCGAGGGGGAAGGTGTAGGCCCAGTTCGACGGCCCCATCGGGGCCTTCGCGAGCTCGGGGATCTGCGCGAGCAGCAGCACGGCCTGGAACACGGCGACGGACAGCAGGATCGTCGACACGGGGTCGCCCCACGTCCCGCCGATCTTGACCCACGCGATGGAGCCGACGGCGGGCGGCGAGATCATGACCGCGAGCGTCGGCAGCAGACGCGGGGGTAGGGGTTCGGCCGCGATGAGGCGCCCGAGCACGAGCGGCAGTAGCGCGATCCAGTACACGATCCCGACGCCGAAGAAGAACCAGGTGAGCTCGCTCGGCGCGAAGCTCACGCCCGCGAGCGGGACGACGATGTTGCCGACCGGCGGGATGAACCATCCGGGGTGGATGTGCTCGGTGCGCATCTTCGGGCTGCCGATCCACGCGCGCACCACCAGGAGCGTGAGAATCCCCTGAGCCGCCATCCCCGTCCACCACATGGCCTCGGCGAGGCGCGGCTGCTCGGGGAGAAGCGCGGCGGGCAGCACCAGGAGCGCGATGGAGAACGTCGGGACGAACGCCATCTTCATCGGGTGCGACACTTCCTCGACGACCGCCCGCGGCGCACGCACGAGCTTCGCCGCGTAGGCGACGAAGACGACGACGAACGCGGCGAGCGCGACCCATGCCAGCGTCTGCCCCACGGCCACGCTCACGGAGAACAGGTCGGCGGCGCGGCGCCAGGCGACGGCGAGGCCGCCGATGCCCATGACGGACGCGAAGAGGCTGACGGGGAAGTAGGCGATGCGGCGCGTGTCGGCCATGGCGACTCCTCGAAGGTGGATGACTCGATGCTATACCCCTTGGGGTACTGGCGCGCCACCCCGGTAAATGCCGAAGTCCCGGCCGCGACGGGAGGGTGTCGCGACCGGGACTGCGGAGATTGCTAGAGGTATTCCTTGACGGCGGCGAGGAGCTCGTTGAGCCCCTTCTTCGCGTCGGCGAGGAACATCCCGGTCTTGGGGTTCGTGTAGAGCTCGTTGTCGAGGCCGGCGTAGCCGAACCCGAGCGAGCGCTTGATGACGACGATGGACTTGGAGTGGTCCACGTCGAGGATCGGCATGCCGGAGATCGGGTTGCCGCTGCGACGAGCCGCCGGGTTCGTCACGTCGTTCGCGCCGATGACGAGGGCGACGTCGCACGTGTCGAAGTCGCCGTTCACCTCGTCCATCTCCTTGAGCAGCTCGTACGGAACGTCGGCCTCCGCCAGGAGCACGTTCATGTGCCCCGGCATACGGCCGGCGACCGGGTGGATGGCGTAGTAGACGGTCTTGCCGTGCTCCTCGAGCAGGTTGCCGAGGTCGGCAGCCTCCCGCTGAGCCTGCGCCGCCGCCAGGCCGTAGCCCGGGACGATGATGACCTTGTCCGCGTACGCGAGCTGCACGCCGACGTCGTCGCCGCTGACGAGACGCGTCGTGCCGCCACCCTCCGCAGGACCGCCGCCCGCGTCCGTCGTGCCGAAGCCGCCGATCATGATGTTCATGATCGAACGGTTCATGGCGTCCGCCATGAGCTTCGTCAGGATCGAACCGGAGGCGCCCACGAGGGCACCGGCGATGATGAGGATGGGGTTGCCCACCACGAAGCCCGCCATCGCGACCGCGAGGCCGGTGAACGCGTTGAGCAGCGACACCACGACGGGCATGTCCGCGCCGCCGATCGGCAGCACGAGCAGGACGCCGAAGACCAGCGCGCCGGCCGCGAGGACGTAGAACGGAACCATCCCCGGGCTCATGGCGAGCCAGACGACGCCCCCGATACCCGCGCCCGCCGAGAGCGCCGCGAGAACGCGGGCACCCGGGAAGATGATCGGGTTACCCGACACCCAGCCCTGGAGCTTCCCGGCCGCGATGAGCGAACCGGTGAAGGTCACCGAGCCGATGAGGATGTCGAGCCCGACCGGGATCGAGAAGTCGAGCGGCATGCCGGCGGAGCCGGTGAGCTCGGAGTTGATCCGCAGGAAGTCGACCACCGCGACGAGTGCGGCGGCGCCACCACCGACGGCGTTGAAGATCGACACCAGCTGCGGCATGTCGGTCATCTTCACCAGGCGGGCCGAGAAGAGGCCCCCCGCGGCACCGACGATGGTACCGGCGGCGATGACGATCCAGGCCGTCGTCGTGATGTGGAACGACTTGTCCGGGATCGACGTGAGGAAGAACGGCGTGGCTGCGACGGCGAGCGCCATCCCGATCCACGACAGGGTGTTCCCCAGACGGGCGGTCGCGGGCGACCGCATGAAGTGCAGGCCGAGAACGAAGCCAACGGCCGCGAGCAGGTAGACGAGACGAATGGCGGTCTCGACGCCGGACAGCGTGGTCACTTGGCTTCCTCCTTCTTGGCGGCGGTCGGCTTCGCGCGGAACATGCCGAGCATGCGGTCGGTCACGACGTAGCCACCGACGACGTTCATCGCGGCGAAGGCCGCGGCGAAGAACGCCAGGATGTACGCGCCGGTGTTGTCGGCTTCAGCCGCGAGCAGGATCGCCCCGACGAGCACGACGCCGTGGATCGAGTTGGCACCCGACATCATCGGCGTGTGGAGCATCGCGGGGATCTTGGAGATGACCTCGAAGCCCACAAGGAGCGCGAGGACGAACATGCTGAGGTCGGTCAGCAGTTGGCTAGTCACTTTGCCGCTCCCTTCTTGGCGGGCGTAATGAGGATGGCCGCGACCACCTCGTCCTCGGGATCGAGCACGATGGCCCCATCCTTCGTGATCGAGGTGACGAGCGCCGAGATGTTGCGTGAGTACGACGCCGAGGCGCCGGCGGCCATGCCGGCGGCGAGTTCGTCGCCTCCGACGATGATCACGCCGTTCTTGGTGACAACGGTCTGGCCCGGCTTCGAACCCGCGACGTTTCCGCCGGTCGAGCTCGCGGCAAGGTCGACCAGCACCGAACCGGGCTTCATGCCCGCCACGACGTCGGCCGTCACGAGAACCGGGGCCTTGCGGCCCGGGACCTTGGCGGTGGTGATGACGATGTCGAACTTCTTGATCTGCTCGGCAAGGTCCTTCTGCTGCTGTGCGGCCTCGGCCTTGGTCAGCTCGCGGGCGTACCCACCCTCACCGGCGGCCGAGTCGACCGACGTGTTGAGGAACTGGGCGCCGAGCGACTTGACCTCCTCGCGCGCCGCGGGGCGCACGTCGTAGCCGGAGACCTGAGCCCCGAGACGCTTGGCGGTGCCGATCGCCTGAAGGCCGGCGACGCCGGCCCCGAGGACGAGCACCGACGCGGGCTTGGCGGTGCCGGCGGCCGTGACCATCATCGGGAAGAACTTCCCGTAGGTCTCCGCGGCGACGATCACCGCGCGGTATCCGGCGACGGAAGCCTGCGAGCTCAGCGCGTCCATCGTCTGGGCTCGCGAGAGCTGACGGGGAAGCAGGTCGAGGCTCATGGGGCAACCGCCACTGGCGGCGGCCTTCTCGAGAGGCGCGCGGTCGGCGAGCGCGTCGAGCAGGCCCAGGAGGACCTGATCCTTGCGCAACTTGCCGAGCACCTCGGCGCCGGGCCGCTGCACACAGGCAACGACGTCGGCGGACTTGAGCAGTTCCGGCAGCTTCGCGATGGTGGCGCCTGCTGCCTTGTAGGCGGCGTCAGAATGCGATGCGGCTTCTCCTGCTCCTGTTTCGATCACCACCTTGTAGCCGTCTTTGACGAGTTTGGTCACTACTTCGGGGACGAGCGCCACACGGCTCTCCCCAGCGGCGCGCTCCTTGATGGCTGCGACGACGACGGGCATACGTACCTCCTCGGACGTGTACGGCCATTATCGCTACATATAGTTGCGCAACCGACCGGACCTTGGTCCCGCGAGTAGGCCCACGAGACCCCGTATTGGCGCGTCCGGGGGGCCGTCTCGGACCTTCGTCCTGCCCTGACGTTGGTCCCACGGGTCACCTCGCGCGACACCTCAGGATTACCCCGACCGAAAGGAACCTCGTGAGCATTCTCGACAAGGCGCATACCCTCGCGCCGCGCGGCTACAACCGGTGGCTCGTGCCCCCCGCCGCCCTTGCCGTCCATCTCAGCATCGGCCAGATCTACGCCCTCAGCGTCTTCAAGGACGCCCTCCGTTGGCGCTTCGGCTCCGAAGTCGACGGCGAGTGGGTCGCCGCGAGCCACACCTCGATCGGCGTGATCTTCTCTATCGGGATCGTCATGCTCGGCCTCTCCGCCGCGTTCGGCGGGCGATGGATGGAGCGCAACGGCCCGCGCAAGGCCATGGTCCTCGCCGCGATCTGCTGGTCGTCCGGATTCGCCATCGGCTCGCTCGGCGTCTTCTCCGAGCAGCTGTGGCTCGTCTACCTCGGTTACGGCTTCGTCGGCGGCATTGGCCTGGGCATGGGGTACATCTCGCCCGTGTCTACGCTCATCAAGTGGTTCCCCGACCGTCCCGGCCTCGCGACCGGCCTCGCGATCATGGGCTTCGGAGGCGGCGCGATGCTCGCGTCCCCGCTGTCCAGCTGGCTCCTTCAGCGCTTCGCCGACGTCGAGGCGGCCGCCGCGTCGCTCGGCGTCGCCGTGGCGGACGTGCCCAAGGAAGCCGCGGAGGCGACCGCGCTCGTTCCCGCGTGGCTCACGATGGGCGCGATCTACCTGGTGCTCATGGCGCTCGGCGCGATCGTCGTCCGCGTTCCTCCGATCGGGTGGAAGCCGGACGGCTGGACGCCCAAGCCCAAGGCCGCGAAGCTCTCGACCGGCGGCCAGGTGAACGCGAAGAACGCGATCAAGACGCCGTCGTTCTACTTCCTGTGGCTCGTGCTGTTCCTCAACGTCACGGCGGGCATCGGGATACTCGAGAACGCGAAGCCGATGATCCAGGACTACTTCCCGCAGGTGACGGCCGCCGCCGCCGCCGGGTTCGTCGGTCTGCTCTCGCTCGCGAACATGCTCGGCCGCATCGGATGGTCCAGCCTCTCCGACGTGATCGGGCGCAAGTGGACGTACGTGAAGTACCTCGGCGTCGGCGCGATCCTGTACACGTCGATCGCGCTGTTCGGCGCGACGTCCGTGGTGCTGTTCGTGCTGCTTGCGTTCGTGATCATCAGCTTCTACGGCGGCGGCTTCGCCACCGTCCCCGCGTACCTCAAGGACGTCTTCGGCGAGTTCGAGGTGGGAGCCATCCACGGCCGCCTGTTGACCGCCTGGTCGGCCGCGGGCGTCGCGGGCCCGCTGATCATCAACGGGATCCTCGACGCCATGGAGCGGCGCGGGTACGAGGGCGCGGCCCTCTACCGCCCGTCGTTGTACGTCATGGTCGCGATCCTCGCGGTCGGCTTCGTCGCCAACCTCCTGGTCCGCCCGGTCAACCCGAAGTACCACGAGGCCGAAGGCGCCGTTCCCGACCATCACAAGGACGACGTCGTGCACCACGCCGCCGTCTCCGCCAAGCCCGTCACCGCGGGCAGGACACCGTGAAGGTGCCCGCCGCGAAGCCGGCGCGCGCCAAGAAGACCGCGAGCAAGGAAGTGAAGTCATGAAGTCCGTCCAGAACCCCGTCGCGTACGTGCTCTGGGTGATCGTCGGCGCGGCGCTCGTGTTCGGCGTCGTGATGACCGCGATCAAGACCGCGGCGCTGTTCACGCAGTAGCTTCTCCGGCCATTCCCGCACCGCGACACGGGTCCCGCCTCCCCTTGAGGAGCGGGGCCCGTGTCGTGGTGTCGCGTTCGGCGTCACGATGATCGAGAGTTGGCCGACGAGACGCGTACGGGAGCGAGTGACTACCCCGAGCCCCCGACGCGAGTGACCCACCGCCACGCGCCCGCCGGCTGTACCGGAGCCCACCGCCACGAGTTTCCGGGCGCTCCGGTCGCGAAGTCGGCGTAGACCGCGGGCGGAATCACACGGAGCAGATCTCCGAGCACCGCGAGGTGAGCGGCGATGCGGTCGTTCTGGATGACGCCGTTGCGGGAGATCGACATGAGGGCGCCGCCATCGATCGCCAGCGACATGTCGTCGGTGTCGTCCTGGAGGAGGCGTTCCATGAAGCGCGGGCTCAGAACCGCGGAGGCGTAACGGGCATCGCGCGCGCGAACGACCCATCGCGCGTTGAACTCCGCCGACTCCGAGAGGATCGGGTGCGATGACGCGAGGGGAGTGAATTCGTAGTCGAACTCGGAGCGGCAGAGGACGAGCGGGGGGAGCGGGCGCGCCAGGTCGGCCATCTCGATCGCGACTCGTACGTTGCCGTCGACGTAGGCGACGAAGGCGGCGCACACCGCGCCGTCGGAAACGCCCCAGGCGAAATCGGTGACGGCAGGATCACCGTCTCCCGCGAGCGGTTTCACAGCGAGGGGGCGCGTCCACTCGATGATCCCCGTGCGGACAAGGTTCCATCCGCGTTCGAGTAGGAAGGCTCGGGACGCCTCGCGCCGGAACGACCAGTTGGTCGAGCGGAAGAAGGCCTTCCGATGCTTGATGGCCATGTACGCGAACACCGCGAATGGAGTCGCGATGCACACGAGGAGGACAGTGTCGATCCAGGACCCGCCTTCCCAGGGAAGCGTCACTACGGCCATCGTGTGCTCCCCCTTTCCACACCGCGACGCCGCCATGGGCGCCCCTGGAGTCATCGTGGCACGTTCGACACCTCGTTTCCCTGCGTGCGAGGTCGGCGGCCTACGAAGAGTCCTGCGGGGCGGGGGTGATCAGCCACGAATACCCTGGCCACTTCGTGGCCCAGCGCCACGAGTTACCGGGCGCCGCGGTCGCGAAGTCGGCGTAGACCGCGGGTGGAATCAACGCAACGAGCTCGGGCAGGGCCGCGAGGTGAGCGGCGATCCGATCATCGGGGATGTCGGCGTCTTGGGTAATGGTCATGAGGGCCCCGCCGTCGATGATCAGCCACATGTCGGAGGCGTCGTCTGCGAGAAGTCGTTCCATGAACCGTGGGGTGAGGATGGCGGAGGCGTAACGGGAGTCCTGTGCGCGAACAACCCACGTGGCGTTGAAGTCCGTTGACTCGGAGAGGAACGCGTGTCCCGACGCGAGTTCGGTCAAGGTGTGGTCGAAGACGACGGGGCACACCACGAGCGGGGGGAGGGGGGCCGGCAGATCGGCCATCTCGATCGCGATCCGTTCCTCCCCTTGGAGCCGGGCGACGAAGGCGGCGGATACCGCGCCGTACGACATTCCCCAGGCGAAATCGGCGACGACCAGATCGGGATACTCCGCCAGCGGTCGCACGGCGAGCGGGCGCGTCCACGTGATTGCGCCCGTGCGGACGACGTTCCATCCTCGATCACTCAGGAAGGCGCGGCATCCTCGGCCTCGGTACTCGAATTCGCGGGAGCGAGCGATTGCTCCCCGATGTGTGAAGGCGAGGACGCCGAAGTAGCCCAACCCTCCGACGACGCACGCGATGACGAGCGCCTCCGAAGGGGAAATGACCCACGTCACGAACCGCGTCCCCCTTTCCACACCGCGACGCCGCCATGGGCGCCCCTGGAGTCATCGTGGCACGTTCGACACCGAGGTACCCGGCGAACGACACGATGCCCGGAGCACGGGAACCTCGTTGTGAATGGCGCGAGCCCCGCGTCCTCAGCACGCGGGGCCCGCGCCCTTCCCCCGGCATATGCGCTGCCCTGGGGGGCGGTGCGACGTCGTCTAGCTAAATCCGTGCGCGACCTTGCTGACTTCTTCCTGCGCCTTGAACAGGCCGAAGCGCGGCAGGAACTTGTCCCAGTCGATCGAGTGCGAGTCGATCTCCGGACCGTCGATGCACGCGTGCTTGCGGATCGGCTTGCCGTCGATGACGACCGGCACCATGCACGCGCCGCACATGCCGGTCGCGTCCACCATGATCGAGTTGAGGCTCGCGACGCACGGCACGCCGTAGGGCTGGCAGAGGTCGCTGACGGCCCGCATCATCATCGGCGGTCCGATCGTCACGATCTCCGCGATCGGACGGCCCTTGCCCGCCTTGTGGGCGTCGAGCAACTCCTGAAGCGGCCCCGTGACGAAGCCCTCGAAACCGAAGGTTCCGTCGTTGGTCGCGTAGATGACCTCGAGCTGGTCGCCGTACTTCGCCTGCAGCGCTCCGACGCGCTCGTCGGGCTTCTCCCAGAACATGAGGTTCTTCGAGCGGAAGCCGCTGATGAGCGTGACGTGGTTCCCGATCTCCAGGTGCTTGCGCATGATCGGGTACACGGGGGGCAGGCCCAGGCCGCCGGCGGTGAAGACGACGGTCTTGTCCATCCCGTACTCGTGGACCTTGCTCGGCTGGCCGAGGGGGCCGGCGATGCCCGTGAACGCGTCGCCCACCGCCATCTGATTGATCTCGTAGCTCGAGGTGCCGACTCCCTGGATGACCAGTGTGATGGTGCCCGCCTTCTTGTCCCAGTCCGCCAGCGTGAGCGGGATGAGCTCGCCGTCCGGCCTCGGCAGCACGCGGACGAACTGTCCGGCCTGCGCGGCCTCGGCGACGAGCGGGGACCGGATGGTGAACTCGCAGATGCCGTCGCTGAGTTCGGACTTGGCGAGGATCGTCTGCTCGGTCGAGCCGATGTCCGTGTACTCCTTGGCGCGGCGGACGCGGTCGCGGATGTCCGCGGCCGAGAGGTCCATCGCGCCGAGGATCTCGCGCGCCGCGCTCTGGCCGTCGCCCGCGGCGAGGATCGCGGTGGATCCGCCTCGCGCGGCGTCGCCGCCGGTGTACACGTCCTTGAGCGACGTCTCCTGCGAGCCTCCGCCCTCGATCTCGATCGTGCCCCACTTGGACGTCTTGAGGCGCGGCTCCGAGTCCTTGATGATCGGGTTGGCGTCGTTGCCGAGCGCCATGATCACCAGGTCGGCCTTGATGGTCTCCTGCTCGCCCGTCGCGACGGGCCGGCGGCGACCGGAGTCGTCCGGCTCGCCGAGCGCCATGACGTCCACGGTCGCGGCGGTCACGAAGTTCTTCTCGTCACCGAGGAACTCGGTGGGCGAGCGCAGCTCCATGACGGCGATGCCCTCCTCGACGGCGTGGTGGAGCTCCTCCACGCGGGCGGGCATCTCCTCCTTGGTGCGGCGGTAGACGATCGTGACGTTGCCGCCGAGGCGGCGCGACGTGCGGGCGGCGTCCATCGCGGTGTTGCCTCCGCCGACGATGATGACGTTCTTGCCCTTGGTCTCGGGAAGCGGCGTCTCGTAGTCGGAGCGCAGCCCCTGCATCAGGTTGACGCGCGTGAGGAACTCGTTGGCGCTCATGACGTTCAGCAGGTGCTCGCCGGGTACGTTCATAAACCGCGGGAGACCGGCGCCGGAACCGACGAAGATCTTCCAGAAGCCGGCGTCCTTGAGGTCCTGAAGCGTCGCCGTCTTGCCGACGACGAAGTTCTCCACGAAGCGTCCGCCGAGCAGCTTGATCTTGGTGACGACGTCGTCGATCAGGTGGTTCGGGAGACGGAACTCGGGGATGCCGTAGCGGAGCACGCCGCCGAGCGCGTGGAACGCCTCGAAAATCGTGACCGGGAATCCCTCGACCGCGAGCAGGTAGGCGTTGATGAGGCCCGACGGGCCGGAGCCGACGATCGCTATCGGGGGCTTCGTGCCCGTCTTCCACGGGTCGGGGAAGCCGGCGAATCGCTCCTCGTCACTGCCCGGGTTCACGAGCTTCTCGCGCTGCGGGAGGAACCATTCGACCTGGCCGATCGCCATGGGCTCCTTGTGGAGGCACACGCCCTGGCACTGGAGCTCCTGGGGGCACACGCGGCCCGTGACGTCGGGAAGCGGGTTCGAGCCCTCGATCAGCTCGAACGCCTGGCGGAACTTGCCCTGGCCGATCAGCTCGAGCATCTGGGGGATGTGGATCCGCACCGGGCAGCCGCCCTGCGGCGGCTTGTGCTCCGCGATGAAGATCCCGAGCTCGCACGGCTTCTCCGCGCACTGCTTGTCGCGCAGCGCCTCGAGCCACACGAACAGCTCGACGTCGCGTTCGGTGAAGCCGAGGTTCATGTACCCGAGGTATCCCTGGTTCACGAGCTCGAAGTCCGTCGCGCGCTCGTCGGGCTCCCGGATGTACGGCGGGATGGAGTTGCCCGCCGGCCAGTCCTCGCTGAGACCGTCGAACATCGGGTAGCGGTCACCCAGGTGCTTGTCGATCCCGCGCATGAAATTGCGCTTCTTGCCGATCGGCAGGTTCCAGATGAACCGCATGAGTACCGTCGACGAGTCGTCGTTGCGCTGGAGGATCTCCCACAGCTTCTCGACGAACTCCTTCGACAGCGCCGGCTGCTGGAACTCCCACGCCACCGCCGACATGCCGTCGGAGATGAACATGTCGCGGAAGGCCTGCGGCTCGTTCAGCAGCCGACGGCGTAGGAGGGCCATCTGGCGGTTGAACTCCTCGACGCTCGCCGAGGACTCGAGAGTCTCCATCTCGGAGCGGGAGCTCTCGAGGGCCTCGGTCGCGTCGACGTAGCGGCGTACGTCGTCGGTGGTGCTCATTTGATGATCTCCGCGTCGCAGGTGGCCTTGACCCGGTCGATGCGCTTGAGCAGGTCGGGCGTGATCTCCAGGCCGTCGAGCGCGCCGGGGATCATCTCCGCGAGCACCACGGGCGCCCCGTCGATGATCTCCGTCTTCTTCCGGAACAGTTGCGGGAGTTCCTGATAACAGGTGCCGCAGTCGTTGCAGAGATGCTCGTCGGCCGGGTCGAGCGAGACGACCGCGTCGGACGCGGCGGTCTCGGCCGGAGCCGTCGCGACCGCCGTGGCCGCCGTGGCCGCGGCGGAGGCGGTGGGACGGAAGCCCGTCGCCCCGCCGACCGGGGCCTTGCTCGACGACGCCAGGTCGGACATCGCCTTCGCGATGTCGTCGAGCGACGCCTCGCGCATGGTCATGGCCTCCTCGTATTGCGCCTTGAGCTCCGCGATCTCCTTCTTGTGGGCCGCGTCGAGCTTCGCGGCGCCGACGCCGGCGAGCGCCTGGAGCGTGTGCCAGTAGCGGCGGCGCTCCTCGACGAGCTCGACGATCGGGGTGTCGCACGCGACCTTGATGAGGCGCTTCTTCGCGTCCGTGGCGTACACGAACGGCGTGTGGGCGCCGCGGGCGTCGGGCGCGAGCTCGACGTACTCCGCGATCGGGAGCGCGCCGTCGGCGTCGTCGGCCGCGAGCTTGCGGAAGTGCTTCTTGAACCGCACCTCGCCCAGCGCGAACTCCGCCGGCGTCACCGGGGCCGTCATGACCTGGGCGTTGCCGTCCTCGTCCACGTACTGGAGCGTCGACTCCGTCCAGTCCTTGTCGATGTCCGGGTTCCCCTCGAGCGAGAAGCGCTCGGCGAGCGACTCCCCCTTGCGCGGGTCGTGGACGAACAGCGGGCTGACGCGGCTTTCGACCGCGAGGCGCGACCGCGTGTTCGACAGGTCCTCGGGGATGCCGTTCTCCGTGCCGCAGGGCGTGTAGACGTCCATGACGGACGCGCCCTCGGTGTAGTTGAGCATCTCCATCGACGCCTTGAGGAAGTGCGGGTGCAGGGCGGTGGCCGTCACGCAGGCGTACACGCCCGGGTGGAACGAGGCGAGGAGGCCGAGTTCCTTGCGCTGCTCGGTCTTGCCGCCGTGCGCCTTGCCGTACCGGGAGAGGTCC
>Ga0316575_10000051_pt1 | contig 29380 bp, 23 predicted proteins | sample J5NA_FD_203072 | JGI IMG/M metagenome (GOLD analysis project Ga0316575, IMG submission 203072) | Rhizosphere microbial communities from salt marsh grasses in Alabama, United States - J5-7_050615r2r3 | ecosystem: Host-associated > Plants > Roots > Rhizosphere | place: USA: Alabama | collected...
CAAGTGTCAACACACCAAATGTCAATCTGCCTTCTGCCGGTACTGCCGGGGCATTCTCGATGCTGCTGTTCAACAGCAGTGCGAGCAAACTGCTGTCGGTTGAACTGAGCGCGCTTGAAACCGACAGCAAGGGCAAGATCATTTCCAGCCCGCGAGTCGTGACATCGGACCAGACCGAAGCGACGATCGCAACCGGCACCCAAATCCCTTACCAGCAGGCCACCAGCAGCGGCGCAACCGCTGTGTCTTTCAAGGCGGCGACGCTGAGCCTGGCAGTGAAACCGCAAATCACGCCTGATGACAATATCATCATGGACATCAAGGTCAACAAGGATTCGGTCGGGCAACTGTATGCCGGCGTTCCAAGCATCAATACCAACGCGGTAACCACACAGGTGCTGGTGGAAAACGGCGGTACGGTGGTGATCGGCGGCGTTTATCTGCAGCAGCAAAGCAATGGTGTCAACAAGGTGCCGCTGCTCGGGGATATCCCGGTGCTGGGCTACCTGTTCAGAAGCACCGCCAAGCTGGACAACAAGAGCGAGTTGCTGGTTTTCATCACGCCCAAGATCATCAAGGACGCAATGAGTTTGCGGTAGCACAACGAATAGCCAGGTATTCCTGTTTCAAAAGCCCGGCTGGTCCGGGCTTTTGTTTTGATATCGTTTACAATATCCAGTATGCATACCAATCAGGAAAATAATGCGAACATCAGCCCAGGCAGAGGCCGCAAGCTGGAGTCTGGCAATTTGATCCTGGTGGGCATGATGGGTTCGGGAAAAACCACGATGGGCCGGGTGCTGGCGCGGCATCTGGGGAAGGAATTTGTCGATAGCGACGAGGAAATCATCAAGCGTACCGGCGTGACGGTTCCGCATATTTTCGATGTGGAAGGCGAGGCCGGATTTCGCCAGCGCGAAGCGGCAGCAATTCGCGAATTGGCCGGGCGTGACAATATCGTGCTGGCAACCGGCGGAGGCGCGGTGCTGGATGAGAATATTTGTGCGATTCTGAAACAGAGCGGGATCGTCATCTATCTCAAGGCGAGTGCGCATGATTTGTGGCAGCGTACCCGCCATGACCGCAACCGGCCGTTGCTGCAAACCGAGAATCCTTATGCCAGGCTGGTTGAACTCTTTCAGCAACGCGACCCGCTTTATCGGCAGGTTTCGGATATCGTGGTGCAAAGCGGCAAACAGAGCGCCCATGCGCTGATGCTGCGCCTGACAGGTGAAATAGAGACGTTCAAAAGAAACTGCCATTCGGGAATGACAGGTACAACATGAAGACATTGACCGTAGGGTTGGGCGAACGCAGCTATCCGATACACATCGGCAGCGGACTGCTCGACCAGGCTGCGTTGCTGCAGCCAGCTGTTCCGCGCAAGAGGGTGGCCATTGTTTCGAATACCACAGTCGCTCCGCTTTATCTGGGAAGGCTGCGGCAAACCCTGCAGCAAATCGGGGTGGAAAGTCAGGAAATTATTCTGCCGGACGGCGAAGCCTATAAAAATTCCGACACCCTGAATCTGATCTATGACGCTTTGCTAAGGAGTCATTGCGAACGCAGCACGCCGCTGATCGCGCTGGGCGGCGGTGTGATCGGCGACATGACCGGCTATGCGGCAGCGACGTATCTGCGCGGGGTGCCGTTTATCCAGATACCGACCACGCTGCTGGCGCAGGTGGATTCCTCGGTGGGTGGCAAAACCGGCATCAATCACCCGCTCGGCAAAAACATGATCGGCGCGTTTTACCAGCCGATACTGGTGCTGGCCGATACCGATACGCTGAAAACCCTGCCGGATAACGAGTTGTCGGCCGGATTGGCCGAGGTCATCAAATACGGCCTGATCCGCGATCTGCCGTTCCTCGACTGGCTGGAGCAGAACATGGACAAGTTGCTGGCGCGGGATACCGCCGCGCTGCAATACGCGATTGCTCGCAGCTGCGTGAACAAGGCAGAAGTGGTTGCAGCGGATGAACGCGAACGCGGCGAACGCGCACTGCTGAATCTCGGGCACACATTCGGCCATGCAATCGAGTCCGGCATGGGATACGGCAACTGGCTGCACGGTGAAGGTGTCGCGGCGGGCACGATCATGGCGGCAGACCTGTCGCGTCGCCTGGGCTGGATCAGCGAGCAGGATGTACAACGTGTGCGCAGCCTGTTCGCGCGTGCCAAGTTACCGATAGTTGCGCCCGACCTGGGGCCGGACAGGTATCTCGAACTGATGGGGCTGGACAAGAAGGTGGAGGGCGGCAAGATACGCTTTGTGCTGCTCAGGCAGATCGGTCACGCCGTGGTCAATGGTGAAGTGCCGCCTGAAATTCTGCTGCAAACCCTGCAAGCTTGCTGCAAGGAGCAGGTGGCCGAAACGTCGGACACCCGGCATGGCTGACAAGCCCGCGCCCTTTGCCGTCTCCGCGCACAATTCACGCGGCAGGAAGATAGCCGAGGAAGCGCCGCAGGGCCGCAGTGAATTCCAGCGCGACCGCGATCGCATCATACATTCCGGCGCGTTTCGCCGTCTGGAATATAAAACGCAGGTATTCGTGAACCACGAGGGTGACTTGTTCCGCACCCGCCTGACACACAGCATCGAGGTGGCGCAGATCGCGCGCTCCATTGCACGGAGTTTGCGACTTAACGAAGACCTTGCCGAAGGGATCTCGCTGGCACACGATCTGGGGCACACCCCATTTGGCCATGCCGGACAAGAGGCGCTGAATGTCTGCATGAAAGCCTATGGCGGATTCGAGCACAATCTGCAATCGCTGCGCGTGGTCGACATGCTGGAAGAACGCTATGCAGAATTTGACGGTTTGAACCTGTGCTTCGAAACGCGCGAAGGTATCCTTAAACATTGTTCCGCAGAAAACGCCGCCAGACTGGGTGAGGTTGGCGAGCGCTTCCTGAAAAACCGCCGCCCCTCGCTGGAAGCGCAAGTCGCCAATCTGGCCGACGAGATCGCCTACAACAATCATGATGTGGATGACGGTTTGCGTTCCGGCCTGATCACGCTGCAACAGCTCGAAGAAGTGCCGCTCGTTTCCGCACAATTGAGCGAAGTGCGCCAAACCTATCCCGAACTGCCGGAGCGGCGCGTGGTGCATGAAATTGTGCGTCGCATGATTGGCGCACTGGTGACAGATTTGATCAGGCAGAGCGAGTCCAATATCGATTCGCATTCACCGGCCACGCTCGAAGACGTGCGCAATGCTCCTACATTGATCGCCTACAGCGACGGGATGAACGAGCAGCAGCGGGTACTGAAGAACTTCCTGCGCGTTCACCTGTATCGCCATTACCGCGTGTTGCGCATGAGTGCCAAGGCGCAGCGCATCATCAGCGATCTGTTCGGCATCTTCATGGCTGACAGCCGTTTGCTGCCGCCGCAATTCCAGCGCCTGGCCGAACAGGATCGCGCACGCGCTGTCGCCGACTACATCGCAGGCATGACAGATCGCTATGCGATACGCGAACATCGCCGAATTTTCGCGGTAGAAGAACTGGTATAGCCTGGCAAGGCGTGTTTTCGGCGCTGTTGCCCATCCCCAGTGGACAAGGTAGAATTTCCCCCCTTTCGCGTTTGAAATTGACGTGGCGGCATGTGTCGTCATTTTTTTGGTTTGTTGATCTGATTTTTTGTTTGGACTGGGGAACATGTGAGCAATTCTTATTTGCCGTTGCAACAGGGTTTGTACGATCCGCGCCAGGAGCGCGATGCATGTGGAGTGGGCTTCGTGGCCCATATCAAGGGCAAGCAAAGCCATGACCTGATAAGCCAGGGTTTGAAAATTCTGGAGAATTTGACCCATCGCGGTGCGGTAGGTGCCGATCCGCTGGCCGGCGACGGCGCGGGTATTCTGTTGCAGATTCCCGACCAGTTCCTTCGAGATGAAATGGGTTGGGGCAAGATCGAGCTGCCGCCTGCCGGCGACTACGGTGTCGGGATGTTGTTCCTGCCGCGCAATGAGTCGGCGCGCGCCGCGTGCGAGAAGATCATCGCAGAAAAGATCGCTGTCGAAGGACAGCAGTTGCTGGGCTGGCGCGATGTGCCGGTGGATAGTTCGGGCCTGGGCGAAAGCGTCAAAATGGTGGAGCCGGTGGTACGCCAGGTATTCATCGGGCGGGGCGGAAACTGTATTGATGGTGATGCGTTTGAACGCAAGCTGTTCGTGATCCGCAAGACCATGGAACATGCGGTAAACAGTCTGCCCGACTCGCTGGGGAAAGGCTTCTACTGCCCGTCGCTGTCGTCACGCACCATTGTTTACAAGGGCATGCTGCTGGCCAACCAGGTCGGCAAGTACTATCTCGATCTGCAAGACAATCGGGTGGTCAGCGCGCTGGCGCTGGTGCACCAGCGTTTTTCCACCAACACTTTTCCGACCTGGGATCTGGCTCACCCGTTCCGTATGATCGCGCACAACGGCGAGATCAACACTGTTCAGGGTAACGTGAACTGGATGACCGCGCGCCATGCCGCGATGTCTTCCAGGCTGCTCGGCGAAGATCTGGAAAAGCTCTGGCCGCTGATCGTGGAAGGCCAGTCCGATTCAGCATGCTTCGACAACGCTCTGGAATTGCTGGTCGCTGGTGGATATTCCCTGCCCCACGCGATGATGCTGCTGATTCCCGAGGCCTGGGCGGGCAATCCGCTGATGGACGAGGAACGCCGCGCATTCTACGAATACCATGCCGCGCTGATGGAGCCATGGGACGGCCCGGCGGCCGTTGCATTTACCGATGGACGCATGATAGGCGCGACGCTGGACCGGAACGGGCTGCGGCCGGCGCGCTATCTGATCACCGAAGATGACCTGGTGCTGATGGCTTCAGAGATGGGGGTGCTGGACATACCGCAGCACAAGATCGTCAAGAAATGGCGTCTGCAGCCCGGCAAGATGTTCCTGATCGATATGCAGGCCGGGCGTATCATCGACGATGGCGAACTGAAAAACCAGCTTGCCGTCGCCAAGCCCTATCGGAAACTGATCGAACAGACCCGCTATTATCTCGGCGACCTGCCTGAAGTGTCCAGCAAGCCGAAAATGCAGGCTTCCCTGCTCGATACCCAGCAGGCTTTCGGTTATTCACAGGAAGACATCAAATTCATCCTGACCCCGATGGTGAATGCCGGAGAAGAGCCGACAGGCTCTATGGGTGCAGATGCAGCCCTGGCGGTATTGTCGAACCGGAACCGCTCGTTCTATGATTATTTTCAGCAACTGTTCGCGCAGGTGACCAACCCGCCGATCGATCCGATCCGTGAAGAGATCGTGATGTCGCTGACTTCGTTCATCGGCCCCAAGCCCAACCTGCTCGGCATCGAGGAGAACAAGCCGATGTTGCGTCTGGAAGTACACCAGCCGGTGCTGTCGAACGACGACATTGCCAAATTGCGCAACATCGATCAGTTGACCCAGGGACGCTATCGCTCGCTGGTGCTTGATATTACATATCCGGCAACGCTGGGCGCGCCCGGTTGTGAAGTGGCCGTAAAGGCTTTGTGTGCCTCGGCCGACAAGGCCGTGGCCGAGGGCTACAACGTGTTGATTCTGTCGGATCGTGCAATTTCTGCGAAGCGTGTTGCAATACCTGCGCTGGTGGCGTGTTCAAAAGTGCATCACCATCTGGTCCAGGCAGGGTTGCGCACCAGCGCCGGTCTGGTGGTGGACAGCGGTTCGGTGCGCGAGGTACATCACTTCGCGTTGCTGGCCGGTTACGGGGCTGAAGCGGTGTGTCCGTGGCTGGCATACGAAACCATAGCGGCGATGAGCCTGCCTGCAAAAGTCGATCTCAAGGAAGCCAGGAAACGCTATATCAAGGCGATCAACAAAGGCCTGATGAAGGTGATGTCAAAGATGGGCATCTCGACCTATCAGTCATATTGCGGTGCGCAGATATTCGAGGCAATCGGCCTGAATGCCGGTTTCGTTGCCGAATATTTCACCGGTACCGCGACGCAGATCGAAGGTGTCGGAATAAGCGAAGTGGCTGAAGAGGCGGTACGCACGCATCGCAGCGCTTTCGGGCGCGACCCGGTGCTGGCCAACGCGCTCGATGCAGGCGGTGAATATGCCTGGCGGGTGCGCGGCGAAGAACACATGTGGACGCCTGATACCATTGCGAAGCTGCAGCACGCGACGCGCACCAACAATCCCGCGACATACAAGGAATACGCCAGGCTGATCAATGAACAAAGCACAAGGCTGAAAACCCTGCGCGGGCTGTTTGAGATCAGGCCAGCTGGCCCAGCCGTGCCGCTCGAGGAAGTCGAGCCGGCCAAGGAGATCGTCAAGCGATTTGCCACCGGGGCGATGTCGCTGGGTTCGATTTCGACCGAGGCGCATACCACCCTGGCCATTGCGATGAACCGCATCGGCGGCATGTCCAACACCGGAGAGGGCGGCGAAGACGCGGCGCGCTTCAAGGTGCTGAAGGGCGGTGAAATGCTGTCCGACATCATCGGCAAGAGCCGCATCGAAAGCGACCGTAAACTGAAGGCCGGGGATTCGCTGCGGTCACGCATCAAGCAGGTGGCGTCGGGCCGTTTCGGCGTGACCGCTGAATATCTGTCCAGCGCAGACCTGATCCAGATCAAGATGGCTCAGGGCGCCAAGCCTGGAGAAGGCGGCCAGCTTCCCGGCCACAAGGTGTCCGAGTACATTGCCAAGCTGCGCTTTTCGGTGCCAGGTGTCGGGCTGATTTCGCCGCCGCCGCATCACGACATCTACTCGATCGAAGATCTGGCGCAGCTGATCCATGACCTGAAGAACGCCAATCCCAGCGCGGCGATCTCGGTCAAACTGGTCTCCGAGGTGGGCGTGGGAACAGTGGCGGCCGGCGTGTCGAAAGCAAAGGCTGACCATATCACGATATCCGGCCATGACGGCGGCACAGGCGCATCGCCGATGTCTTCGATCAAGCATGCCGGCACACCATGGGAGCTCGGGCTGTCCGAGGCACAGCAGACGCTGGTGCTGAACAGGTTGCGCGGCCGTGTCGCATTGCAGGTGGACGGCCAGATCAAGACCGGCCGTGACGTGTTGATCGGCGCGTTGCTGGGCGCGGACGAATTCGGTTTCGCGACCGCTCCGCTGGTAGTCGAAGGCTGCATCATGATGCGCAAGTGCCACCTCAATACCTGCCCGGTCGGCGTTGCAACGCAGGATCCCGAGCTGCGCAGGAGGTTCACCGGACAGCCGGAACATGTCGTGAACTATTTCTTCTTCGTGGCCGAGGAAGTGCGCGAGTTGATGGCACAGTTGGGCATGCGCAGATTCGACGACCTGATCGGGCGCAGCGACCTGCTCGACGTGAAACAAGGCATCGCGCACTGGAAAGCACAGGGACTGGATTTCTCCAGGGTGTTCCATCAGCCGGATGTCGATGCCGGCGTCGCTAGGCTCCATGCACAGACCCAGGACCACGGGCTGGAAAAAGCGCTGGACAGACAGCTGATCGACCAGGCGCAGAATGCGCTGAACGACGGACAACCCGTATCCATCGACAGTGCGATCAGCAACGTCAATCGCACTGCAGGCACCATGCTTTCACATGAGGTCGCGAAACGCTACGGCCATGCCGGTTTGCCGGCCGACACCATCACCGTTAAATTCACCGGCACTGCCGGCCAGAGTTTCGGCGCCTTTCTGGCGCATGGCGTGTCCTTCGAATTGCACGGCGAAGGCAACGACTATGTGGGCAAGGGGCTGTGCGGCGGACGCATCAGCATCAAGCCGCCCAAGGATGCCAGACTGGCCACGCATGAAAACATCATAGTCGGCAACACCGTGCTGTATGGCGCGACATCCGGAGAGTGCTATTTTGCGGGAGTCGCGGGCGAGCGGTTTGCAGTGCGCAACTCCGGCGCGATTGCAGTCGTCGAAGGCGTGGGCGACCATGGTTGCGAATACATGACCGGCGGAATGGTGATCGTGCTGGGCCTGACCGGGCGCAATTTCGCAGCAGGCATGTCCGGCGGAGTCGCATATGTGCTCGACGAAGACGGCGGCTTCGAGAAACGCTGCAACCTGTCGATGGTCGCGCTCGAACCAGTTCCTGAAGAAGTGGCAGTGCTGGATGCGACAGAGGAATTGCCCGAAAGTCATGGAAGGGTTCACTTCAATCATTTAAACCGGGCAGATGAGCATGTCTTGCGCGAACAAATCGAGAAGCATCTGCACCATACAGGCAGTCCGCGCGCCAGACACATCCTTGAAAAGTGGACGGCATATCTGCCCAAATTCATCAAGGTGATGCCGACCGAATACCGGCGCGCACTGCAGGAAATGGCGGCGCAGCAAGTCAAGCAGAAGGAGGCCGCATAATGGGCAAGCCAACCGGATTCATCGAATTCAAGCGACTCAGCGAAGCCAGCTTGCCTGTGGCGGAGCGGCGCAAGAACTATCAGGAGTTCGTGCTGCACCTGAACGACGAGCAGGCCGGCATACAGGGTGCACGCTGCATGGATTGCGGTATCCCGTTCTGTACCTCGGGTTGTCCGGTCAACAACATCATCCCGGACTGGAACGACCTGGTATATCGCGGCAACTGGCGCGAGGCGCTGGATGTGTTGCACTCTACCAACAATTTCCCGGAATTCACAGGACGCATCTGCCCGGCACCATGCGAAGCGGCCTGCACGCTGAACATCAACAACGATGCGGTAGGCATCAAGTCGATCGAGCACGCGATCATCGACAAGGGCGGCGAGAACGGATGGGTGGTGCCGCAGCCGGCAGAGAAAAGGACCGGCAAGAAAGTGGCGATCGTCGGTTCCGGCCCTGCCGGTCTCGCTGCCGCGCAACAACTGGCGCGCGCCGGGCACAGCGTGACCGTGTTCGAGAAAAACAGCCGCATCGGCGGATTGTTGCGCTACGGCATTCCCGATTTCAAGCTCGACAAGCGTCTGATCGACTGGCGCATGGCGCAGATGCAGGCCGAGGGCGTCGAGTTCAGGACCTCAGTATTCGTCGGCAAGGACAAACCTGCCGGAAGCGTGGCAAATGATGCAAAGAAGACCATCAGCCCCGCCGAGCTGTTGAAAAAGTTCGATGCGGTAGTCCTGTCCGGCGGTGCCGAGACTCCGCGCGACCTGCCGGTGCCAGGGCGTGAACTGAACGGCGTGCATTTCGCGCTGGAGTTCCTGATTCCACAGAACAGGGAGGTTGCCGGCGATGCTCGCAATCCGATCAGTGCCGCTGGCAAACATGTGATTGTGATCGGCGGTGGCGATACCGGCTCCGATTGCGTGGGAACATCTAATCGCCACGGCGCACTGTCGGTCACCCAGCTCGAGGTGATGCCGCGCCCGCCGGAACATGAAAACAAATTGCTGGTATGGCCGAACTGGCCTCTCAAGATGCGCACATCAAGCTCGCACGAAGAAGGTGCCCAGCGCGACTGGGCGATCGTCACCAAAGAACTCATCGGCAGAAACGGCAAGGTCGAAAAACTGAGCGCGGTGCGCGTGGAGTGGAAAGACGGCAAGATGCACGAGATAGCCGGGAGCGAATTCGAGTTGAAAGCCGACCTGGTACTGCTGGCAATGGGCTTTGTCAGCCCGGAGCAGAGGGTGCTGGACGCCTTCGGCGTGGAGAAGGACGCGCGCGGCAATATCAAGGCCGACACCGAGAGCTATCGCACCAGCCAGGACAAGGTATTCACCGCCGGCGACATGCGGCGCGGACAATCGCTGGTGGTTTGGGCGATACGCGAGGGGCGACAGTGCGCGCGCGCAGTTGACGAATTTTTGATGGGATCATCGGTTCTGCCCCGCTAGCCAATTTTCGACGCTGTCCTGGCATGACTGTACTGTGTGCGCCTGGGCAGGGCGATGAGTTCTGCTGCAACTTCAAACAAATTATAAAGAGAAAAAATGAATTTCAAGCTGAAAAACGACACCTTCCTGCGCGCATTGCTGCGTCAGCCCACCGAATACACCCCGATGTGGATGATGCGTCAAGCCGGCCGGTTCCTGCCCGAATACCGCGAGACTCGCAAGCGTGCCGGCAGCTTTCTCGGCCTGTGCAAGAACCCGGACTATGCGACCGAAGTGACGCTGCAGCCGCTCGACCGTTACCCGCTCGATGCGGCAATTCTGTTTTCCGACATCTTGACCGTGCCCGATGCGATGGGGCTGGGGCTATATTTTTCCGACGGCGAAGGCCCGAAGTTCGAGCGTCCGCTGCGCGACGAGGCTGCAATCCGGGCTTTGCGCGTGCCGGATATCGGCAAGGACCTCAAATATGTCACCGATGCAGTGTCACAGATACGCAAGACGCTGGATGGACGCGTACCGCTGATAGGATTCTCCGGCAGTCCGTTCACGCTGTCCTGCTATATGGTTGAAGGCGGCGGCAGTGACGATTACGCCAGGGTGAAAACCCTGATGTACAACGAACCGAAGCTGATGCACCACATTCTCGAGGTGACAGCACAGGCGGTTACCGATTACCTGAATGCACAGATCGAAGCCGGCGCACAGGCCGTGATGATCTTCGATTCATGGGGCGGCGTGCTGTCACATGCGGCATTCCATGAATTTTCGCTGGCTTACACACAGCGCATCCTGTCAGGCCTGACCAGGGAAAAGGATGGCGTTAAGATCCCGTCCATAGTATTCACCAAGGGCGGCGGACTGTGGCTCGAAAGTATCGCCGAAACAGGCTGTGATGCGGTCGGACTTGACTGGACCATAGACATCGGCATCGCACGCCAGCGTGTCGGCAACAAGGTTGCACTGCAGGGCAACATGGATCCCGCCGTGCTGTTTGCATCGCCTGAAGCGATACACAAGGAAGTGGAACACATACTCGGCAGCTACGGGTTCGGCAGCGGCCACGTCTTCAATCTGGGCCACGGCATCTCGCAACATACCGACCCGGAACATGTCGCGGCGCTGGTCAAGTCGGTGCATGAACTCAGCAGAAAGTTTCACTGATCGTCCTGTCTGAAGCAATGCTGGAGCAGGCTCCTGCAAAAGCCGCAGAAGATGCTGCGGCTTTTGCATTTCTGCGACAATCACAACATTGATCGGCTGAATAAACATGTCCATAGTTCGCGTCGCGCTCGATGTTCCATTGTCCACCCTGTTCGATTACTCGGTGGACGAGGGTATTCCGGTTGCAGCAGGACAGCGCGTGATCGTGCCATTCGGAAAACGTCAGTTGACCGGCGTCGTGATGGAGCAAGCTGCTACGACTGACATGACTCCGGAACGCATCAAGCCGGTAACGCATGTGCTGAAGGATAGCGCGCCGCTGTCCGGTGAATTGCTCGGCCTGCTGCGTTTCTGCAGCGATTATTACCGTTACCCGATCGGGCAAACCGTGCTGTCGGCGCTGCCGGTGCGGCTGCGCTCCGGCAAACCGCTCGTCAGCAAACCGGCATTGAGCTACCGGCTGAGCGCGAGTGGCGCGGCGCTCGATATTGCAGCTTTTCCCAAGCGCAAAGTGGTGCAGCGGCGGATTCTTGCCAGGCTTGTGCAGCAGCCGTGCAGTCTCGCGCAACTTAAAAGCCTTTCGCCGACTGCAGGCAGGCAACTGCAGACGCTGCTTCAGGAAGGCTATGTGGAGCAATGCGAGGAGGAAACATCAGCCGGCGAACACCGCTTCGAGCAGACGCACACGCTCACCGGCGAGCAGCAGGAAGCCGTCGAGGCGGTAAGTGCCGCCCTGGGCTACGCCTGTTTCCTGCTGCACGGCATCACCGGCAGCGGCAAGACCGAAGTTTACGTGCACCTGATGCACCATGCCCTGCAATCGGGCGGACAGGCGCTGTTGCTGGTTCCCGAGATCAACCTGACGCCGCAGCTGGAAAACTATTTCCGCAGTCGTTTTCCGGATCTGAACATGGTCAGTCTGCACAGCGGCCTGTCCGAGGGCGCGCGCGCGCATAACTGGCAGCTGGCTCAGCAGGGCGCCGCGCAGATCGTACTCGGCACACGTTTGTCGGTGTTCGCGGAATTGCCCGGGCTTGCATTGATCATCGTCGACGAGGAACACGACAGCTCGTTCAAGCAGCAGGATGGCCTGCGCTATTCGGCGCGCGATGTCGCAATCTTTCGAGCCAGCCAGCGCCGGATACCCATCGTGCTGGGATCGGCCACCCCGTCTCTGGAAAGTTACTACAACGCTCAAAGCAACCGATACCGGATGCTCAGGCTGGCCGGTCGAGCATTGGCCGAAGCGCGTCTGCCTGCGGTGCGCTGCATTAACATCAACCAGACCGTGATGCACAACGGCATCAGCGAAAATCTGCTGCGCGAGATCGGGCAGCGCATCGCGGGCAATGAGCAGAGCCTGCTGTTCATCAACCGGCGCGGCTACGCACCGGTGCTGATGTGTGCCGCTTGCGGCTGGCTGTCAGGCTGCATGCATTGCGCCGGGAAAATGGTGCTGCACCTTCAGGAGAAACGCCTGCGCTGCCATCACTGCGGTTACCAGACACGCGTGCCCGTTGCCTGTCCGGATTGCGGCAATCCCGACCTGCTTCCAGTCGGCAGTGGCACGCAGCGCGTCGAATCCGTGCTGAGAGAACGCTTCCCGGACTCGCGCATATTGCGTGTGGACCGCGACAGCACGCGCAGCAGACGCGCCTGGCAGACGATGCGCGAACAAATACACGCGAACGAAGTGGACATCCTGGTCGGCACGCAAATGCTCGCCAAGGGGCACGACTTCCCCGCGCTGACGCTGGTCGGCGTGCTCAATCCGGACAGTGCGCTGTACAGCAGCGATTTCCGCGCAGCCGAGAAACTGTTTGCGCAACTGGTGCAGGTGGCAGGCCGTGCCGGGCGCGCCGACAAACCCGGCGAAGTGATCATTCAAACCGCATTTCCCGAACATCCGCTATTCCGCGCGCTGCAGGCCCATGATTTCGAGGGCTGGGCCGCATCTCAGCTGGCCGAGCGGAAGATGGCGGGATTCCCGCCGTTTGTGTATCAGGCGATGCTGCGCGTCGAGGGCAAACTGGAGAGCGAGGTTTACGGCTATCTGGATCAGGCGCGTGCCGCCGCGATTGCGCTCCGCCATGAGGTGGAAGTTTTCGGCGTGGTGCCCGCCGCATTGCCGCGCCGCGCCAACCACCTGCGCGCGCAGTTGCTGATACAGGGCAGAACCCGCAAGGAACTCCAGGAATTTCTGCGCGCCTGGCAACCATCGCTGGATGCGCTTCCGTCGCAAAGGCTGCGCTGTTCGCTGGACGTGGACCCGCTCGATTTCTAGCGCGAACAATTAGCGGATCGGCAAACCCCGAATGCACCAGTGCACCGCATGCGCGGGGTTGTCCTGTAAAATTAGATACAATTTTCCATAACCCGGAAGAATGTGCCGTTATAAAGTGCCAGTCTGGCAGGACGCACCGCCAGACATGAACGCAGGGAAAATCGACTTTGTTTTCCATCCATTGAATCCGGACACGCATGGTTGAACATCATTTGAAGGAATATCTGCATTCCCCCCGCGGCGCGATGGGCCTGATCGCATTGTCGATCCTGACGGCGGAGTTCCTGATCATGGTGCTGATCGAGGTCGGCCTGAGGCCGATTGCCGGTCCGAGAATTCCTGCAATATTCTGGGAATTCCTCGACCCGCTGTTGCTGATCATCATCGTCAGTCCGTGGATATACATGCTGGCTGTTCGACCGCTGGAGAAGCAGCAGGAGATGCTCAGGCAACAATTCAACGAGCTGAGCATAACCGCCGTCACATTCGAATCGCGCGAGGGCGTGATGGTGACCGATGCCCATAACAAGATTCTCAGGGTCAATCATTCGTTCTCGGAAATCACCGGATACAGCAATGAGGAAGCGGTCGGGAAAACACCCGGCATGCTTCACTCCGGACGCCATGACAGCATGTTCTACCGCAACATGTGGCAGGTGCTTGAACGTGACCGGTTCTGGAGCGGCGAGGTGTGGAACCGCAACAAGAAGGGCGAGATATACCCGGAGTGGCTGACCATCACGGCCGTACTCGGACCTGCTGGACAGGTCACCAATTATGTCGGCATCTTTTCAGACATTACCGAACGCAAGGCAGGCGAACAGCAGCTGCGCAGGCTTACCGCGCATATCCAGACCGCGCGCGAGGAGGAGAAAACCAGGATCGCGCGCGAAATCCACGATGACCTGGGTGGCACGCTGACCGCGCTCAAAATGGATGTATACCGTCTCGCCGGCAAGCTTTCCGGTTACGGGCAGGCTGCGCCGCTGCTTGGACATGTCGAGTCGATGACGCAACTGATCGACAACGCGGTGGGAGTCACCCGGCGCGTGATCAGCGACCTGCATCCGACCGTGCTCGACGATCTCGGGCTGGTCGCGGCGCTGGAGTGGCAGTGCGGGCAATTCAGGCAGCGCACCGGAATCGCCTGCGAGGTGTCCGGTGCCGGGGACGGGGACGACGAGTCCAGGCTGGACAAGACCGTGGCCATCAATCTTTTCCGCATATTCCAGGAAGCGCTGACCAATGTGGTACGGCATTCCGGCGCAACCAGGGTGAATGCCGAATTTCACCAGAACGGGGAAGAGATCATCCTGACCATCAGTGACAATGGCCGCGGCATGCCGGAAGGCCTCGTGATCGCGCCGACCTCCTACGGCCTGCGCGGCATGCGCGAGCGCGTCGCACAGATGAACGGACAGATATTGTTTGACAGACCGCCAGGCGGAGGCATGCGCGTGACGGTGATATTGCCGGTCGCGGCGGAAAACAGCAAGGAAGGGGAAATATGATACGCATCCTGATTGCAGACGACCATGCCATCATCCGTCACGGGCTGAAGCAGATCATCGAGGACAGCGGCGAGATGCGCGTGGTGGCCGAGGCCGGCAGCGGCAGCGATGCGCTGCGCAAGATACGCGGGAGCGAATGTGATGTCGTAGTGCTCGACATTTCGATGCCGGACATGAGCGGCATCGATGTGCTCAAGCAGATACATGCGGAAAAACCGCAATTGCCGATCCTGATCCTGAGCATCTATCCGGAAGACCAGTATGCCGTGCGCCTGATCAAGGCCGGCGCCGCAGGCTACATGACCAAGGAGAGTGCACCGTCGGAAGTGGTCAGTGCGCTGCTGCATATCGCCGGCGGCAAGAAATACATCAGCCCGGCGGTGGCCGAACTGCTCGCCAATGAAGTCGGCACGGATGAGGAAAAGCTTCCGCACCAGATCCTGTCGGATCGCGAATATCAGATATTCCTGCTGCTCGCATCGGCCCGGACCGTTTCGGAGATCGCCGATATCCTCTCGTTAAGCGTGAAAACCATCAGTACCTACCGCAGCCGCATTCTGGAAAAGATGCGCCTGAGCAACAACGCCGAACTGATGCGCTACGCCGTCGACAATCATCTCTCGCAATAAGCGTCCCGTCTTCTCACGACCCTGATCCGGGTACCTGCCCGGCCGCCTGCCTGCTCACCAAACTGGTTCATTTCGCCGGTTCTGGTTTCTGCTGCTGTCAGACAGACACCGACAGCAATTCCTGCCGTCCACCTACATTATTTTAAGACAAACCTCGCTACCGACGGCGGCGACGCGGAAACATAATCCGTCCATCGATTATGCAAACTGGTTTGTGTGAAAACACCATGATTAACGTGTTTATTGTGGAAGATTCCGAGACGATGCGGGAAAGCCTGCGGTCCATGCTGTCCGAATTTCACAACATCCGGATAACCGGCTATGCGGCGGACGAGACGGGAGCGATAGAGCAGATCAATGCGACGCTGCCCGATGTCGTGGTCCTCGACCTCAACCTGCAGTCAGGGACAGGCGTTGCGGTGCTGAAGGATGTCAAAAAGCATCATGCCGGAATAATAGTCATGGTGCTGACCAACTGCAGCGGAGAGGCATACGTAAATGCCTGCAAGCGCGCAAACGCGGATTATTTCTTTGACAAGTCATTTCAGTTCATGGAGGTCCGTGATGTGTTTTCCAACTGGAATAAAACCGGTCACTGCGAAGCTGGATATACCGGCAGGCTGAATGATTAACCGTAAAAAATCTGGAGAAACTGATGCCTAAGCACATATCTCGTTTGTTGATTCTGGTTGTGGTATTTGCGGCCGTAGCCTTTACCGCAAAGAAAGTCCTGACACCGGCAACGTTCTATCAATACGGGCATTACCGGGGAGCCGCGGTCGCGGAGATTGCGTCCAAGGTTCCCAAACTGCAGGGGTCGGCCTCGTGCCAGTCGTGTCACAAGGCGGTTTACGCCGAATGGAGCGCCGGCATCCACCGCAAGTCAACCAAGGATAATGTGATTCAGGGTCTGGTCGTCAAGAATGGCCCGGGTTGTGAAGTCTGCCATACCGGTCCGGCAGGCAATCACCCATCCAGGGAAGCCATGCCGCTTTCCCTCGAGGACAGGGTGACCACGATCACCCATAAACATATCGCCCATCCGGCCGATGTGCCGGGCAGGAATTTGATGCTGGCAGCGAATGACATGAGCAGCCTGTGCCTGAACTGCCACGAAAAGCTGGCCGCACGCCCCAAAACGCAGCCGCAAATTGAGGTAGCGAGCCACAGCGGCAAGGAATTGTGCACGGCTTGCCACAATCCGCACTCGCCGATGATCGACTTTGCCGCAGTGCCGAGACCGCCCTATGACCCGGTTACCGGCAAGCTTGTCGCGGTGTCTGCCATGAAGGCAGGGGATGCAGGCGCTGGCAGGTCGGTCGCGGCAGCGTGCGCGTCATGCCATGGCAATGCCGGAATGAGCGTCAATCCGGTGTGGCCGAATCTGGCCGGTCAGCATGCCAACTATCTGGTCAACTCGCTGGAGGCGTTCAAATCCGGTACGCGCAGGAACGACATGATGAGCGCGATGGCAGCGGGACTTAGCGATGCTGACATGCGCAATGTGGCCGCCTATTTTGCAAAATCCCGATGCGGCGTAACTGGTGGTGACAAGGACAAAGCCAAACTGGGTGAGTCACGCGTAGCGGAAGCGGGTTGCGCGGCATGTCACAGCGCAGGCGGAATTCGCGGCAAGGGCCCGGCCGGAATCAGCGCAAGCCAGTCATGGCCGAATCTGGCCGGACAGAACGCCGAATACCTGGCCGTGTCGCTCAGGGCGTTCAAGGACGGCACGCGCAGCCACCCGGTGATGTCGAGCGTGGCCAAAACACTGTCTGACGCCGATATCGACAACGTGTCGGCTTACTTCGCCAGCGTCAGTTGCCAATGATTAATTCAGTTAGTGAGGAAAAAATGACTACTCAGGACGAAATAATTGAAGCGCAACAGGTTCCGCTGTCTCGGCGGGGATTTCTGGAACTGATGGGCAAGAGCGTTGCGTGTGCCGGTGTGGTTGCCGGCGCAGTTGGCGCGGGTAGTGCGATCGGTGCGACGCAGTCTGGCAACGGCAAGCACGCATACCAGCAGAATGACCAGCAGTTTGCGGAAGCGGTCAACGATCCGCCAAAAATTCCCGAATACAACTGGAACGATCACCAGTGGGCGATGGGCGTCGACACGACGCGCTGCATCGGCTGTTTGCGCTGCATGGAAGCATGCAAGATGGAAAACAGCGTGCAGATGGATGCGAACCACCATCGCACCTGGGTCGAGCGCTACGTGTATCTGGAAGGCTCGGATACAGCACTGGTCGACAGCCAGGCCGACCCGCAGAACATCGCATTTGCCGGCTCGGAAACAAAATTCCGTTTTGACAACCGCTACAAGGATAAAAAGGTCGACAAGGCATTCTTCGTGGCCAAGCTGTGCAACCAGTGCGAGCATCCATCCTGCGTCGAGGTATGCCCGACCGGCGCGACCTTCAAATCCAAGGACGGCCCGGTGCTGATCGATACGACCTACTGTATCGGCTGCCAGTATTGCGTGCAGGCCTGCCCCTATGGGGCGCGCAGTTTCAACGAGTCCAGGGGAACCGCGGAGAAATGCAATTGGTGCTACCACCGTATCACCAAGGGGCTGAATCCCGCCTGCGTCGAGGTATGCCCGACCGGTTCGCGCATTTTCGGCGACCGCAACGACCCGGACAGCCCGGTCAGCGTTTTCATCCGCAATAACCACGTGCAGGTGCTGAAGCCTGAAATGGGCAACGCACCGAATGTGTTCTATGTTGGCCTAGACAAGGAGGTAGTGTGATGCAACACGTATTCGAGCATGTCACCCCTTATATCGGATATGTCTATCCGAACGAGACGGATCTGCCGTGGAGCCAGCTGATCGTCATCTATCCCTATATCACCGGCCTGGTGGCGGGCGCGTTCGTGGTCTCCAGTCTGGACCATGTATTCAACATCAAGGGCTTCGCGCCGATCTCCAGGTTTGCGCTGCTGACCGCGCTGTGCTTCATGATCTTTGCCCCGTCGCCGCTGTTGTTCCACCTGGGCCAGCCGACCCGCGCGTTCAATGCGGTGATCACCCCGCACTGGAGTTCGGCGATGGCCGCGTTCGGTTATGTAGCCGGGTTTTACCTGTGCCTGCTGGTGCTGGAGACCTGGTTTGCGTTCCGTTCAGATATCGTCGCGATGTCGAAGGCAAGAACCGGAATTCTGGGCAAGGTATATGGCTGGCTGACCCTGGGATCGGACGATGTCTCGGAACGCGCGCTGGCGATCGACCATAAGGTTGCGCGCATACTGTCGATGATCGGCATCCCTGCCGCGTGCGGTCTGCACGGCTATGTCGGATTCGTGTTCGGCTCGCTGAAGTCGCGCGAATGGTGGTCGTCAGATTTGATGCCGGTGATTTTCCTGCTGTCCGCGGCCGCATCGGGTGTCGGGTTGCTGATTGTGCTGTACGTGATCGTATCCAAGTTCCGCAAGACGCCGATCATCGACGAAACCATGCGCGGCCTGCTGTATGTGCTGTTTTCCGGAATCGCGATCGTGATGGTGATCGAAGGACTGGAGATTCTCGAAATGTTCTACAAACAGCGCGAAGGCGTCGAAATGGTCAGGAAACTGATTGAAGGCCCGATCTGGGCGGGCATGCTGATCCAGTGGGCGATGTCGGTATTTGTTCTGGTCGTCACATCGGCACTGTTGATCTTTGATGTGCACGGCAAACGGCTGGTCAACTGGCTGTTCATGTGCGGTCTGGCCATCATGCTGGGCGTGCTGGCGATGCGTTGGAACGTGGTGATCGGCGGCCAGGAGTTGTCCAAGACCATGAAGGGACTGCTGACCTTTACCCCCGAGCTGTTCGGTCGCGAGAGTCTGTTTACCGTGCTGATGATTTCGATCTGCCCGTTCCTTGTGCTGTGGGGGGTCGCAAAATTCCTGCCGCCTTGGAACGACGGGACAGCGGCCGGCAACACGGTACTGGATGCGCATTAATTTGTGCAGCATGGCTGCCGGAAAATGATCGCGAGTTTCCGGGGCGTCATTAAAATTCAACTTGCGAAAAAGGAGAAAAAAATGAAATACGGAATTTTGAGCATTGCTGTTGCAAGTCTGCTGGTCTTTTCGGGAGTCTCGCTGGCGGCAGAGATGCCTGCAGCTGCAAAGTCCAAGTGCTTGACGTGCCACGCACTGGACAGGAAGGTTGTCGGCCCGTCATTTATGGATATTTCCAAAAAATACAAAGGAGATCCTGACGCCGTAGCCAAATTGGTAGCGAATATTACCAAGGGTGGAACGTTCGGCTGGAAAATAACCAGTATGCCGCCAAGGGGAATGGGTGCGAATGACGCACAGATCAAAGCGATGGCGGAATATATAGCCGGACTGGCTAAATAGCCCCATCCTGATTCTCGGCTCTTGCATGCAGGATTGGACTGCGCGTCACCGGGCAGTCCAATCCTGCAGTTTTTCAGAAACAGGTCGATCCCCGTCTCCGAATTGGATAAGATGCGTCAGGTTTATCCCGACCTGGCTTGAGACTGACTGACTCCAACAATTGTGCTGATGCAACAGAATCTGATCGACGCACTGTCCGCCATCGCCGGCAGCGATGCTGTGCTGACCGGCGAGCCGGCTGCGCCATATTGCACCGACTGGCGCGGACGCTATACCGGCACGGCGCTTGCGGTGGTGTTTCCTGCCGATGTGGGCCAGGTTGCCGGTGTGGTGCAGCTGTGCGCGGCGAATCAAATCGCGATCGTGCCGCAGGGCGGCAATACCAGTTTGTGCGGGGCCAGCGTGCCGCTGCCGCAAGGCGGCCAAATCGTCGTGAACCTGTCGCGCATGAACCGGATACGCGATATCAGCCCCGCCAACTACACCATGACCGTCGAGGCAGGATGCAGACTGGAAGTGGTGCGCGCCGCGGCCGAGAACGAAAACCGCTTTTTTCCGCTGGGGCTGACCGCTACGCAAAAAATCTGCGAGATCGGCGGCAATCTGTCCACCAATGCGGGCGGCATCAATGTGCTGCGCTACGGAAATGCGCGCGACCTGGTGCTCGGGCTGGAAGTGGTACTGCCGGATGGGCGCGTCTGGAACGGCTTGCGCAGGCTGCGCAAAGATAATTCCGGCTACGACCTGAAACACCTGTTCATGGGCGCAGAAGGCACGCTGGGCATCATCACCGCCGCGGTGCTGAAATTGTATCCGCGTCCGCTGACCGAGGCGACCGCCTGCGTCGCGGTGCGCGATCCGGCGGTGGCCGTCGCATTGCTGGCACATTTGCGTGCAAGCTGCGGCGACCGTATCAGCGCGTTCGAAATCATCTCGCGCTCCTGCCTCGATCTGGTTTTCAAACACATGCCCGACACGCGCGAACCGTTCTCTGGCAGACACGAATGGATTGTTATCACCCAGCTCGCCGACGTGCTGAGCGAACCTCTGGATGGTTCTTTGCGCAACGCATTGCGGACGTTCGGTGACGGCATCGCCGAATTCAGTGTTTCACCGGACAGGGAACATGCCGAACACTGGTGGAAACTGCGCAAGAACATCAGCGAGGCGCAGAAGCGCGAAGGGATCAGCATCAAGCACGATGTGTCGGTTCCTGTCAGCCTTGTTGCAGAATTCATCGCGCGCGCGGATGCCGCCCTGCACAACGCATTTCCCGGCATCCGTATCGTCGCGTTCGGACACATGGGCGACGGCAACATACATTACAACATTTCGATGCCTGATGCGGACCGGAACCGGACTTTCATCGCGGATCAGGAGGCGGCAGTGAACAGGCTGGTGTATACGGTCGTGAGCGAATTGAACGGCAGCATCAGCGCGGAGCATGGCCTGGGGCAACTCAAACGCGGTACCATACAGCAATACAAGGATCCGCTGGAGCTGGAGCTGATGCGCAGCGTCAAGCAGGCGCTGGATCCGCACGGATTGATGAATCCCGGAAAGGTATTATAGGAGCGGTGTCGTTAACCCTTGCCTACGATCAGGCAACACAAACAGGAGACATACATGGCCGCCCAGCCCGAAATCACCAACATGGCGCTGTTCTGCGATTTCGAGAACATTGCGCTCGGCGTGCGCGATGCCAGATACGCGCAGTTCGACATCAGGAAGGTGCTGGAACGCCTGCTGCTGAAAGGCAGCATCGTGGTCAAGAAAGCCTACTGCGACTGGGAACGTTACAAGGAATTCAAGTCGACGATGCACGAGGCTGCCTTCGAGCTGATCGAGATCCCGCATGTACGCCAGTCGGGGAAGAATTCCGCGGACATCCGCATGGTCGTCGATGCGCTGGACCTGTGCTATACCAAGGCGCACGTGGACACCTTCGTGATCATCAGCGGCGACTCGGACTTCTCGCCGCTGGTTTCCAAGCTGCGCGAGAACAACAAATACGTGATCGGCATCGGCGTGAAGGACTCGACATCGGACCTGCTCAGCGCCAACTGCGACGAGTTCATCTTCTACGACGATCTGGTGCGTATGCAGGAAGCGAAAAAGAAACAGGCTGCGAAGAAGGCGCCACCCAAGGCCAAAGCCGGCGCAGCGAAACCTGCCGAAACCAAAGTTGACGAAGACAAGCGCCAGGAAGCCATGGATTTTCTGGTGGAAACGGTCGAGGGCCTGATCTCCGAGCGAGGCTCGGACGAAAAGCTCTGGGGTTCGATGGTCAAGACCACCATGCAGCGCCGTCAGCCCGGTTTCAACGAATCTTTCTACGGCTATCGCTCGTTTCGCGAGCTGATGGAAGACGCGCAAAAACACAAGCTGGTCATGCTTGTGCGGGACGAAAAATCGGGGCAGTACACGATACGCCTGCCCGCGGCCGATTGATGCACTGACCGGCTGCAAACGACCGTCATGGGTTACAGGGGCGCAGCATCGACAAGGAGACCGGTATGATCAGGAAATCTGCAATCGTGCTTGCAATTCTGATGCTGGCGGTCGTCGCATGGGGATTGTTTTTCGAGGCCGGGTCAACTCGGATCATCATCAATGGCCAGGAACTCATCGGACCGCTGAAAGGCGCAGTCGGTGCCGCAGGACTCGTCGTCGGCCTGATCGCATTGTTCTGTGCGGCGATCTTCATGCTGTTCGTGTTTGCCGGAATCGGGATATTCATCATTGGCGGCGTGATCGTTGTAGGGCTGGTCCTGGCAGGGTTTGCTTTCCCGGTGTTGCTGTTCCTGCTGCTGCCTTTGGCGATCGTGTGGCTGTTCATCGCGCTCGCGCGCAGCGCCGGAACCTGATCAACGCATATCCGTCAGTGTGGGCTCCAATCTGGGCGGCAGCGATAACTGGGGAGAATCTTATGGAAATTACACTTGGATTCGATGTCTACGGCACGCTGATCGATACCCATGGCATCATCGCCGTGCTGGAAAAATTTGCCGGCGACAAGGCCGCGGCATTTTCCCGTACCTGGCGCGACAAGCAGCTCGAATATTCATTCCGCCGGGGGCTTATGCAGAATTACGAAAACTTTGCGGTCTGTACCGGCAACGCTTTCGATTACACGGCTGCGCTGATGAATGTGCGGTTCAGCCAGTCCGGCAAGGATGAGGTAATCGCCGCATACCGGACCTTGCCCGCCTTCGATGACGTGGTGGAAGGGCTGGAGCGGGCCAGGCAATCGGGTTGCAGAATGTTTGCGTTTTCGAACGGCAGCGCCGATGCGGTGGAGACCCTGCTGAAAAGCGCGGGCATCAGGGAGTATTTTATCGGCGTGGTCAGCACCGACGAAATGAAATCCTTCAAACCCAATCCTGGTGTATACAGCCACTTCCTGAGAAGGGCCGGCGCCCTGGGGGCTGATGCGTGGCTGGTATCGAGCAACCCGTTCGATGTAATCGGGGCCGTTTCAGCCGGAATGCGGGCGGCCTGGATCAGGCGGACACCCGATGCATTGTTCGACCCGTGGGGAATCGCACCGACCATCACCGTCAGCAGTCTTCTGGATCTGTCCAGGCAAGTCAGCGAGGCATGCCGCAGAACCTGACACCGCCGTTCATAGGCTTCCCTGTATACGGAGCTGATTTACTCGAGGCTGACCTGTACCTGCGCTGGCGAAGCCTTGGCCGGCGTGCGCACCAGTAACAGCAGCGGCAGCATCACGACAAAATTCAGCGTGGCGAACCAGAAACTGTCAATGTAACCGATGTTCTGCGCCTGTTGCATCACGGCTTGCGCAGCGATGTGCATGCCTTGCGGATCCGGTATCCCGGCTGGCATGCCCTGATGCAGCGGGGCGAGATAACTGTGCAGCGCCGGGTTGTAAGGCGTTATCGGGCCGCGCAACAGACTCCAGTTCTGCTGCATGTCTCGCGAAAAATAGGTGACCAGAATCGAGATGCCAAGCGCTGAGCCCATCGCGCGGATCAGGCTGTAGATACCTGCGGCCTCGGCGGCAGTCTCCTTCGGCAGGGTGGTAAACGCCAGCGTGGAGATCGGCACGAAGATCAGCCCCATTCCAAAACCCTGCAATATCATCGGCACGATCAGCTGGTTTGCCGTCATCTCCGCTGTGAAGCCCGTCATCATATAGTTTCCGGTAATGCTGCAAATGATGCCGACGAGGATGAAATTGCGCGGCGGAATCCTGCCGGAGAATTTTCCGACGAACATCATCACGAAGAATGAGGCGATGCCGCGCGGTGCCATATACAGGCCGGCCTCGAATGTCGGGTAACCGAGGAAGTTCTGCAGGAACAGCGATTGCAGCAGCATGCCGCCGAAGAAGCCGATGCCGATGGTGGTCATGATCAGGCTGGCGACCAGAAAGTTCCTGTCCTTGAATATGCGCAGATCGAACAATGGATGATGTTTGCCGGTCAGCGAGTACACGATGAAGAACAGGATGGAAATCGTCGCGACGGCGGTGGCGAACACCAGCATCGGCGAGCTGAACCAGTCGTCCTGATTGCCGCGGTCCAGCACCAGTTGCACCGCGCCTATGCCCAGCGCCAGCGTGATGAAACCCGTCCAGTCCATGCGCCTTGCGCGCGTGGGGGTGTCGTGCACGAAGCGCAGTGCGAGGATGAAGGATGCGATGCCGACGGGCAGGTTGATGTAGAACGTCCAGCGCCAGCTGATATATTCGGTCAGCCAGCCGCCCAGTGTCGGTCCCAGTATCGGCGCAACCATCACGCCCATTGCCCAGATCGCCATCGCCTTGCCACGCTGTTCGCCGGGAAATATCTGCAGCATGATGGACTGGGACAACGGCACCAGCGCCGCACCGAACACACCTTGCAAAAAGCGGAACAGCACCATCTGGAAGAGCGATGTTGCCATGCCGCACAAAGCTGAATTGATCACAAAACCGGCGATGCTGATCAGCAGAAAGCGCTTCTGCCCGATCCGGTCGGTAAAAAAGCCGGTGAGCGGCATGATGATCGCGGAGGCGATCAGGTAGGAGGTAAGCACCCAGCTGATATTGTCCGGCGTGGCGTCGAGCTGGCCAGCCATATTGGGCAGCGCGACGTTGACGATGGTGGTATCCAGCACCTGCATGATGGTCGCGGCCATTACCGCGATGCCGGTCAATACCCGGTTGGCGTTCATAATCTATTTCAGCTGCACGCTTACGGTCGCCGTTGCGCCGATGCGCAGCGGATGGCTGGCATCGGTCGGGTCGAGCTTGATGCGCACGGGCACGCGCTGCGCGATCTTCACCCAGTTGCCAGTAGCATTCTGGGCCGGCAACAGCGAAAACGCCGTGCCGGTCCCGCCGCTCAGGCTTTGCACCGTCCCTTTGAAATGCCGGCCTGGATACATGTCGATTTTGATGTCCACGCTCTGGCCCGGATGGATACCGTGCAGTTCGGTTTCCTTGAAGTTGGCATCGATGTGGAAACTGTTGTCGGTAATCAGCGCAAACTGGGGCTGGCCGGCGGAGACCAGAGAGCCCGCCGCGAGCGTGACGTTGCTGAGCTGCCCATCCTGGGCGGCCACGACATGGGTGTGTTTCAGATCGAGTCTGGCCTGTTCGATTGCGGCCAGTGCTTTCAATACGTCGCCGCGCTTGTCCGGATCCTGCGGTGCGGAGAGCGCCTTGGCCAGTTTGGCATGCGCTTCCTCAAGGCCTGCCTGCAACGACAGTAATCGGGTATGTGCATCGTCCAGTGCTTGCTGGGAAAGGAAATGCTGTGCAACCAGTTCCTGGTCGCGCGCGTAGATGGTGCGGGAATTGGCAAGATCACTCTCGGCCTGGGCCACTTGCGCCCTTGCTACGGAAATTTCCGCGCCGTCCTGGCGTTCCGCCTGCCGGGCGAGCGCCAGATCGGCACGGGCGCGCGACAACGCGATCTCGAACGGTTCCGGATCGATGTCGAACAGCGCCTCGCCTTTGTGCACATGCTGGTTGTCCCTGATGTATACCGCCGTGACGCGTCCCGAAACCTGTGCGGCCACGTTCACAACATCCGCGTTGATATAGGCGTTTTCGGTGCTGCGGGTAAGCTCGGAGTAATAGATCATTGTGGCGCCGCCCGCCAACACGATGAGCGCCAGCGCAATCAGCAGGTTCCTTTTGTGAGTCTTGAGCAAATTCATTGGTGCATTCCTTCAGTCAGGGGTTTCTTGCCAGTTTGTCGCGGATACTCTGAAATACCTCAAGCGCGGTGCCGATTTCTTCCTTGCCGGAACCGGACAGAATCTCCCTGCGCAGTTCGGCGGCATGGCTGCGGATGTGCTCGACGGCTTTCTTGCCTGCGGCAGACAGGAACAGATGTTTTACCCGCCTGTCGGTTTCGCTGCCGCGGCGCTTTAGCAAGCCCTCGTTCTCCATGTGGTCAACCTGCCTGACAAGCGTTGCGGCTTCTATGCCCATGTGCTGTGCCAGTTCGCGGTGGGTGCAGCCGTCGTGTCGCGACAGGTGCAGCAGCAGCAGCCAGCGGGAGTGGGAAAATCCCGACGGCCGCAGCCGCCGATCCAGTTCGGTGCGCCAGGCGTGAGCGACCAGATGCAGCGATTCGGCGAATTGTTCGTCCAGTGGTTTCATTTTTAGCTAGCCAACTAATAATTAGCAAGCTAACAATTCTAGTTCGGCTTCGGGAATTTGTCGATAGCCGGTCTGGATGCCTGCCAGGTCCGGAAACGCGTGGCGCTGCAGGATCAGTCCTGCGGCCGAACCGGCTGCAGACCGATGAATTTCCGTTCAGCAAGTTCCCCGCAGTCCGTGCTCATTGACCGATTATGGAATGCTATAATTCGCGCCCGCTTATTGGTGCGCGTTTCATGTCTGCCGTATTAAATTTCAAGACCCATCTGTCCGAATTATTCGCGCAGGCTCTGCGCGAGGTTGCCCCGGAGCTGGCGGGCAACGGCGCTGAACAAGCCGGGATCGTGATCGAAAGGCCCAAGCTCGCGGCCCATGGGGATTACTCCTGCAATCTGGCGATGCAGTTGGCCAAACCGCTGCGCAAATCGCCGCGCGATATCGCAAATGCGCTGATTGCGGCATTGCCCGAGTCAGAGGTCATCGGCAAGCTGGAAATCGCCGGGGCGGGCTTCATCAATGTGTTCATTACAACTGCCGCGAAACAGAAGGTGGTGCGCGGCGTGCTGCAGGCGGGTGCGGGCTATGGCCACATCCATCTCGGTTCGGGCCGCAAGGTGGGTGTGGAATTCGTTTCGGCAAATCCGACAGGACCGCTGCATGTCGGCCACGGACGCGGCGCGGCGGTGGGCGATTGCCTGTGCAACGTGCTGCATGCGGCGGGCTGGAATGTTACACGGGAATTTTATTACAACGATGCCGGCGTGCAGATCGACAATCTGACGCGTTCGGTGCAATTGCGCTGCAAAGGGATCACGCCTGACCATCCTTCCTGGCCTGAAGAAGGATACCGCGGCGATTACATCGCGGATGTAGCCGAAGCCTATATGGCGCAGGAATCGGTGGAAGCGGATGACCAGCATGTGAAGGCAGCCGGCAACGTGAACGATACAGAGGCAATCCGTCATTTCGCGGTGGCGTACCTGCGCCGCGAGCAGGACATCGACCTGCGCGCATTCGGCGTGAACTTCGATGTATTCGCGCTGGAATCGGCGCTTTATGCCGACGGCAAGGTAAAGGAAACGGTCGACCGTCTGATTGCAAGCGGCCACACCTACGAGCAGGACGATGCGCTGTGGCTGCGCACCACCGATTTCGGCGATGACAAGGACCGGGTGATGCGCAAGAGCGACGGCACTTTCACCTATTTCGTGCCGGATGTAGCCTATCATCTGGACAAGTGGCGGCGCGGATTTACCCGCGTCATCAACGAGCAGGGCGCGGACCATCACAGCACGATCACGCGGGTCAGGGCTGGATTGCAGGCGCTGGATGAAGGGATTCCGCAGGGTTGGCCGGATTATGTGCTGCACCAGATGGTGACGGTGCTGCGTGGCGGACAGGAGGTGAAGATCTCCAAACGCGCGGGCAGTTACGTAACGCTGCGCGACCTGATCGACGAGGTGGGGTGCGATGCGACGCGCTATTTTCTTGCGGCGCGCCATCCGGATTCCCAGCTGGTATTCGATATCGATCTGGCCAAATCGAAGAGCAACGACAACCCGGTGTATTATATACAGTATGCGCACGCGCGCATCTGCGCAGTGCTGGCTTTATGGGAAGGCGAGCGTAAGTCGCTGCTTGAGGCGGAAGTCGGCCTGCTGGAAAGCGAATACGAAACAGCGCTGCTGCAACGGCTGATCGACTTCCCGCAGGTGATCGAGAATGCAGCACAGGACCTCGCGCCGCACCTTGTTGCGTTCTATCTCAGAGACTTGGCGGCCGAATTCCACAGCTACTATAATGCCTCGCGCTTTCTGGTCGAAGACAAGGCGATCAGCTCAGCAAGGCTGGCACTGGCTGCCGCGGTGGCTCAGGTGATACAGAACGGGCTGACCCTGCTGGGTGTGAGCTCACCCGAAAAAATGTAGATTGAATATTCACTATGAAACCGAACGAATACAAAAAACCGAATCTAAGCAGCATGAACCGGGATAGCGGCAACAAGTCGACAGCGCAGCGCAAGAGCACAAACACCTTGTTGGTTGGCATTCTTGCGGGAATGATCATCGGAGTCGGCATGGCTGCAGCCGTAGCCTGGTTCATGAAAAGAACACCCAGCCCGTTCGTGAACCGCGAACAGCCGGCTCTGGCCATGCCGCAGCCAGAACCGGCGCTTCCCGCGATTCCGGTGGAGCAGTCGCCGGCGCAGACAGGCGGTGACAAGCAGCGTTTCCAGTTCTACAAGATACTGACCGACAAGCAGAACACGCCTCCCGCCGTCCCGGCCGCCCCGGCGGTCCAGAGCCGACAGGTGAAGCTCCAGAGCCCTGCTTTTCAGCCGCAGATACTGCAGGCAGGTTCGTTCCCGAATGCGATCGATGCTGAAAATCTCAAGGCAAAACTGGCATTGCTGGGCGTGGAAGCCAGCATCCAGTCCGCGACGATCAAGGACAAGGGAGTGTGGTATCGCGTGCGTCTGGGGCCATATAAAACTGCGGAAGACATGAACAAGGCGCGCGGATTTTTGAAACAAAACGGAGTGGACAGTACTCCGATGCGCGTTCAATAGTCGCAATTTCAATCACCAGGAGGAGCGGTACATGAAGAATTTGATACGGAGTCTGATCGTGGTGGCAACTCTGCTGGCAAGCGGAACGGCATTGGCCGAAGCGCAGCTCGGCAGGGATTACAGCTTGCTCAACCCGCCGCAACCGACCAGCACCAAAAAAATCGAAGTGCTGGAGTTTTTCTTCTACGGCTGCCCGCATTGCTACCACCTGCATCCGCTGCTGAGCGCGTGGGAAAAGACCATGCCCAGGGATGTGGAACTGACTTTCGTGCCCACCGTATTCCGTGATTCCTGGGAGCCGATGGCTTACACCTATTACGCGCTGGAAAGCATGGGCAAGGTGAAGCAGTTGCACGATGCGCTGTACCGCGCATGGAATGAAGACAACATGGTGCTGGTCGATGAGGACAAGATTGCCGACTTCGTCGCCAAACATGGCGTTGATCGCGCAAAATTCACTGC
>Ga0316575_10000052_pt1 | contig 29286 bp, 27 predicted proteins | sample J5NA_FD_203072 | JGI IMG/M metagenome (GOLD analysis project Ga0316575, IMG submission 203072) | Rhizosphere microbial communities from salt marsh grasses in Alabama, United States - J5-7_050615r2r3 | ecosystem: Host-associated > Plants > Roots > Rhizosphere | place: USA: Alabama | collected...
CAGGAAGCGATCGCGGACGCCGGCGGGATCGCCGACGTCGACGCCATCGCCGTCGGCGGTCAGCAGCACGGAATGGTGGCGCTCGACGCGGACGGCAACGTCGTCCGCGACGCCCTCCTGTGGAACGACACTCGTTCCGCCGGCGCGGCGCAAGACCTGATCAAGGAATTCGGGGCCGACGCCCTCGCCGCCCGCACCGGGCTGGTTCCCGTCGCCTCCTTCACCATCACCAAGCTGCGGTGGCTCCGCGACGCCGAGCCGGACAATGCCGCCAAGGTCGCGGCGGTCGCGCTACCGCACGACTGGCTGACGTGGCGGCTTCGCGGGTACGGACCGAAGGGCGACAGCCCGCTCGGCCCCGTGCTCGACGAGCTCGTCACCGACCGCTCGGACGCGTCGGGCACCGGGTACTGGAACCCCGAGACCGGCGAGTACGACCGCGACCTGCTGGTAGCGGCGCTCGGCCACGACGCCATCCTCCCGAAGGTCCTCGGACCGTCCGAGAAGGCGGGCACGGTTCACGAGTCGCTCGGCGGCACCCCGATCCTCGGCCCCGGCGCCGGCGACAACGCCGGAGCCGCGCTCGGGCTCGGCCTCGGCGCCGGCGACGCCGTCATCTCCATCGGCACGTCCGGCACCGCCTTCGCGTCGAGCGAGACGATCGTCCGCGACGTGTCCGGTACGGTCGCGGGCTTCGCCGACGCGGCGGGGCGTTACCTGCCGCTCATCGCCACGCTGAACGCCGCGCGCGTGCTCGACTCCATCGCGCGCGTGCTCGACGTCGACCACGACGAGCTCGGGCGCCTCGCCCTCGAGGCCGAACCGGGCGCGGGCGGCGCGACCCTCGTGCCGTACTTCGAGGGGGAGCGCACGCCGAACCTCCCGACCGCCACGGCATCGATATCCGGCATGACGCTCGCGAACACCACCCGGGCGAACGTGGCGCGGCTCGCCGTCGAGGGCATGCTCTGCGGCCTCGCCGACGGGCTCGACGCGGTGATCGCCCAGGGGCTCAAGGCCGCGAAGGTTCGTCTCATCGGCGGTGCGGCCCAGAACCCCGCCGTCCAGGCCGCCGCCGGCCAGATCTTCCCCGTGCCGGTGGAGATCCCGCAGCCGGGCGAGTACGTCGCGATGGGCGCGGCCGTCCAGGCCGCCTGGGTGCTGACGGGCGAGCTTCCCGCGTGGCCGGTGGAGATCTCGGCGGCGCCGAAGCACGACCCCAAGCCGGAGATTCGCGCGCAGTACGCGAAGGCGCAGGCCGTCGTCGCGGGAGCCCTCTAGAGGGCGTACGTCCCGCGCTCGTCCGAGTCGACTCGGACGAGGCCGTCGTCGACCAGTCCCTCCAGGCACCGGTCGAGTTGTCCGGGATCGACGTCCGCGAGCGTCGCGTGCCCCGCGACGTTCGTCGCCCGATCGGAGGCCCGTAGCAGCGCCATGATCCGGCCCCGTACCTGACGGTCGCTTCCCTCCCACGTCTGGGAGACGCGGCGGGGCGCGGGCGCGGGCGGGCAATCCGCGGCCAACCACCTGCACCACGTCGAGACGGGACACTCGTCGCACCGCGGCGCGCGCGAGGTACACACGAGCGCCCCAAGTTCCATGGCCCCCACGTTCCACGCCGCGGCGAGTTCGGGGTCCTCGGGAACGAATCGATCGGCGCGCGAGCGCTCGGCGACCGTGAGATGGGACGGCGCGTCCGCGACGCCCCCCGCGACGCGCGCGAGTACGCGGCGAACGTTCGTGTCGAGCACGACGGTCCGACGCCGGTACGCGAACGCGGCCACGGCGGCGGCCGTGTACTCGCCGACGCCGGGAAGGGTCCGCAGCGCGTCGACGGTGTCGGGGACGACGCCGCCGAAGTCGCGCTCGATCGCGACCGCGCATTCGCGGAGGCGCTGGGCGCGTCGGGGGTAGCCGAGCCTGCCCCACGCACGGATCACGTCGCCGGGGGAGGCCGCGGCGAGCGCGGCCGGAGTCGGCCACCATTCCATCCACGACGTCCAGGCGGGCAGCACGCGACTCACCGGTGTTTGTTGGAGCATCACTTCGCTGACGAGGATCCCCCACGCCCCGGCGCCCTTCGCGCGCCAGGGCAACGACCTCCCCTCGCGCGCGAACCAGGTCGCGACCGTCTCGACGATCTCCCGCGCGTCGGCGTCCGGGCGGTCGGCTCTGGAGGAACGCGGCATGGCTCCATTGTCCCAGCGAGCGCGGGGGCTACCGTGGTTTCGAGCGACAAGGAGGCTCCGTGGAAGGACTGAAGCGCCCGGTCGGGGACCTGCCGCCCGAGGTGTACTGGCGCCGTCGGCTCGTGGCCGGCGCGTTCGCCGTGCTCGCCCTTCTGGTGCTCTACTACCTGATCCGATCCCTCTTCGCGAGCGGCGACGGCGCGACACCCGACGCCTCCTCGACGTCGCCCACGCCGCAGGTGAGTTCCAGCCCCGGCGTGATCGTGAACCCGTCGTCCACCGTCGACCTCTCAGCGGTGCGGGCGTGCGGCGCGGACGATATCTCGATCGTCCTCACCGCCTCGACGCACGATTGGGCGGGGTCGACGGAGCCGACGTTCGACGGGACCGTGACGCAGGTTGCGACGACGCCGTGTGTGCTCGACACGTCGGACGCGAAGGCGGAGTTGCTCGTGACCTCCGGCAGTGTCCGCCAGTGGTCGAACCTCGACTGCGACTCCGACACGTTGCTGACCCCCCAGCAGATCCTGATCAACCCCGGGGAGACCGCGGTGGTGAGCGCGACGTGGCCGCGCGTCCGCTCGGCGGACGGCTGCCCCACGGGACTTCCCGCCCCGGGCCCGGGCACCTACCGCGCGACGCTCACCGTCCAGGGCATCCAAAGCGACCAAGCGGTCTTCGCGCTGACGGACTAGGTCGCGCCGAACCCCGCCTTCACGGCTTCCACGATCGACGCGACCCGCGTGAGCCGCATCCCCGTCGGCGCGGTGACGTCGCCGTCGACCGGGACGATCGCCTCCTCGAAACCGAGCCGGGCCGCCTCGGCGATCCGCTGCCCCAGGGATCGGACGGGACGCACCGCGCCGGACAGCGCCACCTCGCCGATCGCCACGAGGCCTCTCGCGACCGGCGCGTCGCGCCTCGCACCGACGAGCGCGAGGGCGAGGGCAAGGTCCGCGGCCGGCTCGACGACCTTGGCTCCCCCAATCGTCGACACGTAGACGTCGTCGGCGGCGACGGCCACCCCCGCCCTCCGGTGCAGGACCGCGAGGATCATCGCGACGCGGCTCCCGTCGATGCCGGACGTGGCGCGGCGGGGATTCGCGAGCGCCGACGGCGCGACGAGCGCTTGGATCTCTGCCGGCAGGGGTCGCCGCCCATCGATGGTGATGGTGGCGCAGGCTCCGGCGACGGTGCCGACGCCGTGGCTCAGGAACAGCCCCGACGGATCCGCGACGCCCACGATTCCCGACTCGCCCAGGGTGAAACACCCCACCTCGTCGACCGAGCCGTAGCGGTTCTTGACGGCTCGCAGTAGGCGGAGCGCGGAACGCGGATCGCCGTCGAATTGGCACACGACGTCCACAAGGTGCTCGACGATGCGTGGCCCCGCGATCCCACCGTCCTTGGTGACGTGGCCGACGAGGATGGTCGGCAGTCCTCGGGACTTGGCGGCTTGGACGAGGGCCGAGGCGACCTCGCGAACCTGGCTCACGCCGCCTGGCGATCCCTCGATCTGCGCGGACGCCAACGTCTGAATGGAGTCGACGATGAGGAGCCCCGGATCGGTACTCTCAATCTGCGCGAGCGCCGCGCCGAGGTCCGTCTCGGGCGCGATGAACAGCTTCTGTTCGAGGGCTCCGACGCGTTCGGCGCGGAGACGCACCTGCCCGGCCGACTCCTCACCCGTCACGTAGAGCACCGTGGTGCCGCCACGGGCGACCCGCGCCCCGACGTCGAGCGCGAGCGTCGATTTCCCCACGCCCGGCTCCCCGGCGAGCAGCACCACGGCGCCCGCGACGAGGCCGCCGCCGAGTACGCGGTCGCATTCGTCGACTCCGGTGGGCATGCGGGTCGCGGAGTCCGCGGAGACCTCGGGGAGGGGGCGGGCCGGGGACCGGATCGCCGTCGCCTTCGTCGCGGGGCCGGATGCGGCGGCCCCCGCCTGCTCCACGGTCCCCCACGCCTGGCACTCTCCGCATCGGCCGACCCATTTGGGCGCGGTCCACCCGCACTCGACGCAACGGTAGGACGGTTTCGCGCTCTTCGTGGTGGCGGCCATGTGCGCACGGTATCGCGGCCCTCCGACCTCGAATCGGAGGGCGTGCGGGGTAGTCGCGAGCCCGCGCGGATAGGCTCGGCGACGACGGAGCGGCTATTGTTGGTGCCCGTGACGACCCCTCCGCCCGACCAGCCGCAGCGACCGCCTTTCCCGTCTGTCGCGCCTTCGGGGGAGAACGCGCCACCGCCTCCGCCTCCGCCGAACTCGCCGTCGTGGCCCGGCTCACCGGCGCCCCGTCCCGCCCCGTATACGTTCCCGGCGACCCCCGCTCCCGGATCGCCGCTTCCGCCGTCGTCCTCGGGCGCGCCGGAGCCGTCGGCGACGGATCCGGCCGACGCGAAGCCGGAGGAGAAGGGTCGGCGATGGAAGGGCCGAGGGAAGCGGGGCAAGAAGGAGCCGGAGGACGCTTCGCCCCCGGCCGAGCCGCGGGAGAAGCGCGGCCTCTTCGGTATCTCCTGGCTCGGCGGGTCCAAGAAGCCCGACGACTCCTCCGGCTCGGGCGCGCAGCCTCCGGGGGACGACGACCAGACCGCAGTGGGTGGATTCTTCGAGCGCGCGTCCGTCCTGATCGTCTTGGGGATCTTCGCTCTTGTCGCGGTGTCGTCCGGTGTGTATCTCATGTTCTTCCGGCCGGAACCGGTCGTTCTCGGTCCGACGGTCCACTTCATTCCTCTGCCCACTCCGACCTTCGAAACGGTCACGCCCGACGGCGACTCGGCTTTCGCCGCGGCGTTGCCGACGAGCGACCTCACGTACGGTCTCCGCTCCGCGGAACAGAACGTCTGGATGCCCGTTACGGCGTGGCCCACTCGTTTCGCCGAGGAGTGGTACCTGACGTACGACGACGGCGCCGGGAACGAGATGACGGTTCAGGCGGTCCAGCACTACACCGCCGAGAAGGCCAAGTCGTCATACGACGCGCTCCTCGCCGACGCGCAGGACGAGATCGCGGCGGCCGCCGAGGCCCAGGCGGATGCCTCTCCGAGCCCGACCGGCTCGCCGTCCCCGACACCGAGCGCGACGGGCGACGCGGGGATCCGTGTCGGAATCGTCCGCGTCGACGGGGCGCAGGTAGGCCAGAGTTTCCGCGTGGTCAAGGACATCACGGAGACGACGACGGATCCCGTGACGGGCGACGAGGTCGAGACCACGCGTACCGTCGCGATGGTGACGTGGCAGAACGGCACCGCCGTGTTCGTCATGACCGCCGACCCGGACGAGATTGACACGCTCTTCCTGGAATACAGGATCTAGCGTGACGGCTCGCGCGTCCCGGCCTCGTGGCCCGCGCGGGCCCGAGGCGGACACTCGCGCGGACATCGTCCGAGCGGCGCTCGAACTCTTCTCCACCGACGGGTACGAGAAGACCTCGATGCGGGCGATCGCACGCGCGGCCGGCGTCGATCCCTCGCTGCCGCGACACTACTTCGCGTCGAAATCCGAGCTCTTCTTCGCATCGGTCGGCCCGCTCGACGTGATCGACGCCAACGTTGCGCGGATCCTCGACGGCCCGGTCGACACGGTCGGCGTACGCATTCTCACCACGTTCGTCGGGCTGTGGGACGACCCGGACATGGGTCGGCGCCTCCAGACCATCGTTCGGAGCGCCATGACCACGCCCGAGGTGGCGAACCTCGCGCGCTCGATTCTGTTCGACCGCCTGTTCCTGCCGTTCGCACGCCTCTTCGGCGACGACGATCTCGAGGCGCGAGCGGGAGCGGCGATGACGATCGCCCTCGGGCTCGCGATGTCGCGATACGTGCTCAAGGTCCCGCCGATCGCGAGCATCCCGTCCGATCGATTCGTCGCGAGGTTCGCGCCGGCGATGCAACTCATGGTCTCGGGCGCGTCGTAGCGCTTGACAATCCACCCACCGGAAGGGATTATTCATCACATGGGGAAATCTACCGACCTCGCCATCAAGGTCTCCCACCTGCGCGTCGTACGCGGGGGGAACCTCATCATCCCCGACTTGTCCCTCGAGGTGCCCCGCGGGGCACTCGTCGGACTCCTCGGGCCGTCCGGCGCCGGAAAATCGACGCTGATGCGCTCCATCGTGGGCTCCCAAATCGTGGCCGGAGGACAGATCGACGTCCTCGGCCTTCCCGCCGGGTCCGCCGCGCTGCGCAGCCGCGTCGGATACGTCACGCAAGCACCGAGCGTCTACATGGACCTCAGCGCGCGTGAGAACCTCCGCTACTTCGCCGCGCTGGTCGATGCGCCGCCGAGCGACCCGCAGCGCGCGCTCGACCTCGTGGGACTCAGCCCGCATGCGGACCGACCCGTCTCGACGCTGTCCGGGGGACAACTCACCCGGGTATCGCTCGCCGTGGCGCTCGTCGGCAAGCCCGAGGTGCTCATCCTCGACGAGCCGACCGTCGGGCTCGACCCCGTGCTGCGCCGCGGCCTGTGGAAGACGTTCCGCGACCTCGCCGAATCCGGAGTCACGCTCGTCGTCTCGAGTCACGTGCTCGACGAGGCGACGCGCTGCGACCGGCTGATCATCCTTCGCGACGGCGCCGTCCTCGCCGACGGCACGCTTCCGGAGATCCTCGCCGAGACCAAGACCAAGGATGCGGACGCGGCGTTCCTCGCACTCGCCGACCGCGCGGACGCGAAGGAGAAGGCCGCATGAACCCCCGACTCACCGGCGCCACCGCCGTTCGCGTCCTGACCCAGATCCGTCGCGACAAGCGCACGATGGGGATGATCATCCTGATCCCGCTCATCCTGCTCACGCTCCTGTGGTGGATGTTCCAGGACGTCCCGGTTCCGCCCGGCAAGCCGACGCCGTTCGACTCGGTCGGACCGGGGATCATGGGCCTGTTCCCCCTGATCGTGATGTTCCTCATCACGTCGGTTACGACGCTCCGCGAGCGCCAGGGGGGAACGCTCGAGCGGCTGATGGCCTCGCCGGCGCGCAAGGCCGACATCGTCTTCGGCTACGCGCTCGCGTTCGGCGCGCTCGCGGCCGTCCAGGGCCTCGTCGTCGTCGCCTACTCCGTGTGGGTGCTCGGCCTCGACTTCGCGGGCCCCGTGTGGGCGCTCATGCTCATCATCGTGCTCGACGCGATCCTCGGCACGGCCCTCGGGCTCGCCGCTTCGTCGCTCGCGCGCACGGAGTTCCAGGCGCTCCAGATGATGCCTGCCGTCATCCTTCCGCAGCTTCTCCTCGCGGGTATCGCGATCGAACGGAGCTCGATGCCGCGGGCGCTCGAATGGATCTCCGACGCGCTGCCGCTGTCGTACGCGATCGACGCGATTCACTACTTGTCGAAGAACACCGACGCGAGCGGCATCTGGAGCCAGGTGGGAATCCTCGCGGCGTTCATCGTGGGTGCGCTGATCCTCGGTGTGGCGACTCTTCGGAGGCGGACGGACTAGGGCGCGCGCGACGCGCCGCCCGGGACGGACACGTTAGCCTGGGCGGGTGAACGCGAGCAGGGCCGCCTCCCTTCCACGGGTCGCCGTCATCGGCGGCGGCGTGATGGGGAGCACCATCGTCGCGGCGCTGCTATCCGCGGGATGGCCCGCCGACGAGATCGTCGTGTCCGATAAGGATGAGGCGCGCGCCGCCGCCCTCCGCGACGCCCACGGTGTCGGCGTCCAGGCGGACGCCGCCGCGGCCGTACGCGAGGCCGAGGTGGCCGTCATCGCGGTCAAGCCACAGGACGTCGCCGAGGTGCTCGCCGCGACGCGCGACGCCTTCGGCGGGGACACGCTCGTCGTGTCGGTCGCCGCCGGGCTGACCACGGGCTTCTTCGAGTCGCGGCTTCCCGACGGCACGCCCGTGGTCCGCACGATGCCGAACACGCCCGCGATCGTCTCCCGCGGCGCCACGGCGATAGCGACCGGGGCGTACGCCACGGCCCAGCACGTCGCGCTGGTGCGCGCCATGCTGAAGTCGACCGGCGTCGTCGTCACCGTCGACGAGTCCGCCATCGACGCCGTCACGGGCGTCTCCGGATCCGGTCCCGCCTACTTCTACGCCGTCGTCGAAGCGCTGATCGAGGCCGGCGTCGCGCAAGGCCTCGACCGCCTCGTCGCGACGCAGCTCGCCACCCAGACGTTCATCGGCGCCGCGCACTTGCTCGTCGACACGGGCGAGACGCCTCAGGCGCTCCGCGCCAAGGTCTCGTCCCGTGGAGGAACGACGCTGGCCGCCCTCGACGCGATGGCGAAGGCGGGTCTCGGTGAGGTGCTGCGCGCGGGCGTGGAGGCCGCCGCCGCGCGCGCCAAAGAGATGGCGAAGGAGCTCGACGAGCGGTAACGGACGGCGGCCGGGAGACGAGGAAAGGAAACCCGACGGAATGAGCGCGAAGCTCGCGGCGCGATGGGGCGTCGGCGCGGCGTTCGGCCTTGCCCTGGCGATCTCCGTCGGCGGTACCGCGATCGCCGACCCGCTCGCGCACGGACGGTTCCATGCCGGGATGTCGCACCCCCTCGGCGACCGCGACACCGTGGCCCTTCGCGGCGTGTCCACGTGGGGCGCGAGCGAACCCGGCGCGCTCGCCGTGTCGATCGACGTCGAGCAGGCAGGCGACGCGATGCGACCCGACCCCGACGACCTCGCCGCGCTCTCCGATCCCATACCTCTCGACCCGAACGCGCCGTACGTCGCCGGGCTCACGTGGGACGCGGACGTCGCCCTCAGGGCCGACGCGCGGTACTTCCGCGACGGCGCGTGGGGCGGCTGGCAGGAGCTCGCCGAAGACGGCCTCACCGGCGACAAACCTGGGGCAGAGGAGCGGCGGGGCACCGAGCCGTTCATCGTCACCGGCGTCGACGGCATCCAAGTGCGGGTGTACGCCGCGACCGGCGTCCCGACCGGCCTGACCGTCCGTCTGTACTCGTCGTCCTCGGACGACGACCCCGACCAATCGAGCCCGGGCTCGGGAGCCGCCCAGGGCTTCGCTCGGGTCGCGCCGCTCGGCCCCCCGGCTCCGAGCGAGGAGACCGTCTACGTGCCGCCGCCCCCGGAGCCCGCGCGCATCGTGGACAACCCGCAGCCGACGATTCACCTGCGCGCCGAGTGGGGGGCGCGGACCCCGACCGAGTGGTTCGAGTCCGTCACCGTCCAGGGCGCCGCCGTCCACCACTCGGCCGGCACGAACGACTACCAGCCGTGGGAGGTTCGCGGCATCCTCCGCTCCATCCAGGACCTCCACATGGACGGCCGCGCGTTCTGGGACATCGCCTACAACTTCCTTATCGACCGCTACGGAACCGTGTGGGAGGGGCGCGCGGGGGGCATCGACGCCGCGCCGCGCGGCGCACACTCGCACACCTTCAACCCGATCGTCACGGGCGTGTGCATCATGGGCAACTTCCAGGAGGAGCCCGTGCCCGCGGTCGCGATCGACAGTCTTGTGCGACTGCTCGCGTGGAAGCTCACGCTGCACGGCGCCGCGGCCGACGGCATCCTGTTGCACGAGGGCACGTGGCCGGGAATCATCGGCCACAAGGACATCCCCGAGTCGTCGACGGCGTGCCCGGGCAAGTGGCTCTACGCGCTCCTCCCGGAGATCCGCGCGCGCGTGCGTGCCGCCCAGCACCTGATCGCGGCGCCGTTCTCGACCGACGTCACGGGCGACGGCATGGCGGACATCGCCACCGTGTCGGGCGATTCCGTCGTGATCCGATCCTCGGGGCTCGCGAGCGACGCGTCGGCCCCGTTCCAGGGCGCCGACGTTATCGCGCGGCTCCCCATCCGATACGACCGCGTCGCCGTCGGCCCGTCCCTCGTCGGCGCTCCGGGAACGGAGATCCTCGCGCGCCAGGCGTCGACCGGGTACCTCGTCCGCATACCCGTAGGCGGGTCCGGGACGCTCGGCACCCCGATCGTCGTCGGCGACGAGACGGGGGCGTCGATCGTCCTGAGTCCGGGCGACGTGACGGGCGATGGGATTCCCGACGTGTTGGCGGCCGACGACCGGCGGGGCGTCGTGGTGGTGCAGGCCGGCGACGGCACCGGTCACCTCGAGGCGCCCGCGGTCACGGGGCGTGCGTTTGGGCAGATCTCCGCGATCACCCCTGCGGGCGACGTGAACGGCGACGGCTTCACCGATCTCGCCGTCCTCCTCGCGACGTCCGGCGTCCTGGCGATCTCGTACGGCGACGGCGCTGGCCACTTCGGCCACCCCCGAGCGCTCGGGTCGGGCTGGGACGGATTCGACCGCATCGCCCGGGGCGGCGACATCGACGGCGACGGCCACGAGGACCTCGTCGTGATCGATTCCTCGACCGGGCTCGCGCGGACACTCCTCGGAGGACCCGACGGCTTCGACGGCTCGTACGTCCAGTGGCGCGCGCTCGCGCCTCACTGGGGCACCCTGATGGCGGCTCCCGGTTGGGGCGGTGCGGACGGGACGACGCTGTTGGCGCTCGACGAGTCGGGCACGGCGATTGTCCGGCCGGTCCCGATCGCCGAGGCTCGCGCCGCGGCGCCCGCCGAGTCGGAGCTGAGCGTGGCGGACGTGGCGACGGCTGCCGTGGTCGGAGACGTCGACCACAATGGATTCGCGGACGTGCTGACGGTGGGCAGGGACGGCCTCGTGCTCATCCATCCGTCGACCGGGTCGGGCTTCGACCCCGCGATCGTCGTATCGAATCCCGCGGCGGAGCCGCCGATCCAGTACATCCCGAATCAGACCGTCGACATTCCGACGGACCTCCCCGTGACCCGCCCGTACTGGATCGAGTACTTCTTCCCGCCGCCCCGGGAGTATCCGACGGGACCGCTGTTCTGGAGCGAGTTCACGAGCGTCGCCCCGGCCGGCGACATCGACTTCGACGGGACCCCGGACCTCGTGGCCGTGACGAGCGCCGGGGAGGTCATGGTGTTCACGCTCGACCCGAACGACCTCCGCCGCCCGGGCCGGGGCCTGATGATCGCCCGGAATTTCGTGGGGTATCGAGTCGTCGGGATCGGCCCGTGGCGGCCGGGAAGCATCTCGGACCTTCTCGCAATCTCGCCGACGGGCGACGTTCGGTTTCTCGACGGGCGCGGAATGACGGGTGCGCACGTACGGGCGCCCTTCCGCGGCGACTGGTCCGAGGACGCGCTCTTCGCCGGGCTAGGGCAGGTCGGCACGGACGGGTACGGCGCGGTCGCGATGCGTGAACCCGGCGCCGACGTGTGGACGACGTACGGCCGAACGATCGAGAGCGACTGGACGACGGTCGACGTTAGCGAGGCGTCCGACGGCGCCTAAGCCGTGAGATCGCGTTCTTCGCGCGTCGCAGAGGAGCCGTCAGTTTCCACGATCGCGAACTCTCGTAGCGTTCGGCGATTGCTCGTTGTTGCCGCGCCGCGAATGCCGCGAGCGGCACGACCATTCGTGACGATTCCACGGCGCATTCCCGCTCAACCTCCGCGAGTGTCGGGGCTCCGGGACACGGGTGCTCCGGTCGAGCGTCGGGATCCTTCGCGAGCGCGGCGGCCACCGGGCCCCACACGGCATCAAAATCCTCTTCATGCCAATCGTTGAGAAAGCCCCGGAACAGCGACGGCGACGACTGGCTCTGACCGTGCGCGAGCGTCGCGCCCGGCACGAGCGCAATACGCCACCCATGCGCCCGAAGGTGCGTCGCGAACTGCTTGTCTACGTGGTTGAGCGGGTAGAACCGCACGGCGGGTCCGCCGACGTCGTCCCACGCCGCGACCCGGACGAGCAGGCCCTTGCTCGTCACCCAGTCATGCTCTTCGTACGGCGCGAGCGCGCGTACACGCGTGTCGTCGGAGTCGTTCCAGCGCCGCACCTCGCCCGCAGGGAACGCCCGACCCGCCGCGACACCGTCGGGGCGACCCTCGTCGTCGACGCTCAGCGAGCCAAAGCAAGCCGCACGCGGATGGGCGTTCGCCGCGTCGACGAGCGCATCGAGCCAACCCGCTCGCGGCCGCATGTCATCCTGTATCCACGCCATGTACGGCCCCAGGACGTCCGCCCGCGCGAGATGGAGCCCGCCAGCCCATCCGAGGTTCATGTCGGGCGTTCTCACCGCGACGCGCGGATCCGCCCATGAGAGATCGGGGGCACCGAGGCGACGGTCGGGGTTCGCGACGCATACGACCTCGAAGTCCGTACGCGCTTCATGGGCGATGAGCGCGTCGAGGCAGCGGCGCAGCCGCGGAGTGGACCCGTAGGCGACGACGACGAGGGTCACCGGCGCCCCGGAGCCCGTGGGGACGAACACCGTCCTAGAAGGCCGGAAGGTGGGCGCGCACGGAAACGGGGACCTCGGGGCTGTCCCATGCGAGGAGGACGCGGTCCGGGGCCTCGTGGTGATACACGTCCGTCGGGAAGTTGATCAGGTGGGCCTCGACGTCGCCGAGGTTGACGCTCAGGTGCCACACGCCGACGGGGATGATCACCTGCCGCGTCCCGCGGTCCCCCATGACGATCTTCTGGACGACGCCGCGCGTCGACGAGTCCGGGCGGTCGTCCCACAGGAAGAGCAGGATCTCGCCGCTGATGATCGTGTAGCGGTCCGTCTTCTGCTCGTGTCGGCCCCAGCCCTTCATCTGGTGTGGGCGGACCGAGAACTGGTACGCGTACACGATGGGGGTCTCGAGGAACTCGAGGTCGCCCTCGAAGATCTCGAACACCGATCCGCGGTGGTCGACGTGGTTGGGCGTCGAGCGCGTCTTCACGCCGTCGATGGTCGCGAGCACGGAACGCCCGCTCTTGTCGACGGTCTGAACGTCGCGCTCGCCGATCGCCTCTGCAGTCATGCCCTCAGCCTCCCTGTACGCCCGAGATATCCCATGAGGGTATCGGCCCCGCTCGCGACGCGATAGACCCCGCGAGACTCGACCTCGTGCGGGACCTCGGTCCCGTAGGACGGAGGTCCGACGTAGGAGAGGCCAGGCGCACCTAACCTTCGGGAAGAAGCCGCGTCGTCGCTAGCCGCGGCCCGACGAAAGGTCGAAACCCATGAAGCGAATCGCCTCCGCCATCGGAGCCGCGCTCCTCGTCGCCTCCCTCGCGGCGTGCTCCTCGTCCCCCGCTCCCTCGACCACGCCGTCGGCGTCCCCGACCGTGACCGAGACCCCGACGACCATCACCATCGCGTCGCTCAAGGGCCCGACGACCATGGGCCTCGTCGGCCTCATGGACGAAGCGGCGAAGGGCACGGCCGCCGAGGACTACCAGGCCACCGTCTACGGCTCGCCCGACGAGGTCGTCCCGCTGATCGTCCAGGGCAAGGTCGACGTCGCGCTCGTCCCGGCGAACCTCGCCGCCGTGCTCTACAACAAGACGAAGGGCACGGACGCGCAAATCGAGGTCACCGGCATCAACACGCTCGGCGTGCTCGACGTGGTCGAGTCCGGCGACACGATCCACAGCATGGCGGACCTCAAGGGCCGCACGGTCTACACGCTCGGCAAGGGCGCCTCGCCCGAGTACGTCCTCAACTACCTCCTCACCGAGAACGGACTGACGCCCGGCGAGGACGTGACGGTCGAGTTCAAGAGCGAGGCGACCGAGGTCACCGCGATCCTCGCGGCGGACCCGGAGGCCGTCGGCGTGCTGCCGCAGCCGTTCGTCACGATCCTCGAGACCAAGAACCCCGCCGTGCGCACCGCGCTCGACCTCACCGACGAGTGGACCAAGGTCGCGCCGGACTCGCAGCTCGTGATGGGCGTCGTCGTCGTCCGCTCGCAGTTCGCCCAGGAGCACCCCGGCGCTCTCGCGACCTTCCTCGCCGACTACAAGGCGTCGACGGACTTCGTCAACGACCAGCCCGCCGCGGCCGCGCCGCTCATCGTCGACGCGGGAATCGTCCCGAACGCCGCGATCGGCGAGGCGGCCATCCCGTTCTGCAACATCGTCGATATCACGGGCGCGGAGATGCGCACGGCGCTCGAGGGGTACCTCACGGTGCTGCTGAACGCCGATCCGAAGTCCGTTGGCGGTAGCCTCCCGGGAGATGACTTCTACTACGGCGGATAGCTCCGCACCGAGCCGGGCGGCCCGACGATTCGGGCCCGCCCTGCTCGCCGCCGTCTTCTGGGTGGCGGTGTGGCAGGTCGCCGCGTGGGCGGTGCACCGGGACTTCCTGCTCGCGTCGCCCGTCGAGGTGGCGAGGCGCCTCGGGGAACTGGTGATCACCGCCGACTTCTGGGGGACCGTCGGGTGGTCGCTGCTCCGGATCGTCGCCGGGTTCACCGGCGCCGCGATCGTCGGCGCCCTCCTCGCGGTCCTCGCCTCGTGGTCGCGCATCGCCCAGACGCTGATCGCCCCGCTCATCGCGACGATCCGCAGCGCCCCGGTCGTCAGCTTCATCATCCTGCTGCTGCTGTGGGCCGACACGAACGTGCTGTCCGCGCTCACGAGCTTCCTCATGGTCCTGCCGATCATGTACGCCAACATCCTCCAGGGGATCCGCGGGCGCGACCGCGCGCTGCTCGAGGCGGCGGCCGTGTTCCGCGTGCCGCTGCTGCGCCGCGTCCGCGCGATCGACGTCCCGGCCGTCGTGCCGTTCTTCGCGGCCGCCTCCCGCGTGGGGGTAGGGCTCGCGTGGAAGAGCGGCGTCGCGGCCGAGGTGATCGGGGTCGCGCGCGGGTCGATCGGCGAGCGCCTCTACGAGGCGAAGCTGTTCCTCAGCTCTGCGGACCTGTTCGCGTGGACCATCGTGATCATCGCGCTGAGCGTCGCGGGCGAGGCGTTCGTCCTGTGGGCGCTCGGGCGCGCGCAGCGCCGATTCGCGGGGGGTGCGTCGTGAGCGCGCGCGCGGTGTCCCGGGGCGTCGAGCTCCGCGGCGTCGTCCGTCGCTTCGGCGAGCAGACGGTGCTCGACGGGCTGGACCTGACGCTCGAGGCGGGCACGGCGACGGCGCTCATGGGTCCCAACGCCTCCGGGAAGACGACGGTGGGGCGCCTCGTGCTGGGCCTGGACTCCCCGGACGGCGGGGTCGTCGAGGGCGTCGCCGGGGCGCGGCGGACCGCGGTGTTCCAGGAGGACCGCCTGTGCGCCCACCTGAGCGCGACCGAGAACCTGCGCCTCGTGCTCGACAAGGCCGAGTGGCCGCGCGTCGAGGCCGAGCTCCGCGCCGTCGGCCTGCGCGGGGCCGCGCGCGACAAGCCCGTCCGCGACCTGAGCGGCGGCCAGCGCCGCCGCGTCGCGATCGCCCGCGCCCTCGTCGCCGAGGGCGAGATCGTCGTCCTCGACGAGCCCCTCACGGGCGTCGACGCGGCCTCCAAGAAGACGCTGCTCGCGTACATCGCGGACCGGATCGCGGGGCGCACGACGCTGCTCATCACGCACGACCGCGCGGAGGCCCGCGCGCTCGGCGCGCGCGTCGTCCGGCTCCGCGGCGCCTAGCCACCCCCTCCGCGAAACCGTGGGAGCGTTCCCACGAACGGCCGTCGGCCTTTAGGCTGGTGCCCGGTCACCGCAACGAAGAGGAACGCCCATGCGCTACGGACACTTCGACGACGAAGCCCGCGAATACGTCATCACCCGCCCCGACACCCCCCGCTCGTGGTCCAACTACCTTGGCTCGCGCCTCTACGGCGGCATCATCACGCAGAACGCGGGCGGGTACTCGTTCTTCAAGTCCGGCGGGCTCGGGCGGGTGCTGCGCTTCCGCTTCAACGGCGTCCCCGAGGACGAGCCGGGGCGCTTCGTCTACCTCCGGGACGACGCGGACGGCGACTACTGGAGCGCGTCCTGGCAGCCGGTCGGCAAGCCGCTCGCGACGGGCGGCGCGCCCGGGGAGGCGCCGCTCGAGGGCGAGCAGAAGTGCGCGGTGCGCCACGGGCTCGGCTACTCGATCTTCACGTCGGAGTACCGCGGGATCCGCTCGGAGGCGACGTTCTTCGTGCCCAAGGGCCAGGCGTTCGAGTACTGGTCGGTGAAGGTGACCAACACGAGCGAACAGCCGCGGTCCATCAGCGCGTTCAGCTACGCGGAGCTCGCGAACGAGTGGAACTACAAGCAGGACCTGGAGAATCTCCAGTACTCGCAGTACGTGGTGCTCGCCTCGTACCGCGACGGGGTGATCCACCGCCGCAACTCCACGCGCGAGGCGTTCAGCGAGAACTGGTTCGCGCTCGTCGGGGCCGACGTCGCGTCCTACGACACCGACCGCGAGATCTTTCTCGGGAGGTACCGCACGCCGTCGGCGCCCCGCGCGGTCGAGCGCGGCGAGTGCCGGAACACGGAGACCGTCGGCGACAACTCGTGCGCGTCGCTGCACGCGCGCCTCGAGCTCGCGCCGGGCGAGACCAAGCACCTGATCTACATGCTCGGGATGGGCTCGCCGGACGAGCCGTGGGACGACGACCACGGCTACGTCGCGCGCCCGGGCCGGGACGTCATCGCCGAGTACGGGACGCCGGAGCGCGTCGAGGCGGAGCTAGCAGCGATCCGGGACGAGTGGCGCGACTACCTCGCCCCGCTCCAGGTCGCGACGCCGGACCCCGAGATGAACTCGATGATCAACGTGTGGCACGCGTACCAGACCCACATGACGTTCAACTGGTCGCGCGGGGTGAGCCTCATCGAGGCCGGCGACCGCGACGGGCTCGGCTACCGGGACACGGTGCAGGACATGCTCGCGGTCACGCACGCGATCCCCGAGGCCGTGAGAGAGCGCCTCGACATGATCCTCACCGCCCAGACGGAGGAGGGCGGCGGCATGCCGCTCGTGAAGCCCCTCACCCACAACCCGGGGAACGAGGCGACGCCGAGCCTCGAGGACTACCGCTCGGACGACGCGTTGTGGCTTCCGATCACGGTCGCGAACTTCGTCTACGAGACCGGCGAGCTCGGCTACCTGGACCAGGTGCTGCCGTTCGCGGACCACGGCGAGGCGACGGTCTTCGACCACCTGCGGCGCGCGATCGAGTTCTCGCTCGCGCACTCGGGGCCGGGCGGGCTGGTGCAGGGGCTCAAGGCGGACTGGAACGACGCCATCCAGTTCGGCACGGAGGGCGAGTCGATGTTCTCCACGTTCCTCATGGCGAACGGCCTGCGCGTGGTGGCGGAGCTCGCCGAGCAGTCCGGGCGGGCGGACGACGCCGCGTGGGCCCGGGCGGAGCTGGAGCGGCTTCAGCCCGTGCTGGAGTCGGCGTGGGACGGCGCCTGGTACATCCGGGGCGTCTCGGCGACGGGCGCGAAGCTCGGGTCCGACGCGCTGGACGAGGGCAAGATCTACCTGGAGCCGAACGTGTGGGCGGCGATGTCCGGAGTCGTGCCGCGCGAGCGGGCGATCGGCGCGATGGACGCGGTGCACGAGCGGCTGTCGACCGAGCACGGCGTCGCGCTGTGCGCGCCCGCCCACACCCACGAGGTGCCCGGCGTCGGCCTGTCGCTCCTGGTGTATCCCGTGGGGCACAAGGAGAACGGTGGGATCTTCTGCCACGCGAACTCGTGGACCATCGTCGCGGAGGGCGTCCTCGGCCGCGGCGACCGCGCCTACGAGTACTACCGGGGCTTCCTCCCGGCGAAGTACAACGACTCCGCCGAGGTGCACCAGGTGGAGCCTTACGTGTACTGCCAGTTCACGCACGGGCCGGAGTCGCCGCGGTTCGGGCAGGCGCGCAACCCGTGGCTGACGGGGACGGCAAGCTGGTCGTATGTAGGCGTGACCCAGTACATCCTGGGCATCCGGCCCGAGCTCGAGGGGCTCCGCATCGATCCGTGCATCCCGGCCGATTGGGACGGCTACGAGGTCACGCGGCGCTTCCGCGGGATGTCGCTGACGATCCGCGTGTCGAATCCCGACGGCGTGGAGACGGGGGTCGCGAGCGTGGCGGTCGACGGAACACCGGTGTCGTATAGGGGCGACGATGGGCGGGGGGCGTTGATGTCGGCGGAGACGCTCAGCGATGGCGCTGTCGTCGACGTCGCGATGGGCTAGTCGTCTTCCTCTTCCTCGATGTCGTCATCGATCAAGTATTCCTCGGGCATGACCATTGTTGGCATGTTCGAGCCGTGCTCAGGTCTCGGCATGAACGCGTCGATGAGGTCGATCGCGGACACGTACCTGTCTTTCCTACGTCGAACCACGTTCAATTCGACGAGACGACCCATATCTCGCTTGAAGAGACGCTCGCTCGTGTTGTCGTAGGCGTCGGCAATCTCGGGTGATAGGAAGCGAACTTCTTTTCGTCCGAGTTCGGCGCCCTCTGGCATGGCGAGAGCCACCATACGTCGACGGCGGGTGGTGTTCGTGGAGGGTTCGTCGCGAAAGCGCTCATGGACATAGTCGGTCCATGCGACGATCCGTTGCTGCCGCTGAACTGCCTCGACCTGCAGCCGAAGTTCATCCCGAAACCCAAGGACGCTGTAGGCGATGAAGCCCACGACGTCGCCTCGTTTCGAAGCCGCCTCAAGCTTTCGGTAATACTCCGATCTCGTTCGGTTGTAGTAATCCGAAAGCAACACCGTACTAACCCACGGGACTCCACCGGAGTGCGCGAGTATCGCGCACTCAATAGCACGAGCAGTGCGACCATTCCCGTCGCCATACGGATGGATCCAAGCGAAGTACAAGTGCGCGAGCACTGCCGCGAAGATCGAGGCGTACAGTCGGCGGTCTTCCGTCTCCATGGCGCGCGCCTCGGAACGCATCTCTTCAATCCACGCGCAGAATCGTTCTACTAGGTAACGAATGTCACTCGGTGGCACCGCGCTATAGGTTCCTACGCCAACCCGGTGTTCCCGGTACTCGCCAGGCACGACGTCTTCGTCGAGCGGGAGGGAATCGAGTAGGGATCGGTGAACTTGATCAATCCACTCCGGCGTAAGTCCGAACTCGTTACCTTCAGCAGCGCTACGTCGTATCTTGAGCAATACCCTGAGCACGTTCTCGACTTCTCGCTTCAGGTACAACTGCGACTCCGGAAGCTGCTCTCCTCTGGCGAATAGCCCCTCGACTTGATCCTCACTAAGAGTGTTGCCTTCGATAGCCGCCGACGACAGAGCGCCGCGTCGCATGTATACCCGTGAGAGATGCAACGCGACACCAGGTTTTAGCGGGGTTCCAACCAGATGGCGCAGTTTCGAATGGATCTCGCCTAGATGAGCCCAAGTCGCGGGTTGGAGGCGCTGAGAGACCGCCGCGTCGAAAGTGATGAATGGATGGGTTGTCTCGTACTCGCGTGGAGTCGCCATTGGCCCACGCTACTAATAGGGCCCGTATTTGTCCAATCTGTTGTCCAACTCGTTGTCCACTTGGTAGGATTCCAGACGCAAGCGACCCCAGTCGGCACGGTGTCGACATGAAGGTCAACAGCGGACTGGGGTCGCGTACCTCTTGGATGTAGGTGACACGAAACTAGCGCCATCGGCGTTTCGACGCAAGGACGGACCTTGAGCCGATTTCCGCTTCGCTCGCTGAATGGAGATCGCAATGGCCTCGCCATTGAAGCCTGGTCAACAGGCGCCAAAGTCCGGCCAGTACCTTGAGATCGGTCCGCGCGGCGCGGACACCGGTCATGAGGTTACGTCTACGAAGGGCAACACTCTGCCCCCTACGCAGAAGCCCGGAAACTCGTACAAACTGGTCGACGGGACCAAGAACAAGTCGGGTCGCTAAGCCCCCGATGAGGGACCCGCACCTATTCGTGGTGCGGGTCCCTCGGCTTGTCTTGTGAACACTGCCATGCGACGCCACAAACTACGCTGAGGACTAGCGGGGCTTGAGAAAGACCGGAGACACAGCGGGCGCGGGCAACCACGCGCGCTCGCCCTCGTAGCCGGACACCTTGCCGAAACGGTCCGACTGCGCCTGCCAGTCGCGGCGGGCCTCCACGATGTCGTCGTGGGTGCGGCCCACGAAGTTCCACCACATCACCAGCGGGTCCTCGAACGGGGCACCGCCCAGCAGGATGAGGCGCGCGGGAACGTCGCCCAGCGCGGTGAGGCGGAGCGAGTCACGGCCCAGCGGCACGTACGCGAGTTCGCTCGGCTCGAGCACGGTCGGGTCGGACCCGGCAACACCCACCGCGAGCGCGCCCGCGTCGAGCAACACCCCATTCTCGAACCCCCCGTCCACGGGCAGCTCCACCGTCGCGCCCGCCTCCAGTGTCAGCTCCGCCCCGACGAGCGGCGTGAACACCGGCACGTCCGCCCGCACCCCCGCCAGCTCCCCCAAGAACACGCGCACCCGCCCGCCCCCGGTGACCACGGCGTCGTCCATCTCCCCTAACGCCACCTCCTGCGTGACGAGGTGCACAAACCCCCGTGGCCCCACGGCGTCGTCCGCTGGCAATGCGACCCACAGTTGGACGCCGTGCAGGGGCGCGGACCCGGCGACGGAGACCTCGGAGTGCGCGATGCCGCGCCCGCTGGTCATGAGGTTGAGTTCGCCGGGCCGGATCAGCTGGTGGTTGCCCATGCTGTCGCGGTGTTCCACCTCGCCGGAGAAGAGCCACGAGACGGTCTGTAGGCCCGAGTGCGGGTGCGGCGGCACGTCCATGCGCCCGGCCGCGGGGCCGTAGTGGTCGGCGAAGCACCACGCGCCGATCAGGGAGCGGTCGCGGTGCGGGAGGGTTCGGCGCACCATCATGGAGCGAGGCCCGCCCAGCGGGACCTCGCGGGAGGTGATGAGTTGGACGGGCTCGGTGGTGCTCACCGGATCATTGTCACCCGGATGCGAACGGAAGCCCCTCGCTAGAAGAGGCTGAAGAAGTCGAGGATGTCGCCAAGGAACGACCACGTGGGAACCCTCCAGATGGTCCACATCATCGCGGCCGTGGACAGGCCGGCGCTGGCGCCGATGGCGCGAGCGGAGCGCCACCACAGTGCGAACGCGCCAACGGCGACGGCGACGCCCGCCACGATCGCGCCCGGCCCTGCTGCCGCGCCGAGAAACGCGCCCATCAGGCCGGGGAGGGTGAGCGCCTTGCCGACGATGCCCGAGACGACGAGAGACCGGTCGGCGCCGTTTAGCGCGGCCCACCGCGCCATGCGCTTGTTGTGCCGGGGCCTCTCCATGCGCCCAGGGTAACCGCGTGCTGGCGAGCCGCTAGTGCGCCCCCGCGCCCCCGCCCTGCGCCTGGCGCGGCACGAGCCACGTCAGGGCGAAGCCGACCACCGCGAGCGCCGTCGCGACGATAAACGCCACCTGAATCCCCCCGGCGAGCCCGGCGGTCTCCGACGCACCGCCCGCCACCCGCGAGATCGCGACGGCGGACATCGTCGACACGAGCGCCGCCGTGCCCGCCGCGCCGGCCACCTGCTGCGTCGTCGCGAGCGTCGCGGAGCCGTGCGAGTACAGGTGCGGCGGCAGCGAGCCGAGGCTCGCGGAGAACAGCGACGTGAACAGCAGCGACAGCCCGGCGCTCAGCACCACGTGGCAGGCGAGCAGAACGCCCCACGGCATCGTCTCCGACATGAACGCGGCCAGGGCGCCGATCGACAGCGCGACCAGCGCCGCGCCCGGGACCACGAGCGGCCGCGGCCCCACGCGGTCGTACCAGCGCCCGACCACCGGCCCCATGAGCCCGAACGTCAGCCCGCCGGGAAGCACCAGCAGGCCCGTCGAGAGCACGGACAGCCCGAGCACCCCCTGCGCGAACAGCGGGAGCAGGATGATCGAGCCGAACAGCGCGGCCATCGCGATCACGAACAGGAGGATGGACACCGTGAAGACGCGGCTGCGGAACGTGCGGAGGTCGAGCAGCGCGCGGTCGGTGCGCTGCATCACGAGCTGCCGCCACACGAACGCCCCGAGCGCCACCGCGCCCACGACGAGCGTGACGACCATGACGCGGGAGTCGCGCGTCGCGGGGTCCTCGCCGAACTTGCTGAGCCCGTAGACCACGTCGCCGAACCCGAGCGCCACGAGCGGCACCGACCACAGGTCGAGCACGCCCGCGGTGCGCTCGCCCACGTTCGTGATCCGAACTGCGCCGAAGATCAGCGCCGCGAGCGCGACGGGAAGCACGAACCAGAACAGGAAGCGCCACTCCACGTAGTTGAGGATGGTGCCGGAGATCGTCGGGCCCAGCGCCGGCGCGAGCGCGATCACGATGGTGATGTTGCCCATGCGACGCCCCCGCTCGGCGGCGGGCACGAGCGTCATCACGGTGGTCATGAGCAGCGGGATCATGATCGCGGTCCCCGACGCCTGGACGACGCGCGCCATGAGCAGCGTCGGGAAGCCGGGGGCGAGCGCCGCGAGCAGCGTGCCGGTGCAGAACAGCGACATGGCGGTGAGGAAGACGGACCGGGTCGTGAAGCGCTGGAGCACGTAGCCCGTGACCGGGATGACGACGGCCATGGTGAGCAGGAACGCCGTGGTGAGCCACTGGGCCGCGACCGCCGTGATGTCCAGGTCGAGCATGAGGCGCGGGATGGCGACGCCCATGATGGTCTCGTTGAGGATGACCGTGAAGGCGGCGACGAGCAGCACCCGGATCACCGTGTTGTCGCGGCGGCGGTCCTCGGCGGACGGCTCGGGGACGGTCACGACGGGCGCGGGGCGGACTTCAGCCATGGTTGGTGCCTTCCAGCGTGCGAGGGCGTCGCGGTGCGAGGGTGCGACGAAGTGGTGTTGCGAGGGTAAGGAGAATGCTAACCCGCGCCGCCGACGCCCGGAATAGGCCAAGGGGACGACGCGCCTGCCGCGAAACCAGGGGGCCCTGGGGGCGATACCCGATGCCAGCGCCCGCCCGCCGCTGGCACCCTGGCTGCGGCGCGGCACCCCGCCGCCCCCGATACCCCAAGGAGTCGCCGCATGATTGGATCCAAGGCCCTCGCCCGCACGGCGGGAGCGCTGTACCTCGCCCTCGCCGGATTCGGCCTCTACGCCGAGATGATCGCGCGTCAAGGCTCGTACGTGGCCGGGGACGCGGCCGCGACCGCGGCGAACATCGCGGAGCACTCGGGAACGTTCCGCGCGGGCATCGTGGCCGACATCCTGATGGCGATCGCGTACATCGGGGTCGGCGTCGCGCTCTCGCGGCTGCTCGCCCCCGTGCATCGGGACGGCGCCCGGCTCATCACCGTGTTCACCGTGGCCGGCGCCACCATGATCCTCGTCAACCTCGCGCTCCAGGCCGGCGCGCTGATCCTCGCGACCGATCCCACGTACGCCGCCCAACTGGGTACGGACCAGGCGCAGGGCCTCGCGCTGCTCATGCTCGACGTGCACGGCCAGCTGTACACGATCGGCGGCGTCTTCTTCGGCCTGTGGTTGCTGCCGACGGGCATCCTCGTCTACCGCTCCGGCGCGTTCCCCCGGCTGCTCGGGATCGCCGTGACCGCGGCCGCCGTGATGTGGCTCGTCGTGACCGTCGTGCAGATCGCGGCGCGGGACCTCGGCTCGCCGTGGCTCGACATCATCGACGCCCCCACGTCGATCGGCGAGTTCTGGCTGGCGCTCTACCTGGTGACGGTCGGACGACGGTCCGACGCGAAGATTCGCGAGCGCGTGCCCGCGGAGGGGTAGCCGGCTCGGCGAACGGTTCGGTGCCTACCAGGGCATCGGGCGTTCGGTGTCGCGTCGGGAGTCCGTCGGGATCCGGTCGAGCTCCTGGCCGCCCCCGCGGATGCAGAGCCACGTGAGGTTCCCGGACGACCCGGGCGTGCAGCGCCACGTGCGCATGACGCCCTGCGCGACGCGAACGGCCGTCCCGGCCCGAACCGGCACGACGTCGTCGTCCAGGCCCATCTCGCCCTCGCCGGCGAGGAACAGGTAGAGCTCCTCGAGCACGGAGTGCGTGTGCCAGTAGCCCGCCTCCTCGCCCGGGACGAGCGAGTTCGCGGTCACGCCGATGAACTGCATGGGAATCTCGTGGTCCACCACCCGGCGGCCGTCGCGGGACTTCTCGGGCGTGAAGCCGCCGAAGTGCTCGCGCCAACGGTCGAGGTCGCCGAGCTCGGTGATCTGGTATCCGTCCATGCCTCGAGTCTGACATCGCGGCCGCGACGATCGGGCACGCGGGGATCGGTCTAGGCGCCCGCCGCCGCGAGCGCCGTCCGGATCTCGTACAGCCGCGTGAGGAACGCGGGCTCGTCGAGGCGCTTGCGGCGCATCCAGTGGGTGACCTCCTCGTTGCCCTTGCTCGCGTTGCACGAGCGGCACGCCGGGACGACGTTCATGAGCGTGTACCGGCCGCCCCGCGACAGCGGCTGCACGCAGTCCTTCTGCAACGCCGTGCCGCCGGCGCCGCAGTACGCGCACCCGCCCCACGCCTCCTGGATCGCGGCCCACTGCGCCGGCGTGAGGTCGTTGTCGGCGGCGCGCATCCGTCGCTGGCGCCTGCGCGCCGCGCGTGCCCGTCGGGTCTGCTGGACCGCCACGATCCTCAGCGTACGGCGACGCCGTACCCTGGCCGCATGGGGATCGCCGAGGAGCTGGCGTCGTCGGTCGGGCGACGCGACGAGCAGCCCAACTTCTGGGTGGCCGAGGACCTCGCCGACGACCCCGATGCCGAGGCGGTCGCCGAGCTCGTCGCGATCCTCGCGGGCGAGGACCCGGACCTCGCCGCAGACGCCGCGACCGCCCTCTACCGGCTCGCCGAGCTCGACCCCGCGCAGGTCGTCCCGCACGTCGCCGCCGTCGCCGCGCTTCTCGGGAGCAGGAGGAACCGCCTCGTCTGGGGAGCTACGGTCATCCTTCGAGGAGTCGCGATCGCGCATCCCGATGCCGTCGCCCCGCACGTCGACGCCCTCGCGCGAGCCGTCGCCGCCGGAACGGTGATCACCCAGGACCACGGCGTCGGCGCCCTGGCCGCGACGCGCGTGCCCCGCGCGCTCGACGCCGCGCTCGAGCACCTCCGCACGTGCGGCTACCACTACGTGCCGCTGCGCGCCGAGCGCGTCGCGCCGTTCGTCGGGGATCGCTGGGAGGAGTTCCGCGACGCCGTCGAGGCCCGCCTGCCGGAACAGAACCCCGGGGGCGCCAAGCGCATTCGTCGGCTACTGGACGAGCACGACGCCTCGGTCGCGGACCGCTAGCCGCGGGCTAGAAGTCCCAGTTCGCGTGGGGCGCCACGGGCGAGTGCATCGCGATCGCGAGATCGCGGACCGCACCCGGGGTGTGCTCCTCCAGCAGCCCCGCGGAGGCGATCGACTCGAGCGAGATCCCGCCGAGGTACGCGCTCGAGAGCTCCTCGATGTCGAGCGTCACGTCCGCCACGACGCCGGCCTCGACGCGGCCGACGGTCGCGCGGCCGTCGGCGATGACGACGCGCCACGCGCCGGCGTTGTCCGGCACGTCGCGGTCGCTCACCTGCAGCGTGAGATCGAGGTCGCGGTAGTACTCGCGCGCCTCGAGCGCCGCGGGCACGTCGAGGACGCGCACCCAGAGGTTGTCGATCACGAGGGGACGCGTCACGCGCGCGTCGGCGAGCAGCCGGATGAGCGCGTCGTCCGTGGCGAGGTTGGCCGTCGTCGTGGTCGCGACGAGGTCGAAGTTCGACAGCACCGACCACAGCCGGCGCGAGGCCGCCGGGGTGAGCGCCGCCTGCTCCGCGACCTGCGCGATCCCGTCGGCCACCCCCTCGGTCTTCTTCGCCTTGCGCCGGAAGAACGCGTACGCGACCGGATCGCCCGCGTCCTCGACGATCACGATCCGCCACCGCTCGAAGCCGTCGCGGTTGCCGACGGGGTCGGTGAAGCGCGCGTAGCGCCCCGATCCCTCGGGCGTGATGACCGTCCCCGGGCGCGTCAGCCGGTCCTGGACGCTCTGGACGATCGCGTCGTGCGTGTCGAAGTCCGCCCGCTCGATCCGGACGGTCAGCGCGTCCGACCCGGCGACCTTGCGCAGCTTGGCGCCGTGGGGGATGCGCGCCTTGACGGTGTGCGAGCCGAGCCCGTAGCCGAACCGCGTGTAGATCGCGGCCTGCGTCGCGTACAGCGCGCTCACGTGCTCGCCGCGCGCGCGGCACCGCGCGAAGTGGTCGCCCATCATGCGCCGGAGGACGCCGCGGCGGCGGTGCATCGGGTGCACGCCCACCCAGCTGAGCCCCGCGGTCGGCACGCGCCCGCCGGGCACGACCATCTCCGTGCCGAAGCTCGAATGCACGCCCGCGTACTCGCCGACGGTCCCGCGCGAGGCGTCCGTCACCTCGATCGCGCGGCACCGATCAAGGGCGACCGCGTCGACGTAGTCCTGCCGATCCTCGGGCAGCCACTCGCCCACCATCGCCCACTGATCGATCTCGAAGAACTCGTCGATTCGGCTTTCGGGCACGTCGACAGGGCGGTAACCGGTGAGGGATTTCATGCTTCGATCGTTTCAGCATCCGCGCCGAAACCGAAATCGGGCGTGTCGCGCGCTAGCCGCGCCGTCCTGCGGCGAGCTGTCCGTGCGACTTCGCGATGGCGATCAACTGCTTCTCCTTGCCCTCGATCGAGCACGAGAGCAGCTCGAGCGCCGTGGGATCCTCGTCCGCGATGGACGGGATGCCGAGCGCGAGCATCACATTGATGAGCATGCCGTGGGCGAAGAACGCGATCGCGTCGTCGGCCGGGAAGCCCGCGTCCTCGCGGAGCATCCGGTAGACCTTGAGGTATTGCTCGCGCGCGAGCGGGCCGAGCACCGGATCGTGGCCCAGCTCGTAGAAGTGCATGAGCGTGAGCAGCATCCCGCGGTCCGTCACGAGGTCGTTGTACGCGACGGATAGGGCGGCCTTGCGCTCCAGCAGTGGCGTGTCCGGGGTGAAGGTGGCGATGGCTGCCGCGAACGCGTCGATGATGCGCGAGACGGCGCGGCCGCCCGTCGCGATGAACAACTCCTCCTTGGAGCCGAACATCCGGACCACGTACGCCTGGGAGATTCCCGCGGCGGTCGCGATCGCGTCGGTGGTCGCGCCGTGGTAACCGCGCTCGCCGAACACCACGGTGGCGGCGTCGATGATCGACTCGCGGCGCTCCTCGCTCGAGAGGCGCACCGCCGTCTTCTCGCTCATGTTGACATGTTATCAACTGATAACTACTCTCGCACGTAGTAATCAACTGATTACCACCAAGCGAAAGGGATTCACCGTGACCGCCTCGCCCGTCACCGCCGTCGACACCCTCGTCGACGACCGCACGCGCGCCCCTCGCCGCGCGCCCGTCTGGCTCGTCATCCTCGCCGCGTCGCTGCCGATGTTCATGGCGACGCTCGACAACCTCGTCGTCACCAACGCGCTCCCCGTGCTCCAGCGCGACCTAGGCGCGTCGATCGAGGAGCTGCAGTGGTTCATCAACGCGTACTCGCTGGCGTTCGCGAGCCTCATCCTCATGGCCGTCGCGCTCGGCGACCGTTTCGGGCGCCGCCGCGTCTTCGCCATCGGCATCGGCGTGTTCACCGTCGCGTCGGCGCTCTGCGCGCTCGCCGTCTCCCCCGACACCCTCATCGCCGCGCGCGTGCTCCAGGGCCTCGGCGCCGCGTCGCTCATGCCGCTCTCGCTCGCGATCCTCGCGGGATCGGTTCCGAAGCGCTTCCGCGCCCTCGCGATCGGGATCTGGGGCGGCGTCGCCGGCCTCGGCGTCGCGCTCGGCCCGCTCATCGGCGGCGCCGTGGTCGAGGGCTTCACGTGGCACGCGATCTTCTGGCTCAACGTGCCCGTCGGCATCATCGCCATCCCGCTCGTCTATCGCGCGCTGGGCGAGGCGTTCGGCGACCCCGTCCGGCTGGACCTCACCGGGCTCGCGCTCGCGGCGGTCGGCGTGTTCGGCGTCGTCTTCGGGATCGTCCGGGGCAACGACGCCGGATGGTCGAGCGGCCAGGTCCTCGCCGGCCTCGTGGGCGGCGGCGCGCTCCTGCTCGCCTTCCTGTGGTGGGAGGGCCGCGCCAAGGACCCGCTGCTGCCGCTCCACCTGTTCCGCGACCGGAGCTTCAGCGCGGCGAACGCCGTCGGCATCACGTTCACGCTCGGCATGTTCGGCGCCGTCTTCATCCTCATCCAGTTCCTCCAGGTGGTGCAGGGCTACTCGCCGCTGCACGCCGGGGTCCTGACGATGCCGTGGACCATGGCGCCGCTCGTGATCGCGCCGCTCGCCGGGCTCGTCGCTCCGCGCGTCGGCACGCGGGCCCTCATCGTCACCGGGCTTCTCTTCCAGGCGATCGGGCTCGGGTGGATCGCGGTGACGATGTCGCCGACGGTCACGTACTCGGAGTTCGTACCGGCGTTCGTGTTCGCGGGCGTCGGCATGGGGCTCGTATTCGCGCCGTCCGCCACGGCCGTGCTCGCCAACATGCGGGACGAAGACCACGCGAAGGCGTCGGGCACCAACTCGACGCTCCGCGAGATCGGCGTCGCGCTCGGCATCGCCATCCTGACCGCCGTGTTCACGGCCTCGGGCGGGCAGTTCACGCCGACGGGCTACACGGACGCGGCGATCCGCGCGGTCTGGACGGGGGCGGCGTTCCTCGTGCTCGCCGCGTTCTTCGGGACGCGCCTGCCCGCGGGTCGGGGCCACGCAGGGGCGGCGGCCGCGCACTAGCGGTCGTACGCCTCCAGCCGAGGGCGCTCGCCGGTCGTGAGATCCGCGGGCGCCCTTTCGCGTTCGGTCATATCGCCTTGCGCCAGCCCGAATGTCCCGTGAGGTGCTCGTACGCGTCGACGACCCGGACGTATCCGACCGGCGTTCCTTCGTCGGCCAGGGCCACGACGTCGTTCTCGCTCCGTGCTGGGTCGACGGAGCGCCCGAACTCGGTAACGTGGGCAACGGCGGCGACCGGCGTCGAGTCGATGAGGACGCGGGCCAGGTCGCCGACGCGCGCCGTTGGTTGGGCGAGGAGATCGGCTCGCGACGCCCAGCCGACGAGGCTTCCGTCTTCCGCGACGACGAGGAATCCCGGGGTGTCGTGCGCGATCACCACCTCCTCGGCCACGGCATCGGCGGGGATCGTGTCGGCTACGGTGCCGACATGCCTCAGATCGCGCGCGATCACCCGCGAGCTGAGGGCGGCCGTGGTCGTGGCGACCGCGGCCCAGAACGCTCCGGCAGCCACCGGCCAACCGAAGACCCTCACGAACGAGCCGAACGTTCCGAACGCGTTGAAGTTCTCCCACGTGAAGGTGACGACCGCTACCGAAAAGAGCAAGGCGATCCAGTAGACCGTCCGAAAGAGCGCGCCCCT
>Ga0316575_10000053_pt1 | contig 29100 bp, 28 predicted proteins | sample J5NA_FD_203072 | JGI IMG/M metagenome (GOLD analysis project Ga0316575, IMG submission 203072) | Rhizosphere microbial communities from salt marsh grasses in Alabama, United States - J5-7_050615r2r3 | ecosystem: Host-associated > Plants > Roots > Rhizosphere | place: USA: Alabama | collected...
CGCGTCCTGGGCGGCCTCGTACGCGTGCAGGGTGTGCGAGCGGGTCTCGTGGCGGGAGTACTGCCAGCGCCCGGCGACGACGGCCAGCACAGCGATCGCGAGGGCCGCGAGGAGGAGCGCGGCGGCCCTCAGGGCGCGGCCCAGCGGTGCGGATGGCACATGAAACGATACCAAGGCGCGCGTACACGGCCGGATTCGTCCGCTACCGTCGTACCCATGGCACGACACGTACACATCACTGGGGCGAACCGGGGCATCGGTCTCGCCATCGCCGAGCGCTTCCTCGCAGCGGGCGACACGGTCAGCACCATCTACATCGGCGACGAGCCGCCCTCGGGCATCGACGGCGTCGTCGGCGACGTCCGCGACTCGGACGTGGTGAATAAGGCGATGGACGAGTTCGAGGCGAAGCACGGCCCGATCGACGTCCTCGTGGCCAACGCGGGCATCACCAAGGACGGGTTGATGATGCGCATGACCGACGAGGACTTCGACGCCGTCATCGGCGTGAACCTCCAAGGCACGTTCCGCTGCGTGCGCCGCGCGTCCGCGTCGATGATGAAGAAGAAGTCCGGCCGGATCATCCTCATCGGCTCCGTCGTGGGCCTCATGGGCAACCCCGGCCAGGTCAACTACTCGTCGTCGAAGGCGGCGCTCGTGGGCATGGCGCGTTCCATCACCCGGGAGATCGGATCACGCGGGATCACCGCGAACGTCATCGCCCCCGGGTTCATCAACACCGCCATGACGGCGGTGCTCCCCGAGGACGTCCAGAAGCAGTACCGCGACTCGATCCCGGCGCGGAAGTTCGGCGAGGCCGACGACGTCGCCGCGGCGGCGTTCTTCCTCGCGTCGGACGACGCCGCGTACATCTCCGGCGCCGTGATCCCCGTCGACGGCGGTCTCGGTCTCGGGCACTAGCGGCCTGGCGTAGGCCACCAAGGAGGGTCATCGTGGGATTTCTCGACGGCAAGAACATCCTCGTCACCGGCGTGCTGACGGAGGGGTCGATCGCCTTCTCCGTCGCGCGGCTGTGCCAGGAGCAGGGCGCCACCGTCGTCCTGACGGGCGTCGGCCGAACGTTCAAGGTCACTCAGAGCATGGGGCGACGGCTGCCCACCGAGGCGCAGGTGGTCGAACTCGACGTCACCGACGACGAGCAGATCGAGGCGCTCGCCGATCGGGTGCGCGAGCACGTGCCGCATCTCGACGGGGTCGTGCACTCCATCGGCTTCGCCCCGCAGACGGTCATGGGCGGCAACTTCATGTCGGGGGAGTGGGACGATGTCGCGACGGCGATCCAGATCTCCGCATACTCGCTCAAGGCGCTCGCCGCGGCGGTTCGCCCGCTCATGACGAACGGCGGGTCGATCGTCGGCCTGACGTTCGACGGGCGCTACGCGTGGCCGGTGTACGACTGGATGGGCGTCGCGAAGGCGGCGTTCGAGGCGACGTCGCGCTACGTCGCGCGCGACCTCGGACCGGAGGGGATTCGCTGCAACCTCGTGAGCGCGGGCCCGATCAAGACGACGGCCGCCAAGCACATCCCCGGCTTCGACCAAATGGAATCCAAGTGGGACGAGCGCGCCCCCCTCGGGTGGAACTCGGACGATCCCGAGCCGTCGGCGCGCGCGGTCACGGCGCTCTTGTCCGACTGGTTCCCGGCGACGACGGCCGAGGTCGTTCACGTCGACGGCGGCGTCCACGCGATGGGACAGTGACACGGTGCGCGTCCTCGTGCTCGCCCGCCACGCCAAGGCGGAGGCGCACACGGACGCGCTCGCGGATCACGCGCGGACCCTCGCGCTCCGCGGCAGGAAGGACGCGGCTGCGCTCGGGGGAGTTCTCGACGCGGCCGGCTTCGTCCCGGACGTGGCGTATGTGTCCGACGCCGTCCGGACGAGCCAAACCTGGGAGCTCGCCTCGCGCGAGTGGGACGTGCCGGTCGTCCACCGGCGCCCCGAGCTGTACAACACGACGGTCGCGACGCTCGTGTCGCTTCTGAGGGGAACGGAGCCCGGGGCGACGAACGTCATGGTCGTCGGGCACGAGCCGACGATGAGCGCGGCGGCCGCCTTCCTTTCCGGCCCGGGATCGTCGAAGGCGACGCTCCAGCGCATCGCCCACGGACTTCCCACGGGGATGGCGGCCGTGCTCGAATTCGACGGCGAGTGGGCGGATCTCGACGCCGACGCGCTCCGGCTCAAGGACGTCGTCGGTCGGAACGAATAGGGGTCGGCGACCGGCGTCGCGGCGCCCGTCGGCGCTATGCGGGGACGACCGTGCCCTTGGCGACGACGGTGATACCGGACTCCGTCACCGTGAACCCGCGCGCCTCGTCGTGCTCGCGGTCGAGCCCGATCGCCGCGCCCTCCTCGACGATCACGCCCTTGTCGAGGATCGCCCGCCGGATCTGGGCGTGGCGGTTGACCACGACGTGGTCCATGATGACCGAGTCCGACACGGACGACCACGAGTGCAGGTGGACGTCGGGGGAGAGCACCGAGCCGGTGACCGACGCGCCGCTGACGATCACGCCGGGGGAGACCACGGAGTCCGCCGCGTGACCCAGCCGCCCCTCCTCGGAGTGGATGAACTTGGCCGGCGGGTGCGTGATGAGGCCCTGGTGGAGCGGCCAGCGCTTGTTGTACACATTGAAGATCGGCTCGAGCTCGATGAGGTCGCGGTGCGCCTCGTAGTACGCGTCGAGCGTCCCGACGTCGCGCCAGTACGCCCGGTCTCGGGCCGTCGACCCCGGCACGTCGTTGTCGCGGAAGTCGTAGAAACCGCACGAACCCTTCTCGACGAAGTAGGGGACGATGTCGCCTCCCATGTCGTGCGCGCTCGACGGGTTGCCCGCGTCCGCCGCGAGCGCCGCGAGGAGGGCATCCGTCGTCGCGACGTAGTTGCCCATCGACGCGAGGATCTCGTTCGGGCTGTCGGGAAGCCCGGGGGTGTCCGCGGGCTTCTCCAGGAACGCCTTGATGCGGCCCGGGTGCTTCGGGTCGACGTCGATCACGCCGAACTCCGTGGACAGCGCCTTGGGCTGGCGGATGCCCGCGACCGTGAAGTCCGCTCCCGACGCCGCGTGCGCGTCGACCATCTGGGAGAAGTCCATCCGGTACACGTGGTCCGCTCCGACGATGACGATGTAGTCCGGTTTCTCGTCCTCGATGATGTTCTGGCACTGGTAGATCGCGTCCGCGCTGCCGAGGTACCAGTGCTTGCCGCGGCGCTGCTGCGCCGGCACCGGGGCGACGTAGTTCCCGAGTAGCGGGGACATGCGCCACGTGCGCGCGATATGCCGGTCGAGGGAGTGCGACTTGTACTGCGTCAGCACGACGACGTGCAGGTACCGGGAGTTGACGAGGTTGGAGAGCGCGAAGTCGACGAGGCGGAAGGTGCCGCCGAACGGCACGGCGGGCTTGCAGCGGCTCGTCGTGAGCGGCATGAGCCGCTTTCCCTCCCCACCGGCGAGGACTATCGCGAGGACGGATGCGGAGGACATGGCCCCAGTCTATGCGGGGCCCGGAATACGCGCCGGGACGGATCGCCGGGCCGCGGGGGCGATAGCGTGGGGGAATGCGCGTCGACCTGCTTACCCGCGAGTACCCGCCGAACGTCTATGGGGGCGCAGGCGTCCACGTGACCGAGCTCGCCCGGGCGCTCCGTTCCCGCCTCGACGTCTGGGTGCGCTGCTACGACGGACCCCGGGGCGAGGCCGGCGTCGACGGCTACGCGCTCGCGGAGCCGACGGGCGACGCCGCGCTCGACGTCCTCGCGACCGGACTTCCCATGGCCCGCGACTGCGACGGGGCGGACATCGTCCACTCTCACACGTGGTACGCGAACATGGCGGGGCACCTCGCCTCGCTCCTCCACGACATCCCCCACGTCCTCACCGCGCACTCCCTGGAGCCGCTGCGACCCTGGAAGGCCGAACAACTCGGAGGAGGCTACCGCGTGTCCTCGTGGATCGAACGGACCGCGTACGAGGCCGCCGCGGGCATCATCGCCGTGAGCGAGGGCATGCGCGCGGACGTCCTGCGCGTCTACCCCGAGGTCGACCCCGCGAAGGTGCGTGTCGTCCACAACGGCATCGATGTCGAGGGATGGGCCGCGCCCGGCGACGCGGAACGCGAGGTCGCCGACGAGGTCGTCGCGCGGTACGGTATCGACCCGTCGCGCCCCGCCGTCGTCTTCGTCGGCCGCATCACCCGGCAGAAGGGGCTTCCGTACTTCCTCAGGTCCGTCGACCGGCTTCCGGCCGACGTGCAGGTGGTCCTGTGCGCGGGGGCGCCGGACACGCCGGAGATCGGTGCGGAGGTCGCGTCCGCGGTCGAGCGCCTCCAGGAGACGCGTGAGGGCGTCGTCTGGATCGACACGATGCTGCCGCGCGACGAGCTGGTCGCCGTGCTCGACGCCTGTACGGCGTTCGTGTGCCCGTCCGTGTACGAGCCGCTCGGCATCGTCAACCTCGAGGCGATGGCCGTGGGGCTGCCCGTGATCGCGACCGCGACGGGAGGCATCCCCGAGGTGGTCGTCGACGGCGAGACGGGCGTACTCGTGCCGATCGAGCAGGTGACGGACGGCACCGGGACGCCTCTCGACCCCGACGGTTTCGCCGCGGATCTCGCCGACGCGATCACCCGCATCGTCACGGACCCCGACCGCGCCCGCGCGATGGGCGAGGCGGGCCGGACGAGGGCCGCCGAGCACTTTTCGTGGGAGTCGATCGCCGAGCAGACCATCGAGGTGTACAACGCGATCCTCGCGTGACGGCGCCTGGCCTCGGCCCGCGCGACAGCGACTAGGCTCGAAGCCATGACGGAAGTGCTGCGCGTCGAGCGTGCGACGCTGCGCCGGGAGGATTCCACCATTCTTTCCGGGATCGACTGGACGGTGAACGAGGGCGAACGGTGGGTGATCCTCGGCCCGAATGGAGCCGGCAAGACGTCGCTACTCACCCTCGCCGCCGCTCGCAACCATCCCTCCGACGGCGAGGTGTGGGTACTCGGCGAGCGCCTCGGCGAGACCACCGTGCAAGAGGTGCGCATCCGCGTCGGCCTCGCGAGCGACGCGCTCGCCGCGCGCATCCCGCCCGGCGAGGTGGTGCGCGACGTCGTGCTGACGGCCGCCCATGGGGTCACGGGTCGCTGGAAAGAGGTCTACGACATGGTGGACGTCGAGCGCGCGGGGGACCTGATGGCGGCGTTCGGCATCCAGGAGTTCGCGAACCGCGAGTACGCGACGCTGAGCGAGGGGGAGCGGAAGCGCGTCCAGCTCGCGCGGGCGCTCATGACCGATCCGGAGATCCTCCTGCTCGACGAGCCAGCCGCGGGCCTCGACCTTGCCGGCCGCGAGGACCTGCTCGATGCGCTCACCGAGCTCGCGGCGGACGCGCGTTCGCCGGTGCTGATCCTCGTGACGCACCACGTCGAGGAGATCCCCCGCGGATTCACGCACGCGCTCCTGTTGAGTGGGGGAGCGGTCGTCGCGTCCGGTCCGCTCGCGGACGTTGTCACGGAGAAGAACCTGGCATCCGCCTACGGGATGCCCATCGATCTCTCGGAGTCATCCGGCAGATGGACCGCGCGCAAGAAGTCGGTCATCCCCTAGACCGACGGCACGGAGACGCCCCGCGGCATAGGATGAGGATCGCTCGCATTACGTCGCACGGAGGTGGGGATATGCAGTCCATGTGGTGGTTCATCGGGGCGTTGCTCCTGGGTGTCGCCGAGATCTTCACCCTCGATCTCACGCTTCTCATGTGCGCGGGCGGTGCGCTCGCTGGCGGTCTCGCCGTGCTTCTGGGCGCCCCGCAGTGGCTCGCCGCGATCATCGCGGTCGTGACCGCGGGCCTGCTCCTGTTCGCGCTACGCCCGTGGTTGCTGAGCGCCCTGCGCGCGCGCACGCCGCTCGTCGAGACCAACGCCGCCGCTCTCGTCGGCAAGGAGGCGAAGACCCTGTCGCTCGTCACGGAGGACAAGGGGCGCGTCAAGCTTCACGGCGAAGTGTGGACCGCGCGCACGGAAAACGACGCGGACGAGATTCCCGAGGGCACCGAGGTGACGGTCGTCGCGATCGCGGGGGCGATCGCCGTCGTCAAGCCCGCTTAGCCGCCCCCGCATCATTCCATTCAGCGAGGAGACAACATGCCGGACAACGCGTTTGCCATCATCCTGATCGTGATCGCCGGGATCTTCGTGATCTCGGTCATCGCGCGAGCGATCAGGATCGTTCCGCAAGCCCAGGCGTTCATCGTCCAGCGGCTCGGCCGCTACAGCCGGACGCTTGACGCCGGGCTGCACCTTCTGGTCCCGTTCATCGACAAGGTCCGCGCGGGCGTCGACCTGCGCGAGCAGGTCGTCAGCTTCCAGCCGCAGTCGGTGATCACGTCCGACAACCTGGTGGTCGAAATCGACACGGTCATCTACTTCCAGGTGACCGAGCCGCGTTCCGCGGTGTATGAGATCGCCAATTACATCGTCGGTGTCGAGCAGCTCACGGTGACGACGCTTCGTAACGTCGTCGGCACCATGGACCTCGAGCAGACGCTGACGAGCCGCGACCAGATCAACGGCCAGCTCCGCAGCGTCCTCGACGAGGCGACCGGCAAGTGGGGCATCCGCGTCAACCGCGTGGAGCTCAAGACCATCGAGCCGCCGATGTCGATCAAGGACGCGATGGAGAAGCAGATGCGCGCCGAGCGTGACCGCCGCGCCGCGATCCTCACGGCCGAGGGCGTCAAGCAGTCGGCCATCCTGACCGCGGAGGGCGACAAGCAGTCCGCGATCCTCAAGGCCGAGGGTACGGCGCAGGCCACGATCCTCGAGGCCGAGGGTCAGGCGCGCGCCATCCTTCAGGTCTTCGACGCCATCCACGAGGGCGACGCGGACTCGAAGCTCCTGGCGTACCAGTACCTTCAGATGCTGCCGGAGATCGCCCGGACGGAGTCCAACAAGGTCTGGTTCGTCCCGACGGAGTTCACGGGCGCCCTCAAGGCGGTCGCGGCCGGCTTCGGCGCCGTCGAGGAGCCCGAGCCGCTCAAGCGGGACCCGAAGCGCAAGTCCACGGCGCAGAAGTCCGCGCTCGGCGACGCCAAGGCCGCGCTCGCCGCGGCCAAGGCCGAGCTCAAGAGCGCGACGGACGACGCTGAGACCTCCGGGCGTACGAGCGGCAAGCCGTTCGACCCCGAGGTCGAGAAGGGCATGAAGTAGCACGCACGACGCGGCGGCCCCGGGGGAGACCCCGGGGCCGCGGTGCGTTCTGAGACAGGATGGTGCGGTGACCGTCGTCGAGATCTCCTCCGCGGACGACCCCGCTCTCGCGGACTACCGCGACCTCACCGACGTCGCGCTCCGCAGCCGTACGGAGCCCGAACGCGGGCTCTTCATCGCGGAGAGCCGTTTTGTTGTCGAACGGGCGATCGAGGCCGGTCTCGAGCCGCGCTCGTTCCTGTGCTCGGAAAAGTGGATGGCGTCGATCGAGCCGTTCGCGGCGCGGTGGCCGGACGCGCCCGTGTTCGTGGGCTCCGATGCCGTCCTCGAGGAGGTGACGGGCTTCCACGTGCACCGCGGCGCCCTCGCGGCGATGCGCCGCCCCGAGCTGCGGACCGTCGCCGAGGTGATCGCGGGAGCGAAGCGGGTGGCGGTGCTCGAGGACCTCGTCAACCACACCAACGTCGGAGCCGTGTTCCGCTCCGCCGCCGCGATGGGCGTAGACGCCGTGCTCGTCAGCCCCCGCTGCGCGGACCCGCTCTACCGGCGGAGCATCCGCGTGTCCATGGGCAGCGTGTTCCAGGTGCCGTGGGCGCGCGTCGACGACTGGCCGGCGGGGCTCGGGGAGCTCCGAGAGGCGGGTTTCGTGGTCGCGGCGCTGGCGCTGGCCGACGACGCGGTTCCGCTCGACGCGTTCGCCGCGGACCTTCCCGAGCGCCTCGCGCTCATGCTTGGAGCGGAGGGGGACGGACTGAGCCGCGCCGCGATGGAGGGGGCCGACGTTGTGGTCCGGATTCCCATGGCGCACGGCGTCGATTCGCTCAACGTCGCCGCGGCGAGCGCCGTGGCGTTCTGGGCGACGCGGGGCGCCTAGGCCCCGTCGTCCTCCTAGCGGTGCTTCGGTGCCGATTCCGGGGGAAGTCCGGCACTTTTTCACCGCTAGGTCACGGTGGGAGGGCCGAGAGCGCCGGGGAGGGCCGAGAGCGCCGGGGAGGGCCGCCGTTGACCCAGAAATCCGATGTCCCCGTGTCGGGAATCCGTGAGATAATCGAACATATGTTCGAGTAGTCGAGTCTTCGAGTACACCGGCGGCCCGCGCCGCCCTCACCCCATCGGAGGACCCATGACGGCCCCGGCGACCCCTCCTGTGCCCCCCGCGGCCCCGGAGAGGATCGCGCGCGTCCGGAGCCTGCTCACGGGGGTCGAGGGGCGGCTAGGGATCGTCCGCGACGTCGCGGTCACGGGGCACTCCGTGGCGGGGGAGGCCTCGCCGCACCTCCCGCCGTCCCGCACCCTCCCCGTCGACGACGCGGTCGCCCCGCTCCTGCCCGGGGGCGTCCTCCGGAGGGGAAGCGTCGTCTCCGTCGAGGGCGCCACGTCCCTCGTCCTCGCCCTGATCGCCCGCGCCTCGCAGGAGGGATCCTGGGCCGCGATCGTCGGCATGCCGCACGTGGGGGTGATCGCGGCCGCCCGCCGGGGCGTCGACCTGGCGCGCCTCGCCCTCGTCCCCCATCCCGGGGTGGATGCAGCCGCCATCGCTGGCGCGTGCCTCGACGGCATGGACGCCGTGGTCCTGGGGGAGGGCGTCGCCCTCGCCGACGCCGACCGCCGCCGCCTCGCCGCCCGGGCCCGCGAGCGCGGGACGGTCATCCTGAGTGCGGGCCCGTGGCCCGGGGCTCACGTCGTCCTCGCGGTGGAGCGCTCCGCCTGGTCCGGGCTCGGGGCGGGCGAGGGGCGCCTTCGCTCCCGCACGCTCACCGTGGCCCGCTCGGGGAGGCACCTCGGGCGCACCGACCGCGTCGACATCCCCCTCGACGCCGAGGCCTCCCTCTTCCCCGGCAGGGAGGCCCAGGCCCGACGCCGACTGAGGCTCGCGTGAGCGCCGGCGAAGGAGCGGGGGTGGACGCCCCCGTCCGGCGGGCGGCCCTCTGGGTCCCCGACTGGCCCGTCGTCGCCGCGATGGCGGCGGGTGGGCTCGCCGCGGACGCCCCGGCCGCCGTCCTCCACGGGCGCGGCCTCGTCGCCGTCTCCGCCGCCGCGCGCGCCGCGGGGGTGCGCCGGGGTATGCGCCGCCGTCAGGCCCAGTCGCGGTGCCCCTCTCTCGCGATCCTCCCGCACGACGAGGGCCGGGACGCCCGCGCCTTCGAGGACGTCGCCCTCGGGGCGGAGGAGGTCGTCTCCGGGGTCGAGGTCACCCGCCCCGGGCTGCTGATGATCCCCGCGACCGGGGCCGCCCGATTCTTCGGGGGAGAGGAGGCGCTCGCCGAGGCCCTCGTCGTCGCCGCGACCGAGCGCTCCGGCGCCGAGGTGAGCGTCGGGATCGCCGACGGCCTCCTCGCCGCCGTCGAGGCCGCCCGCGGCAGCGTCATCGTCCCGGCCGGGGGGAGCGCGGCCTACCTCGCGCCCCTCCCCGTGGCGTCCCTGGGGCACGTCGCGGCCGAGCGAAGGCAGCTCTCGGCCGTCGAGGACATGACGGGCGTGCTCGAGCGCCTCGGCATCCACACCCTCGGGGCGCTCGCCGCGCTCCCTCGGGCCGACGTGATCGCGCGCTTCGGGTCGGCGGGGGCGTGGGCCCACCGGCTCTCGGGAGGCGGGGACCTCGCGCCCCCGGTGCTCCGCCGCATCGAGCAGGACATCGAGGTGCGCTGCGACTTCGAGGAGGCGCCGCGCGACGTCGAGAGGATCGCCCTCGAGGCGAGGCGCGCCGCCGAGGCGCTCGACACCGCCCTGCGCGACGCCGGGGTGCGCTGCCTCCGGGTGAGCGTCGCCGTCGTCACCGAGCGGGGGGAGGAGCTCGAGCGCACGTGGCGCACGGACGTCGGGCCCCGCGAGGGCGCGTTCGCCCGCTTCATGGCCGACCGCGTCCGCTGGCAACTCGAGGGGTGGCTCAGCCGCACCTCCGCGGGTCCGGAGGTGTCCCCTCCGGCGTCCCTCACCCTCACCGCCCGCGACGTCGTGGGCGGGGGAGCGGAGCAGGCGTTCCTCTGGGGAGGCGTCTCCGGGGCCGACGCCCGCGCCCACCGGGCGATGGGACGCATCCAGGGGCTGACGGGAGCGGAGGCGGTGCTACTCGCCGAGGAGCAGGGCGGCCGCGACCCCCGGGACCGGGTCTCCTACGTCCCGTGGGGTCAGGTCGGGCAGGTCGCGCGCCGCGTCGACCGCCCCTGGCCGGGCCGCCTCCCCGACCCGGCCCCGGCCACCGTCCTCACGCCGCCAGAACCGGTGCGCCTCCTCGACGCCGCCCACCGCGACGTCGTCGTCACGGAACGCCTGCACGTGAGCGCCGCGCCCACATGGCTCGCGCTGACGGGCGAGGACGCCGCCCCCGTTGATGCCTGGGCGGGTCCGTGGCCGCTCGCCGAGCGCTGGTGGTCGGAGGACGCCTCCCGACGCGCCTACCTCCAGGTGGCGCTTCGCGACGGGAGGGCGTTCCTGGTCGCCTCCCGGCGAGGGGAGTGGGCGCTGGAGGCGGTCTATGACTGAGTACGCGGAGCTCCACGCCCACACCGCGTTCAGCTTCCTCGACGGCGCGAGCCAGCCCGAGGCGATGGCCGTCGAGGCGGGGCGCCTCGGGCTCAGCGCCCTCGCCGTGACCGACCACGACGGGCTCTACGGCGTCGTCCGCTTCGCGGGGGCCGCCCGGGACGTGGGCCTGCCGACGGTGTTCGGCGCGGAACTCCACCTCGCGGCGCCCGGCCCCCGCGGACCCGTCCTCGATCCGCCCACCGGCGTCCCCGACCCCCGGGCGAACCACCTCGTCGTCCTCGCCCGCGGGCCGTCCGGCTACGCGCGACTGTCGCGGGCGATCGGGCTCGGTCACCTCGCGACAGGGGAGAAAGGGGCCGCTCGCTACACGCTCGAGGGCCTCGCCGACGCGGCGGGGGGCGAGTGGATGATCCTCACCGGGTGCCGGAAGGGGGCGGTGCGGCAGGCCCTCGCGGCGGGTCGGGGGGAGGGGGAGCCGCCGACGGCAGCCGGGTACGCCGCGGCCCGGCGCGAGATCGACCGACTCGCGGCCCTGTTCGGGGTGGGGAACGTCGCCGTGGAGATCACTGACCACGGGCATCCGCTCGACGCGGAGCGCAACGCCGCGCTCGCGGACCTCGCCTTCGACGCCTCGCTCCCGCTCGTGGCGACCACCAACGCCCACCATGCGACCCCCGCCGACGCGGACCTCGCGGCCGCGCTCGCCGCCGTCCGCGCGCGCTCGTCCCTCGACGACATGGACGGCTGGCTCCCCGGCTCCCCGGGCGCCCATCTGCGCTCCGCGGAGGAGATGCTCCGCATCCACCGGCGCCACCCTTCCGCGGTCGCGGCGGCCGCGCGCCTCGCGGGGGAACTGGCTTTCGACCTCGCGCTCGTCGCCCCGAAGCTGCCGCCCTATCCGGTCCCCGACGGCCACCACGAGGCTTCCTGGCTCCGCGAGCTCACGTACCGGGGGGCGAGGGAGCGGTACGGCCCGCGCGGCGCGGAGCGGGTTCCGGGGGCGTACGCGCAGATCGACCGAGAGCTCGACATCATCGAATCCCTCGACTTCCCCGGCTACTTCCTCATCGTCCACGACCTCGTCGACTTCTGCCGCCGCAGCGACATCCTGTGCCAGGGGCGCGGCTCGGCCGCGAACTCCGCCGTCTGCTACGCGCTCGGCGTCACGGCCGTCGACGCCGTCACGCACGGGCTGCTTTTCGAGCGCTTCTTGTCCGCGGAGCGGGACGGGCCGCCGGACATCGACGTGGACATCGAGTCCGACCGGCGGGAGGAGGTCATCCAGTACGTCTACGAGCGATTCGGGCGCATCAACGCGGCGATGGTCGCGAACGTCATCCAGTACCGCCCGCGCTCCGCCGTGCGGGACGCGGCCCGGGCGCTCGGTCACGGGGCGGGGCAGCAGGACGCGTGGTCGAAGTCCATCGACCGCTGGTCGTCACTCAAGGACCGCGCCACGGACCACGCGGAGTGGGTCGCCAGCCAGCGGGACGTCATGTGGCCCGCCCCGCCGCCGACGGACGACCTCTCCCACATCCCCGCGCCCGTCCTCGACCTCGCCGACCGGCTGCTGCGCCTGCCCCGCCACCTCGGCGTCCACCCCGGCGGCATGGTCCTATGCGACCGCCCGGTGCTCGACGTCTGCCCGGTGGAGTGGGCGCGGATGCCCGGCCGCACCGTCCTGCAGTGGGACAAGGACGACTGCGCGGAGGCGGGGCTCGTGAAGTTCGACCTCCTGGGGCTCGGGATGCTCTCCGCCCTCAAGTACGCCTTCGCGTTCGTCGCCGAGACCGAGGGCGAGGCCCTCACGCTCCACGGCCTGCCCCAGGAGGACCCCCGCGTGTACGACCTCCTGTGCGCCGCCGACACCATCGGCGTCTTCCAGGTGGAAAGCCGCGCCCAGATGGTGACCCTGCCGCGGCTGCGCCCCCGGCGCTTCTACGACATCGTCGTCGAGGTGGCCCTCATCCGTCCGGGGCCCATCCAGGGCGGCTCCGTGCACCCGTATATCGCCCGGGCGCGAGGCAGGGAGGAAGTCACCTACCTCCACCCACTTCTGGAACCCGCGCTCAAGAAGACGCTCGGGGTGCCGCTGTTCCAGGAGCAGCTCATGCAGATGGCGATGGACGCGTGCGGGTTCGACGGGACGCTCGCCGACCAGCTGCGCCGCGCGATGGGCTCCAAGCGCTCGCCGGAGCGGATGGAGGCGCTCCGCGCCCGCGCGCTCGTCGGGATGCACGAACGGGGGATCGACGCCGACACCGCGCACGCGATCTTCGACAAGCTGCGCGCCTTTGCGGACTTCGGCTTCCCCGAGTCGCACGCGTTCTCCTTCGCCTACCTCGTGTACGCGTCCGCGTGGCTCAAGGTCCACAAGCCCGCCGCGTTCTACGCCGGCCTGCTCGCCGCCCAGCCGATGGGGTTCTACTCGCCCCAGTCGCTCGCCGCCGACGCGCGGCGCCACGGGGTGACCGTCCTGCGGCCCTGCGTGGCCCGCTCCGAGGTGCTCGCGCGGGTGGAGAGGCTCGGCGAGGCGCGGGCGAGGCCGGCGGAGGCCCGCGAGGACCTGAGCACCCTCGTGGACGCCGACCCGCGCCTCGCCGTACGCATGGGCCTCGCGTCCGTCCGGGGGATCGGGGCCGACGCGGCGTCCGCGATCGTTCGCGCCCGCGAGGAGGCGCCGTTCGCCGACCTCCGGGACATGGCGCGGCGGGTGCGCGTGGCGAAGGACGGGGCCGTCGGGGTCGCGTCGGAACGGGGGCTGAGCGTCGCGCAGTGGGAGGCCCTCGCGACGGCGGGGGCGCTCGAGGCGTTCGGCGTGACGCGCCGGGAGGGGCTCTGGGCGTCCGGGGCGCTCGCCATGGAGGGCCCGGACGCGCTTCCCGGGACGGTCGTCGGCGTCGAGGCGCCCACCCTTCCGGGGATGAGCGACGTGGAGATGGCCGTCGCCGATGTGTGGGCCTCCGGGGTGAGCGCCGACGCCTACCCGACGGCGTTCGTCCGGGAGCGGCTCGACGCGGCGGGGGCGCTACGCGTCGCGGAGGTCTTCGCGCGGGAGGAAGGCGAGCGCGTCGTCGTCGGGGGCGTCGTCACCCACCGGCAGCGCCCCGGCACGGCCAAGGGGGTGACCTTCCTGTCGCTCGAGGACGAGACCGGGGCCCTCAACGTCGTCTGTTCTCCCGGCGCGTGGAAGCGATTCCAGGCGGTCGCGCGGCGCTCCCCGGCGCTCGTGGTGCGCGGCAGGATCGAACGGGCCGACGGGGCGACGAACCTCACCGCCGAGCACCTCGCGCCGCTCAGCCTCAAAGTGCCGACCTCGTCGCGGGACTTCCGCTAGGTGGCGGGAGTCGCCGGAGTCGCGAGGTGCCGCGACGTCGCCATGAGCCACATGAGGCCGATGAGCGACAGCAGGATGATGAGCACGACCTCGTTCCCGGTGATCGCGCCCGCGATCATCAGGCCGAACGCCGCCAGCCCGTGGACTCTGAGCAGGCGATCGCCGGGCTGCAGGTCCTTCTGGTCGACGACCATGTTGCGGGATCCCGTCGCGCACGCGGCGACGCCGAGGACGAACGCGACGACGGCCAGAACCCGCGGACCCGAGACGATCGGCCACGACTGGTCGTTGAAGTACGCCCACGTCATGGCGCCCAACGCGGCGACGATAGCGGTGGCCCCGAAATCCTTACCGGTGAGATGCATCGAGACTTTCCCCTCTACAGGGCGCGATCGGTGGCGCCCATATGGCGGAAGATACGGCGACGAGGTCGTTCCGTCGAGGGACCCAGGTCCCGCCTGGGCGTTACTCTGGCGGGTGCCTCGCGTGCTAGTCTTTCGGACGCGTTGCGAGCGCAATGGCGGGCTCGCAACTCACCTGCCCGGGTGGCGGAAATGGCAGACGCGCTAGCTTGAGGTGCTAGTTCTCGAAAGGGAGTGGGGGTTCAAGTCCCCCCTCGGGCACCGCGGTCGACGAGACGCGCCGGGGCATCGTCCCCGGCGCTTTCGCGTTCCCGGCTAGCGCGCCGAGCGACGACGGAGCATCAATGCGGTCAGCGCGAGAGACACGACGAGGAATCCCGCGACGACGAGCGCCTCGGCGGCGTTGAACCCGAATCCCAGCCATCCATCCTGGATCAGGACGATCGCATGCTGAAGGGGGGTGAAGGACCCCACGGTATTCATCGCGTCGGGAAGCGCCTCTGGCGGCGGACCGGCCCCACCGAGAATCAGCATGACGAACCACAGCATGATGCCGATGCCCTGAGCCGCGCGCGCGGTGGGAACGGCCAGGCCGAGCACGGATCCGATGAGCGCGAACGCGACCGCGGCGATCAGGAATCCGAGGGCGACGAGCGGCCACGACAACGGCATGGCCGGGTGGTACGCGAGCACGCCGACGGCGACAACGAGCACCGCCCCGAGCCCGGCGAGCGCCGTCATCACGATGGTTTGCGCGCCGACGATCGTCGCGCGCGGGATCGTCGACGCCTCGAACCGGCGGAGGATGCCCCGCTCGCGGTACGTCGCGATGTGCGTCGGGAGAGTGATGAGCCCGAGAGCCGCGACCACGAGCCCGACGTACGCGCCCATGTAATAGTCCATCGCGCCGACGCCGCGGTAGAAGTCGGGGCTTGCCTCGTTGCCGAAGACCCCGCCCATCACCAGTTCCATCACGACCGGTAGGCCGAGCGTGAATACGACGGTGACGGGCTCCCGGAGCAGGAGCTTGCCCTCGAGCCAGGCGACGCGGAGAAGAAGCCTCATGACTCGCCTCCCGTGTCGTCGCCCGTATCTCCCGTGATCGCGAGGTACACGTCCTCGAGGGACGGCCGGGTCACCTCGTAGTCGTCGGGCGCGAGTCGAGCGCGGGCGAGGGCGGCCGCGACTCCTACACCGATCGACCCGTCGCCGCGCACCGCGACGCGGTCGCCATCGCGCTCGATCGACGCGACGCCCGTCACCGCGCTGAGCGTGGAGTCCTTAACGTCGGCCGTGAAGGTCACGATCACGCCGCCGCCGTACTCGCGCCGCAGCGCGTCGGGAGTTCCGGACGCGACGACCCGACCGGCCTGGATGATCGCGGCACGGTCGCACAGGCGTTCCGCCTCGTCCATGAAGTGCGTGACGAGCACGACGGTGGCGCCGCCCTCGCGGATGCGTTCGATCAGACCCCACGCGACGCGTCGCGCCGTGGGGTCCATGCCCGTCGTCATCTCGTCGAGGAAGACGATTTCCGGGCGGTTGACGAGCGCGAGCGCGACGAGCAGCCGCTGCTTCTGGCCACCGCTCAGCGACCCGTACTGGGCGTCGCGCTTGGCGCGGAGGCCCCAGTCGTCGAGGAGGTCCTCCCACGACGCGCCCCCGTCGACGCTCGACGCGAACAGGTCGAGCGCCTCCCACACTTTGATGCGGTCGGGGAGCGCGGACTCCTGGAGCTGGCTGCCGATCCGGCGCTTGACCTCGCGCAGCTCGCGCGACGGGTCGAGACCGAGGATGCGGATCGTGCCCGCGTCGTGCCGACGGAGGCCCTGTAGGCACTCCACCGTGGTCGTCTTGCCCGCGCCGTTGGGGCCGAGTATCCCGAAGATCTCCCCGCGCTGGATCTCGAGAGAGACGCCGTCGACCGCGCGCGTGGTTCCGTACGACTTGCGCAACTCGTCGACCGCGATCACCGCGTCGTGCGTCGCCATGGTTCCCCCGTCGGGCATGGCCGGGACCGTCTCCCGACAGGCCCAGAGTAGGGGTCGGCGCGGACTCTCGCGAGGACGAACGGCCCGGTCGGCGAGGGGCGGCCCCGGGGCTAGCCTGGACTCGTGAAACGTGCCCACGATGTCGTCTCGATCGCGCAGGACCTCATCCGCATCGACACGACTAATCCCGGCGACGGCACCGGACCAGGGGAGCGCGTCGCGACGGAGTACGTCGCGCAGTTCCTGAGCGACCTCGGGTTCGAGACCGTCATCCGCGAATCCGCGCCGACGCGAACCAACCTCACGGCCCTGTGGGAGGGCGAGGACCGTTCGCGACCCCCTCTCGTGCTCCACGGCCACCTCGACGTCGTCAAGGCCTTCGAGCACGAGTGGCGCCACCCGCCGTTCGCCGCCGAGGTCCACGACGGCATGATCTGGGGCCGAGGCGCGGTCGACATGAAGGGCACCGACGCGGTGTACCTCGAGACGATCGCGAGGATGGTCGAGGCAGGCATCAAGCCCGCGCGCGACATCGTGATCGGCTTCTTCGCCGACGAGGAGCACGGCGGGAGGATGGGCGCCCAGTTCATGGTGGAGAACCACCCCGACGACTTCCGGGGAGCCACCGAGGCGGTGAGCGAAGTCGGCGGTTTCTCGACGCAGGTCGCGGGCACGCGCGCGTACCTGATCCAGACGGCGGAGAAGGGGCTGCAGTGGCTGCGCCTGTCGGCCGTGGGGACGGCGGCCCACGGGAGCCTCGTGCACGCCGACAACGCCGTCACGTACCTCGCCGAGGCGATCGCGAAGATCGGGCGGTACGAGTGGCCGCTCGACATCACGCCGACGGTCGAGGCCCTCCTCCGCGGGGTGGCGGAAATCGTGGGGATCGAGTACGAACCCACGGAGGAGGTCGTCGACACGCTGCTCGCAAACCTCGGCAGCGCCGCCCGTTTCGTCGAGCCGACGGTCCGCAACACGTCGAACCCCACCCAGCTGGACGCCGGCTACAAGGCGAACGTCATCCCGAACAACGCCGCCGGGGTCGTCGACACGCGGCCGCTTTTCGGCCAGCACGAAGAGGTCCTGGCGGTCGTCCAGGAGCTCGCGGGGCCGAACATCAAGGTCGAGCCGATCGTCAGCGCGATCGCGCTCGAAGTCCCGTTCTCCGGCTCTCTCGTCGACGCGATGATCGACTCGCTCCACGCGGAGGACCCGGGCGCCCCCGTCCTGCCGTACGCGCTCAGCGGCGGGACCGACAACAAGCACCTCGCCGCAATCGGCATCACGGGCTACGGTTTCGCGCCGCTCCAACTGCCTCCGGAACTCGATTTCCCCGCGCTGTTCCACGGCGTCGACGAGCGCGTGCCCATCGAGAGCCTCGAATTCGGCGTGCGCGTCATGGAGCGATTCCTCCGCGCCTGCTAGGCGGCCTCCGCTACGCCACGTACGTCGCGTCGGTCCGACGCACACGCATCGCGCGACGTCGGAGCCACACTCGCCTCGCGCCGCCGCGGAATCGCTGCACCCGGGCGAGCTCCCACTTCCCGTACTCCGCCTCGTCGGCGAGCATCTGCCGCGCGTCGGCCCGGCTGACGGACGCGGGGATGATGACGACGCGCGTCTCCATGTGCGTCGAGCGCGCGGACGCGCGGCTGGTCGGGACGACGGCGCCTTCTCGGCGCTGGGGCGATATCTCGTGCATAGCGTTACCAGTTTGCACCGCCCACGGGTAACGTGAGGGCCATGGAAGCCGATGTCCGTGAGGCGTTGCGTCACCTGATCACCGCGTTCGAGAACCACCTGGAGGCCGTCGCCTCGCGGCGCAGCCCCGACGACGCCGCGGTCGACGACGCATACGAGGCCCTCGCGGCGGCCTTCGAGCACTACGAGGAACAGCTCGACCTGGAGTTCGCGGAGGGGCTCCCGCTCGTCCTCGACGACGCCGACGACGACGAAGACGACGACGCGGACTTCGACTACGACGCGGACGACGACGGTGACTCGGACGAGGTCGTCGACGCGGAGGCGATGATCGACGACGACCTCGACGACGAGGACGACGAGGACATCGACGAGTTCGACCTCCGCGACTAGCGACGCCCGCTAGCGCCGCTCCGGATATCCCATTGCCGGAGCCGAGATCTCCGTCAGCGCATCGCGGATCGCGACGGGCAGTTCGAGATCCTCGGCGGCCAACGACGGCGCCAGTTGATCCGACGTCCGCGCCCCCACGATCGCCGACGTGACCCCCGGTGCGTCCCGCGCCCAGGCGAGAGCCACCTCGTGGGGGGTGCGCCCCAAGCCGGACGCCGCCGTGACGAGAGCCTCGACGATCGAGGCCACGCGGTCCGTCAGGTACGGTTCGACGAAGCCGGCCAGGTGATCGGACGCCGCCCGCGAGTCCGCGGGGATGGCCGTTCGGTACTTGCCGGTCAGGACGCCTCGTCCGAGCGGCGACCATGCGAGGATTCCCATGCCGAGCGCCGACGTTGCGGGGAGGACTTCGCGTTCGATGCCCCGCTGCGCGAGCGAATACTCGACCTCGGTGACGGCGAGCGAGGCTCGTCCCGAGAGGGTCGCGGCCCGCGCCGTCGCCCATCCCGGGAAGTTCGAAAGTCCGACGTAGCGTACGCGTCCCGAGTTCATGGCGATCTCGAGGGCGTGGAGGGTTTCGTCGAGCGGGGTGGCGGCGTCGTAGGCGTGCACGAGCCAGAGGTCGACGTAGTCCGTGCCGAGCCGTACGAGCGAGTCGTCCAGGGTGGCGAGGAGGGAGTCGCGGGAAGCGTCGACCGCGCCGCCACCGTCTCGCCGCCGGATCCCCGCCTTCGTGCAGATCTGCACGTCACGCCGGGAGACGGTACCCCCGAGCATCGAGCCGATGAGTTCCTCCGCGCCGCCGTCCGCGTAGGACGCCGCGGTGTCGAGCAGCGTGCCCCCGGCGTCGAGGAACGCGTCGAGTTGGAGCCCCGCCTCGACGTCGTCCGTGTCCCGGCTCCACGTCATGGTCCCGAGGGCGAGTCGCGACACCTCGAGGCCTGTCGAGCCCGCCCGTCGTCTCTCCACGAAGCCGACGCTACCCGCGGCGGGATGGACGGAGTGCGCGGCGCGCGGAGGTAGTGTGGCCGGGTGAACTGGTGGGAGGCCGCGGTCCTCGGCGTAGTGCAGGGCCTGACAGAGTTTCTACCCATTTCGTCGAGCGCCCACGTGCGGGTGATCGGCGCGCTTCTGCCGAACGGCACCGACCCGGGGGCGGCCTTCACGGCCGTCATCCAGATCGGCACCGAGGCGGCGGTCCTGTGGTACTTCCGGCACGACATCGCCCGGATCATCGGGTCGTGGTACCGGGCGCTCGTCGGCCGCGACGGCACCGACCGCGCCGCGCGCTTCGGCGCCCACAACGCCGACGCCCGCCTCGGGTGGTGGGTGATCCTCGGGTCGTTCCCCATCGTCATCCTCGGGGTCTTGTTCAAGGACTCGATCGAGTCCAGCCTGAGGAACCTGTGGATCGTGGCGGCGGTGCTCGCAGGCTTCGCCCTCGTTCTGCTGTGGGCCGACCGCATCGGCGCCAAGCGCCGCGAGCTCGACAGCCTCCGCGCCCGCGACGCCGTCGTCTTGGGCCTCGCTCAGGCGGCCGCGCTCGTGCCCGGAGTCTCGCGCTCGGGCGGCACCATCTCCGCCGGGCTCTTCCTCGGCCTCAGCCGGATCGCGGCCGCGCGCTACTCGTTCCTGCTCGCGATCCCCGCGGTGCTCGGGTCGGGCGTGTACGAGCTGCTCGGGAGCCGCGACGAGATCACCGCCGCGGGCGGCCCGGGACTCGTCAATACGGCGATCGCCGCGCTGATCGCGTTCGCCGTGGGCTACGGCGTCATCGTCTGGTTCCTCCGCATGCTGACGACGCGCTCGTTCGCGCCGTTCGTCGTCTACCGGTGGCTGTTCGCGGCGGCGATCGTCGCGCTGATTCTCACGAACACGATCCCCGTCCGGTAGGCCGCGCGGCCGCCGGCGGCTACTTGGACGAGCCGCCGTCCCGTCGCCTCAGGAACTGCTCGAAGGCGGCGGCGATGGCGTCCCCCGACGCCTCGGGGAGGTTCGCCGCGTCGGTGACCTCCTCGAGCTGCTTGACGTGAGCCGAGACCTCGTCGTCCTCGCGAGCGAGGTCGTCGACGCCGCGCTCCCACGCCTCGGCCTCGTACTCAAGGTCGCCGAGGTCGATGGGGGCGCCGAGGAGGCGCTCGATCGAGCCGAGCAGAGTGCGGGTGGCCTTCGGGCTCGGGGGATGGGCGACGTAGTGCGGGACGCCCACCCAGCCGGAGACGACGGAGATGCCGCGCTGGGACGCCTCGTGGCCGAGAACCCCGGTGATGCCCGTGGGGCCCTCGTAATCCGAGCGTTCGATGTCGAGGAGGTGTCGGATATCGGCCTCCTCGGAGGTCAGGTACACGGGTAGGGGGCGCGTGTGGGGCGCGTCGACCAGCAGCGCGCCGAGCGTGACGAGGACGTCCACGTCGAAATCCTCGGCGGCGTCGAGCACCTCGCGGGAGAACTGTCGCCAGCGCATCGACGGCTCGATGCCGCGCGCGAGAAGGACTGTGCGCTGCGGCTGGGACGGAATTTCCACGGTCGAGATCACCGTGCCGGGCCACGAGACGACCCGTTCGCCGCGCTCGTTGCGCGAAACGGTCGGCCGGCTCACCTGGAAGTCGTGGTAGTCCTCGCCGTCGAGCGCGATGTACTCGCGGGCCCCCCACACGTGCGCGATGTGATCGAGCGCCGACGACGCCGCCGAGCCGGCGTCGTTCCATCCCTCGAACGCCGTGATCATCACGGCCGAGGACGTGTCGAGGGACGTCGCCCGGTCAGGAAGTGCCATTGTTCGAGCCTAGACTGTGCGCCGATGAATACAAACGGCGAGTGGCCTGCGGCCGTCCTCTGGGACATGGACGGCACGTTGATCGACACGGAGCCCTACTGGATCGGCGCCGAGATCGCCCTGTGCGCCGCGCACGGCGTCGACTGGACGCACGAAGACGGGCTGAGCCTCGTCGGCAACTCGCTTCCGACGTCGGCCCAGGTCCTGCGCGACCGCGGTGTCCCCGTCTCCGAGGAGGAGATGATCGGCCTCCTCCTCGACGAGGTCTCCTCCCGCGTTCGCGGGCACACCCCCTGGCAGCGGGACGCGCGGGCCCTGCTCGAACGCACCCGCGGCCGCGGCGTGCCGACGGCCCTGGTCACGATGTCGTACGCCCCCCTCGCCGACGCGTTCCTCGAGAGCGCGGGGCGGTTCGACGCGGTCGTGACGGGGGAGGAGGTCGCCGAGGGAAAGCCTCATCCGGAGTCGTACCTCACGGCTGCGGCACGCCTCGGCGTGCCCATCGAGCGCTGTCTCGCGATCGAGGATTCGCCGTCGGGGATTCGCTCCGCCCACGCTTCCGGGGCCGTCACCGTAGCCGTACGGCGCTTGACGCCGCTCGACCCGCTGCCGGGCATGTCGCGCGTGAAGAGCCTCGACTCGTTGACGGACGAGGTGGTCGTGCGGGTGATGGCCGGAGAGGTCGTCGACGAGTTGGGGGACGGGGCGTAGCCCACGAGAGCTAGGCGGGAGCGACACCGATCGCCGCGCGCACGGCCTTCGGATCGAGCGGTGGCGGCGTGCCCCCGAACTCGGGGCACAGCTCCTGGAACGAGCACCACGCGCACAGGGGTCCGCGCCGGGTCCGCCAACGCGATTCCTTCGCCGCGCGGACGATCTCGTCCCAGAGGTCGCGCACCTCGTGCTCGATCCGGTCGAGATCCTCGGCCGTCGGGTGGAGCACCACCGTCTGGCCGTCCTTCAGGTAGAGGAGTTGCAGGACGCTCGCGCGCCGGCCGCGCAGCCGCTCGACGAGGAGTGCGTAGAACCGCATCTGGAACTTCGCCTGGGCGCCGTACTGGGGCGACGGCGACTTGCCGGACTTGTAGTCGATGACTCGGATCGACCCGTCGGGCGCGACGTCGACGCGGTCGATCACGCCGCGCAGGAGAGGCCCATCCTCCAGCTGCCACTCGACGAACTCCTCGCGCGAGGCCGGCTCGAGGCGCTGCGGGTTCTCCATGGAGAAGTACGTCGACACCCGCTCCGCGGCTTCGGCGAGCCACGCTCGCTCGTCTTCCGGCGTCGCGTGGAGGTCTGCGAGCCCCGCGTCGCGGCCGAGCATCGCGCGCCATTCGGGGTCGAGGGCCGACGTCGCGGCCTCGACTGTGCGTTCGGCGGCGGGTAGGTCGAAGAGGTGCTCCAGCACGGAATGCACGAGCGTCCCGAGCGTCGCAGCGGCGGAAGGCGGCTCCGGTACCTGGTCCACGACACGCAGCCGGAACATCAACGGGCACTGGCGGAAGTCGTTCGCGCGCGACGGGGACAACGCCGGTGCTCGTCTGGCCATGACCTCACCCTACGTAATCGGTCCGACCTAACGGCTACCGTGGGGGCATGACCGACAAGCGTCGCACGGGGGGATGGAGGATCGGCCGCGTCCTCGGCGCGGACGTCATCATCCGGGGAAGCTCCCTCGTCACCGTCGTGTTCCTCGCGCTCATTTGGGGCTCCGACGGCACCGGCGGTTACAGCAACCGAAGTCTCGCGACGGGTCTGGAATTCGCCCTGATCGTGTTTTCGTCGGTGTTCCTGCACGAATTCGCGCACGCCGCCGCCGGGAGGCTGTTCCGGCGAGAGGTCAAAGAGATCGTCCTCACGCTGATGGGCGCCCACACCTCGTTCGACGGACGGAACCTCACCGCCCCGGCGTCCGGGGTGATTGCCGCGGCCGGGCCCGTCATGAACGCGATCCTCGCGGCCGTCGCCTCCGTTGGCGCGGGGATGACGACGCCGGGCAATCTCCATGACTTCTTCTACCTCGCCGCGTACGCGAACGTGTTGCTCGCCGTGTTCAACTCGCTACCGGGAATCCCCATGGACGGCGGTCGCGTTCTCGAGGCGGTCGTGTGGGGCGTGACGAAGAAGCCGAAACTCGGCACGATCGCCGCCGCGTGGGGAGGGCGCGTCGTCGCCGTCGGGGTCGTCGTGTACGTGTTCTGGATCAACTTCGCCGACGGGGCCTCGCCGAGCCTCTTCTCCATCCTCTGGAGCTTCCTCCTGTTCTCGGTCCTCTGGCCCGCGTCGACCGAGGCGCTGCGCGTCGCGCGGATCCAGGAGCGCGTGGACGCCGTCAGCGTCGCCCGCCTCATGCGGCCGGCGATCGGCGTGCGATATGACGTCTCCGTCGCTGCCGCGGTGCGCGAGGCGCAGGGGGCGGGCGCCGAGGAGGTCGTGGTCGTCTCCGCCGATGGCCACGCCGCCGGGCACTTCCCGCTCGCGACCGCCCTCTCGGTACCGGAGGACCGGCGCATCTCCACCTACCTCGACGCCGTGACGACGCCGATTCCCCGTGGTGCCGAGATCCCGTTCGCGCTCGACGGTCGCGACGCGCTCGACGTCGTGCGCCACTGGTGGGGATCGACGGACGCCCTCGTCGTCATCGACGGCGGGCAGGTGGTGGGCGTGGTCGTGATCGCCGAGGTCGCTACCCGTCTCAAGTAGTCCGAGCACCGGCCCCTAGACTTGGGCCGTGGCTCGATCCGACACCGCCCCGACCAGCGCCGAGCGCCGGCGCGGGCCGCTGCGCGCGGGAGACCGGGTCCAGCTCACCGACTCCAAGGGGCGCCACCACACCATCACGCTCGAGGAGGGAAAGACCTTCCACACGCACCGGGGCGCCTTCGAGCACGACGCGCTCATCGGCCAACCTGAAGGCACGGTCGTCACGACCGGGAGCGGGATCGCCTTCCTCGCCCTTCGTCCGCTGCTGAGCGACTTCGTCCTGTCCATGCCGCGCGGCGCCCAGGTGATCTATCCCAAGGATGCCGCCCTCATCGTCGGGCAGGCGGACGTCTTCCCGGGCGCGCGCGTCGTCGAGGCGGGCGTCGGATCCGGAGCCCTCTCCATGTCCCTCCTCCAGGCCATCGGAGACGGGGGTGCCCTGCTGTCGATCGAACGACGCGAGGACTTCGCCGACATCGCCCGCGCCAACGCCGCGTCGTTCTTTGGCTCGGTCCCGCCCACGTGGACCGTCGAGGTCGGAGACTTCGCCGACGTCGCGCCCAAGCGATGCGATGCGGGGTCGGTCGACCGCGTGGTGCTCGACATGCTGGCGCCGTGGGAGAACATCGACGCCGCCGCCGAGATCCTCGCGCCGGGCGGGGTGTTCCTCGCGTACGTCGCGACGACCACCCAACTCTCGCGCCTAGCCGAGGATCTGCGCGCCCACGGCGGCTTCACCGAGCCGTCGGCGTCCGAAACCATGCTGCGCACGTGGCACCTCGAGGGGCTCGCCGTGCGTCCCGACCACCGGATGGTCGGCCATACTGGATTCCTCCTCACCACGCGCCGTATGGCGCCGGGCGTCGACGCCCCGCTGCGTACGCGTCGACCCGCCAAGGGTGCCTACCCCGTCGACGAGGAGTGGGACGCCGAGGATCTGGGCGAGCGGCCGGTGAGCGAGAAGAAGATCCGCAAGGTCCGGCGCGATGTCACGCGCGCCGACGAGGGGAGATGACTCGGATGGGACTCGACGAGGACGTGCCGCGCCTGCAGAAGCAGAACGCAGAGCTCGGACGGCTGCTCGAATCCGCGCGCTCGCAGCTCGGGGAGCTCCGCGAGCGTCTCGCGGAACTCAGCGCGCCCCCGCAGACGTTCGCGACGCTCCTCGGATGGGCGGGCGAGCACGCCGATGTGATGATTTCCGGGCGCCGCATGCGCGTCGCCGTCGCTCCGTCGGTCGCCCGCGACCTCCCGCCCGGCCAGGAGGTCCTCGTCAACGCGCTCAACGTCGTCGTCGACGTCGCCGGGCCGGAACGCTCGGGGCAAGCGGCGATCGTGCGCGAGGTCATCGACGACGAGCGCGTGCTCGTGGTCGCGCGGGGCGAGGACGAGCGCGTGGCGATCCTCCTCGGCGGGCGCGCGAAGGAACGCGTCCACGAGGGCGACACCGTGATCATCGATCCGCGCACGGGCTTCGCGAACGAGAAGGTCGAGCGCACCGGTATCGAGTCGCTGTTGCTCGAGGAGGTTCCGGACGTCTCCTACGCCGCCATCGGAGGCCTCGCGCCGCAGATCGAGCGCATCCAGGACGCGATCGAACTCCCGCTTCGTCACCCCGAGCTGTACGCCGAGCACGCGCTTGAGCCGCCGCGCGGCTTGCTCCTGTACGGACCTCCCGGATGCGGCAAGACCCTCATCGCCAAGGCCGTCGCTCACTCGCTCGCCGACGCCGTCGGCACGACGCGCAGCTACTTCCTCTCCGTCAAGGGTCCCGAGCTGCTGAACAAGTACGTCGGGGAGACCGAGCGGTACATCCGGACGATCTTCGAGCGTGGCCGGGCGAAGGCCGCGGACGGGGCGCCGGTCGTGATCTTCTTCGACGAGATGGACGCGCTCTTCCGGGCGCGGGGGTCGGGTGTCTCGTCGGACATGGAGACGACGATCGTCCCGCAGCTTCTCACGGAGCTCGACGGCGTCGAGGAGCTCGGCAACGTGCTCGTCATCGGCGCGTCGAACCGCGAGGACATGATCGATCCGGCGATCCTCCGTCCGGGACGGCTCGACGTGAAGATCGAGATCTCGCGCCCGAATCGCGACGCGGCCGTCGACATCCTCGGGAAGTACCTGACGGCCGCGCTTCCCCTCGCCGAGACGGAAGTCTCCTCCCACGGCGGCGCCGAGGCGGCGGCCCGCGCGATGAACGAAGCGGCGGCGGACTACATCTTCGGCGAGGAGGCGTCCGGCGCCCGGCTCGTGTCGGGCGCGATGCTGCGCAACATCGTCGACCGGGCCAAGACGCGCGCCGTGAAGTCGGTCATCGCCGGAGGGGAACGCGGCATCCGCACCGAGCAGGTCATCGAGGCGTGCGTGGAGGAACTGAGCGAGGTGCGGGCCGTCGAGGCCCGCGGCCTCGACCGGGGCTGACGTGCGTCCGGTCGGCATCGAAACGGAGTACGGCGTCACCGACCCCGGCGACGCCGGCGCCAACCCGATCCTGCTCTCGAGCCTCCTCGTCACGTCGTACCGCGAGGTCGCCGGCGCCGCGACCGCCCCGTGGGACTACGGTGGCGAGGACCCGCTCAACGACCAGCGCGGGTACCGGCGCGATCGCTCGACCGCGCACCCCGACCTCCTGACCGACGAGCCGCGCGAATCGACGTACCGACGCAGGCGAGGCTCCTGGGAGGACCCCGCCCACGTCAACGTCGTTCTGAGCAACGGCGCCCGTCTCTACGTCGATCACGCCCACCCGGAGTACTCGGGGCCCGAGGTCACGTCGGCGCGGGATGCCGTCGTCTGGGACCGCGCGGGGGACGTCGTCTTGCGCCGCGCCGCGGCCGCGCTCACGGCGTCGGGTCAGCCCGTCGCCCTCTACAAGAACAACGTCGACGGCAAGGGCGCGTCGTACGGCACGCACGAGAACTTCCTCGTCGACCGCGCCGTCCCGTTCGACGATCTGGCGCGGCGCATCACGGCCCACCTCGTGACGCGTCAGGTCTACACCGGGGCGGGGCGCGTCGGGCTCGGGCAGCGCGGGGAGGAGCCGGGGTATCAGATCTCGCAGCGCGCGGACTACATCGAGGCGGACATCGGCCTGGAGACGACGCTGCGCCGCCCGATCGTCAACACGCGGGACGAGCCGCACGCCGACCCGAACCGGTGGCGACGCCTCCACGTGATTATCGGCGACGCGAACTCCATGGACGTGCCGACGCTGCTGAAGGTCGGCACGACGTCGCTCATCCTTGCGGCCATCGAAGCGGACGACGAGCGGCTCGACCTGCTCGAGCTCGACGACCCCGTCGCGGCCGTCTCCGCGGTCTCGCGCGACCTCGCCCTGAAGGCGCCGCTGCGCCTCGCGTCGGGGGAGGAGTCGACCGCGCTCGGCGTCCAGCGCGCTCTTCTCGAGATCGTCCGCGACTACTCGACGGACGCGTCCGACGCGGCGATCCTCGCCCGTTGGGAGGCCGTATTGGAGCGCCTCGGGCGCGATCCATTCGCCTGCGCCGCCGAGGTTGAGTGGGTCGCGAAGCTCTCGCTGCTCGGGCGCCTGCGCCAGCGGCACGGCGGCGACGACGGGCTGCTTCCGTGGGACGACCCCCGCCTCGCGGCCGCCGACATCCAGTGGAGCGACATCGACCCGGCGCGGGGCTTGTGCGCCCGCCTCGCCGCCGCGGGAGCGGTGGAGAGGCTCGTGACCGACGAGGAGGTCGACGCGGCCGTCGCGTCGCCGCCGCGCACCACGCGCGCGTGGCTACGCGGCCGCGTCGTCGGCTCCCGGCCAGACATCGTCGACGCGGCGGGGTGGGCGACGGTCGTACTCGACCACGGCGCGGGCCACCACGACCTCGAGGTCGTGCCCCTCGACGACCCGCTCGCGACCGCTCATCCCGTCATCGACGAACTTCTCTCGCCGTAGACTGCTCGTATGCCCCAGGTGACGAGCGGAGACCAGCCGTACGACGACGCGCCCGAGCCGGACGAGCCGACGCCCGCCCCTGCCGCGCAGGCGAACACGGACGCGGTCGACTCGCTCCTCGACGAGATCGACGTGACCCTTCAGGCGAACGCCGAACAGTTCGTCCGGAGCTTCGTGCAAAAGGGCGGCGAGTAGCGAACCGTACGCCGTGACCGCGACCGAAGCACCCCCACCGATCGACGTCGCTTCCTCGCGCCGCATCTTCGGCCTCGAGACGGAGTTCGGGCTGCACTTCCGTACCGAAGCCGAGCGGAAGGTGACGACGGAGGAGGTGGCCGGAGCGCTATTCCACTCCGTGGTGGCGTGGGGGCGGTCATCCAACGTCTTTCTCACCAACGGGTCCCGCCTGTACATCGACGTCGGCGCCCACCCCGAGTACGCGACGGCCGAGTGCGACTCGCTCGAGGACCTGATCGCGCTCGACAAAGCCGGGGAACGCATCGTCGGCGCGCTCGTCGCGGACGGGGAGCGGCGCCTCGCCGAGTCCGGATCGCGCGGCGAGATCCACCTCTACAAGAACAACGCCGACTCGGCCGGCAACTCCTACGGTTGCCACGAGAACTACCTGGTGCGGAGGCGGTCGGACTTCACGGCATTCGCCGCGTCCCTCCTGCCGTTCCTCGTGACGCGGCAGATCCTCACCGGCTCCGGGTGTGTCGTCGGCTCCGGAGATTCGGCGCGTTACGCGTTCTCGCCCCGGGCGGACCACATGTGGGAGGCGATGTCCTCGGCGACTACGCGGTCGCGCCCGATGATCAACACGCGGGACGAGCCGCACGCCCACGCGGACCTGTACCGCCGGCTGCACGTCATCGTCGGTGACTCCTCGATTTCCGAGCCCACCACGCTGCTGAAGGTGGGCGCGACCGACCTGATCCTGCGCCTGCTCGAGGCGCGCGTGCCTATGCCCAGTCTCGCCCTCGCGCGCGAGATGCAGGCGATCCGCGACGTCTCGCACGACATTTCCGGGGGTGCGCGCGTCGACCTCGCCGACGGGCGCCGCCTCACGGCAGTCGAGATCCAGGAGGCCTACCTCGATCATGTCGAGAGCCACCTGGGTGGCGTGATCGATACGGAGCCGATCACCGAGCGGATCCTCGACCTGTGGAGGCGGGGCATCGAGGCGGTGCGCTCCGGCGACCCCGCAGGCGT
>Ga0316575_10000054_pt1 | contig 29001 bp, 27 predicted proteins | sample J5NA_FD_203072 | JGI IMG/M metagenome (GOLD analysis project Ga0316575, IMG submission 203072) | Rhizosphere microbial communities from salt marsh grasses in Alabama, United States - J5-7_050615r2r3 | ecosystem: Host-associated > Plants > Roots > Rhizosphere | place: USA: Alabama | collected...
CACGACCAGCCGCTTTGCATGATCGCCAAATGCGAGTTTGATCGCATCGGTTTCATTCTTGTCGCCAAGCTGGGTCGAGGTGCCATGCGCATTGACGTACTGAACAGCTTCCGGACTCAAGCCTGCATTACGAAGTGCATTCAGCATGCTGCGCCTTGGACCGTCCGTATTCGGGGAGGTAATATGGTAGGCATCGCCGCTCATGCCGTAGCCGGCAAGTTCCGCATAGATCCGGGCACCGCGCGCCTTGGCGTGTTCGTATTCCTCCAGCACCAGCACCCCCGCGCCTTCGCCGATCACAAAGCCGTCCCTGTCCTTGTCCCAGGGACGACTGGCTGTTGCCGGATCGTCGTTGCGCGTGCTGAGCGCACGAGCCGAAGAAAAACCGCCTACCGCCAGTGCACTGACCGTTGATTCGGAGCCGCCGGCAATCATCACATCGGCATCGCCATATTCGATGATGCGGGCCGATTCGCCGATGCAGTGGGTGCCGGTGGTGCACGCAGAAACCATCGCCAGATTCGGGCCTTTCAATCCGTACATTACGGACAGGTTGCCGGAAATCATGTTGATGATCGTGCCCGGGATGAAGAACGGCGATATTTTTCGCGGCCCTGCTGCGAGGTAATCGTTGTGAGTTTCCTCGATCATCGGCAATCCGCCGATCCCGGAACCGATGTTTACGCCGATACGCTCGGCATTCTGCTCGGATACTTCCAGTCCGGAGTCCTTCCACGCCTCCATTCCGGCAACCAGCCCGAAGTGGATAAACCTGCCCATGCGCCGGGCATCTTTGGCGGAAAGAAATTGCGTGACATCGAAATCCTTTACTTCGCCTGCAATTTGCGCCGCCATGGCGCTGGCATCAAAGTGGGTGATTCTGGAAATGCCGGATTTTCCTGCGACGATATTCTGCCAAACGGCGGGAATCCCTATCCCCACGGGGGAAATGATTCCCAATCCGGTAACGACGACTCTACGCTTAGACAACAAATTGACTCCGCCAGACAGAAAGGATGGAACTACAGGAAACGAGGATTTATGAAATGAGGCAGGTTACTTCTGGTGCGCCAGGACGTAGTCGATGGCCTGCTGCACGGTGGTGATTTTTTCCGCATCTTCGTCAGGTATGTCGCACTCGAACTCTTCTTCAAGGGCCATTACCAGTTCGACGGTATCCAGGGAATCGGCTCCCAGATCGTTGACAAAAGAAGACTCATTCTTGACTTCAGATTCGTTTACGCCCAGTTGCTCGGCGACGATCTTTTTAACGCGTTGTTCAATAGACATCTTAACTCTCCCACCCTGATTAAAGTTCAAAAAAACAGCGGCATTGTATCAAATTTGCGAAAAAGTCCAAACTACTTGTGTTCGTTTACGGGTAGACCAGAGGCCATGCAAAAGACACCCTGATCGCTTGCATTTACCCAATCTCAACTGCCGGGTACTTCTTCTTCGGCCGGCCGGGGTTGGTCGTTTTCTGGCTGCTCACCTTGCGGGGCCATTTTCCGTAGACGTTTCTCCTCCTGCTTCTTTTTCTTGGCGAGCTCTTTCTGACGTTTTTCGTATGAGTAATTTGTTCTGGCCATATGTAATCCTGTTAATTTAAAGGTCTGGGCACGCCATGATAACAGCTACGCCTGTTTTTTTTCAGCTTCCACGGCGGAATGGCATGTATGCCCCGCCGGAAACGGCCTACTCCATATACATTCCGCCATTCACGTGCAGGGTCACACCGGTGATGTAGGCCGCTCCCGGACCTGCCAGAAACGCCACAGCCGCTGCAATATCGGCAGGTTGACCGAGCCGCTTCAGCGGCACCTGCTCGACCAGTTTGTTGCGTTGCTCTTCACCCAGCGCATGTGTCATGTCGGTATCGATGAATCCGGGCGCAACGCAGTTCACGGTGATGTTACGGCTGCCGATTTCCTGCGCAAGTGACTTGGTGAAGCCGACCATGCCAGCCTTGGAGGCGGCATAATTGGACTGTCCTGCATTGCCCATGCTGCCAACCACCGAGGAAATGCTGATGATGCGCCCGCCTCTGGCCTTCATCATCGCGCGCAGCACGGCGCGGCTTAGCCTGAATACCGATTTCAGATTGGTCGCCAGCACATCGTCCCATTCTTCGTCAGTCATGCGTGCCAGCAGATTGTCGCGGGTGATGCCTGCGTTGTTCACCAATATCGTGATTTCGCCGAACTGCTTGCGCAATTCGGCGAGGACCTGTTCGGTCTGGGCATGGTCATTGACGTTCAATGTCATGCCCGCCCCCTTGATCCGTGCAGCCTCCAGGTAGGCACTGATCGCCACCGCACCGGCTTCGCTGGTAGCCGTGCCTATTACGGTTGCGCCCTGATTGCCGAGTTCCAGCGCGATGGCCTGGCCGATACCCCGACTGGCTCCGGTGACGAGTGCGATTTGTCCTGACAGTGTCATATCTGCATCCTTATGCGAGTGTATCCAAAACCTGAAGCAGCGCGGCTCCGTCGTGCATGGAGAGGGCCTGCTGGTCGGGAGTGATGCGCTTGTTCAATCCTGCAAGCACCTTGCCCGGCGCGCATTCTACATTATGGGTGACGCCCAGCTTGCCGAATTCCAGCACGGTTTCCACCCAGCGCACCGGGGAATAAAGCTGTCGTACCAGTGCGTCCTTGATTGCAGCCTCATCCGCATAGCTTTTTACATCGGCATTTTGCAGCACCGGAATGACCGGACTCTGCATTTTGATATTTTTCAGATATTCGCCCAATTGCTGAGCTGCACCATTCATCAATCGGCAATGCGACGGCACGCTCATCGGCAGCATGATCGCGCGCTTTGCACCCCTGGCCTTGGCCAGTTCCATGCCGCGTTCAACTGCGGAGCGATTGCCGGCGATAACCACCTGCCCGGGTGAATTGTAATTCACGGCTTCCAGCACTTCGCCCTGCGCGCCCTCTGTGCAAACGGCACGCACCGCATCGTCATCCAGCCCGAGTATTGCGGCGATACCGCCGACCCCTTCCGGAACAGCCTGCTGCATGCACTGCGCACGGTATCGCACCAGCGGCAACGCATCCGCAAAACTCAAAGCACCCGATGCGACCATCGCAGTGTATTCGCCCAGGCTATGCCCTGCGAGGATGGAGGGAACTGCGCCATGCCGGGCTTGCCAGGCACGGAATACCGCGATCCCGGCGGTCATCATCACGGGCTGGGTATTCACGGTGGCGGCCAGGTCAGCATCGCTTCCTTCCTCTACCAGTTGCCATAGGTCCTGCCCCAGCACCTCCGAAGCTTCGTCGAACGTATTGCGTACCTCCGGAAAATCGGCGTAACCGTTCATCATGCCGCGCGACTGCGATCCCTGGCCTGGAAATACAAATGCAAATTTTTTCATGTCAATACAATCCGGGTTTCTGGTTGATTTTAAACTTATGTCCCTTGCACAACGCGACTGGCGTTGGTCAGACGGAGATTAGCTGCGAAATGACGAAATGCGTCCCTGATTCGGTGCGCGGACTGTGTTACCACTTGATCAGCACGGCACCCCAGGTAAATCCGCCACCCACGGCTTCCAGTATGATGTTTTGCCCTGTCTTGATGCGCCCATCCCTGACAGCGGTATCCAGTGCCAATGGTATCGAAGCGGCAGAGGTATTCCCGTGCGTCGCGACCGTGACGATAACATTATCCATGCTCAGGCCAAGCTTCTTTGCAGTCGCTTCCATGATGCGGATGTTGGCCTGGTGCGGTACCAGCCAGTCGACATCGGAGCCCTGCAAGTGGTTCTCCTCAAGCACCTCATCGACCACAGAGCTAAGCACCTTCACCGCAAACTTGAATACTGCCTGGCCTTCCATTTTGATGAATGGATCACCCTGCACCACGCCACCACGTATATTTCCTTCAGCCTTCAACATTCCATGATGACTGCCATCGGCGTGCAGCTTGCTCGCAACAATGCCGGGCGACTCGGAGGCCTGCAGCACGACCGCTCCGGCCCCGTCGCCGAACAGTACGCAGGTGGTGCGGTCGTTCCAGTCCATAATGCGTGACATCACCTCAGCCCCGACCACCAGCGCGGTTTTGGCCTGGCCGCTTCGTATGTACAGGTCGGCGGTGTTCATCGCATAGACGAATCCTCCGCAAACGGCCTGCATGTCGAACGCGGCGCAGTCATTCCTGATTCCGAGTTTGTCCTGCAGTATGCAGGCGGTGCTCGGGAAAACCTGGTCGGGTGTCGTGGTCGCCACCACCACCAGGTCGATCTGGTCGCTGCCGATACCCGCTGCCTCAATTGCCTTCAGGCTGGCCTGCAAGGCTAGGTCGCTGGTCAGTTCGTTGTCTGCCGCAATATGCCGCTCGACTATGCCGCTGCGTGAAACGATCCAGTCGTGAGATGTATCCACGATCTTTTCAAGGTCGAAATTGGTCAGCGTCTTCGCCGGCAAATAACTTCCAGTACCGATGATTTTTGAATACATCAGGAAACCTCCGCAGCTTTTTGCTGATTGATATTGTGCCAGGCCTCAATATGCTCGCTGATATGCTGGAGCATGCCTCCGCGCACTTCTTCGGCGGCTCGTTCGATGGCGCAGCGAAAAGCCAAAATGTCTGCCGATCCGTGACTCTTCACGACGATACCCTTGAGTCCCAGCAGGCTTGCGCCGTTGTAGCGGCGATGATCCACCCTGCGTTTGAACGCGTTGAGCACCGGCAACGCGATCAGCGCAGCCAGTTTGGAAAACAGATTCCTGCCGAATTCCTCGCGCAGGAATCCGCCCAGCATCTGCGCCAGTCCCTCGGTGGTCTTCAGGGCGACGTTGCCGACGAAACCATCGCACACCACCACATCGGTGGTGCCCTTGAAGATGTCGTTACCCTCGACATTGCCGTAGAAGTTCAGATCGCTGGCACGCAGCAGCTCGGCGGCCTGCTTGACCACTTCGTTGCCCTTGATGTCTTCGCTGCCGATATTGAGCAGACCAACGGACGGATTGGGCTTGTGCTGCAATGCGGTTACCAGTGTGGAGCCCATCAACGCGAACTGAAGCAGGTGCTCGGCGTTGCAATCGGTATTGGCGCCAAGGTCGAGCACGCAGACCTGGCCGTTCATGGTCGGCAAATAGGATGCAATCGCCGGCCTGTCGATGCCCGGTATGGTTTTCAGCACATAACGGGCCGTCGCCATCAGTGCACCGGTGTTGCCTGCGCTGACGCACGCCAGCGCTTCGCCGCTTTTCACCATGTTGATGCTGACTCGCATCGATGAATCCTTCTTGCCGCGCAATGCGGATTGCGGCTGTTCATCCATGCCCACCACTTCGCTGGCCGAATGAATGCGAAGGTGCACCCCGGTATCCATGCCCAGCGCGCGCAATTCGGCTTCGATGGTATCGGGAATCCCGACCAGGACAATGGTATCGTTGGGGAACTGCTTCAGATACTCGACTGCAGCGGGGATGGTGACCGTCGTGCCGTGGTCGCCTCCCATCGCATCTATAGCTAATGTGACATCCACTAAACGATCCTCGACAAGGCTGACAAAAAGAAAACGCAGCCGATCACGCAAGATCGGCTGCGCTGCCTGCAGGTTTATTCGCCCTTGGTCTTGACTACCTTCTTGCCGCGGTAAAAACCGGTCGGGCTGATATGGTGGCGCAAGTGGGTCTCGCCAGTGGTTGGCTCGATTGCGGTTGCCGGGCCGGCCAGAAAATCATGTGCACGGTGCATGCCGCGCTTGGACGGGGATTTCTTGTTCTGTTGTACTGCCATGATAACGACTCCTAGTAAACTGTTTAATTACGCTTCAATTCCGCCAAAACTGCAAAAGGATTTTTTACGTTCCCCTGCAAATCTTTGCCATCTGTCGCCTGACAGGTCCCCAACGCATGTTTGGGTGCAATCGGCAGGCTTAACAAAATCTCTTCTTCCAGCAAATCAAGCACATTCAGATGCTGATCCGCCAGAATGCTGTCAAACTCCTCTTCGGCAGCGCCGGCAGCATCGCTGTCCAGCTCATCCAGGCCGGACTGATCGCGCAACTGCAAGCGCGTATCAAGCCGCACCGGAAAATCGAACCCTTCCAGACATCGCTGGCAGCGCAACCTGCATTGGCCTGCAACACCCACATCCAGGAAGGGAATGCCTTGCTTGTCCACGCCGCCTTGCACTGTGTATTGCAGGACTCCCTGGGAAGTTTCCAGCATATCCTGCAATCGCAGCAATTCGGCTATCGCTATTTCGCCGCTGATTTCACGCCGGTTGGCGGCAAAATCAAGGCTGTCGATGAAAGGCCGTGCATACATGAGGCGCGCATGATATATTTTTCGCCGCTTCCTGTCAAAAATCCCAAGGAATATCTTTGAATTCTCAGTTGCTTGTCCTTGCATCAAGTTCAGTCTACCGAAAAGAACTGCTCAAACGGCTCAATCTTCCGTTCGAGACCATTGCCCCGGATGTGGATGAAACGCCGTTGCCGCAAGAATCCGCCCGCGCAACCTCGGTCAGGCTGGCCGAGGTCAAGGCTCGGGCAGTGGCCGGCAAATACCCCGATGCGCTTATTATCGGTTCCGACCAGGTCGCCCTTCTGGAAGGCAGCCAGCTCGGCAAACCGCTTACCCATGACAACGCAGTCAAGCAGCTCCGCGCGATGCGCGGCAAGACCACGCACTTTTATACAGCGCTGACGCTGCTGAACAGCAAAACCGGCCATATGCAGACCGAAGTGGCGGAAAATTTTGTGACCCTTCGCCAGCTTGACGACGAAGAAATCGAAAACTACCTGCTCAGGGAACAGCCCTACCACTGTGCCGGCAGCGCAAAGACCGAAGGGCTTGGCATTGCACTGATCAGCCGGATGGCTGGCGATGATCCGAATGCGCTGGTCGGTCTGCCACTGATCCTGCTGGTAGAAATGCTGAAACGCGAAAACGTGCAATTGTTCCGAGATGGCAAATAAAACAGGCACGCTGTACCTGATTCCCTGCACACTGGGTGATACTCCGGCCGAACAGGTGCTGCCGCAGCACGTTATCGGCGTGGCGTGCAAGCTGCAGCATTTTGTGGTGGAACAGCCGAAGACCGCACGGCGCTTCCTCGCGGCGCTCAAGCCCGAACAGCCGATTCAGGCATTGCACTTTGCGACGCTGAACGAACACACCGGTGCCGATGAGTTGTCCGGAATGCTGGCCCCGTTGCAGGCCGGCCAGGATGTCGGGATCATTTCGGAGGCGGGTTGCCCGGGGATCGCCGATCCGGGTGCGGATCTGGTCAATCTGGCGCACCGTAGAGGCATCCGCGTCGTTCCGCTGGTCGGCCCCTCCTCGATTTTACTGGCGCTGATGGCTTCCGGCCTGAATGGCCAATGCTTTGCCTTCCATGGTTATCTGCCGATTGCGGAAGCGGACAGAAGAAACTCGATTTCAACGCTGGAAGCCGAGTCCATAAGGCGCAACCAGACCCAGATTTTCATCGAAACACCATACCGGAACGACAGGTTGCTGGGCGCCCTGCTTGCGCAGTGCCGTCCGGATACCCAGCTATGCGTTGCAACCGACATTACGCTGCCCGGTGAGGAAATCCGCACGCATGCAATCTCGCAGTGGAAGTCACGTCCTTTGCCGATGCTGAACAAGCGTCCCAGTCTGTTCCTGTTGCTGGGAAAGCGCTAATTTAGTTGCCCTGAAACCCGCTTTCTGGTATTTAATCGTTTTTGTTTTTTCCCGTATGGAGAAGTGCAATGCAGGTACAGCCACAAAAACCCGTCGCGCCCTACAAACCCAAAAAAGGCGAGGCATACATGAACCCGAAGCAGCTTGAACATTTCCGCAAGATCATGAATGAAATCAAGGCTGGACTTGGCAAGGACATCGATCGCACCGTACATACCATGCAGGACGAGGCTACCGTATTTGCCGACCCCAACGACCGCGCAACGCAGGAATCCGATATGGGTCTGGAATTGCGGAACCGTGACCGAGAAAGGAAATTAATAAAGAAGATCAATGAAATGCTTGCAAAGATCGATAGCGGCGAATACGGCTATTGCGAAAATTGCGGCGTCGAAATCGGCCTGAATCGGCTCGAAGCCAGGCCGACTGCCACGCTGTGCATCGACTGCAAGACTCTCGATGAGATACGCGAAAAACAAGTGGCGAAATAGCATTCTCGACGCTTGTTCCGGTGCAGGCTGACCATTTGTTCATTTCTGTCTGTACCAGATAAAAAGCCCCGCCGAATCGGCGGGGCTTTTTGATGTACCGGCTTGTTTACTCGGCGGCAGAAGCGGCCGCCGGCGCATCAAGAAGCGCCTTCATGCTCAGCTTCATGCGTCCCTTGTCGTCGACTTCAAGTACCTTCACACGCACGACCTGGCCTTCCTTGAGATGGTCGGTAACGCTTGCCACACGTTCGTGCGCAATCTGTGAAATATGCAGCAGCCCGTCCTTCCCCGGCAACACGTTTACCAGCGCGCCAAAATCAAGCAGCTTGACCACCGGGCCTTCGTATACCTTGCCCACTTCCACATCGGCGACAATGTCTTCGATGCGTTTCCTGGCCAGTTCGCCCGCCTCGCCGCTTACACAGGAGATCGTCACGTTGCCGGACTCATCGATATCGATCGTGGTGCCGGTTTCTTCGGTCAAGGCGCGAATCACCGCACCGCCCTTGCCGATCACGTCGCGGATTTTTTCCGGATTGATCTTCAACTTGATCATGCGCGGCGCGAACTCTGAAACCTCGGTACGCGCATTAGGCATGGACTGCTTCATCAAGCCAAGAATGTGCATGCGCCCTTCGCGGGCCTGTGTCAGCGCAGCATGCATGATGTCGCGCGTGATACCGTTGATCTTGATGTCCATCTGCAAAGCGGTCACGCCGGTTTCGCTGCCGGCGACCTTGAAATCCATATCGCCCAGATGATCTTCATCCCCGAGGATATCGGTCAGCACAGCGAAGCGGTTGCCTTCCTTGATCAGGCCCATCGCGATACCTGCCACATGGGCTTTCAGCGGCACGCCGGCATCCAGCAGGGACAGGCACCCGCCGCACACCGATGCCATCGAGCTGGAGCCGTTGGACTCGGTGATTTCCGATACCACGCGCATCGCATAGCCGAAATCTTCCTCGCTCGGCAGTACCGCAACCAGCGCGCGCTTGGCCAGGCGGCCATGGCCGATCTCGCGGCGTTTCGGGGTTCCCACGCGCCCGGTCTCGCCGGTGGAATACGGCGGGAAGTTGTAATGCAGCATGAAGCGGTCGCTGTATTCGCCCTGCAGCGCGTCAATTTTCTGCGAATCGCGCATGCTGCCAAGGGTCGCAACAACGATTGCCTGCGTTTCGCCGCGGGTGAACAGGGTTGAGCCATGGGTACGCGGCAGCACGCCGTTGCGGATCGTGATCGGACGCACTGTGCGCGTGTCTCGGCCATCGATGCGCGGTTCTCCGCTGAGTATCTGACCACGCACGATTTTCGCTTCCAGCGCGCTGAACAGGTCATTGATATGGTTCTTCTGGCTGGCAACCACCTCGGCCGGCAAAGCCGCCATCACCTTGTCGTGAACGGCGGCAACCGCATCGGTGCGCGCCTGCTTGGAGCGTATCGCGTATGCCTTGCCCAGATCGCCTTCAGCGAGACTGGCTATCTGTGCAATCAGGTCTTCGTCCTTGGCCGGCGGAGTCCAATCCCATGCATCGGCGCCAACTGCATCGGCCATTTCGTTGATCGCCTGAATCACGACCTGCATCTGTTCATGTCCGAACATCACCGCACCCAGCATCACGTCTTCCGGCAGCTGATCCGCTTCGGATTCGACCATCAGCACGGCGCGCTCGGTGCCCGCCACTACCAGATTCAGTTGCGAAGTCTGCAGTTCGGTGGCTGTCGGATTCAGCAGGTACTGTCCATTCGCATAGCCTACCCGGGCTGCGCCGATCGGGCCGTCGAACGGAACCCCGGACAGGGCCAGTGCGGCGGAGGCGCCTATCATCGAAGGAATATCCGAGTCGATTTCCTCATCGGAAGACATAACCGTCGCGACAATCTGCACTTCGTTGTAGAAGCTTTCCGGGAACAGCGGGCGCAACGGACGGTCGATCAGGCGAGAGGTCAGGATTTCCTTTTCGCTGGGGCGGCCTTCACGTTTGAAAAATCCGCCGGGAATCTTGCCTGCTGCATAAGTACGTTCCTGGTAATCCACAGTCAGCGGGAAAAAATCCTGCTCGGGCTTGGCATCCTTTTTGCCGACCACGGTGACCAGCACCACGGTGTCATCCAGACTGACCATCACGGCACCGCTGGCCTGACGCGCGATTTCGCCGGTTTCCAGCGTGAGCTGATGATTACCGTATGCGAATGTTTTTTTATAATGACTCAAGATAAACCTCTCTAAACGTGGCATGCCGTTCTGTCACGGCACTCTTTGTGACAATACAAAACAACGCGGGCCGCTGACGCGACCCGCTGTATGCAAATTCTTATTTACGGATTTCCAGGCGCTGGATCAACTTCCGATAGCTCTCGTCGTTGGTGCGCTTCAGGTAATCGAGCAGTTTGCGGCGGCGGCTTACCAGGCGCAGCAATCCTCGGCGTGAGTGGTGGTCTTTCACATTTTCCTTGAAATGTTCGGTCAGATAGGTAATACGCGCCGTAATCAGCGCCACCTGTACCTCCGGGGATCCAGTGTCGCTCTTCGCGCGTTGATAGTCAGTTACGATTTGCGCTTTCTGCGCGGCGGTAATTGCCATTACATTAGTTCTCCTGAAAAAAGTGCAGCATTCTACCCCTTAACGGGGGTGTTACTCAACCCCAATATTTGCCCTGGAAATGGCCTGTGCGGCCTGCTTTGCCACTGCGGAAAGCAGTCTTTCCGGGGCAAGGCGGCGGCCCTGAAGCAGTCCCACACCGATGAAACCCGCCGGACCCAGCAAGCTGACCCTGCCATCCGGAAGCCCGGTTTCCAGCCCCAGCCTCTGTCCCTGAGCCAGGCGCTGAACCTGCACCGCATCCAGTTCCAGCCTGGGCATATCGGGCATCAGGCTTTGCAGCGGCAGGATGCAGTCATCGCGCTCGGTATCTTCCATCGCCTCAAGTTCCGTCAGAGTATGTGCATTCTTCAGGTCAAAATGCGCGATCGCAGTTCGGCGCAGCCCGATCAGGTGAGCGCCGCAGCCTAGCGCCGCCCCGATGTCCTCGGCGAGCGTGCGGATATAAGTTCCCTTGCTGCATCGCACGGTGATGTCCATTTCGCTGCCGGAAAAGGAATTCAGCAGCAGTTCGTGTATCACCACATCACGCAGTTCGCGTTCTATGGTTTCGCCTTTGCGGATATATTCGTAAAGTGGCTTGCCATGGTGTTTGAGCGCGCTGTGCATCGGCGGAAGTTGCCTGATTTCTCCGCGAAACCGGTCCAGCACTGCTTCGGCTTCTGCCTGTCCGACATTAACCGGGCACTGTGCCGTGATCTCACCTTCGGCATCGCCGGTGGTGGTGGTTTGTCCCAGGCGCAACAAGGCACGATAGGTCTTGTCGGCATCAAGCAAGGCATTGGAGAATTTCGTGGCTTCTCCGAAGCAGATCGGCAGAAGTCCGGTTGCGAGCGGGTCGAGCGTGCCGGTGTGCCCGGCCTTTTCGGCCTTAAACAGGCGGCGGACTTTTTGCAGAGCAGTGTTAGAGCTTAATTCCAGCGGCTTGTCGAACAACAGCACACCGTCTAACGAACGATAAGTTCGTGCCATGAGAATTTATGAGTTATCGGGATGCAGTTTGTCGCTGGCAATCGCTTCGTCGATGAGTTGCGTTAGATGGCTGCCGCGTTCTACAGATTCATCGTAAACGAAATGCAACTGAGGCATCACGCGCAGCTTGAGGCTGTGCGCCAACTGGCTGCGCAAAAAGCCGCTGGCGTGATCAAGGCCATGCTGCGCTTCCTCATGCTTGCCATCCAGGCGGGTGAAAAATATCTTCGCATGAGAATAATCGGCCGCCACTTCCACGCCGGTGATGGTTACCAGGCGCACGCGCGGATCGTTGATCTGCAGGCGGATCAGTTCGGCTATCTCGCGCTGGATTTGCTGGGCAATTCGATCGGTTCTGGTGAAGTTGGCCATGGCTGTCAAATGCGCCTACAGGGCGCGCGCGACCTCGACGATTTCGTAGGCCTCGAGCTTGTCGCCGACAACCAGATCATTGAAATTCTTTACCGACAATCCGCATTCGAAATTGGCTTTGACTTCCTTCACGTCATCCTTGAATCGCTTCAGCGAATCCAGTTCGCCATCGTGTATCACCTCGCCGCCGCGCATCACTCGCACCTTTGCTCCGCGTCTGATAACGCCATCCAGCACCATACAGCCGGCGATCGTACCTATCTTGGAAACGGTGAATACCTGGCGCACTTCGACCGTGCCCATGATGCTTTCGCGTTTCTCTGGGGCCAGCATGCCGGACAGTGCCGCCCTGATCTCATCCACCATTGCGTAGATGATGTTGTAGTAGCGGATGTCCACACCGGAGGATTCGGCAAGCTTGCGCGCAGCCGCATCGGCACGCGTGTTGAAGCCGATGATGATCGCCTTGGAGGCCAACGCCAGATTGACATCGGACTCGGTAATCGCCCCCACGCCGCCGTGGATCAGATTGACCTTGACTTCGTTGGTGGAAAGTTTTTGCAGCGCCTGCTCAATCGCCTCTGCCGAACCCTGCACGTCTGATTTCACAATCAAAGACAGAATTCCCACTTCACCTTCGGCCATATGTTCAAACATGTTTTCCAGCTTGGCGGCCTGCTGTTTGGCAAGTTTCACGCCGCGATACTTGCCCTGGCGGAACTGGGCAATTTCACGGGCGCGTTTTTCATCGGCCAGCACCATCAATTCTTCACCGGCGACAGGCACTTCGGACAAGCCTTGTATCTCTACAGGGATGGACGGGCCTGCCTCGGTAATTGTCTTGCCGGTTTCATCCAGCATCGCGCGCACCCGGCCGAACACCGAACCGACCAGTACCGCATCGCCGCGCTTCATCGTGCCGGACTGTATCAGTACGGTAGCGACCGGCCCCTTGCCCTTGTCCAGACGCGCTTCGATCACCAGTCCCTTGGCATGCGTAGTGCGCGGAGCTTTCAGTTCCAGCACTTCGGCTTGCAGCAATACCCCTTCGAGCAATTGGTCTATGCCCTGCCCGGTCTTGGATGAAACCTCCACGAACATCGAATCGCCGCCCCAGTCTTCCGGCGTGACGCCCTCGGCGGCCAGTTCCTGTTTGACCTTCTCGACGTTTGCATCAGGCTTGTCGACCTTGGTTATCGCCACTACCAGCGGAACCTCGGCGGCCTTGGCATGCGCAATGGCTTCCCTGGTTTGCGGCATCACACCGTCGTCTGCAGCCACCACCAGAATCACGATGTCGGTTGCTTTGGCGCCACGGGCGCGCATCGCGGTAAATGCCTCGTGGCCCGGCGTATCAAGGAATGTGACCATACCGCGCGGAGTATCGACGTGATACGCACCGATGTGCTGGGTGATCCCGCCTGCCTCACCTGTTGCGACACGGGTGCGGCGTATGTAATCGAGCAGCGAAGTCTTGCCGTGATCCACGTGGCCCATTACCGTGACGACCGGGGCACGCGACTCCATAACCACATCATGATGCTCTTCAGCATCCATCAAATAGGCATCCGGATCGTCGAGTTTGGCCGCCTTGGCGATGTGCCCCATTTCCTCCACCACGATCATTGCTGTTTCCTGGTCGAGCACCTGGTTGATGGTTACCATCGAACCCATTTTCATCAATGCCTTGATAATTTCGGAAGCCTTGATCGACATCTTTTGCGCCAATTCAGCGACGGTGATCGTTTCGGGAACTGCAACTTCATGCACAATCGGTTCGGTCGGCATCGAGAATGCATGTTCGGGTTCGGCCGCGTGCTTGGCATGTCTGTCGTGGCGCGGTGCGCGCACCGGAGAGGTCCAGATACCGGGCTTCTCGCCGGTCTTGGCCGGGGTACGCTTCTTGTGCCCCTTTTCGTCCCACGGACTGGTCTTGGATTCTGGCTTGGGTTTCTTGCTCGGCTTGGCAATCTTGTCGCCGGGTTTCGGCGTCGGTTTGTGCAAGGTTCCTTCAGCCAGATTAACGGCCGGGGCCGCCGCGGCAGGCGCGATTTCTTCGGCCTTTTTCTCTTCTGCGGCAGGCTCAGGCTCAGCCACCTTCTTGGTGGCCTTGCGTTTGCTGCGCTCCTGTTTGGCTTGAACTTCGGCAGCCTGGCGCGTTGCCAATTCTGCTTGCAGTCGCGCCTCCTCTTCGCGCGTTGCCAGCTCCTGCTCATTCAAAACCTTGGCGCTCTTGGCCTTCTTAGGTGCCGCCACCGCTTCTGCAGTGGCAGTCGGTGCAACCGGTTCGGCGGCTGAGGTCGGCGCGACCACGCGGCGCTTGCGCACTTCAACTTGTATCGTGCGCGCGCGCCCCGAACTGTCAGCCTTCTTGATTTCGGTCGTTTCACGACGGATCAGGGTGATCTTCTTGGCGGGCTTTTCGGCGCCATGCGCTTGACGCAAATGCTCCAGCAATTTCGCCTTGTCCTTTTCGGTCAACGGGCTGGACTCTTCATCCTTGGAAATCCCGGCAGCCTTCAGCTGTTCAAGCAGCAAGGCAACCGGCAATCCCAGTTCAGTCGCAAATTGCGCTACGTTTAATTTTGCCATTACTTTCCTCTATACGCGCTGTTACACAAACCAGGGGGCGCGTGCCGTCATAATCAAAGTGTTGGCGCGTTCGCTGTCCATACCGGACAACTCTACCAACTCATCCACATCCAGGTCAGCCAATTGCTCTTGAGTCTCCACTCCCTTGGCCGCCAGGGTACGGGCAGTAGATTCATCCATGCCCTCCAGTTTGAGCAAGTCCTCGATGCCGTGTTCCACCTTTTCTTCGCTTGCGATCGCAGCGGTCAACAATGCATTGCGTGCACGGCTGCGCAACTCGTTTACGGTAGCCTCATCGAAAGATTCGATTTCCAGCATTTCTTCCAGCGGCACATACGCAACCTCTTCCAGCGTGCTGAATCCCTCCTGAACCAGGATGTCTGCAACCTCTTCATCCACATCCAGCTTGTCCATGAATTTCGCACGGGTATTCGAGAATTCTTCGTTGTGCTTTTCGCTGGACTGCTCCACCGTCATGATATTCAGTTCCCAGCCGGTCAATTCACTGGCCAGTCGCACGTTCTGGCCGCCCCGCCCGATAGCCTGGGCCAGATTTTCTTCCTCGACCACCACATCCATGCTGTGCCGCTCTTCATCCACGACGATGCTGCTGACCTCCGCCGGAGCGAGCGCATTGATCACGTAGGTGGCCGAATCCTCCGACCACAGGATGATGTCGACGCGTTCGCCGGCAAGCTCGTTGGTAACGCCCTGGACGCGCGAACCGCGCATCCCGACACAGGTGCCGATCGGGTCGATGCGAGGATCGTGCGACAGGACCGCGATCTTCGCGCGCGAACCGGGATCGCGCGCGGCACTGACGATTTCCAGCAGCTTTTCCTCGATCTCCGGCACTTCCAGTTCGAACAGTTTGACCAGCAACTCCGGCGAGGTGCGGGAAAGGATGACCTGAGGACCGCGCGCGCTGCGATCGACGCGCAGAAGATGCGCCTTGATGCGGTCCCCGACACGCAGGTTTTCCTTGGCGATCATCTGGTCGCGAGGCAGCAGGGCTTCGATCTTGCCAAACTCGATGATCGCGTTGCCGCGCTCCAGCCGCTTTACGGTGCCAGAAACCAGATGCTCCTTGCGCTCCATGAAATCAGCCAGCACCTGCTCGCGTTCGGCATCACGGATCTTCTGAAAAATAACCTGCTTTGCGGCCTGCGCACCGATACGGCCGAAATCGATCGATTCAAGCGGCTCCTCGATAAATTCGCCGATCTGGATATCCGGATTGCGCTTTTGCGCCTCTTCCAGCTTGATATGCAAATCGGGGGTCTCGAAGGTTTCGTCGTCCATCACTTCCCAGCGGCGGAACGATTCATAGTCTCCGGTTTCGCGATCGATCTCCACCCGCACGTCCGCTTCATCCGGGAAACGTTTTTTCGTCGCAGAAGCCAGAGCCGATTCAAGCGACTCGAACACCACATCCTTGTCCACATTTTTTTCGCGGGACAAAGCATCCACCAACAACAAAATTTCACGACTCATACCATTCTCCGGCTATCAGCAAGCCTCCCCGAAATCCGATTCGGATCAGCAATCTCAAAAAACTAAAAGGTCGGCACCAAACGCGCCTTGTCCAGATTCGACAACTCGATGGCTATCGGCTTGCCATCCACATCCAGTTGCAAAACTCCCTCGTTTACCCCGGCTATCATGCCGGTAAAATTCTTTCGTCCTTCCATCGGCATGCGCAGCCTGAGCTGAACCTTTTCCCCGGAAAACCTGGCAAAATCCGCTTCCTTCTTCAGCGGCCTGTCCAATCCAGGCGAAGACACTTCAAGGCGCTCGTAGTCGACGTTCTCCACCATGAACAGCCGCGTCAGCTGGTTGCTGACAACCTGGCAATCGTCCACCGAGATTCCGTCAGGCTTGTCGATGAACACCCGCAACAGGCCGCGCCCGGAACGTTCAATATCCACCAATTCATAGCCGAGACCAGCCACTGTTGTCTCGACCAGCTTCACCACATCCATAAATTTACGGCCCACAAAAGAAAAACGGGCTCGAAGCCCATCTCAAAACGCGGGGTATTGTACCAAAACTGGCAGGGAAAAGAAATCAGATTAGCGGGATATCTTAATAACTGTCCTGATATCGCACGGTGATCGGGTAGCGCCAGTCCTTCCCGTAACTGCGCTCGGTCACGCGTATTCCCACCGCGGACTGGCGGCGCTTGTATTCGCTGATGCGGATCAGACCCACCACCCGGCGCACGTCGGCTTCGGAATAGCCGCGTGCGATGATTTCCGGAATCGGAAGATTCTGCTCGACGTAGCAGGCCATGATGGCGTCCAGCACGTCATAGGGCGGGAGGCTGTCCTGATCGGTCTGGTCCGCGCGCAATTCGGCACTGGGCGGGCGCGAAATAATCCGCTCGGGTATCACCCGTCCCAGCGAATTGCGGTACCGTGCAAGCCGGTATACCAGCGTTTTGCTGACATCCTTCAGCACTGCAAAGCCGCCGGCCATGTCGCCGTAGAGCGTTGAATAGCCGACCGTCATTTCGGATTTGTTTCCTGTGGTCAGCACCAGCGAGCCGAATTTGTTCGACAGCGCCATCAGCAGGTTGCCGCGTATGCGTGCCTGCAGATTTTCTTCGGTGGTATCCTCCGGCATCCCGGCGAATATGGATTTCAGCGCGACCAGATAGCTCTGGAACATCGCTTCGATGGGGATCTCGTCATAATGCACGCCCAGGATATCCACCATCTCGCGCGAGTCGTCCAGGCTGATCTGCGCGGTATACTGCGACGGCAACATCAGCGCACGGACCTTGTCCGCGCCAAGCGAATCGACCGCGATCGCCAGGGTCAATGCGGAATCGATTCCGCCCGACAGCCCCAGCACCACCCCGGGAAAGCGGTTCTTGCCGATGTAGTCGCGCACGCCGAGACACAGCGCGCGGTAGACGTCGGCCTCTTCACCCGATCCGGCTATGATCTCACCTGCAGGCCTCAGGTCACCGTGTATTTCCAGCATTGCCAATGCTTCTTCCATCACGGTGCACTGCGCCGTCAACTCGCCGTTGCGGTCCATCGCGAATGATCCGCCGTCGAATATCAGCTCATCCTGCCCGCCGACCATGTTCGCATAGATAACCGGCATTCCGGTTTCCGCGACCCGTTCGCGGATCACACGTTGCCGCCATTCCAGTTTGCCCATCGCATACGGCGAGGCATTCAGCACCAGCAGCACCTGTGCGCCGGCATCACAAGCCTGCCGAGCAGACTCGGGCTCCCATACATCCGCACAGATATTCAACGCAAAACGGATGCCTTCCATTTCGAAAAGGCAGGGTTCGCTGCCGTGATCAAAATAGCGCTCCTCGTCGAAAACCGAATAGTTGGGCAGCTCCTGTTTCAGATAGGTCGCAGCAACAACCCCGTCCCTGAGCAGCGAAGCGGCGTTGTAGTGTTTCCCGCCGTGCTCGTGTGGATGTCCGACCACGACGGCGATGCCTGAAATTTTTCCGGCCAGGTCGCTCAATGTCCGGGCACAGGCATTGTAGAAACCATCGCGCAGCAGCAAGTCTTCGGGCGGGTAACCGCACAGGCCGAGTTCGGGTGTCAGCAGCAGTTTTGCGTCCTGCTGTCTCGCCTGATCGGCAAATTGCAGAATTTTTGCGGCATTACCCGCCACATCGCCTAACACACTGTTGATTTGAGCGATTGCAAGTTTCATCGTAGGACTTAACAGAAATAATTGGCGATTATCTTATCATTCCGATCAACACTGGTCGGAACAAAAAGCGATCCGCGAACTATCCGCTTACGATGCTCAATCAATTCTGTCGTCGGGCAATTCATCAATAGCTGAATCCGTCAGTTTCTTCGACAAATGCTTGGTCGGCTTCACGCCGAGTTCCTTGAGCATTTCTGCCTGGCGGATCACATTGCCCCGCCCCCCCACAAACTTATTGTATGCACCGTCATAAGTGGTTTGCGCCTGTTTCAGCTTTGTGCCGAGGTTTTCCAAATCATCCACGAAACCGACCAGTTTGTCGTAGAGTTCCCCGCCCCGGCTGGCAATTTCCTGCGCGTTGCGATTTTGCTGCTCCTGTCGCCACAAATGCGCCACAGTACGAAGCACGAACAACAAAGTGCTGGGGCTGACCAGCAACACGTTTTTCTTCCATGCGTCTTGCCACAAGTTGCTGTCATGCGCGATAGCCAGCATGAAAGCCGGTTCAACCGCTATGAACATCAGCACGAAATCAAGCGACTTCAGGCCATAAAGCTGCTGGTAGTTTTTTTCCGACAAATCCTTGATATGACCGCGCACCGAATCAAGGTGCCGCTTCATGGCCCCATCGCGCAAATGATCGGATTCCGCATTGGCATACTCCTCGTATGCTTTCAGCGAAACCTTGGCATCGACGATCAGATTCCTGTCTTCCGGAAGATGCACGACCACATCCGGTTGCGCTCGCGAACCATCTGTGCGGGTATGGCTTTCCTGCACGTCGTATTCATGGCCCTTTCGCAATCCGGAAGCTTCCAGCACCCTTTCAAGTATGAATTCGCCCCAATTACCCTGCGTCTTTGACTGCCCTTTCAGCGCAGTGGTTAGGTTGTGTGCATCTTTAGACAGCTGATTATTGAGAGCCATCAGTTGTTTGACTTGCTCGCTTAGCGCAGAGCGGTCTTTGCCTTCCTGATCGTAGGCCTTTTGAACTTGCCCCTGGAATTCCGTGATTTTGACTTTGAGTGGTTCTAGTATCTGCTTAATGTTGGTCTGGTTCTGAGCGGTAAATCGCAGGGATTTCTCTTCCAGAATCTCGCTGGCCAGCGTCTTGAAGCGGTTGGACAGCTGCTCCTCTGCATTCTTCAGCAGCGCTATCTTCTCCGTGTTCTGGTTGCGTTCCGATTCCAGTATCGTAGTCAGCTCGGCAACCTGGTTGCTCAGTCGCTGCTGCTCTGCGGTGAGTTGATCGCGCAGTGCAGCAAGCTGATCCTTTTCCCTGGCCAGGCGAGTGGCATCTTCCTGCAATGCAGCCAGCCTTTCACCCAGGCGCGCAACCTCGATCCGGCTTTCGCCTTTTGCCTGTGCTTCGGCTGACGTGATGCGTTCGCGCAGCAGCAGCCAGATCGCAACAGCTCCGACGATCACGCCAGCCAGAACAGAAACGAGGATACCGACTTGAGATTCCATGAATATTGCTACCGGGCTTGACGACGCGTGAGTATAAACCAATCGGCCTTCACGAATGAAAAAGGGGTGCGCATGCACCCCTTATCCGGTTTGCTTCAAGCACGTTTGATTACAGTCCGCGGGCCTGGCGCTTGCGCTCGTTTTCCGTCAGGTAACGCTTGCGTATCCGGATCGACAGCGGCGTGATTTCCACCAGTTCGTCATCGTCGATGAACTCGACCGCAGATTCCAGCGTCAGTCGCACCGGCGGTGTCAGTCGCACCGCTTCGTCGGTGCCGGATGCCCGCACGTTGGTCAGCTGTTTTCCCTTGATCGGATTCACGACCAGATCGTTGTCGCGGCTGTGGATGCCGATGATCATGCCCTCGTACAGTTTGTCGCCGGGCGACACGAACATGCGTCCGCGGTCTTCCAGCTTCCACAATGCATACGCAACCGCCTCGCCCTGCTCCGCCGATATCAGCACGCCGTTGCGACGGCCGGGCATGTCCGCCTTAACCGGAGCATAGTCGTCGAACACGTGTGCCATGATGCCAGTGCCGCGCGTCATGGTCATGAATTCGGACTGGAAGCCGATCAGGCCGCGCGCCGGAATGCGGTATTCCAGCCGCACACGGCCATGTCCGTCCGGCTGCATGTCCTGCAATTCGCCGCGGCGGCGGCCAAGTTCTTCCATCACCGCACCCTGGTTGTTGTCTTCAACGTCCACGGTCAGCACTTCGTAAGGTTCGCACTTCTCGCCGTTGATTTCGCGGTAAACCACGCGCGGCTTGCCGACGGCCATTTCGAAGCCCTCGCGGCGCATGTTTTCCAGCAGGATGGTCAGGTGCAATTCGCCGCGACCGGCCAGCAGGAACACATCGGCCTCTTCAGTGTCGTCGACGCGCAACGCCACGTTCACCAGCAGTTCCTTGTTCAGGCGGTCGCGGATCTGGCGACTGGTAACGAATTTTCCTTCCTGTCCGGCCAGCGGCGAGGTATTAACCATCAGATTCATTGTCAGGGTAGGTTCATCCACCTTGGGCATGGGTAATGCTTCGGGCTTGTTGACGTCGGCCAGTGTTACACCGATGCCGATTTCCTCGATGCCGTTGATCAGCACGATGTCGCCGGCAACCGCCTCGTCAAGCAATACGCGTTCGATACCGCGAAAGCCCAGCACCTGATTGACCCGGGCGCGCTTGGGAGGTTTGTCGCCGTTCATCACCATCACATCCTGGTTCGGCTTGATGCGGCCGCGGCGCACGCGACCCACGCCGATGCGGCCGACGAAGCTGGAATAGTCCAGCGCGGAAATTTGCAGTTGCAGCGGTGCATCCTCATCGGCATCCGGTGCAGGAACATTCTCCAGCACCACATCGAACAACGGGCGCATGTCGGTACTGGGCTTGTCCAGATCCAGGGTAGCGTAACCATTCAGCGCCGACGCATATACCACCGGGAAATCAAGCTGTTCATCGTTCGCACCCAGTTTGTCGAACAGGTCGAAAGTCTGGTTGATAACCCAGTCGGGGCGTGCTCCGTCGCGGTCCACCTTGTTGATCACCACGATCGGGCGCAGGCCCAGAGCGAGCGCTTTCTTGGTCACGAAACGGGTTTGCGGCATCGGGCCTTCCACCGCGTCCACCAGCAACAGTACGCCATCCACCATGCCCAGAACGCGCTCCACTTCGCCGCCAAAGTCGGCGTGGCCGGGCGTGTCCACGATGTTGATATGCACGCCTTCGTATTCCACTGCGCAGTTCTTTGCCAGAATGGTAATACCGCGCTCCTTTTCCAGGTCATTGCTGTCCATCACACGTTCGACGACATGTTTATGGGCGGCAAAGGAACCCGCCTGACTGAGCAGCTTGTCCACCAGAGTGGTCTTGCCGTGGTCAACGTGGGCGATGATGGCGATATTTCGGAGTTGGCGGGACATGGATACAGCCTTGCTGATTAAAAGGGCGCGCATTCTAGCACATGGCAGGTAGCGACAAACTTTTACTGGCTTTTATTTTTCCCATCCGTATAATGCGCGCCTTGTCGCCGGTAAGGCGGCATTGGTTCATCGTTATCTGACCTATCTCTCGCGCGTTTTCATTACGCGCCTGTCTAAAAGCCCCAGATTCTCCAATTTGGCGATTCTCCAGGGTTTCCGGTTAGCAACGATGTTTTATGCGCCGGTTAACCCCGCTCCCGTTCAACGGGCTGTTTGATACCTGCGCGAACACCAGGGAACTTTATAAGTTCGTCATGCCGGATTCGATTCGGCATTCGGCTCTGGCAGCCGGGTGCTGGTTCGCGCCCGAACTGCGGAACAGTTCCCCCTGGATAAAATTATAAGGAAGCAAGATGTCATTTGAAAATCTGAATTTGAACCCCGCCATCCTGAAGGCGATTGCCGACACCGGCTATACAGAGCCAACGCCGATTCAGGCACAGGCCATCCCCGAAATCATCGCCGGCAACGACCTGATGGCTTCGGCGCAAACCGGCAGCGGCAAGACCGCGGCCTTCATCCTGCCCGCGCTGAACCGCCTGGCCACGCCCTCCGCATTGCCCGGCAAGGGTCCGCGCGTGCTGGTATTGACCCCTACGCGCGAACTGGCGCAGCAAGTCTGCGACGCCGCAACCAAGTACGGCAAGAATATGCGCTTCAAGATCATCAGCATACTGGGCGGCATGCCCTACCCGGTACAGAATCGCCTGCTGTCAGGCTATGTGGATATCCTGGTTGCCACTCCGGGCAGGTTGATCGACCATATTGAGCGCGGCCGCATCGATTTCTCGCGTCTTGAAATGCTGATCCTGGACGAAGCGGACCGCATGCTGGACATGGGTTTCGTCGATGATGTTGAACGCATTTCCCAGGCCACTCCGAAGACGCGCCAGACCCTGTTGTTCTCTGCGACGCTTGAAGGCGTGGTCGGCAATCTGGCCTCGCGTCTGCTCAAGGAACCTAAAAAGATATCCGTGTCCGCGGCTAAGGACAAGCACGAGAATATCGAGCAACGCATGATGTTCGCCGACGATGTCGCGCACAAAAACAAGTTGCTCAGCCATTTGCTGACCGACGTGGACATGAATCAGGCACTGGTGTTTACCGCCACCAAGCGCGATGCTGATTCGCTGGCCGACAGATTGTCGGCACAAGGTCTTTCGGTCGCGGCTTTGCACGGCGACATGAACCAGCGAGAACGCAACCGCACCCTTCTCAACATGCGCAACGGCAATGTGCGCATCCTGGTAGCCACCGATGTGGCTGCCCGCGGTCTCGACGTGCGCGGCATTTCGCACGTGATCAATTTCGATCTGCCAAAGTTCGCCGAAGACTATGTGCACCGCATCGGTCGTACCGGCCGAGGCGGTTCATCGGGAATCGCAATCTCGTTTGCATCCAACCGCGATGCACAGTTGCTGAAGCGTATCGAGCGCTACACCGAGCAAAACATCAAGATGCACACCATCGAAGGCCTGGAGCCCAAGTACAAACTGCGCACCGGCCCTTCTTCGGACCGCCCGCGCAGCAACAATGGACCGCGCCGCAGTGGCGGTTACGGCAGCGGCAACAATAGCGGCTTTGGCGGAAACCGCAGCGGCGGCTTTCCCGGAAAGACCGGCAACGGTTTTCACCAAAGCGCACCGGACAGCCGTCATAGCCATGCCGGACGCAAGGAAGGCCATGGTCAATGGCACGGCCAAAGCAACGGCAATACGCTGGGTGTAGGCGGCGGCCAGGGTTTTGGCGGAAACGGTGCCAGCCAGCCGCGCAGTCCGGAACGCAGTTTCGGCAACAACCGCGGCGGCAACAATGCACCGCGCCGCAGCGGCGAGCGCTCCGGCTATGCATACGGTCGCGGCAACAATGGCAATCGTTAACACCATGCGCTGAAAAACCAGCAAAGCAAAAAAAAGCACGCCCCCGGGCGTGCTTTTTTGTTGTCGGCCGAATATCAGAGGTATCTTCTCATCCGCGCCAGCACCGTCTCGCGCGGGAACAGTGCGAGCACCGCATCCACCGACGGGGTATGCGTCTGGCCAACCAGCATCACGCGCAATGGCATCGCCAGCCGTGGCATCTTCAATTTATGTTTGGCCAGCAATTCCTTGATCAGAGCGCCCAGTGCGGGTGCCTCCCAGGCGATATCTGCAAAACGTTCGGAAAGTTCGCGCAACGCAGGCAAGGCTTCGGCTGAAAGCTGTTCATCCAGCAATTCCTTAGCCGGGTGAAGGTCGATATAAAACACTTCGGCTTCATCGGCAAGTTCATTCAGCGTGGACACACGCTCCTTGTAGAGTGCCACAACATCCTCCAGCACAGGCGAAGCACCAACCGATACACCGCGCGCCTCCAGTCGAGGCCTTACCAGCGCAGACAGGCGCGCATTGTCGGCCTGTTTGAGGTAATGCTGGTTGACCCAATTCAGTTTCTCGGTGTTGAACTGCGCGGCAGATGGCGTGATGTGGTTGAGATCGAACCATGAACAGAATTGCTCCGCGGAAAATATCTCGTCGTCCCCGTGCGACCAACCAAGGCGCGCCAGGTAATTGATCACCGCTTCAGGCAGGTATCCATCTTCATCATATTGCATCACGCTGACTGCGCCGTGGCGCTTGGATAACTTGGTGCCATCGTCGCCGAGGATCATCGACAGGTGTGCATACTGCGGAGCGGTTGCGCCTAGCGCCTTGAGGATGTTGATCTGGCGCGGCGTGTTGTTGACGTGGTCGTCGCCGCGAATCACATGGGTGATGTTCATATCCCAGTCGTCCACCACCACGCAAAAATTATAGGTAGGCGTGCCGTCGGCACGGGCAATGACCAGGTCATCCAGTTCCGCGTTGTCGAACTCGATCACACCCTTGACGAGATCCTGCCAGGCCACGGTCCCGGATGCCGGATTCCGGAAACGAACCACCGGCTGAACGCCAGACGGCGGTACAGGCAGCAACTTTCCGGGCTCAGGGCGCCAGCGTCCGTCATAGCGCGGCTTTTCGCCTTTCGAGCGCTGCGCCTCGCGCATTGCTTCCAGTTCCTCCGGAGAAGTGTAGCAATGGTAGGCCAGTCCCTGCTCCAGCATCAGCTGTATCACCTCCTTGTAGCGGTACATGCGCTGCATCTGGTAATAAGGGCCTTCGTCATAATCGAGGTTCAGCCATTTCATGCCGTCTAGAATGGCCTGCACCGCTTCCGGTGTGGAGCGCTCCACGTCGGTATCCTCAATACGCAAAACAAAGGTGCCGCCGAACTTGCGCGCATACGCCCATGAGAACAGGGCGGTGCGTGCGCCGCCGATGTGGAGGTAGCCGGTCGGGCTGGGAGCGAATCGGGTGCGGATGGTCATGACTTGAACAATCGAAGCGAAATGAGGCGCGCATTTTACGGGCTTTGCCGTATATGCACAAAGTTGTCGTGCGGCATTGACCGTCGTTGGCGCATTGTGCTCTAATTCGCGCCCTCTTCGGGCGGTTAGCTCAGTGGTAGAGCACTGCCTTCACACGGCAGGGGTCACTGGTTCGAACCCAGTACCGCCCACCAATTTCAGGCCCACCAAACAAAAAAAGCCCGGCACGGAAGTGCCGGGCTTTCCTGCAAACTCAATAATCGATCAGGATTCTTCCTGAATGTTTGAAGCCTGTTTGCCCTTGGGGCCCTGTGTAACTTCAAAGTTGACCTTCTGGCCTTCTTTGAGTGTTTTGAAACCGCTCATGTTGATCGCGGAAAAGTGCGCGAAAAGATCTTCGCTGCCATCATCGGGAGTGACAAAACCAAAACCCTTTGAGTCGTTGAACCATTTAACTGTACCTGTTGCCATGTGACTACTCCTACTTGAAAAAACGGGGAATCCCCCCGCAAAATTATTTGAAACGAAGATTGCACATGGAATACCAGTACTGCAAAAGCTTTGAATCAAATACCTAGGTGCCTTGTACGCTGGTTTGATGAGTATGGCAAGGTAAATTATCAATATATCTGAGAGAATCCGTTAAGCTTTTAAAAATGGTCTCATAGCGTTCCCCCGAGAATGGACATAATCAGTCTGCTTTTCCTGCTGTTGCTGGCCGCGTTGGCGTGGTTCTGGTTTGACAGCATGCGTGCGCACGAAATCGCCCGCAACGCGGGCAGGCGCATCTGCGACGACGCGCAGCTGCAGTTTCTCGACGATACGGTCGCAGGAACCGCTCTGAAGCTGGCACGCGACAAATCGGGTCGCAGGGTATTGCGCCGAACTTACCGATTCGAATTCAGCGAAACCGGCAACACCCGGCTTGAAGGCCAACTGGTCATGCTCGGCGACCGGGTCGAGTCGGTTACGATGGAGCCTTACCAGATGCGGCCCGGCGAGCTTTAGCACAGCCCTTTCGTCTGGTTCACGGCCTGAAAACAACAGGGCCGGATTTCTCCGGCCCTGTTGTACCAATAAAACTCCGGCGTCAATTTCAGCCTGCGCGCATCTCCAGCATCAGCTGGTTGACCCGTTTCACGAAGCCGGCCGGATCATCCAGTTGCCCGCCTTCGGCCAGCATCGCCTGGTCGAACAGCACAGCAGCCCAGTCGTCGAAATGCTCCTCCTCGTCTTTCAGGCGCATCACCACCGGATGGTTCGGGTTGATCTCCAGAATCGGCAAAGTCGCCGGCATTTTCTGCCCGGCAGCCTTGAGCATGCGCGCCATGTTGCCGCTTATGTCATGCTCGTCGGAAACCAGGCAGGCCGGAGAATCGGTCAGGCGATGCGTGACGCGGACTTCCTTGACGCGCTTGTCCAGCGTCTTTTTGATCTTCTCGATCAGGTCCTTGTGCTCGCTGGCCTGTTTTTCCTGCTCCTGTTTCTCGGCCTCGTCTTCCAGTTTGCCCAGATCCAGCCCGCCCTTCGCGACCGAAACCAGTTGCTTGCCGTCGAACTCGGTCAGCGAACCGGTAACCCATTCGTCGACGCGGTCGGATAGCAGCAGCACCTCGATGCCCTTCTTCCGGAACACCTCGAGGTGCGGGCTGTTTTTCGCCGCATTGAATGTCTCGGCGGTAATGTAATAGATCTTGTCCTGGCCATCCTTCATGCGTGCGATGTAATCGGCGAGCGAAACTGTCGCCGCATCGGTGTCTGCATGGGTGGACGCAAATCGCAGCAGGCCGGCAATCCGGTCCTTGTTCGCGAAATCTTCCGCAGCGCCCTCCTTCAGCACCTGCCCGAACTCGTCCCAGAACTTCGCGTATTTTTCCTTGTCGCTGGTTGCCAGTTCTTCCAGCAGGCCAAGCACCTTGTTGGTGCAGCCCTTTCGTATCGCATCGATGTCCTTCGATTCCTGCAGTATCTCGCGCGACACGTTCAGCGGCAGGTCGCTGGAATCGACAACTCCGCGCACGAAGCGCAGGTAGTTTGGCAGCAGCTGCTCGGCATCGTCCATGATGAACACGCGGCGCACGTACAGCTTCACGCCATGGCGCACATTGCGGTCCCACATATCGAATGGCGCGCGCGCCGGGACATACAGCAGCTGGGTATATTCCTGGCGGCCTTCCACGCGCGCATGGGTCCAGGCCAGCGGATCCTCGAAATCATGTCCGACGTGCTTGTAGAACGCCTTGTATTCGTCGTCGCTGATCTCGCTCCTGGAACGCGCCCACAGTGCGGAAGCCTGGTTGACGGTTTCATCCTCGTCGGTGATGACCTGTTTGTCGTCCTTCCACTCTTCCTTCTTCATCACGATGGGCTGGACGATATGATCGGAATATTTGTGGATGATGGAACGAATCCGGTGGCCGTTGAGCAGGTCGTCCTGGTCTTCGCGCAGGTGCAGCGTGATATCCGTGCCGCGTGACGGCCTTTCGATCATTTCTATGGTGAATTCGCCTCCGCCGTCCGACTCCCAGCGCACGCCCTGGTCAGTCTTTTCGCCGGCGCGGCGCGTCAAGACCGTGACCCTGTCCGCGACGATGAATGAGGAATAGAAGCCGACTCCGAACTGGCCGATCAGGCTGGCGTCCTTCTGCTGGTCGCCGCTCAGCTTGGTAAAGAATTCGCGCGTGCCCGATTTTGCGATCGTGCCGAGGTTGTTGACCACTTCGTCCCGGCTCATCCCGATACCGTTGTCGCTGATCGTCAGGGTACGGGCATCCTTGTCGTAGCTGACTCGTATCTGCAGGTCGGAATCGTTTTCGAACAGGCTGTCGTTGTGCAGCGCCTCGAAGCGCAATTTGTCGCAGGCGTCGGACGCGTTGGAAACCAGTTCCCGCAGGAAGATTTCGCGGTTGGAATACAGCGAATGGATCATCAGTTGCAGAAGCTGTTTGACTTCCGTCTGGAATCCCATCGTTTCGCGATTGGCGGCAATATTCTCAGTCATTTTGAATCCCTTAATCTGTTAAAACGAAAACCCGGAAGCAGAAATGGAGCCGATCATGGAAATTTCAAGAGGCAGGCCGCTATTTCCCGGCCCGGACGCAATCGCCACGCCCGGCATGTTGCAGACGAAAACGATGAACGGGTTCTGTGTGATGTTTCGCATCGTGGCCGGGCGCTGACACAATGCAGGTCTGGCTGGCAAGCAAACCGGGCTGGCGAACCAGGCATCCGGTCGTTTCTGACCTGCCTGTGTGGCCTATACATACCTGTCCAGGTTAAGGTTCTTTGAAAGATGGCTGAAAACCGTTGCTATGCGACGCAGATGCCTGGATTCAGGGTGTGTCAGCACCCATAGCTCATTCTGGCATTCGTCCAGTGCGTCCGTAATGCGTACAAGTCCTTTGTGGCCTTCGGCCAGAAACACCGGCAGGATACCTACACCAAAACCCAGTTCGATCATGCTCATCACTGCGAGGAAATCGTTGACACGGTACTTTGGCACGACTTTGGGCAAGTGCCGCATTCTCCAGCGTATTGAAGGATGGTTTGGGCTCGCATCGTCAGGTTCGATCCACGGTGCAGTTTGCTTCATAGCATCCGAGACACTCTTTACCGCGCAATTCGTTCCCGTATACATCGCCAAGCGGATCGTACCGACGTGCTTCCCTGCCAGATGCTGCGGCGGATGTTTGGTAGCGCGCACAGCAATGTCTGCATCGTGTCGGGAAAGGTTGGCCGATACGCTGCCAGTGTGCAGTTCAAAGTCCAGCATTGGATGGCTTGCGCTCAATTGTTTAAGGCATGGAACGATCAGGCCGTTAAGAAT
>Ga0316575_10000055_pt1 | contig 28457 bp, 29 predicted proteins | sample J5NA_FD_203072 | JGI IMG/M metagenome (GOLD analysis project Ga0316575, IMG submission 203072) | Rhizosphere microbial communities from salt marsh grasses in Alabama, United States - J5-7_050615r2r3 | ecosystem: Host-associated > Plants > Roots > Rhizosphere | place: USA: Alabama | collected...
CGTCGGAATGGCGCCTCGCGACCGTCTCGGGAACGTTCGTCCGCGACTCGGAGACGGAGCTCCGCAACCGGGCGATCGACGGCGTGCGAGCGTCCCAGTACGTGGCGTGGCTCGTCACGGAGGACGGCAATGCCCTGCTCGTGCTCACCGGGTACGTTCCGCTCGAAGCGCCGGCCCCGGCGCTTCCCGACGGTTCGGTCGACCTCGTGGTGCAGTTGCGTCCCCAGGAGCCGGACGACGGGAAACGAGGCGACGGGGCGACGCGGGTGACCACGGCTCAGATGGCGGCTCCCCCGGCGCCCGCTCTCGCCGGATTCGGCGTGGTGCAGGGCGCGTGCGACGCCGCCTGCGAGGCGGCGTACGGCGCGCGTGTGCCCGACCCGGCGCTGTCCCTCGGCCCGCACCTCGCGTACACCGTGCAGTGGTACGCGCTCGCGGTGCTCGCCCCGCTCGGGGCCGTGCTGATGCTCGTGCGGCGGCGGGATCCGGGTCGGGAGACCGAGCGTGCGTCGCGGCCGCCGCGGCGACGACGCGACCGGGGACCGACCGACGAAGAGGTCGAGGACGCCCTCTAGAGCCGGTCAGGCGAGCGCGACGAGGTCGCGGTAGGTGGTGTTCCAGAGGTCCTCGACCGCGTCGGGCAACAGGACGACCCTCTCGGGTTCGAGGGCGTCGACCGCCCCCTCGTCGTGGGTGACGAGCACGACCGCGCCTTCGTACGTGCGGAGCGCACCGAGGATCTCCTCGCGGCTCGCCGGGTCGAGGTTGTTCGTCGGCTCGTCGAGCAGGAGGACGTTCGCCTGCGACACAACGAGCATCGCGAGGGCGAGGCGCGTCTTCTCCCCGCCGGAGAGCACGGCGGCCTTCTTGTGGACGTCGTCGCCGGAGAACTGGAACGAGCCGAGCACGTTGCGCACCTCGGTGTCGGCGAGGTCGGGCGCGGCGTGGGTCATGTTCTCGAGCACGGTGGCGGCGGTGTCGAGGGTCTCGTGCTCTTGGGCGTAGTACCCGAGCTTGAGTCCGTGCCCGGGCTCCACCGTCCCGGTGTCCGGATCCTCGACTCCCCCGAGCAGCCGGAGCAGCGTCGTCTTGCCCGCGCCGTTGAGGCCGAGCACCACGACGCGCGACCCCTTGTCGATCGCGAGGTCCACGTCCGTGAACACCTCGAGCGAGCCGTAGGACTTGCTCAGCTCGTATGCGCGCAACGGGGTCTTCCCGCACGGCGCGGGCTTGGGGAAGCGCAACGCCGCGACGCGGTCCTCGCGGCGCACCGCGTCGAGCGATCCCACGAGCTTCTCCGCGCGGCGGAGCATCACCTGCGCGGCGACGGCCTTCGTCGCCTTGGCGCGCATCTTGTTCGCCTGCGCGACAAGAGCCTCCGCCTTGCGCTCCGCGTTGTCCCGCTCGCGGTGACGACGTCGTTCGTCCTCCTCGCGCTGCTTGAGGTAGGCGTCCCATCCGAGCGCGTACTGGTCGAGCTCGGCGCGGTTCGCGTCGAGGTGGAAGATCTTGTTCGCGCACGCGCGCAGCAGGCCGGCGTCGTGGGAGATGACGATGAGCCCGCCGGCGTACGTGCGGAGGAACTCGCGCAGCCAGAGGATCGAGTCCGCGTCCAGGTGGTTCGTCGGCTCGTCCAGCAGCAGGGTCTCGGAATCGCCGAAGAGGATGCGTGCGAGCTCGACGCGCCGCCGCTGCCCGCCGGAGAGCGTGCCGATCGGCTGCCGGAGCGTCGTGTCCTCGATCCCGAGGTTCGCGGCGATACGGGCCGCCTCGCTCTCCGCCGCGTATCCCCCGGCCGCGCGAAAGCGCTCCTCGATCGCCGGGTACCGCTCGATCGCCTTGTCCCGCACCGCCTCGTCGTCGGAGGCCATCGCGTCCTCCGTCTCCCACATCTTCCGCGTCAGCGTGTCGAGGTCGCGTGAGGAGAGGATGCGGTCGATCGCGAGGACGTCGAGGTCGCCGGTGCGCGGGTCCTGCGGCAGGTACCCGATCTTCCCCTTCGACGTGACGGTGCCCCCCGCCGCGAGGGCATCCCCGGCGAGGATCCGTGTGAGCGTCGTCTTGCCCGCGCCGTTGCGTCCTACGAGGCCGATGCGATCCCCGGCGCCGACGGTGAACGTCGTCGCGGTGAGCAGCGCCCGGGCGCCCACGCGCACCTCGAGGTCCTGGACGCTGATCACTGATCTCTCCGATGCGGGGCGCGCGATTGTAGGGATTCGACAAGATTTCGGGGGCCGACGCCCGTGGGGGCCGCCGTCCATTGTAGGGCCGGTATGGTCGTCCGTATCTTCACCTCGAAGGAGAGACATGCCTCGCATTCCACAGTTCAACGGCGCGACCCTCGCGCTCGTCGCCGTGTTCGCCGGCCTCATCGCCGCGAGCACCGTGTGGGGCGGGTACCCGCTGGGAGGCGGCGTCCCCATCACGCTCCAGACCTTCGCCGTGCTCCTCGCCGGAGCCGTCCTCGGCGCGTACCGGGGCGCGGCCGCCGTGCTCGTCTACCTCGTCCTCGGCACCGCGGGCGCGCCCATCTTCGCGGGCCACAAGGGCGGTCCCGCCATCTGGACGGGGACGACGGCCGGGTTCCTCGTCGCCTTCGTCCTCGCCGCGTTCGTCACGGGTTGGATCGCCGAGCGCCTCGCGGCGCGCGGCCGGCCGACGTTCTCGGGCTTCCTGGGAGCGACGATCGTGGGCTCGTTCGCCGTCATCGGCGTCATCGGGTGGACGTATGTCGGGATCCGCGCCCACCTCGGCTTCGACGCGACGTTCGCGGCCCTGACGCCGTTCGTTCCGGGCGACGCGATCAAGGCCTTCCTGGCCGCCGGGGTCGCGCTCGCCGTCCACGCTGCGTACCCGCAGATCCTCGCCGGGGACGCCTCGGCGGCATCCGAGCCGGAGCGCGCGCGCGCCGGGGTCGCGGCCTAGGCCACGTCGGTGATCGAGTTCCAGGACGCGAGCGTCGTCGCCCCCGGCACGAACGTTCGCATCCTGGAACCGACCACCCTCACCCTCACGGAACACCGCGTCGCGGTCATCGGCGCGAACGGTTCGGGCAAGTCGACCCTCGCGCGGCTCATCAACGGCCTTGCGCTTCCCGCGACGGGCGCGGTGCGCGTGTTCGACCGCGACACGCGGCGCGACGCCGCCGCAGTCCGGAGGGACGTCGGCTTCCTCTTCACCGACCCGTCGGCGCAGCTCATCATGCCGACGGCGGCGGAGGACATCGCGCTGTCCCTTCGCCGCACTGTGCGGGGCAAGGACGCGCGGGCGGCCGCGGCGGCGGAGGCGCTCGAGTCGATCGGCCTCGGCGGCAAGGGCGGCGTGTCCGTGCACGCGCTGAGCGGCGGACAGCGGCAGCTGCTCGCCCTCGCGGGGGTTCTTGCGGTGGCCCCGCGGATCGTCGTCGCGGACGAGCCGACGACCCTGCTGGACCTGCGGTGGAGCGCGCACGTCGACGCGCTGCTCGGCTCGCTCGACCAGATGCTCGTTGAGGTCACGCACGACCTCGACGCCGCCGCCCGGGCAGACCGCGTGCTCGTGGTGGATGCGGGTCGGGTCGTCGCGGACGGGAAGCCCGCGGAGGCGATAGGCGCCTACCGCGAACTTATGCGGGGGACGCCGTGACGGGCGTGTTCGGGATCTACCGGGACCGGCGTACCCCGCTGCACCTCGCGCCCGCATGGCTCAAGGTCGTGGCGATACTCGCCGCCGCGGTCGCCCTCGCGTGGACGACGGACCCCCGCTGGAGCCTCGCGAGCCTCGGCGCCGCCATCGTCATCCTCGCGAGCACGTTGCCGCCTCCGCGCGCCACCGCGCGAGGCGTGCTGCCCGTCATCGTCATCGCGGCGCTCACCGGCGCGTACCAGGCGTGGCAGGGCAACCCGCGTCTCGGGATCGACCTTGGCGCGGACTTCGTGTCGCTCGTGTGCCTCGCGCTGGCGGTGACGACGTCGACGCCGCTCGACGAGTCGATGGGCCTCGTGGCGGGCGCCGCCCGGCCGCTTCGCCGGTGGATACCGCCGGACGCCCTGGCTCTCGTGTTCAGCCTCGCGATCCGGACGATTCCCGAGGCGACGCGACTCCTCGCCCAGTCGCGCGACGCCGCCCTCGCGCGGGGCCTCGGGCGCTCCCCCCGGGCGATGCTCGTCCCCGCCGGCGTGCGCACCGTCGGCTACGCCCTTGCGGTGGGTGAGGCGATCACCGCGCGGGGCCTCGCCGACGACGTCTCACCCCGAAAGTCGACCGCTTCGGCGTAGCCCGCGCGCGACCTCCGCACGGTACCCTCGTGTCGATACCTCGGGAGGTTCACATGACGTTCGAATCGGGCGCCCGCCTCGACCCCAGCCGCATCCAGCGCCGCGGACGTTCCGCCGGCGCGGGCGGAATGGCGATCGGCGGCGGCATCGGCGGGTTGCTGCTTCTGCTCGTCGGAGCCTTCCTCGGCGTGGACCTCACCGGGCTCGCCGGGGGCGACGGCGGTTCGAACATCTCCGCGAACGATCCCGCGCTCCAGCAGCAACTCGACTCGACGTGCAAGACGGGCGCGGACGCGAACGCGAAGGGGGAATGCCTCGTCGTCGGCACCGTGAACTCGCTCGACTCATACTGGTCCTCCGCGATCCCCGACCTCGGCAAGTCCTTCACGTACCCCGACGTCGTCTACTTCGACGGCGCTACGTCCACCGGCTGCGGAACCGCGTCGGTCCAGACCGGCCCGTTCTACTGTCCGCCGGACCAGACCATCTACGTCGAGACGAACTTCTTCAGCATCCTCAGCCAACTCGGCGGCTCCACGGGTCCGCTCGCTCAGGAGTACGTGATCGCCCACGAGTACGGCCACCACATCCAGCAGCTGCTCGGGGTGTTCTCCGTGGCGGACCGCACGGGCACCGGCGCGAACTCCGACTCCGTGAAGGTGGAGCTCATGGCGGACTGCCTCGCGGGGCTCTGGACCCACTACGCTTCCTCCGCCCCCGACGCGAGCGGAACCCCCTTCCTCAAGCCCCCGACGGACGCCGAGATCGCGGACGCGCTCTCGGCCGCCGGGGCGGTCGGCGACGACCACATCCAGGAGGCGACGACGGGCCAGGCGAACCCGGACTCGTTCACGCACGGGACGTCCGACCAGCGCACCGCGGCCTTCCTCGTCGGCTACCAGTCCGGGGACATCCGCCAGTGCGACCCCTTCGGCGTCGTGCGGAGCGGGAACTCCGGGTTCTAGACCGCGGCCGGCTCCCGCTCGGCGCCTCGCGTCTCCGCGACGACGTCCGTGTAGATGGCGATCTTGGTGTCGAGCGCGCGTAGGTGTTCGCGGTCCGCCTCCATGCGCGCTCTGAGGTCGGCACGGTGGCGTTCGAGCACCTCGATGCGCTGCGGGATCGTGTGGTCGCCGTCGCGCGTGAGCTCGATGAACTCCGTCATGTCGCGTATCGACATCCCGGTAGCCCGCAGCAGCGTGAGGAAGCGGATGGAGCCGAGGTCGCCCTCCGAATAGCGCCGGTGCCCGCTCGCCGTCCTCTCGATGGGCGGGAGGAGGCCGATCCGCTCGTAGTAGCGGAGCGTGTGGGGGCCGACGCCGCTCGCCGAGGCCGCCTTTTCGATGGTGTACGTGGCCATGCAGGGATCGTAGTCCCGACGCGCGTTTGACTTCGAGCGCGCTCGAACTTCTACCGTCGTTCCGATGCCGCCATTACGCCGGGCGCGAGGCCCGTTCGCGGCGAAGGAGCGATGTGATGACGAGTAACGACAAACCCGTGGTGAACCTGGCGGCGGGAGGCTCGGTGGCGCCGATCGCGCTCGGGGTGATGAACATGGCGACGGTCACGCCCGAGGCCGAAAGCCGGAGGATGCTCGACCACTTCGCGGGTGAGGTCGTCCCGCGGTTCGTCGCGGCGGACGGGTCGCTGGCGCGCGGCATGGTCGACACGGCGGACTGCTACACCTGGTGGAACGAGCGGGGCACCGAGGGCGGCCACTCCGAGTCCGCGCTCGGGCGCTGGCTCGCGGACAGCGGGCTCCGCGACCGCGTCTACCTGGCGACCAAGGGCACGGCCCGCGTCGAGGACGTCGCGAAGGCCTGGGGCGACGATGGCGTCCCCGACTGGGCGTACGCCCAGGGCCACTACGTCGGCGCGTCCCGCGCCGTCCTCGAAGCCTCGCTCCCGGCGAGCCTCGAACGGCTCGGCGTCGACAGCGTCGACCTGTACTACGTCCACGTCGACGACAGGCGCGTTCCGCTCCGGGAGACCCTGGAGACGCTGGCGGGCTTCGTCGCGGACGGGCGGATCGGCGCCTACGGGTGGTCGAACGTCCCCGCGTGGCGCCTCGCGCAGATCGGCGAGATCTGCCGCGAGCGGGGCTGGCCGACTCCTGAGGCCGTCCAGCAAGAGCATTCCTATCTCCGCCCCAAGGCGAGCAACGACTGGGACGGCATCGTGTCCGCCGAGCAGCTCGACTACCTCCGGGAGACCCCGGGCCTGACGCTCGTCGCGTATTCGCCGATCCTCAAGGGCATATACGACGAGGGCGACCGCCGCGACCGCGAATGGATGGAGGAGCGCTACGCGGGGCCGGACGTCGAGGCGCGGCTCGCCGCCGTACGACGCGTCGCCCGGAACGTCGGCGCCACGGCGAACCAGACGGTCCTCGCGTGGATGATCGCCCGCGAGAGCCCGCGCACGATCCCCCTCGTCGGCCCGCGCACGTTCGACCAGTACGCGCAACTCATGGAGGCGCTCGACGTCGAACTCACGACCGGGCAGATCGAGGAGCTCGACGCGGCGGGCGCCTAGCGGCGGTCGACGCCGGGGCTGGATCTAGACGTTGAAGCCGAGGGCGCGCAACTGCTCGCGGCCCTCGTCCGTGATCTTGTCCGGCCCCCATGGCGGCATCCACACCCAGTTGATGCGGAAACCGTCGACGATGCCGTCGAGCGCCTGCGCGGCCTGGTCCTCGATCACGTCCGTCAGGGGGCACGCGGCGCTCGTCAGGGTCATGTCGACGATCGCGTGGCCGTTGCCGTCGAGCACGACGCCGTAGACGAGCCCCAGGTCGACGACGTTGATCCCCAGCTCCGGGTCGATCACGTCGCGCATCGCCTCTTCGACGTCGGCGGTGGTCGTCACCTTCGCGGTGTCCTCGGTCATCGCTGCTTCCCTTCCTCGGCGCCCTGCGCCTGTATCAACGCATCCTCGAACGCCATCCATCCCAGGAGGGCGCACTTGATGCGGGCGGGGAACTTGCCGACCCCGACGAACGCGGTCGCGTCCCCGAGCACCTCCTCGGCGTGTTCGTCCGGTTCCTCGCCGCGCGCCTGCATCAGCGCGTGGAACGTCGCCTCCGCCTCGCGTGCTTGCTCGACCGTCGCGCCCTCGACGAGGTCGTGGAGCACGGACACGGACGCCTGCGAGATCGAGCAGCCCTGACCCTCCCAGGTGACGCTTCCGATGCGATCGCCGTCGATGCCGACGCGCAGCCGCACCTCGTCTCCGCAGGTCGGGTTGACCTGGAACGACTCTCCGACCAAGGGCTCGACCGCGTCCACGAGCACGCCGCCGTGGCGCTCGCGCGCGTGGTCGATGATCACCTGCTGGTACATCTGCTCGAGCGCGCTCATACGCTCACCGCCCCCAATCCGAAGAACGCACGCACGCCGGCGAGCGCCTCAAGGAAAGCGTCGACCTCCGCGGGCGTCGTGTAGACGTGCGCCGACGCGCGGGTCGAGTTCGGCGTCCCGAGCCGGCGGTGCAGCGGCTGGGCGCAGTGGGTGCCGACGCGGACGGCGATGCCGGCGTCGTCGAGAACCTGGCCGACGTCGTGGGGGTGGACCCCGTCGACGACGAACGCCGCGAGGCCGAGGACCTCGTCCGGGTCGGACGCGGACGGCCCGAGGAGCCGCACGCCGTCGATCGCCTCGACGCCGGCGCGCATCCTCTTCCCGATCTCTAGCTCGTGCGCCCACACCTCGTCCATGCCGAGCCCGAGCAGGTACCGCGCGGCCGCGCCCATCCCCACCGCCTGGGCGACGGGCTGCGAGCCCGCCTCGAACCGGTACGGCGCGTCGAGCCACGTCGTCTCCGTCATCGTGACCGTTTTGACGGTCGAGCCGCCGAAGACGGAGGGCGGGAGGACGTCGAGGAGCTCCTTGCGCCCGTATAGGGCGCCGATGCCGGTGGGGCCGAGCATCTTGTGGCCGGAGAACGCGACGAAGTCGACGCCGAGCGCGGGAAGGTCGACCGGCAGGTGCGGAACGCTTTGGCAGCCGTCGAGAACGACGAGGGCGCCGAACGCGTGGGCGAGTTCGGTCACCGCCTCGACCGGGTGGACGACGCCGGTGACGTTGCTCGCGTGCTGAAGGGCGACGACGCGCGTGCGGCCGGTGATGAGGTCGCCGATCGAGGAAAGGTCGAGCCGCCCGGCGTCGTCGACGGGGATCCAGCGGAGGGTGGCGCCGGTGCGCTGCGCCACGATCTGCCACGGGATGATGTTCGCGTGGTGCTCGCTCTCGGTGAGCAGGATCTCCTCGCCCGGTTTCAGGGCGAAGCGCGCCGCATCCGCGCCGCCCACCCCGGCCGTCGCGTTGGCGATCCCCGACGCGACCAGGTTGATGGCCGCGGTGGCGTTCTCCGTCCACACGATCGACTCGGCCTCGGCGCCCACGAGTCGGGCGACGTCGGCCCTCGCGCCCTCGAACAGCTCGGTCGCCTCCTCCGCGAGCATGTGCGCGCCGCGGCCGACGCTACCGTTGTGCTCGCGGTTGAGCGCGGCCTCGGCGTCGAGCACGGCGAGGGGCTTGTGCGACGTCGCCGCCGAGTCCAGGTACGCGAGCGCCCCGCCGTTCCTCGCCTCGCGGGCGAGGGCGGGGAAGTCGCTCCGGACGTCGGGCAGCATCGGGTCTACGCCTTCGCGAGGAAGCGGTCGTAGCCCTCGGCCTCGAGACTCTCGGCGAGCTCGGGGCCGCCCTCCTCGGCGATCTTCCCGTCGACGAACACGTGGACGAAGTCGGCGTCGATGTACCGCAGGATGCGGGTGTAGTGGGTGATGAGCAGCACGCCAGCCCCGGTGGCGGCCTTGGCGCGGTTCACCCCCTCCGAGACGACGCGCAGGGCGTCGATGTCGAGCCCGGAGTCCGTCTCGTCGAGGACGGCGAACTTCGGCTGGAGCAGCTCCATCTGGAGGATCTCGTGGCGCTTCTTCTCTCCCCCGCTGAAGCCCTCGTTGACGTTGCGCTCCGCGAACTCGGGGTCCATCTTCAGGTTCGCCATCGCGTCCTTGACGTCCTTGACCCACGTGCGGAGCTTGGGCGCCTCGCCATCGATCGCGGTCTTCGCGGTTCGGAGGAAGTTCGAGACGCTCACGCCGGGGACCTCGACGGGGTACTGCATGGCGAGGAAGAGCCCGGCGCGGGCGCGCTCGTCGACGGTCATCGCGAGGACGTCCTCGCCGTCGAGCGTGACCGTCCCGTCGGTGACGGTGTACTTCGGGTGCCCCGCGAGCGAGTACGCGAGCGTGGACTTCCCGGAGCCGTTCGGCCCCATGATGGCGTGGGTCTTCCCCGACTCGATGGTGAGGTCGACGCCGCGGAGGATCGGCTTGGTGCCCTCCTTGGTGTCGACGCTGACCTTGAGTCCGCGGATGTCCAGGGTGCTCATGCGTTCTCCTTGGCGTGATAGGGCGCGTCGACGTCGACGAGGACGTCCTCGCCGTCGACGCGTACGGGGTAGGTGTGGACGGGAGTCACGGCGGGCAGTTCGTTCGGTGCCCCCGAGCGGAGATCGAAGCGCGAGCCGTGGGCCCAGCACTCGATCTCGCATCCGTCGATGTCGCCCTCGGAGAGGGAGACGTCCGCGTGGGTGCAGGTGTCGTCGACGGCGTAGAAATCGCCGTCGTCGGCTCGGACGATCGCGATCGGGCGAATCGCGCCGGAGGCGGTCTTCAGGTCGGCGCGGAGCGCGGTGCCGGGTTCGAGGTCGGACGCCTTGCAGGCGATTTGCTCACTCATGGACGGCCCCCAGTTCCCGGTCGATGGCGCGCATGAGGCCCTGCTCGACGTGCGGGACGCCGATCTCGTGGACGATGTCGGCGAAGAAGCCGCGCACGACCATCTTGCGGGCCTCGTCCTCGGGGATGCCGCGCGAGCGCAGGTAGAACATCTGCTCGTCGTCGAACCGGCCGGTCGCGGAGGCGTGTCCCGCGCCCTCGATCTCGCCGGTCTCGATCTCGAGGTTCGGCACGGAGTCCGCGCGCGCCCCGCCGGTGAGCAGCAGGTTCCGGTTGAGCTCGTACGTGTCGGTGCCCTCGGCCTCGGCGCGGATCAGTACGTCGCCGATCCACACCGTGCGGGCCGTCTCGCCCGCGAGGGCGCCCTTGTACGCGACGCGCGAGCGGCAGCGCGGGGCGACGTGGTCGACGAACACGCGGTTCTCGATGTGCTGGCCGTCGTTGGCGAAGTACAGGCCGTAGAGGTCGACCTCCGCGCCTTCGCCATTCATCACGACGGTCGTGTTGCGCCGGGCGATCGCGGAGCCGAGGCCGATGATCGAGCACTTGAGCTTCGCGTCCCGGCCGAGGCGGGCGGCGAGGTCGTTGAGGAACACCGTCTCGGTCGTAGTCTCGTCGATGAGGACGAGGTTGAGGTGGGCGCGAGGCGCGAGGTCGATCGACATGAACTCGGAGAGTTCAGCGGTCCCCGTGTATCGGGCGATCAACGTGACTTCGGCACCCTCGCCAATCTCCGCGACGAAGTGGGTACGGAACGGTCCGCCGTCGAGGGCTCCGCCGATCTCGACGGGGCGAGACACGACCGCTCCCGGTTCCACCGACATGAGCATGCCGCGAAGCGCGTGCGACGACGCGACGGCCCCCGCGCGATCGCTCGCGGCACGCACGGAACGACGGCGCGCGTCGTCGACATCGATCTGCGTAAAGACGATCCCGGCCGGGAGGGTATCGAGCGTGAGGGTCGGCGTCGCCGTCACGGGCGCGTCAGCCAAGGGACCGGCCAGCTGCTTGATCGGCGTGAAGCGCCAATCCTCCTCGCGCCCGGTGGGCATGGGGAAGTCGGCGACGTCGAAGGACGTCGTCCTTTCGGCGCGAGACGCGGCCGGGACGACGCCGTGACTGTGCGCGTCGTCGGCCTTCGCCTTGCTGTGGTCCGTCGTGACGGCGGGACTGGCGCTCAACCGACCGCTCCTTCCATCTGAAGTTCGATGAGGCGGTTCAGCTCGAGGGCGTACTCCATGGGGAGTTCGCGCGCGATGGGCTCGACGAAGCCGCGGACGATCATCGCCATCGCCTCGGTCTCGGTCATGCCGCGGCTCATCAGGTAGAACAGCTGGTCCTCGCTCACGCGGGAGACGGTCGCCTCGTGGCCCATGCTCACGTCGTCCTCGCGGACGTCGACGTACGGGTACGTGTCGGACCGGGACTCCTGGTCGACGAGCAGGGCATCGCATAAGACGTTGGACTTCGACCCGTGGGCGCCCTCGAGGATCTGGACAAGGCCGCGGTACGAGCTCCGGCCGCCCCCGCGGGCCACGGACTTCGAGACGATGCTTGAGGAAGTGTGCGGCGCGGCGTGGACCATCTTGGAGCCCGCGTCCTGGTGCTGGCCCGGACCCGCGAACGCGATGCTGAGCGTTTCGCCGCGCGCGTGTTCGCCGAGCAGGAAGACGGCAGGGTACTTCATCGTCACCTTGGAGCCGATGTTGCCGTCGATCCACTCCATGGTGGCGCCCTCGGCGGCGGTCGCGCGCTTGGTCACGAGGTTGTACACGTTGTTCGACCAGTTCTGGATGGTCGTGTACCGGACGCGCGCGTTCTTCTTGACGATGATCTCCACGACGGCGCTGTGCAGCGAGTCAGAGGAGTAGATGGGCGCGGTGCATCCCTCGACGTAGTGCACGTACGAACCCTCGTCGGCGATGATGAGCGTCCGCTCGAACTGGCCCATGTTCTCCGTGTTGATGCGGAAGTACGCCTGGAGCGGGATATCGACGTGCACGCCCGGCGGGACGTACACGAACGAACCGCCCGACCACACGGCCGTGTTGAGCGCGGCGAACTTGTTGTCGCCCGCGGGAATCACGGTGCCGAAGTACTCCTGGAAGATCTCGGGGTGCTCCTTGAGCGCCGTGTCCGTGTCGAGGAAGAGCACCCCCTGCTTCTCGAGGTCCTCCCGGATCTGGTGGTAGACCACCTCCGACTCGTACTGGGCGGCGACGCCCGCGACGAGCCGCTGCTTCTCCGCCTCGGGGATGCCGAGCCGGTCGTACGTCGCCTTGATGTCGTCCGGTAGTTCGTCCCAGCTCGTCGCTTGCTTCTCGGTGGAGCGCACGAAGTACTTGATGTTGTCGAAGTCGATGCCCGTGAGGTCGGCGCCCCAGTTCGGCATGGGCTTCTTCTCAAAGAACCTCAGGCCCTTGAGGCGCGTCTCGAGCATCCACTCGGGCTCGCTCTTGAGCGCGGAGATGTTGCGGACGACGGCCTCGCTCAGACCGCGCTGCGCCATCGCGCCCGCGTCGTCCTTATCGTGCCAGCCGTAGCCGTACTGCCCGATCGACGCGATCGTCTCCTCCTGCGTCAGCGGGGCGGCTTTCTCGGTTCCTGCGGTCATGAGCCCTCCTTGCCCGCCACGGCGAGCGGGATGTTGGTGGTGCAGACGTGGGCGCCCCCGGCGAGGGTCGAGAGGCGCTGGACATGGACGCCGAGGACGCGGGAGATGGCGCGGGTCTCCTCCTCGCACCACTCCGGGGCCGCCTCGGCGACGCTTTGGACGGGGCAGTGCCCCTGGCAAAGCTGAATGGCGTAGCCGCCCGGCAGGGGGCGGACGCTCGGGGCGTAGCCGCGTTCGTCGAGGACGCTCGCGACGGAGGCGACCCTCTCGGCGAGCGGGGCGGACGGGTCGACGGCCGACGCGAGGGCGTCCTCGAGCGCTCGGCTCTCCGCCGCGACGAAGGCGTCGAGGTTGCCGCCGTCGCGGAGGAAGGCGAGGGCGTCGACGGCGACGGTCGCGTACGCGCCTCCGAGGGCGCGCTGGCCGGTCGCGGTGGCGACGTAGGCGCGCGCGGGACGGCCTCGCCCGCGGTCGTGATGTCCGGGGACCTCGTGCTCGGCGATGTACCCGGCCTCGTCGAGGTGGGTGAGGTGGCGGCGGATGCCCGCGGGCGTGACGCCGAGTCGCTCGGCGATCTCGGCCGCGGTGACAGGCCCCTGGGACACGATGAGGCCGAGCACGCGCTCACGCGTCGTCTCGTCGGTCGCCATGGCTCCCCTTCGCGGTACCGGATCTCGGCCCTTATTACACAACAGTCTCGTTGCCTAATTATGTTCCCGCAAGCAAGGCGCCCCTAACTAGGACCTACTTCCCGCGTCGTCGCGGAGCCGCCCTAGGATGGACGCGTGACCACGACCGCGAAACGCGCCGACGCGCCGTCCACGCCCACGGGAGTCCTCTCCTGGATCGGTAGGCGGGGTCGCGGCCTCGTCCTCGCCAACCTGATCGCCCAGGGCGCCATCATCGTCACGGGAGGCGCCGTCCGCCTCACCGACTCCGGCCTCGCGTGCCCCACCGCGCCCTTGTGCGAGCCCGGGAGCCTCTTCCCGACCCGCGCGGCGCTCGACAACGCGCACACGTACGTCGAATTCGGAAACCGCCTCGTGTCCGTCGTGCTCGTCGTGATCGCGGGGCTGCTCGCGATCGCCGTGTGGCGTACACGCCGCGACCTCAGGTGGTGGGGCCTCGTCCCCGTCCTCGGCGTCTTCGCGCAGGCCGTGCTTGGCGCCGTGTCCGTGCACCTCGAGCTGAACCCGGTCATCATCAGCTCCCACATGCTGCTCTCCGTCGTCCTCGTGTGGACCTCGATGTGGCTCTACCTTCGCTACGTCGACGCCCCCTCCCGGGCGTCCGGCCCGTCTCTTGCCCTCGCGAGGCGTGCCGCGATCGTCCTGTTCGCCGGCGTCGTCGTCCTCGGGACGATCACCACGGGCTCGGGTCCCCACTCGGGTGACCCGAACGCGACCGAACGTTTCGGGATCGACCCGTCGGACGCCGCCAAGGCTCACGCCCTCACGGTCTGGGCGTTCGTCGCCGTCGTCGGCTACCTCGCCTGGTCGCTGTGGCGCCGCCGCGAGGAGACGGGCGAGGCGGTCGCACGTCGCGCCGTCGCCTGGCTGGTCGGGGCGACCCTCGCCCAGGGCGCGATCGGCTACACCCAGTACGCGCTCGGGCTTCCCATCCTCGTCGTCGAGCTGCACCTCGTCGGCGTCGCGGCGCTCTCCGCCGCGACCAGCGCGGCGTTCTTCCTCACGCGAAGGGCGCCCGCGGAGGCCGCGTGAGTCGCCGCACCGCCCCACGGGCCGCGCTCGCGGCCCTCGCCGCCCTCGCCCTCGCCGCGTGCACGAGCCCTGGCGGAAGCCCCGCCCTCGGGTCTACTGTGAGCGGCGTGAGCGCGTACCTCACGGTGACGAGCGAGGACTTCTCCGATGGCGGGGACCTGGCGGGCACCTTCGCGGCCGGCGACGCCGGTTGCCCCGGCGACAACCTCAACCCCCAGCTCTCGTGGACCGCCGGTCCCGAGGAGACCGCGTCGTACGTCATCGCCGTGACGGATCCCGACGCGCGGGGGTACGTCCACTGGCTCCACGTGGACATCCCGCCGGACGTCCTCGGCGTCGCGCGAGGCGCGTCCGGCTCGCTCGCCGGCACGGAGGGCCGCGGGACGCGCGGCACCGACGCGTACTACGGCCCGTGCCCGCCCTCGCGCCACCACTACGTCTTCACCGTGTACGCGCTCGACGCCGTGATCGAGCCCGGGCACGCGCTCACCTACGACGAGTTCACCGCCCTGGCCGAGGACCACGTGCTCGCGTCCGGGAGCATCACCGGCTGGTTCCCGGCGGCCTAGCGTCGACGCCGTGTCGGCGCCTACCGCGCCGGACGGAACGAGTCGAGCGTTCGACGCATCCGCGCGCGGTACCGCTCCTCCGGAGCGTCGTGGAAGATCCCCGGCCCGGCAAGTTCGAGCATCACGCTCCCGTGGGCGACCGCCCACAGATCGAGGGCGATATCGAGCGGCGCGCCCTCGATCGTGCCCGAGGCGACCGCGCGGCCCGCCCGGATCGTCAACGCCTCGAAGTTCCGCCACCCCGCGTTGCCCGCGTTCGGGCTCGGCTCGTACCCCTGATCGAGGGGCGCGAACATCAGCCGGTAGTACACGGGGTGGGCGAGCGACCAGTCGCGGTACATGTCGAAGCCGCGCAGCAGGTCCCCGACGGGGTCTGCCGAGGCTTCGATGTCGTTGGCGTGGAAGTTCTCGTGACCCTGGATGAAGAGCGCGTCGAGGATGCCGTGGGAATCGCCGAACACCGCCGCTACCGCGTCGTCGCCCATTCCGGAACGCCGCGCGACCTCCTCGAGCGTGAAGCCTTGGATCCCCGCATCCGCGAGCACCGCCTCCGCATGCAACAGCAGCGTCTCGGCGAGCGTCGCGTCGTCCGTCATGGGCGCGCGAGCCCCGAACGATCCCACGGCGCGTCTGCCGGACGAAGCGTCTCGCCGTCGGCCCGTCGCGCGGCGTCGAGCGCGAGGACCCCCACCACGAGAGTCGGGCACCCGAGGTCGCCTGCGGCGATGCCGGCGAGCACGTCCTCGACGGGCCACCACCGTTGGAGCATGTCCCGCTCCTCGTCGACGCGCTCGTGGCGCTCGTCGGACGGCACCGAGGCGATGTCGCGTGCAAGGTAGATGCGGATCGCCTCGCTGCTGCCCCCCGGAGACGTGAAGAAGTCCTGGAGCACATGCCACTCCCCCGCCGTCACGTCGCCCTCCTCGCGGAGTTCGCGCTTAGCGGCTTCGAGCGGATCCTCGCCATCGACGTCGAGCAGGCCGGCGGGCGGCTCCCACAATTCGCGGCCGACGGGATGGCGGTACTGGCGGACGAGCAGCACTTCCCCCGGTTCGCGTACGGCAATGATCGCGACGGCCCCGGGATGGGCGACGACGTCGCGGGTAACCTCCGTCGAGGGGTCGAGTCGGACGCGGTCCGTGACGACGTCCCACACCTCGCCGCTGAACGACGCCTTCCGCTCGAGGACCTTCCGCTGCGCGACCTCGTCCCGCAACGTCACGTCTCCCGCGTCGTCTCCCGTCACGGCGCTACGACGCCGAGGTCGCGGCGGACGTGGCGACCTCACGATCGCCGTCGGTCGCCGACGCTCCCCCGCGCGCGGCGAGGGCCGCCCCGACGAGCCCTGCGTACAGCGGGTGGGCGCGGGTCGGGCGTGAGCGGAACTCCGGGTGGGCCTGCGTGCCGACGTAGTACGGGTGGACGTCGGTGGGGAGCTCGATGAACTCGACGAGCGAGCGGTCCGGCGAACGGCCGGAAAGCACGAGGCCCGCATCCTCCAACTGCGGCCGGTACGCGTTGTTCACCTCGTAGCGGTGACGATGCCGCTCGCCGACCGTCGTCGCTCCGTACGCCTGGGCCGCGAGCGACCCGGCCTCGAGCACGGCGGGGTACTCGCCGAGGCGCATCGTTCCGCCCATGTCTCCCTCGCCCCCGACGATCGCGAGCTGCTCCTCCATCGTCGCAATTACGGGGTGTTCGGGGTTCTCGTCGAACTCGGAGCTCGACGCGCCATCGAGGCCTACGACGGTACGCGCGTACTCGATGACCATGCACTGCATGCCGAGGCAGATGCCGAGCGTGGGGACCTTGTTCTCGCGCGACCAGCGGAGCGCCCCGAGCTTGCCCTCGATCCCCCGCACCCCGAAGCCTCCGGGAACGAGCACCGCGTCGACGCCCTTGAGGGTCTCCGCGGCGCCCTCCGGCGTCTGGCACAGGTCCGAGGTCACCCACCGGATCGCGACGTGCGCGTGGTGGTGGAACCCGCCGGCCCGCAGCGCCTCCGTGACGCTCAGGTAGGCGTCGGGAAGGTCGATGTACTTGCCGACGAGCGCGATCTCCACGTGCTCCTTCGGCTTGTGGACGCGGCGCAGCAGCGTGTCCCAGTCGCCCCAGTCCACGTCGCGGAACGGGAGGGCGAGGCGACGCACCACGTAGGCGTCGAGGCCCTCGGAGTGCAGCACGCGCGGGATGTCGTAGATGCTCGGCGCGTCCTTGGCGGTGACCACCGCCTCCGTGTCGACGTCGCACATCAGCGCGATCTTGTTCTTGACCGACTGCGGGATGTCGCGGTCCGAGCGGCACACGATCGCGTCGGGTTGGATACCGATGGAGCGGAGCTCGGCCACGGAGTGCTGGGTGGGCTTGGTCTTCAGCTCGCCCGACGGGGCGATGTACGGCACGAGCGACACGTGCAGGAAGAACACGTTGTCGCGACCAACGTCGTGACGGATCTGGCGCGCCGCTTCGAGGAACGGCAGCGATTCGATGTCGCCGACGGTGCCGCCGATCTCGGTGATGATCACGTCGACGTCGTCGCTCGCCTGAGCTCGCATGCGCCGTTTGATCTCGTCGGTGATGTGCGGGATCACCTGGACCGTATCGCCCAGGTACTCGCCGCGGCGCTCCTTGGCGATCACCTGTGAATACACCTGGCCCGTGGTGACGTTCGCGCTCGCACCGAGTTCGACGTCGAGGAAGCGCTCGTAGTGGCCGATGTCGAGGTCCGTCTCCGCGCCGTCGTTCGTGACGAACACCTCGCCGTGTTGGAACGGGTTCATGGTGCCCGGATCGACGTTGAGGTACGGATCGAGCTTCTGCATGGTCACGCGGAGGCCACGGGATCGTAGGAGGCGGCCGAGGCTCGACGCCGTCAGGCCTTTCCCCAAGGAGGAGACGACGCCTCCGGTGACGAAGATGTGGCGGGTGATGTGTCCCGCAGGCCCGGAATTCCGCGTTCGCTCCACGGGCTTCAATCCTAACAGCCTCGGGCGCGGTGCGCCCCGACGCGCCGGGCGCTAGGAGGACGGGGCGGGCGCGGGCACCGGTTCGGGGAACAGGACGAGGTCCTCCCCGTATCCGTAGCGGTCCGATTCGCCCGAAATCTCCTTCGCCATGGCGAGCGCGACGGTGAAGTGCCCGAAGTAGTTCATCGCCTCCGTGACGGTCGAGACGTTCGCGGCGAGCACCGACGACGAGCGGATCGCCGACGGGACGCTCACCTGGCTCGCCTGACCTGCCGCGACGACCGTCCCCTTCTCGTACGCATCGAGGATCCCCGCCGTTTGGGCGATCACCTCGCTCTGCGCCGCACGGACGTCGTCGTCCTCCGGCCCGTCGCCCGTGACGATAAGCACCGCGTCGACGGGTCCGGTGATCGTCCCCGACACGAAGTCCGCCTCCTTGAGCAGGTTGAGCAGCACCGTGGCGCGGTCGGCGGCCGTCGTCGGGTCAGCGATGTCGTTCGGGCCCGCCGCAGCTTCGGACTCCGTCGGCACGAGCGCCTGCGCGAGGGCGTGGGCGATCACCTTGTCAGGCGCGACCGTCGCGTCGATGCCCACGACGTTGTCCGCGATCTCCGCCGCGAAGGCCGCGCGGAACGACGCCTGCTGGTCGTCGAGCCACGCCGGTTCGATGGCGAGGCTCGCCGTGACGGTCGCCCCGGCGTCGACCAGCCGGTCGCGCATGCCCGTCACGTCCGCCTCGTCGGGCTCGAACACGCGGATGATGGCGATGTTCCGGTCCGCGAGCGCGTCCGCGAGAAGCACGCCGGAGGCCTGGTCGACGAAGTCGCGCCCAACGGCGCCCTGGAGCTCCTGGTCGGCGGTCTCTGCGCGCGCGTCCGCGAGCTCCTGCCGCAGCTGGTCGGACTCGTCCGTCAGCGACGACACGAGCGCCGTGCGCAGCGGACCCGATCCGAGGACGATCCCGATGGCCAGCGCGAGCAGCGCGGCGACGAGCGAGACGACGTGGTAGCGGAAGTCGATCATGCGGTCGCTCCAAACCATGAGGCGACGACGGGCCAGACGTCGCGCAGCCACGCCGCGCCGCCGGGCGTGAGGGCGAGTGCGTTGCCGAGCGCGAACAGCGCGGCAAGGATGAGCGCCGCGAGCGTCCACGGCGAGTAGCGGTGGCGGTACAGCCGGGCGACCGTCTCGGCATCCGCGAGCTTGCCGCCCGCGACGAGTCGCGCGAGGAAGGTGCCCGCCGATTCGGCGCGCCCCTCGTCAAGGAAGTCGGACAAGCCGGACGGCACGCCGATCGTGACGATGAGCGAGGCCCCGGCACGGTGCGCGAGCAGCACGGCGAGGTCGTCGCTCGAGAGCTCGAGTTCCGAAACCTGATGGTGGACGTTGAGCGCGCTCAGGCGGTTCGCTCCGCCGTCGCCCGTGCCAGGTTCGTGGAGGACGACCTCGGCGCCCGAGGTGAGCGCGGCCTCGGAGACCGCTTCGACGTTGCCGACGATGACGGCGGGCGCGTACGCGTCCTTCATCGCCGCGTCCGCGCCCTCGCCCACGGCGATGATGAGCGGGCGACGGTCGCGCAGGTAGGGGCGGATGCGCTTGAGCTGTTCCGCGTGCCCGTAGCCCGTGGACAGGACGACGACCTGATGACCCTTGAGGTCCGTGGTGAGGGTCGGCAGGCCCGTCCCCTCGAGCAGGAGCGGGCCGTCGCGGTCGATCGAGTCGAGGACGCTCGCCGCGAACGACGCGAGGTGCACGCTCGCGCCCTTCGACGCCGTCGTCATGGCGTCGGCGACGTCGGGGAGGGTCTGTCGGGTGCCCTCGGCGATCTTGTCCTGCCCGTGGAACACCTCGGCGTCCTCGATGCGCACGCGGTCGCCGTCGCGCACGCCGAGCACGTCCGGGCCGAGGGAATCGATCAGCGGAATCCCGGCCTCGAGGATCACCTTCGCCCCACCCGCGGGGAACCGGCCCGAGATCGACGTCGCGGCGTTGAGGATCGCTCCGGGGCGCGCCGCGGCGAGCGCCTCGGCCGTCTTCTGGTCCAGGTCCATCTGGTCGATGATGGCGATATCGCCGCGCTTGAGACGCCGCGCGAGCCGCATCGGGCTTGTCTCGAGCCTCGCGACGCCCGAGACGTAGCGCGCCGCATCCTCTCTGACCCGGCCCGTCCCAACGATCCGCTTCATGGCCTTTATCCTGCCATGCCTGCCGCGGGATAGCCGAGCCTTCGGCGAGTTCGGAAGCCATACGGACGCAATCGCGGCCGCCGCTAGCCGCGCGAGCGAGGCGCGCGGCAGTGGAGCCGCTCGATCGCTCCGCGACCGAGGCGCTCCCGCTCCGCGATCTCGACGTCGAGCGACTCGACCTCGAGGGAGGGGCGGCGCGTGAAGTGCTCGCCCACGAGCGGCACGGTCACGGTCTCGGCAACGCGCTGGACCATGCGCGGAAACCACGAGGTGGAGACGACGTGGTCGGCCATCAGCAACGAGCCGCCGGGCCGGAGCACGCGCAACGCCTCCAGGAGCGCGCCGCGCACCCGCGGCACCCCGCACAGCGAGAACGAGAAGACGACCGAGTCGAGGGATGCGTCCTCGAACGGGAGGGCCATGGCGTCGCCCTGGACGACGGTCGCCGACGGGCGGTTCCGAAGCGCCGCGCGGCGTGCCTTGGCGACCGCGCTCGGCCGGATATCCAATCCGATGAGGCGCACGTCCGCAGGATACAAAGGGAGGCTGGGCCACGAGCCGACGCCGATCTCGAGCGTCTCGCCCGTCGCGCGCTGCGCCACCCAGCGTCGGCTCCATTCGAGTCGCGCGGATTCGTCGGACATGGGGCCACCCTAGGGTCGCGCTGGGTCGGGCGCCAGCGCCGCGCACCTAGTGCGCGATTTGGGATCCCTCGATGAGCTCGAGCGCGTGCGCCCGGGCCGTCGTGCTGTCCTCCTGGCCGCTGAGCAGTCGCGCGACCTCTTGGATCCGGTCCTCGCCCGTCACCTCGCCGACGGTCGAGGTCGTGACGCTTCCAGTCGTGTTCTTTTGGACGACGACATGGTGGTCGGCGAAGGCCGCGACCTGGGCGAGGTGGGTGACGACGAGTACCTGCTGCGTCCGCGCGAGCTCCGCGAGGCGCCGGCCGACGTCGATTGCGGCGCGTCCGCCGACCCCGGCATCGACCTCGTCGAAGACGAAGGTGTGACCCGGGGCGACCGTCCCGTGGGCGAGCGAGACCTCGATCGCGAGCATGATGCGCGAGAGCTCTCCGCCGGACGCCGCGTCCGCGACGGGCCGCGCCGGCGCGCCCGGGTGGGCCGCGAGCGTCATCTCCACGGTGTCCGCGCCGAACGGGCCCGCGTCCGTCGGGGCGACGCTCACGCCGAAGTCCGCCTGCGCCATCGCAAGCGACTGGAGCTCCGCGTTCACCGCCGCGGCGAGCCGCGCGGCCGCCTCCGTCCGCGCCTCCCGAAGCGCCGCGGCGAGGCGCTCCACCTCGGCCTCAAGGCGCGCGACCTCGGAGGCCATCGCCTCGAGCCGTTCGTCCGAGGAGTCGTGCGCCGCGACGCGCGCCGCGGCCTCCTGGGCGTACTCCAGGATCCCCTCCACGTCCCGGCCGAGACGCCGGCCCAAGGCCGCGAGGTCGGAGCGGCGGGCGAGGACCACGTCGAGACGCGCGGGATCCGCGTCCAAAGCATCGAGATACCGGGTGAGCTCGCTCGCGACGTCGGCGAGCTGGTACGACGCGGTCTCGATCGAGGCGACGCGCTCGACGAGAGCCGGGTCGTGCTGCGCCGAGTCCGCGAGGGCCTTGCGTGCCGCCTCGAGCAGCGCGGCCACCGCGCCCTCGTCGTCGCCCGCGAGTATCTCGCGCGCCGTCGCCGCGCCACGGCGCACCTGTTCGGCGTTCTCGAGCACCTCCGCCTCGGCGGCGAGCGCCTCGTCCTCGCCGGGCCGGGGTTCGACGGCGGCGATCGCGTCCAGATCGTCCCGCAGATGGCGCATCGCGGCGCGCTCCGCGTCCGCGCCGCGGCGCATCTGTTCGAGCTCGTCGCGAGTCGCGGCGAGCGACGCCCACGTCGCCCGATACTCGGCGAGGACCGCGAGGTGCTCGTCGCCCGCGTACCGGTCGAGCGTGTCCCGCTGCTTCGCCGCGGACCGGAGGCGCACCTGGTCCGCCTGCCCGTGGACGGTGACCCACTCCTCCGCGCACTCGGCGAGCACGCCCTGCGGAACCTGCCGGCCGCCGACGACCGTCCGGCTCCGCGCCGTCGCCCCGAGCGAGCGCGCCACCGTGACCGTGCCGTCGTCGTTTCGCACCGCCCCCGCCTCGTCGAGGATCGCCGCCGCGTCCGAGCCCTCGCGCACGTCGAGCACCGCTTCCGCGACCGCGGCCTCGGCGTCTCCGCGGACGATCGCGGAGGGAGCCTTCCCGCCGGTGACGAGCGCGAGACCCGTGAGCACCATGGTCTTGCCCGCGCCGGTCTCGCCCGTGACGACCGTGAGGCCCGGTCCGAGGGTCAGCCTCGCGGATTCGATCACCCCGAGGTTCTCGATGGAGAGTTCCCGGAGCACGCCTAGCCCTCCATCGGCTCGGCGTCCAGGTCGCGCCGCCAGCCCTTGGTCGGGAGGGAGAACTTGGTCGTGAGCCGGTGGGTGAACGTCTCGTCGCTCAGGCGAGCCAGTTTGACCGTCCGCGGGGAACGGCGGAACTCCGCTCGGCTGCCGAGCGGCATGTCGATGATGCGGGCGCCGTCGCAGACGACCGTCCCCGTGGTCGACGACGTCGGGGCGATGAGCACACCGAACGTCGAGTCCGGGCCGACGACGAGGGGGCGCGAGAACAGGGCGTGCGCGGCGAGCGGCACGAAGAGCAGCGCGTCGACATTGGGCCAGATCACCGGACCGCCCGCGGAGAACGCGTGTCCCGTGGAGCCCGTGGCGGTCGAGATGACCACCCCGTCGCACCCGAAGGCGCTGAGCGGGCTCCCGTCGACCTCCACCTCGACTTCGAGCGTCCGGTGCGGCACGGCGCGTTCGACGGCGGCCTCGTTGAGGGCCCAGCCGTCCTCCGTCGTCCCGTCCGGCCTGGTGACCGTCAGCTCGATGGTGCGCCGCTCCTCGACGGTGTACGTCCGATTCGCGAGGGCCTCCGCAGCGACCTTGACGTCGTCCCGCTCCGCCTCGGCGAGGAAGCCTACGCGTCCGAGGTTCACCCCGAGCAGGGGGATGTCCTGGCCGTGCACCAGCTGGACCGCGTGCAGCATGGTCCCGTCGCCGCCAAGCACCAGGACGGCCTCAACCGGGTCGCTCACGCCCGGTTCGTACTCCGTGACCGGCTCGGTGTCGAGGGCCTCGAGGGTCGTGAGGGCGATGTCCATCGCACCGCGCATGGTGCGTCGGAGGGGATGGCCGATGACGAGGATGCGGCGAGTCATGCGCTTCCTTTCACCTCACGTTCGATGGCGCGCGCGAGATCCGCGTCGCCGAGCGGCCGAATGGTCCCAGCCTGCCACGTCCGACGGCCCCACACGAAGAATTCCACCGTTCCACGCGGGCCGGACATGACGGACCGCGAAACACCCGCGATCCCCAGACCCGCGGCGACCATCGCCGCCGCGACCCCCGCTACGGCGTCGGCCATCGCACGGGGATCCGTGACAACCCCTCCGCGCCCGAGCCGGCCCGCCCCCACCTCGAACTGGGGCTTGACCATCAGGAGCATGTCGCCGGCGGGCGCGAGCCAGGCGACAAGCGGCGCGACGACGTGCGTCAGGGAAATGAAGGAGAGATCGCCGACGACGAGGTCGACCCCCTCTCCGGGTACGGGCGGCTCGAGGTAGCGGACGTTGACGCCCTCGCGGGACGTGACGCGAGGGTCGCCCGCGACCGTGGCGGCGAGCTGGTCATGGCCGACGTCGAGGGCGAGGACGCTCGCGGCCCCACGCTCGAGCAGCACCTGAGTGAATCCGCCGGTCGACGCCCCGGCGTCCAGGCACGCGCGCCCGGCGACGTCGAGGCCCGAGGGTGCGAAGGCGTCGAGTGCGCCCGCGAGTTTGTACGCGCCGCGCGAGACGTACCGGTCCGCCCCCTCCGCGAGGGTGAGGACCGCATCGTCGGATACGTCGTGGGACGAGCGCCGGACGGCGGCGCCGTCGACGAGGACGTGACCAGCCGCGATCAGGGATTGGGCATGGGTTCTCGAACGCGCCAAACCGCGCGCCGCGAGGGCGCGATCCAGACGCACCTACGCGCTAGGAGTCTTCGCGGAGACGGTCGCCGAGCGCCTCCTGAACCTTGTCGAAGAATTCGGCCTGCTCGGCCGGGTCGTCGGGCAGTTCCGTGACCGCCTTCAGAGCCTCTTCGACCTCGGGCGGGTACGAGACCTCGCCCAGAGCGTCGCGGTGCTTGTCGATGTCACCCATGCGTTTCACCATATCCCGTCGATGGCGCCCTGCTCAATGTGAGTCGTCTCACCCTGGTCGGCGGCGGCCCAGGCAGCGACGCACCCCGCTCGGAGGCGGTCCGCGCCCCGGTCGCCGCCGAATTCGAGCTCCCCTTCCACGATGCGGGCCGCCCCGGCGCCGACCGTCCACCAGCCGTCCTTGAGCTCCGGCGCGGCGTGCGGGCGGGTAAGCGCCTCGAGGGTCTCGCCGATGAACGACGGCCGCTCTCCCGGCGCCGCGCGGAGGGCGTCGAGCGCGGTCGACACGCCCGTGAGGACGAGGAGGCCGGGGATGTCGGCGGCGCGAGCGCCGCCGAGATCGGTGTCGAGGCGGTCGCCGACGACGAGCGGTCGCTCGGCTCCGACGCGCGCGGCGGCGTGCCGGTACATCGCGGGTTCGGGCTTGCCCGCGCTCACCGGTTCGACGCCGGAGGCGGTCGCGACGACGCGTACGAGGGATCCGTTGCCCGGAGCGAATCCGCGCTCCGTGGGCAGCGTGAGGTCGAGGTTGGTCGCGACGAACGAGGCGCCCGCCCGAACCGCGTACGAGGCTTCCGCCAGCTGGCGCCACCCCACGTCGGCCGACCATCCCTGGACCACGGCGACCGCGCCGTCGTCCGCACCCTCGACGATGGTGAAGCCTGCCGAGGTCACGGCGTCCCGCAGGCCCGCGCCGCCGACCACGAGGACCTTCTCCCCCGCCTCGTAGCGATCCGCGAGTATCGCCGCGGCCGCCTGTGCCGACGTGAACACCTCCTTCTCGGAGGCGGGGATCCCGACCTCGGTAAGGTGCTCGGCCACCTCGCGTGCGACGCGGCTCGCGTTGTTCGTGACGTACACGATGCGCATGCCGGCGTCGCGCGCGGCGGCGAGTGGGCCGGGGGCAGACGGGATGACGTCGGGGCCGCGGTAGGTGACGCCGTCGAGGTCGACGAGCGCCGCGTCGTAAACGTCGTGCAGGGGGGCGTCGCTTCCGAGGAGCGTGGCGGTCACTGGTTCTCCGTTTCCGTGGATTCGTCGTCGGCGGCGTCGGCCACCTCGTCTTCCGTCGCTACGTCGTCGGCGGCACCGTCGTCGGCTTCCGCGCCGGTGTCGTCCTCCTCGACGTCGAAGACGACGATCTCGTCGCCCTCGTCGTCCTCGGGAAGTGTCGCTTCGATCGCGGCCGCCTCGTCGTCCCGACCGAGCTCGCGGAGCACGTCGATGCGCGCCTCGGCGACGCGGGCGGCGGTCTCGGGCGAGGTCTCGGTGATTGCGTCGAGGGTCTGGAGCGCGGCGGCCGGCTCGCCCATGTCGAGGCGCGCTCCGGCGACGACGATCTGCATCTCCGCGAGCGGGACTCCCGCGAGTCGAGCAGCCTCCGGGGACTTGGCGAGGGCGATGGCGCGTTCCGGGCGGCCTAGCCCGCGTTCGCAGTCCGCCTCCGCGGCGAGATGATCGGTCGAGCCCGAGAGTCGGCGGACGGTGCGGAGCTCGCGGAGCGCCTCGGCATAGCGCCCGGTCGCGTATGCGGCGAGGGCCGCGGCTTCGCGGACGACGTCGACGCGGCCGGCACGGGCGACCGCGACCTGGGCGTGCCGGTAGGCGAGCTCCGGATCCTCGTCGATGAGGAGGGCGACGGCGATGAGGTGACGGCCGACGTCCTCGGCGTTGTTCTTACTGAGCGTGCGCAGGCGCTGCCGCACGGATCGGTCGAGCTGCGAGTACTCGATGCCCTCGGGGACGGGGACGTCCTCGACCTTCGGCCGGCGCTCCTCGCGGTCACGCTCCTGGGGCTCGCGGCGAGGACCGCCCGAACGCGGTCCGTCGGCGCGCGGGTTCCCCGAACGCGGACCGCCGGCGCGCGGGTTCCCCGAACGCGGGCCGTCGGCGCGCGGGTTCCCGGAACGCGGGCCGTCGGCGCGTGGGTTCCCGGAACGCGGCCCCGCGGAACGACGTTCGCCCGACCGCTCAGGACGTCCGCGCGCGTCGTCGCGACCGCCCCTCCGGTCTCGTTCCTCTGCCATCTCGCTCCTCGATCCGTCGCCGCCAGCGCCACCGTACGACGCCCTTTCGTAAACGCCGATAGCCGCCCCGAAGGGCGGCTATCGCGAAAGAATGTCCGGCAGCGACCTACTCTCCCACACCCTCGCGAGTGCAGTACCATCGGCGCAGAAAGGCTTAGCTTCCGGGTTCGGAATGGGACCGGGCGTTTCCCTTTCGCCATGGCTGCCGAAACTCTATGGAGATATCGCGGTTGCCCGACCGTATCTCGGGAACCGCACAGTGGACGCGTAGCAACGATTGATTAAGTCAAGTCATCGGCCTATTAGTACCGGTCAGCTTCGAAAGTCGTTAGTCCTCTCTTCCACATCCGGCCTATCAACCCGGTGGTCTGCCGGGGGCCTCTCGGGCCGAAGCCCATGGAAACCTCATCTTGAAACGAGCTTCCCGCTTAGATGCTTTCAGCGGTTATCTCTTCCGAACGTAGCCAACCAGCCGTGCTCCTGGCGGAACAACTGGCACACCAGAGGTTCGTCCACCCCGGTCCTCTCGTACTAGGGGCAGGTTTTCTCAAGTTTCCTGCGCGCGCAGCGGATAGGGACCGAACTGTCTCACGACGTTCTAAACCCAGCTCGCGTACCGCTTTAATGGGCGAACAGCCCAACCCTTGGGACCGACTACAGCCCCAGGATGCGACGAGCCGACATCGAGGTGCCAAACCATGCCGTCGATATGGACTCTTGGGCAGGATCAGCCTGTTATCCCCGGGGTACCTTTTATCCGTTGAGCGCTGGCGCTTCCACATGCCACCAGCGGGTCACTAGTTCCGACTTTCGTCCCTGCTCGACCTGTCAGTCTCACAGTCAAGCTCCCTTGTGCACTTGCACTCGCCACCTGATTGCCAACCAGGCTGAGGGAACCTTTGAGCGCCTCCGTTACTCTTTGGGAGGCAACCGCCCCAGTTAAACTACCCACCAGGCACTGTCCCTGGTCCGGATTACGGACCGAAGTTAGATATCCAGAGTGACAAGAGTGGTATTTCAACGTTGACTCCACCAATACTGGCGTATCAGCTTCAAAGTCTCCCACCTATCCTACACAAGCCACACCGAATACCAATACCAAGCTATAGTAAAGGTCCCGGGGTCTTTCCGTCCTGCTGCGCGTAACGAGCATCTTTACTCGTAGTGCAATTTCGCCGAGTTCGCGGTTGAGACAGCAGAGAAGTCGTTACGCCATTCGTGCAGGTCGGAACTTACCCGACAAGGAATTTCGCTACCTTAGGATGGTTATAGTTACCACCGCCGTTTACTGGGGCTTAAGTTCGGAGCTTCGCTTACGCTAACCCCTCCCCTTAACCTTCCAGCACCGGGCAGGCGTCAGTCCGTATACATCGTCTTGCGACTTCGCACGGACCTGTGTTTTTAGTAAACAGTCGCTTCTCTCTGGTCTCTGCGGCCCTACGCGCTCCAGCAGCAAGTGCCTTCACGCCTCAGGCCCCCCTTCTCCCGAAGTTACGGGGGCATTTTGCCGAGTTCCTTAACCACGATTCTCTCGATCGCCTTAGTATTCTCTACCTGACCACCTGTGTCGGTTTGGGGTACGGGCGGCTAGAACCTCGCGCCGAGGTTTTTCTTGGCAGCATAGGATCACCGATTTCCCGCAAATGCGGTCACCATCGGGTCTCAGGCACATGAGCTGCGGATTTGCCTACAGCTCGCCCTACACCCTTAGACGTGGACAACCATCGCCACGCTCGGCTACCTTCCTGCGTCACCCCTGTTAATGCGCTTGCTTACTACCGGTTCGGGTCGCGCGCTAGACCACCGCTCCCCGAAGGGTTAAGTGGCGTCGGGCGCTTAGCATCACCGGATTCTGCATGGGCGGTTCTTCGCCGGTACGGGAATATCAACCCGTTGTCCATCGACTACGCCTGTCGGCCTCGCCTTAGGTCCCGACTTACCCAGGGCGGATTAGCCTAGCCCTGGAACCCTTGGTCATTCGGCGGACGGGTTTCTCACCCGTCATTCGCTACTCATGCCTGCATTCTCACTCGTGTGGCGTCCACGGCTGGATCACTCCGCCGCTTCACCCGCCACACGACGCTCCCCTACCCATCCACACGCCTGGATCCGAAGACCGGGCGATGTGTGAATGACACAACTTCGGC
>Ga0316575_10000056_pt1 | contig 28127 bp, 23 predicted proteins | sample J5NA_FD_203072 | JGI IMG/M metagenome (GOLD analysis project Ga0316575, IMG submission 203072) | Rhizosphere microbial communities from salt marsh grasses in Alabama, United States - J5-7_050615r2r3 | ecosystem: Host-associated > Plants > Roots > Rhizosphere | place: USA: Alabama | collected...
TGATCTGCGAGCTATATTTAAAAAATTGCTAAATTCTTTATTTGAGTGTGAACCAGACCCTTCGGCAATATTATTGGACATGGACATCCCTGAAGCCCTGAGTTGCTCAGAAAATCTAAACAATTTTCTCTGCTCCAGTTCATCGGCAATATCAAAAAGCGAATCAGCAATCTCAATGGCCAGCTGCCATATCTTCAAATCCTGAAATCTGAATTTCACCATTAGCTTCCTCCTGGTCATTTGCAAGCAAAATTTCAACAACTCTATGCTCTGTGCCCTATGCGCTAAACGCCGTACTCTATGCCCTTTGCGCTATGCCCTATGCCCTATGCTGCTTTCAGCAAATTCTAGGTAACTGTTCTCCAGCGAGCATATCCACAATCCGTTTGCCGCCGATGCGCGTTTTTAAAAACACCTTGCCGGGATAATCCGTAACGACCTGGCCGATAACAGCGGCATCCCTGCCGTAAGGATCGGATTGGATGGCTTTCAAAACCGCAGCGACACGATCCGACGACACAAATGCCAGAAGCTTGCCTTCATTGGCCAGATAAAGGGGGTCAAATCCCAGCAATTCACAGGCGCCCGCCACCTCATCCTTTAACGGAATTTTATCTTCAATGATCTCGATACCGATTTCAGATTTTTCAGCAATCTCGTTTAGGGCAGTACCGACACCGCCGCGGGTCGGATCCCGCAAAACATGAATGTCGGCAGCGGCGGCGGCCGAGAACATCTTTTTGGTCATGTGGTTCAACGGTGCCGAATCGCTCTGCAGCGATGTCTCAAAGGAAAGGCCTTCTCGCTGGGTTAATATCGTGACCCCGTGATCGGCAATGGTTCCGCTTAAAATAATTTTATCTCCGGCTTTGGCATTGTGGCTGGCCACATGGACGTCCGGCGGAATGAGACCGATCCCTGAGGTATTGATAAAAATTCGGTCGGCCGCACCCCGGGGTACGACCTTGGTATCCCCGGTAACGACAGTAACTCCCGCGGCTTCGGCAGCACGGCCCATATCGTTGATAATGGTTTCAAGATCGGCCATGGACAGGCCTTCTTCAATAATGAGCCCGACACTTAAATAAAGCGGGGTAGCCCCGCACATGGCAATATCATTAACCGTTCCATTGATCGCCAGGTCACCGATATTGCCACCCGGGAAAAAAATGGGATCAACGGTGTATGAATCGGTTGAAAAAGCCAGCCGCCTGCCCGCCAGTTCAAAGATGGCCCCGTCATTGAGCGCCGCCAGAATGTCGTTGTCAAATACCGGCAGCATCATGTCTTTGGTGAGGCTGTGAGAAATCTTGCCGCCGCTGCCGTGATCCAGTAAGATTTTGTCGGTTGTCATATGAATGCGTCCATTTTTTATTATTAGACTGGATTTACCCGTCTACGCTGATGCTTCGCCGTGCTACGCAGTGCCTGACTCTTCTAAACTCTATGCGCTATGCCCTATGCTCTATGCAATTTGCGCTAAATGCTCAGTCCTCAGTCCTCAGCACTCATTACTTCTTTGATCAATCGCTGTGGTATTTGTAATACGCCGCACAGGTCCCTTCGGTTGAGACCATGCAGGGCCCCACCGGATCCATCGGCGTGCAGACATTTTTATAAAGTGCACACTCCGGCGGTGTTTTGGTGCCGATCAGAATCTCTCCGCAGGCGCATCCCTTGGGAGTTTTGGCGTCCGGGACTTGAACATCAAATAATTTTTCAGCGTCATGAGCGGCATATTTCTCACGAATTTTTAGGCCGCTGAGCGAAATCACACCGATGCCGCGCCAGCCGGCATCGGCCGGTTCGAAAATCTCATCCAGAATTTGTTGCGCCTTGGTATTTCCCTCGAGGGTCACTGCTCTTGTATAGGCATTGTCCAGGGCCGGGCTGCCGGATTCCAGCATTTCAACCAGCATGGATATGGCCTGCAAAATGTCAATGGGCTCAAAGCCTGCAACCACACAGGGAATTTGATATTGATCAAAAAAGGGCCGGTAAGCGTTCAATCCAATGATTACCGAAACATGGCCGGGCAAGATAAAGCCGTCGATGCGGACATCCGCCGACGCCATCAGCGCCTGCAAGGCCGGAGGGACCAATTTATGCGCAGAAATCACCGAAAAATTTTTAACACCCTCCTGGGCGGCCGATAAAATGGCGGCGGCGATGGTGGGTGCGGTGGTTTCAAACCCGACACCGAGAAATATGATCTTTTTAGCGGGATTTTTCCTGGCGATTTCAAGGGCGTCAAAAGTTGAGTAAACCACCCGGATATCCCGTCCCCCGGCACTTTCTTTTTGCAGAGACGACTTGGTGCCGGGCACGCGCATTAAGTCGCCAAAAGTCGTAATGATCACATCATCGACCCGCGCCAGTTCGATAAAGGCGTCGATCTCGGCCTGGTCTGTCACGCACACCGGGCACCCCGGTCCGGAAAGCAGTGAAATGGTCTGGGGCAGCATCGAACGGATCCCGCTTCTAAAGATGGAAACGGTATGGGTACCGCACACTTCCATCAAACGGACATCCTTTTTGCTGATGGATTTGATCTTTTCGATCAGTTGTTGAGATATCTCCGAATCCCGGTATTCATCAATGTGCTTTAACGTCATAAAAATTTCCTCCGGAAATTTGATCGCTCAACAAAGCGTTTCGCTTAATGAGCGGCCTTGCAAGCCTTTAGGAGCGACTCTTCGAGTCTCGAGGAGCTCCGCCTGCGGCGGATTGAGGGCGGAGCCGCAAAGACTCTTTTTTACCTAAAGCGCAGCGCTCCTCAAGGCCCAAAGGGCCGCTCTTCAAGTCACCCTGAAAGGTGACGCTCCTGCCGCTATTGCGTCGCAATAGCGGCAGCCACGATTGCTTGTCCGAGCGCAATGCCCCCGTCATTGGTGGGGACCCGCCGATGCGCATATACCTCAAAATCCCGCGATGCCAGCTCGTGGATCATACCGCGCAACAGTATGGAATTTTGAAAACAGCCTCCGCTTAATACCACGCGGTTCAATTGGCAGTCCCGGCGAACCTCTGCGCATATCTCTGAAAACAGGGCAATCAGGGTTTTATGAAATTTGATGCTGATTTCGGCAACTGGCAGCCCGTTTTGAACATCCTGCACAACACCGCGAATAATGGGCGCCGGCAAAATCTGTATGGGATTTCCTGCAAGCCACTCAACATCATAAACTGAATCCGTATCATTGGCTGCCAGCATTTCCAATTCCATGGCCGCCTGGCCTTCGAAATTCACCTGATCCCGGACACCGGCAATGGCAGCGACACCATCAAACAGGCGCCCCAGGCTCGAGGTTTGCGGGCAGTTGACGCCCTTTTGAATCATTTCAACCATGATTTTTAATTTTTGCGGATCATTTTGTTTTAAGACCGGAAGATCCAGGTTCCAAAATGGATCACCGAAGGCATCATGCAGATAACTGATCGCCATACGCCGAGGTTCCTTTATGGCAGCGGCGCCGCCCGGCATGGGTACATAGGCCAGATGCGCGACCCTTTCAAATTGTTCGGCTTCAGCAACCAGCACTTCACCCCCCCAGATGGCGCCGTCGCTGCCGTAACCGGTGCCGTCAAATGAAAGACCGATGACCGCGCCGTCCAGCTGGTGTTCGGCCATACCGCTAACAATGTGGGCGTGGTGGTGCTGAACCTCGACTTTGCGGACACCCTTTTGCTCCTGGGCGAAACGGGTGCTCAGGTAATCCGGATGCAAATCACAGGCAACAATTTCCGGATTGATTTCAAGAATTCGCTGCAAATGGGCGACTGTCAGCTGAAAAAAATCCAGGGTGATCTGGTTTTCAAGATCCCCGATGTGCTGACTCAAAAAGGCCTTGTCATCTTTGGTGAGACAGATCGTATTTTTCAACTCGGCCCCGCAGGCAAGAATCGACGGAACTGCACGCTTTAAAAATAACGGGATCGGCACAAACCCCCGTGAGCGCCTGATATAGCGCATATGTCCTGCGCTATGCCTCACAATGGAATCATCACTGCGCAAATAGATGTCGCGGTTGTGAATTAAAAAATAATCGGCAATCTCGGCAAGGCGTTCAAAGGCATCATCATTATCGATGGCGATGGGTTCGTCGGTTAGATTCGCGCTGGTCATGACAAGCGCCGCAAACCCTTGATTCAGAAGCAGGTAGTGCAGCGGCGTATAGGGCAGCATCACGCCCCAGTATTTATTGCGGGGTGCCACCGCTTCAGAGATGGGGCCGGAGGTTTTTTTTTGCAACAATACAATCGGCCGTTGAATCGACGTTAGCAGTCTTTCATCTTCCGGTCTCACCACGGCATATTGGCGGATGCCCTCCAGATCGGCGGACATGACTGCAAGGGGTTTTTCCTCTCGAAGTTTGCGACGCCGCAAGCGTTTGACTGCATCTGAATTGGTGGCATCAGCCACCAGGTGATATCCGCCAAGACCTTTAACAGCGACAATCTGGCCCCGGCGGATAAAATCGGCCGCCGTTTTAATGGGAGTATCGGTATCCACTGATTCGCGCTGGTTGGTATATAAGGCCACATGCGGTCCGCATTCGGCACAGGCATTCGGTTGAGCATGAAAGCGCCGGTTGCTGGGATCATCGTATTCGGACTGACAGGCGGCACACATCTTAAAATGACGCATCGAAGTCCTGGGCCGGTCATAGGGGATGTCATCGATGATGGTGTAGCGCGGCCCGCAGTTGGTGCAATTAATAAACGGATACAGATAGCGCCGATCGTCAGGATCGAAAAGTTCGCGCCGACAGTCATCACAGATGGAAACATCCGGTGAGATCAGGGTAGTCATCTGGGCATGACCCCTGCTTTTCACGATCCTGAAATCCGCATATGGCTTCACGGATTCAGAGCGAGCGTCTATTTCGACCACATGGGCCAGCGGCGGGCATTTTTCGGCCAGGTCTTTTTCAAAGGCCCGGATGTGCTCCGGCGGTCCTTCGACATGAATCGACACCCCTGCAGCGGTATTGGCCACCTCGCCATTCAAACCGTATTGATTGGCAAGATTGTAAACAAAGGGCCGAAAACCGACTCCCTGGACAATGCCGTTGACTTCAATTTTTTTGGCTGCATGGTTGTTGGGCATAATCTCTATCAGTGGCGTGCTGTCCTGGTGGGGGTGGCTCAGAAACCGGGGGTATAGGAATGCAATTACACCCTTGTTGCTCGATTTTTTCTTAATTCTGGTTGGGCTCTCTTTTTTCGACCGCGGCGATCGCCTCGCGCAACAGGTCCAAAGTCTCCCGAGCCGCTGCTTCATCGAGTTTCTGGATGGCAAAACCGGCATGGACGATGACGTAGTCACCGATCCGGGCATCTTCGAGAAGCAACAGACTGGCTTCTCTTTGAATGCCTTCAACATCAATGGTCGCCATATTATTTTCGATCTTTGTAATCCTAGATGGGATTGCTAGACACATTATCCGGTCTTCCTTTCTCGTAGGATACCCCCAGGCGGTCCAATTCGGTTAAAACCATATCGATGACCGCATCGACTTTGGCGCGGGTAGTGGGCGTTAATTCGGTGCTCAGGGTATCAATATCCTGCGGTTCCACCCCGACAATGACGGTTTCAGGTACCTTATCCAGTGCCTGGCATAAGGTTAAGGCTTCCAGAAAATCAACCTGGTGTAATGAGTTTTTAGCCCGAATGCGCGCCGGGATTGCGTCTCCTGTCAGACGATACAGATCCCCGGGGTTGCCTTTATTGCGAATGGCATCTACCACGATCAGGTGGTCCGGTTTGGAAATGACACCCAAAAGGTTGACTCCCAGAACACCGCCATCGACCACCAGAACACTATCCGGAAATTTGTAGCGCTCCTGAATGGTTTCAATAACACGCACCCCGAAGCCCTCATCCGAAAAAAGGATGCAACCCACACCCAAAATCATAATTTCCGCGGAATAGATATCGTCATATGGGTTATGGTCAGACAATTTTAACCTATTTTAGAATTTGAAACGCTCAATTTAGGCAGAATCAAAAACCGCCAATTAAAGGGCGGGCGTAAAGCCCGCCCCTACAAATGCCGATTGGAATATGTTTTATCCAGGGAATTGCTATTACACCAAAACAGGACTAACCGTCAATACCATAAAAAACGGCCTCCCCCAAATTCGGGAGGCCGTTTCCAACAACATGGCCTAAAGGCGCCTTAGAGCGCTTTTATCTTGTAAACCTCATTGGAATCCGGGTCAATGACATGGACGCCGCAAGCAATGCACGGATCGAAGGAGTGCACCGTTCGCAAGACTTCCAGCGGTCGCTTGGGATCTGCTACCGGCGTGCCGATCAGAGATTCTTCCACCGGACCCATTTTGCCGTTGGCATCCCGCGGGCACAGGTTCCAGGTTGAGGGCACGACGTACTGGTAGTTTTTGATCTTCTTATTTTCAATTTGGACCCAGTGCCCCAGGGAACCCCTGGGAACATCGTTCAAACCAACTCCCATCCCGCTATCCGGCATTTCATAAGGTTCATAAGTTTTGGTATCGCCGTTTTTGACGTTTTCGACCAGTTCCATGACCCAGTTATTCATCCGCTCGCCGATCACCAGGGTTTCAATTCCTCTGGCGGCTGTGCGCCCGAGGGTCGAAAACAGTGCGTTGGCATTTACACCCAGTGTCTTAAGAACATTATCAACAGCGGGTTTAATTTCCTTTTGGCCTCTGGCATAAGCGACCAGAACGCGGGCCAGTGGGCCGACTTCGCAAGGTTCGCCGTCGTAACGCGGGGCTTTGAACCAGCTATATTTGCCGTCACTCGGTCGGTATTTCGGATTTTCCTGTAAGGGTTTGGTCTCACCTTCATACGGATGTCTGGCCGGCCCGTCCTGGTACCAACCGCGGGTAACATCCTCTGAAACCCGCGCCTGATTGGCCATTTGCACGCCGCCGATATTGCGTTTCATGATGACGCCTCTGGGCATATAGAGGCTGTCGGGTTCCTTATCGGTTTCGGGGAATTCACCCCATGCCAGAAAGTTGCTGGTGCCGCCGATGGCGCCCCAGTCCTTGTAAAAGGAAGCGACTGCCAGCAGATCCGGAATATAGACGTTTTTAATAAACTCCTGGGTCTCTTTGGTGATGTAAAGGAATTCGGTAATGCGATCCGCGTTAAGATCTCTGACGCAGGTCACACCGCCGACCACCAGTGACTGCGGGTGTGGATTCTTGCCGCCGAAAATGGCATGCAATCTTGCCGTTCGGGCTTGAAGACGAATGGCCTCAATGTAATGTGCAGCCGCCATCAAGTTGGCTTCGGGCGGCAGTTTGTAAGCGGAATGGCCCCAATACGCATTGGAAAAGGGTCCCAGCTGGCCACTGTCGACAAATGTTTGTAGCCGTTGCTGCACATTTTTAAAATAAACGACTCCCCCCCAGGGCGCATTGCTGACATTGTCAGCCAGCGCAGCGGTTTTCTTGGGATCGGCTGAAAGGGCGCTGACAACATCCACCCAGTCCAAAGCATGCAAATGATAAAAGTGCACGATATGATCATGCTGGAACTGGGCGCCCATCAAAAGGTTTCGAATGATACGCGCATTTTCCGGTATTTTAACCTTTACGGCATTATCGACTGCCCTCACCGAGGACAGAGAATGTGTGTACGTTCAGACGCCGCAAGAGCGCTGTACAAAATGGTGGGCATCCCGGGGATCTCTACCCTGCAGGATTAGCTCAATACCCCGGAACATCTGACCTGAACTCCAGGCATTGACCACCTTGCCGCCGGCCACTTCGACTTCGATTCGAAGGTGCCCCTCAATTCTGGTGATTGGATCTATCGTTATTCGCTGTGCCATATGGTTCCTCCCTTTTTTTCTGGATAGCTATGCTAAGGCTAGAGTTCCTCGTAAAACGGCGTGAATTTATCCCAGAATGCCGGTTCGCTGCAGCCGATGCAGGGTGCACCCGCTTCAACCGGCCAGCTGGTGCCGTCGTTGTATTTGGCCACCGGGCAGTTGTTGTATGTCTCGGGGCCTCTGCAGCCCATTTTGTAAAGACAATAGCCCATTGCAGCCTCCTCGGAACCGAATTGCTCCACAAATTCTGCGTTTTCAAAATGTGCCCGTCTGGGACACTGGTCGTGAATGGTTTGACCATAAGCAAAAAGCGGACGACCCAGATTATCCAGGGCGGGAAGTTTGCCAAGCAGCAGATAATTGACCACCGTACCGACAAAATTAACCGGATTGGGTGGACATCCGGCGACATTTACGGTCTTGATTCCAAGGACCTCACCGACCCCTTTGTACCCGCCGGGGTTGGGTTTCGCCGCCTGTATATTGCCAAAGCAGGCGCAGGAGCCGATGCAGATCACACCGGCCGCTTTGGGAATGACGTCTTTGGCAACCTCTAAAAATGTCCGGCCGCCGATTTTACCGTATCCGCCGTCGAATTTGGTGGCAATGGCACCTTCAACCACGCAGATGAATTTACCCGCGTACTTTTTCATTGCCATTTGGAGTTGATCCTCGGCCTGTTGTCCAGCAGCCGCCATAATCGTCTCATGATATTCCATAGAAAGAACCTCAAGAAGCAAATCGTCGATATAGGGGTACTGGGACCTGAGGACAGCCTCGGAACAACCCGTGCATTCTGCAAAATGCAGCCATATCACCGGTGGGCGCTGTGCCGGTGCCGCAAAGACTTCGGCCACCTTTGGTACAAAAGATGACGAGAGCCCCATAGCCGCCGTCAGGAACGTGCAGTATTTCATGAAGTCCCTTCGGGTGACGCCTTTGCGCTCTAGCCTTTCATAAAATGCCTTTTCCGTTTCCATTTATACCTCCTTGATGCGATTAAGTATAATTCAGTTACCTCCTTCTACGCCGAACAAACAGAGCTTGCATAGGAGCTTCGGTTAACCGATTTAGCTGGCTATTCCCATCGTTGGCACGACTAAAAAGGCACGCTGCATTTACAAACCCCGAAAAGCCAAATTTTAAAATAAGATAGGTTGTGTGGGATCCCCGAATGATATCAAAAAAATAGTCTCAGCTTAAAAAACTGAATACGGTTTTTTTATGACAAGTACCAAGTGAAGTCAATGAAAAACTAAGGTTTTACCCATAAATCGGCCAGCCTCGTGCATGGAAAAAACACGTGCGGACCCGGACCTGAAATTGAGGTGAAATTAACTCCGGTTGTTCGGAACGCAAAACCGGCAAGTTTAGTTATTCTTTCGATAATTTATATAAATTAAAATATTTCTGAGCAGAGCCGGTTGCACCATAAAAGGCTGGCTCAGCTTTCCTCACCGGTGTCCCCATATTCGTCGTCTGCAATTTTTAAGGAGGAATCCAGCTTTTTGGGCTGGCCTTCATCTTCAAAATCAGATTCAAAATCATCCTCCAGCAACTCCTCCATTTCTGCATCCGATTCTTCAACCTGCTCTTTAGCTGCCTGTGCTTTAGGTTCATTTGCCTGGGCGAGCAACTCCAAATCATCGAAAAAAAGCTCCGCTGAGTCTTTATCTTTGGTGGCATACACTTCTTTAACCGCATCTGCTATTTTTTTTGCATAAATTCCGGGCGGATAGAGATTTTTGGTTCTGAGCGCTGCGATAAGTTCCTCTGGGCCTTTTCGAATGGCAGCTTTAATTCTTTTTTCTTCGTAGGTTTCTTCACAAAGCAACGACAAAATTTCTTTATCAAGTTCAGCAAACTCACGAACGATTAACTGCTTATTTTTGTCGTCTCTTACGATTGCATATTTTTGTTTCATCTCAGCTCCCTTTCCAGTCGATACAAAACAGATTGATTTGCATATTTTTAACAGTCTCGAAACCACAAAAAAGCAAGCCTGTCAACACATAATACAAACAAAAATCGGCACAGCACCCACGGCGCGCGGCGCACGATTCTTGATAAATATTAGCGCTCTGAAAGTACATAAATATTGACCATCTCCGACCGCAATGGTAATGTAAAAAGTTCATATAAAAATGGAGGGATGGCTGAGTGGTCGAAAGCGGCGGTCTTGAAAACCGTTGAGGGTAACACCTCCGTGGGTTCGAATCCTACTCCCTCCGCCAATAAAATTGCTTCGCAATTTTATAAAAAAAAATTTGGAAAATTTTTTTGGAGAGATGGCCGAGCTGGCTGAAGGCGCTCGCCTGCTAAGCGAGTGTGGGGGGAAACTTCCACCGAGGGTTCGAATCCCTCTCTCTCCGCCACAGATACACAATGAGCCGGTTTTCTAATCAGGAAATCGGCTCTTTTATTGGATAATAATTCTGTATGCCCTAAAGTAGAAGACACCAATGCCGATATAGTTTCAAGAGGTTGCTACAGAGTCCCGGGCATGAGGGAAGGGAGCAACAAAAGAGGGGATACTGACAGCAACCGTTTTAAAAATTCTTAGCGATAGGGTGGCTCAATGCGGGCCACCCTTATCCTAAATGAGGTTAAACAATGCTTGATTTTATTATCGCTGGAGCAATCTTCTTTTTCGCTGGATTGCTTTTATATCTCTATCTGGATTACCAAGACTATAAAAAGGCCAGAGAATTCCTTAAAATCGAATAGTAGATTCCAAAATTTTGTAGAACCCATCTCAAAAATGTCTTTTGGCCCAATATCTTTGTTGGTGCCTCGTTTTAAATCCTCGACATACAACAGTATGCCTGCGGTTTCAAACTCGGCTCCGCCGCGATCTTGAACCAAAATCCTATTTTTGAGATGGGTTCTAATTATCCATTTCGTGTTCTACCAGCTGATCTCTTTCCATCGTACCCCTTTTGACGGAGGCCATATTCCAGATCTGCATCCTGTAGGGTCATAATCTCACCGGATACCGCAGCAAACCAGGAATATTCAAACAATTTGTAAACAAAACTTTCCAAACCAGGGTCTATATCGAATGGCCAGGGACCCCTGCGGCCGGCTTGACACAAGATTGGCAAAATCTTATGTTAGACACTGTAATCATTTCGTTTTGATGGCAACCTGAATCGAGTTTCTTCTTAAAAATGTCGCCAAACAAAATCAAATCCCTGATATTGATGTCAATCTTCCTTGCCGGGCTGGGGCTTGCGGCCTGCAAAACTACGCCGGCCCCGAGCACGCCTTTACCCCCGCAGCCGGAAACTTCGCAAAATAAAGAGACAAACCGATCGACCTCATCGCCATCGGCAGAATCCGCCGAGCCTGGTGCACAGGAAACGTCGCAAACCAGCCAGACAACTTCTCCGGAAGCGGCCGCTGCCCAAAAGTTGGAATCCAAAGAAAAATCAGCGGATCGTCAAATCGCTTCAGCGGGTGCAACCGAAACCCGACCGCAGGAAACCGTTCAACCCATGCCGCCAGGCCGCAAAACGACCCCGCAAACCGCGGACGCTAAACTGGCAAAGGCCCGCGACGACCTGCGCGTCAGCCAGGCCACTGAAAAACGGATCGCTGACGAACTTGAAGCGCTCAAAAAATCCGGCAATGCCACTGATGAAGACATTCGCAACTACGAAGCCTACCTTGAACGCGTCCAGGCCATGGTCGCTGAAAACCGTAAAACGGTCGAAAAAATGGAAAGCGCTTACGCCGAGCATCCTCCGCATTCTCCCGGCCAAAAAACTTCCAGCGAGTCGCCGAAATTGTCGGGTCAACAAATCCCTGAAGAACAAACCCAGGACCCGGTGGCGGAACTGGACCGTCAACTCAGTGCGTCGTTGACAGAATTTGATGCAATGCTGCTAAAGGAAATGGAGACCATCGAAACCGAATCGGCTGCGAAAATGCGTGATCTGGCCCAGGAAGCAGCTGAAGCGGCTAAACGTTTAAAGGAAAAAGGCGTGGAATTGGGCACCGACGAATCCAAAACCGCTGATGCGGAGTCATCTCAAAGCAAGGAAGGCCAGCAAGGCAAGACGGGGGAAGAAGATGCATCTCGCGCAGAAAAAGGCGCTGAGACAAAACAGGCAGAAGGCGATGATAAGGTCGCCACCACCAACACATCCAAAGGCGAGGGATCGGGTCCCACGGGAGACCGGGGGAGTCGTTACAGCAAAGAAGATGATGATATCGTCGCCCGCCAACTGCGGGAAGCCGCTGAAAACGAAACGGACCCGGAGCTGAAAGAAAAACTGTGGAAAGAATACGAAGAATATAAAAAAAATACGCAACCGTAATCGCATAATTTACCACAGCGCTCATAGAGTGCACAAAGAAATATGAAATCCAGTATTTACAATAGCCTATTATTTTTGGCCGCCATCCTCACCTTGGCCGGGTGTGCCACATACGGATCCCGCAGTGTGGGCCCGACCCCGATCGAGCTGGCGAAAACCGAAATTCCGGAGGGGCAGTTAATCGATGTCGGCATTCTGGTTTTTGAAACAAAAGAATTGACCCCGGAAGAGGCCAAAGATGAGGGCACAAGTTTAGAAATCCGCAAGGCCGAAAGCCATTTTATGCCCTATCATTTGAAAAACACCCTGCATCAGAGCGGCCAATGGGGTGCCATCCAGGTGGTTCCGGCCGAAACCAACACTGTCGACCTTTTGGTGAAGGGCAAAATTCTCGAGTCAAATGGGGAAAATCTGGTTTTAGAGATCGATGTGGTGGATGCAACCGGTAAAAGGTGGTTTAAAAGGAAATACAGCGCCGAGGCTTCAGCATCCGCTTATTCCGGCAACAAGGCCGGTGAAAAAGATGCCTATCAGGATCTCTACAATACCATCGCCAATGATATGGCTGAATATAAAAACAAACAGAGTGCCGCCGATATTAAAACGATTCGCACGGTTTCAAAGCTGAAATTTGCCCGGGAGTATGCACCGGATGCATTTGATGCTTATCTGGCACAAGATAAAAAGGGGCACCTCAGCATCAAGCGGCTGCCGGCGGACAATGATCCCATGATGGCTCGTCTGCTGAATATCAGAGAGCGTGAGTATATGTATTTGGATGCCCTCAATCAACAATATGATTGGTTTTACAACCAAATGTGGCCGTCATACGAAAATTGGCGTCAGCTGAACCTGACCGAACGCGAGGCCATCCATAAGGTTAAACGTGAGGCATTGACCAAGCAGCTGCTCGGCGCCCTTTTAGTCGCCGGGGCGATAGCAGCCGGTTCACAAAACTCGAACGTCGGCCGGGCCATGGCGCCGGCGATGGTCATTATCGGGGGACAGGTGTTCATCAGCGGCTGGAATGTATCCAAAGAAGCCGAAATGCACTCAACGGCAATCGAAGAGCTTAGCGAATCATTCGGGAATGAAATGCAACCCGTTACAATGGAATTCGAGGGCAAGCAGTATAAATTGACCGGATCGGCTGAGGAGCAATTTAAACACTGGAAACTGCTGCTGCGCCAAATCTATTTGGCCGAAACCGGCTTTGAACCGGCATCGCCAGATGCAGAACAGGATATGGATAAAAACCCATCACCATAGAAGATGATCCCAAGGTGCATGGCTGCAATCAGATTCAGCACCCAAAATCACGAAAATGGCTTCAATCGAAGATCTCGGCCTTTCATATTTTCGTGATTTTTCATATAATGCCCCAAAAAACGGAACAATCTAAAATTCACCTTTAGAATCCATATGCCGAATTTAGCAAAAGACCAGATACTGCTTTCTCGGTTTTCGCTGCATGAGATGATCGGAGAAGGCGGCATGGGGCAGGTCTGGCTCGTTTGGGACCTGGAGCTTGATGTCCAGATCGCCATAAAAATAATCAATCCGCAGCTGACATCAGATCCGAACCGCATCAATCTGTTAAAAAATGAATGCCGCAACACCCGTCTACTGGTCCATCCCAACATCGTCCGCGTTTTTGATTTTCATCGATCTGATGAGCTGGCGTTCATCTCCATGGAATATATCAACGGTAAAGACCTGGCCTTTCACCGCAGCGAGTTGGAACCCATCAGCACCGTGAACATGATCAAACTGATTCGGCCGGTGATCGACGCCCTGGGGTATGCCCATAAACAGGGGCTGGTCCATCGAGACGTCAAAGCCGCCAATATCTTACTTGACGCGCAGAAAACACCCCGGCTGACAGATTTTGGGATTGCCGGCGTTTTCAAATCCGGCCGCTCTGCACTGGAAATTACATCCGGCGGTTCGCTGTTTTGCATGAGCCCACAACAACTTGAGGGCCGCCCGCCCCATCCATCTGACGATATTTACGCCCTTGGTGTCCTGCTCTATGAACTGCTCACGGGTTATCCACCGTTTTATCCGGATATTACCCGTGAAAAAATTCTGCATGAATCCCCCATTCCGGTTAACCGCCGGTTAAACCAACTGGCCATCGATGCCCACGTCCCCGACCCCATGGAAGATCTGATCGTCAGTATGCTGGCGAAGGCACCCGCTGATCGCCCGTTCAGCATGGAAGCGATCGAAAACCGCTTTGACCGCATCTTCAACCGTCATGTCGCATATCGGCGGTTGCCGGATGGATCAGAACCCGGCCTTGCTGAGCCAAATTCGGCTCCCGTCCGCCCTGAAATTATTACCCCGGTAAGGGTAACGCCAAAGGCCCCCGACAGAGGGCTGCCTTTCACCGAGCGCCGTAACCTGATCAAAGGTGTGACCCTGATCATTGCGTTTGTCGTACTGGTGGCCGGCGGGTTCTGGCTGTGGCAATATCTATCCGCCACACCGCCGGAGCAGGGCCACACGGAAACGTCGATGAGTCAGGAATCTCAACCCGAACCCGAAAAGGCCATGGAGGCCCCTGAGGTCTTACCCGAAACCGCGCCGGATCCAGCCAAAATTGCCGCTGAAAAAAAGGAAGCGGAAGAAAAGCTGGCCGAATTTATGCAGCTCATTCAGGAATTGGATGCAAAAGGTGTTTCGCAATGGGGAAATCAGGCATATGTTGAAATGATCCAACTTTCGAAAGAAGCGGATCGGCTTTTACTGGAAAGCGATTATGCCGCAGCAGCCGAAAAATATGCGGCCGCCGCCGCCAGCGCTCAAGCCTTAGTCGACCAGATCGAGCCGGTTCTTAAACAGCTGCTCGCTGAGGGCCAGACGGCACTGGATGAGGGAAACGGTGAGCTATCCCAGCAAAAATTCGCCATCGCCTTGATGATTGATCCACAGAACCGCTTAGCCCGGCACAGCCTCCAGCGCGCCAAAAAATTAGATGCCGTCAGGCAGCTGTTGGCATCAGGGAACCGTCATGAAAAAGCGGGTAAAATCGCTTTTGCGCATGCCGATTATCAGGAGGCGCTGCGCCTGGATCCCGAATCAACCGAAGCGCGGCAGGCGGTGGCCCGAATTAAAGGCCAAATCCGTGATGCAGAATATCAGCAGCTGATGTCTGAGGGGCTGACGGCACTTCATCAGAATGACTATCGACTTGCCCGGGCAAAACTGCTGAAAGCAAAAGCGTTCAGGCCTGAATCCCGGGAAGTCAAAGACGCACTGGCCCAGGTAGACCAGTCCATTCGCCTGGCCCGCATTGAAACCTATCGCCAAAAGGCGACCGCTGCAGAACAGGCTGAAAACTGGGCACAGGCCTTAGATGCCTATTTGCAGGTTCTTAAAATCGACGCCAATGTCCAGTTTGCTGCCCGAGGGAAAGAACGCGCCCAGGACCGCATTCGTATCGACAAGCGCATTAATTTTTTTCTGCAACAGCCGGAAGTCCTGGAATCAGATCAGCAGCTAAAAAACGCCACTGCGCTCATCGATGAAATTGAAGAAATTGAATCCAAAGGTCCGCAACTCAAAGAACGATTCGAAAGGCTTGTCCGAATCGTGAGTGCTGCTCAAACCCCGGTTAAAATAATAATTGAATCCGATACGTTTACAGATATCGCCGTTTACAAAGTGGGGAAACTGGGCCGCTTTGAAAGCCGGCAACTCAGTCTGCGGCCCGGCACCTATACCGTTGTGGGAACACGGGATGGCTATCAGGACGTCCGCAAAAAAATCATCATCAAACCGGGGCAAAGTTCACTGCGCGTGACCGTTCGATGTGAGGTTAAAATTTGAATATCCGCTATAAAATTCGAGACGCCGAAGGTGAACGCAGCGTCGCTGAAGACGGATTTCCGATTATTATCGGAGCCGGTCCGACGGCAGACATCCGGGTCAGCGATCTCAAAGCCGAAGCGGAAGTCGCATATATCGGCTTATCGCAAAAGCGGCCTTTTGTGCAAGTCGGTCAATCTGATGTTGCCGTGTACTATAATCACCGGAAATTGGAGGAATCCGACTGGTTGATGCATGCAGACCTGCTTGAAATCGGCTCATGCAAAATAAATTTTAAGGTCGAAGGCAGCGAATTCATCATCGAGGTCGCCTCCCGGCAGACAGCAACCGATACGGATAAACCGCCAACTGCCGCCGGCACGGATGCGGAGTTGAAAATAAAACCCCTGTCTTTTCGGCCGCAGCGGCGCAGGCCTGCTGGGGGTTCAATCCGCCGCTATCGGCGATTCATCGGATTGACAATTGGTCTGGCTTTCCTTTTGCTGATTATCGCCGCCTGGTTTGTCTTTACCGCAAAGCAAATCACGATCCATATTGAACCCCAGCCGGATCAAATTTCTATCAGCGGCAGCCTATTTGCGCCCAGAATTGGCGGGCATTTTCTGTTGCGGCCCGGCACCTATACGCTGCATGCTGCTAAAGAATGTTATTTCGCATTGGAACAGCCCTTTGAAGTGGGAACAGATAAAAGCCAGACGGTACGATTTGAAATGGAAAGACTTCCCGGACGCATATCTTTACAGGCTCACCAATCCGGTGACCCGACGGCCCCTGTCAACGGCGCCCGGATCATCATTGACGGATCGGAAGTCGGCGTCACCCCTATTTCAAACCTCCCGGTAAAAGCCGGCCCGCGGATTTTAGAAATTCAAATGGATAATTATCAGGATATCAAAACAGAAGTGCAAATTGCCGGCTGTCCGCAAGAGCAGTCCTTTGATTTTGCGCTTATCCCCGGCTGGTCTGATGTGTTTATCAGTTCGATTCCGGAAGGGGCGGTTGTATCCGTTGATGGTCAACCGGCCGGCAATACCCCTTTAAAAATTGAATTGCCGGAAGGAAACCACCTGCTGCAAATAAGTGCTGAAGGATTTAAACCCTGGCAGACTCAGCTGACGGTAAAACCGAATCAACCTCAATCCATAAAAGACATCCAGCTGCAGGCTGCCGACGGCACATTGGCCCTGCAAACTCAGCCTGCCGGCGCGAATATAACGATCGACGAAAAATTTGTCGGCAAAACGCCCTTAACGGTCAAGCTATCCGCAAATACCGAGCATGAAATTCGAATTTCTAAAGCCGGTTATGAAAACGAATCTCGCCGGGTTCAGGTGGCTACCGGAAAAATGAAAAACCTGGCTGTAGGTTTGAAACCGATAATGGGGGTCATTCGCTTCGCGGTCGAGCCTGCCGATGCCCAGCTGGTTTTGGACGGAAAAAATCAGGGAGCGGTTCCGCGGGAATTAAATCTGGTGGCGGTCAGTCACCAGCTGGAAATTATTAAAAAAGGATACAAACCCTATCAAATCCGCATTACCCCGCGACCCGGATTTCCGCAAGAAATCAAAATCGCCCTAAGCAGCCTGGAATCAAAACCCGCAGCTCCAGCCGGAGTCATCACAGCTCAAAATGGATATGCGCTGAAACTCGTCCAGCCCGGACCCTTTACCATGGGCTCTTCGCGCCGGGAACAGGGCCGCCGCAGCAACGAAACCCTTCGAAAAATTGTTCTGCAGCGACCATTTTATATGGGCGAAAGGGAAGTAACCAATAGAGAGTTTAAAAATTTTTTGGCCAGCCACAATTCCGGTACATTCAACGGACAGCGTTTGTCACAGGACGATCAGCCCGTGGTTCAGGTGACATGGGAGCAGGCGGCCCTGTTCTGTAACTGGCTCAGCGCCAAGGAATCTTTGCCACCCGCCTATGTTAAAAAGGGGGGTCGCCTGGTCGCCGCCGAGCCCATCGGGACCGGATATCGGTTGCCCACGGAAGCCGAATGGGAATACTGCGCCCGATTCACAAAAAATCAAGGCGCACTCAAATACCCCTGGGGAAATCAGTTTCCGCCGACTTCGCCTTCCGGAAATTATGCCGATACGTCAGCCCAAAAATTGCTGCCGAACTATATCGAAAATTACAACGATGGCTACCCGGTCACGGCACCACCGGCAAGATTTAAGGCCAACGATCTGGGCTTATCAGACCTGGACGGCAACGTTGCGGAATGGTGCCATGACTTTTACACAATTTATACCTATAATAACAATAAAGCCGATATCGATCCATCCGGACCTCCCGATGGAAAGCATCATGTGGTTAAAGGCGCCAGCTGGAAATATGCCAGCATGAGCAAATTACGGATAGCGTATCGCGATTACAGCGACGGCAAGCGCCCGGATCTTGGATTTCGGGTTTGCCGCTACGCCAAATGAGACAGGATCTCGTTCGCTTGGCTCCCGAATGGAATAATGGAAGGCCGGAATGCTGGAATACTGGGTCTTTAATGCAGGTAATGAAACTGGGCGTTTTTGACTTTTATTCCATTATTCCAGTATTCCATTATTCCATGAAGTCGGTCAAAATAGGAATTTCGAGACGGAAAGATGGTCTTTAAAACACTAACAAATTTCAAAAAACCGGCAATAATCGGCGTTGCGCTGCTGGGCTTACTGGCTGGTGAAAATTGGGCTGCCGGGGGGCGACCATCGCAATTCTATACGGTCATCGTTGCGCAGAACGAAACACAAACCGCCACCAATAAAAAAGATGAATCCTCGCCTGAAGTCAAAGAGCGCGAAATTAACACCGATGAAAAGAAAGAATCAGCCGGCGCAAAAGAAAAGCCGCTGAAAGATTTTCAGCCCTCGGAAAAAATTGAGGCAGATCAGGCAGTAGATTTTCCGTATGATATATAGCCGCTGTCATTAAGCGCTTAGTGGCATAGCGCAGAGAGCATAGCGCATAGCGTAAGAATCAAAAAATGTTTTTTCAGTTTTTAACGCTTTGCGCTATGCCCCATGCCCTTTGCCCGATCTGTTTTGCCGGCAATTTTTAGAGCTGCCTTTCAAACATACTAAAAAACCCTAACCGCACGCTATGGACGGATACCATGAAACGAGACTTCCCTTTTTCTTTTGACTTCCTTTATCAGGTGTTTTCACTAATCATCATCGTGATTATTGTACATGCCATTTATGTGGCGATGATTCGGCCCCGGGCTGAAGCCATTTTGGCGCAGCAGGCCATTCAGATGGCGGAAAACAAAGCCCAGGTAACGGAACGCTCTGTTTTTGTGATAATCGGTGATTATGAACAGGAAGCCTGTTTTATTCTGATGTTCTGGGCAATCGCCATCATGGGATATAAAGCCTTTAAAACCTCACGGCAGCGAGCGTTGTTGCAAATGGACTTGATTCCGCTGGCTGAAGGCATGCGCATCCTTCCGGAAGACACCCGGGATGTATCCCGACAGATTCAGGCACTGCCCGCTCAACAACGCACGACGCTGCTGCCCCGGGCGCTGCTGGCCGGTTTACAAAGATTCAGTACCACCCGCAACATTCAGGACGTTGCCAGCGCCACCCATGCCTACTGCGATTCAGAAGCCGAGCGACTTGAATCCGAATTATCCATGATACGCTATATTGCCTGGGCTATTCCATCGATCGGTTTTATCGGCACGGTTCGCGGGATCGGAGATGCGTTGGGCCAGGCATATAAAGCGATTGAGGGCGATATATTTGATGTCACCCGCAGCCTGGGGGTTGCATTTAACTCAACTTTGATCGCCTTGTTAATCAGCATTGGACTGATGTTCCTTTTACATCAGCTGCAACAGCTGCAGGAACGCTACGTGCTGGATGCGGAAGCGTACTGCGATGAAAATTTGATCAGTCATCTTTATACTAAATGAAGGTTCAGAGGTCACAAAACAGATTCCAGAGGACAGATGAACATCGGAAAGTAAGCCTGCCCCATATTCCGCGTGTCATCTGACCTCCGTCTTCTGACCTCTGTCTTCTGTAATCAAACAAACGAAAGTACGAACATGAGCTTATTAGGCCTTGAACTCAGTGATGCCGGCATCCTGGTTGCCGGAGGCCAACCGGCTGCGTTGTTAGAAATTGACGGTAAGCGCGTCGAGAGCCCCGGATTTGCCTTGGCAGAAAAACAAGGGTTAACCGTCGGCGCAGCCGCTGAAAGAAAAGCGCATCTTTATCCCCGGCAAATTATCAATCAATTCTGGGACCAATTAAACATTGAACCCCTGGAACAACCCAATCCGTTTGCACAGAATCACGCTGAAATCGCTTTCGAGCATCTGGCCCACATCTGGCAGGCGGTAAAACATCACGGCAATGAGGTGCTCATTGGCGTTCCGGGTTTTTATACCCGGGAGCATTTGGGCTTTATTTTAGGGATCGCTCAAGAACTGGGCATGCCGGTAAAAGGTTTTGTTCCCCTGGCAGTTGCAGCGGTTCCGGAGCGGCTGCCCGAAGGATTGCTGCTACACCTGGATTTGCATTTACACCGCTTTGAAATTACCTGCCTCGAGCGGGTGGATCAATTAAACCGCAAAGATGCCATATCGGCAGAGGGAAATGGCCTCGGTAAATTATATCGAAGATGGGTGGATGCCATTGCAGAAGAATTTGTGCGCAGCACCCGGTTTGACCCGTTGCACCGGGCCGACACCGAACAGGAGTTGTATGACCGCCTGCCCGGTATTTTGACCCAGCTTCGCCGGAATCCGGATCTCTATTTTGAAATGACAGGCGGATCCAAAGTACATCACGTAACGCTGACGCGCGATCTCTTTGCCAAAAAAGGGGCGCCCGCGTTTGAAGAAATGCGTCGTCTGGTTAACCGTTTTTATGACCGGTACGGCAAGGCGGCAGCCGGGCCGGTTCTGATACTCACAGATCGGATCGCCCATTTACCGGGCATAAAAGACCTGTTTACTGAAATCGAAAATTGCAACATCATCGAACTGGAACCCGGTGCCGCCGCGCTGGGACTCATGAGATTCACCAGTCCGCTGTTTGAACAGCAGGCCGCAAACACTTCGCCTTTCTTGACTTCGCGACCGTTACCCGCTGAAGGCCATATATCCAATGAAGAACCCGGACCCAATCCCGAGGGGCATAAACAGCCCACCCATATCCTCTATCGCAATCTGGCCTATCCCATAACAGAAACGCCTTTAATCGTCGGTCTGGAAAGGGTTGCCGCCGAATCCGGCATCCAAATCCAGGGGCAGATCGCCGGGGTTTCCCGTAAACACTGCACGATTCAATTGCAGGGAAATAAAGTTGTTCTAAAAGATTACAGCACCTACGGCACTTTTGTGGATGAAACTCGCGTAAACGAAAAAACGATTTTATGGCTGGGTCAAACCGTTCGGATCGGAACACCGGGTGAAACACTTAACCTCATTGCATGTCTGAATAGGGAAGCCGATGAGACGTAGATCCGTCAATGTGTTCAATTTATCCTTTCTGGATATCATTACCTGCGGGTTGGGAGCGATCATCCTTTTGTTTGTGCTGGTAAATGCCAAGAGCGCCGCCCGGCAAGAATCGATTACCTCAGATTTCCGCGCTGAGGTGGATCGCATGGAACATGAGGTCCTCGAGGGGAAAAAAGATTTAATCCAGGCCCGCAATGCTATCGAACAAACAGAAACGGCTCTGGTTCGGACACAGGGTCTATCTCGCAGAATCATCGAGATTCTTGAGCAAAAGAAGATGGAGCTGGCCGACAGACAGAATGATACCCTGGCAACCAAAACCCATGTCAACAAATTAAAAGCCGACCTGAAATCTGTAGAGGAAGAACTCAAGCGACTGAGGGCCGGTGCCAAAACCCAGGACGACATGGGCACCCGACTGCGAAAATTTCCCGGGCACGGTGACCGTCAGTATTTAACCGATTTAAAAATGGGGGGCCGGCACATATTCATTCTGGTGGATGCCTCGGCCAGCATGCTCGATGAAACAATTGTTGGAATCATTCGACGCCGCAACCTCAGCTCCAGAGAAAAAATAAAATCTGCCAAATGGCAGCAGGTCGTTGCCACCGTTAACTGGTTGACCAGCCAGCTTCCACAAACAAGCCAGTTCCAGATATACGGGTTTAACGAAACTGCCGACCCTTTACTTAAAAACACCCGGGGAACATGGCTGGAGGCCGGCAATGTGGATCAACTGAACCAGGCCGCAGATCAGATCCGCAGTGTCGTTCCGGAAAAAGGCACCAGCCTTTTAAATGCAATCACAGCTATGCTTGCGATGAAGCCGGCGCCGGATAATATTTTTTTGCTCACAGACGGCCTGCCGACCATGGGATCCAGCAAGCCCTGGCGCAAACGGGTGTCCGGTAAAAAACGCCTAAGCCTGTTTAATGAGGCCATTGGCAAACTCCCCCGGGCTCCGGTCAATATTATTTTATACCCCATGGAAGGCGACCCGCTGGCCGCCGATGCCTATTGGCGCCTGGCAAAAAGCAGCCGCGGTTCTTTTTTTGCGCCTTCAAAGGATTGGCCCTGATGGATTTTGGATTTCAGATTGCGGATTGCGGATTTATCGCATGGACAAAGTGCGCGGCATGGGGCAAAATAAAAATGAGAAGCCCTGCGGGCTTCTATGAGCGGCTCTATAAGCCTCGAGGAGCGTTCCTTCGAAACTTTAGGCTGAAGGCAATTATGGCTTAAAGCGCAGCGCTCCTCTAGTGAAACGCTCCTCAAGCGATAGCGCTCTTAAATCCGGCGGCCGTGCGCCGGCAACGGTATGGCTTAAATGCCTGTCGAGATCGTGTTGTTAAGATAATGAAAAAACGCCGAAGAGACATACAAATATTCAGCCTCTCTTTCTTGGACTGCATCTGCTGCGGATTCGGCGCAGTGATTCTGTTGTTCGTGTTATCCAAATTCGCCGAACCGTTGATCATCGAAGAAGCCAGGGTAGATCTGGAGGCCAAAATAACCCAGCTTGAAGAGGAACTGGTGGAAATTCGGGGTGAAACCGCCATCCTGAATCGTAACCTGGCGGCCAAAAAGGAACAGCTGTCGGAAGAAAAGATTCGCCTGGCGAGGCTGCAGGGAGATCTGTCGAAAATCGAGGGCCAGTTTGCGGGGTCAAAAGACAGCGCCCAGGTCCAAAATATTATTGAAGACAAGTTGGCCCGCGCCATGCAGGAGTTAACCGAAGAGATGCAGCGCCTGTTAAAAACTCAGCCGCGTGAAATGGACCGCTCTATCGGCGGCATTCCGGTGGACAGTGAATATATTATCTTTATTATCGATACCTCGGGCAGCATGCAGCGCAACGCCTGGCCTTTGGTGCAGAAAAAATTAAGCGAAACCCTGAATGTATACCCGAAAGTCAAAGGCATTCAGATCATGAACGATATGGGCGAATATATGTTTTCGCAATATCGGGGCAAGTGGATTCCGGACACACCGGCCCGCCGCCGGGCGATTATTTCCAGACTCAGCTCCTGGCAAGCGTTTAGCAACAGCAGCCCTGTTGAGGGCATCACAGCAGCCATCAGAACATTTTATTCAACAGATAAGAAAATAAGCCTGTACGTTTTTGGTGATGAATTCAGCGGGCATCGAATTCAACCGGTCATCGACACCGTAGATCGCATCAACAAACGGGCAAAGGACGGGTCCCGGCGCGTGAGGATACATGCCGTCGGTTTTCCGGTGGTAATGGCAAAAACCAATGTGAGCGGAAACACCGGCGAACGTTTTGCCACCCTGATGCGCGCCCTGTGTCAAAAAAACGGCGGCACTTTTGTTGGGTTGAATTCGTACCGATAGGTGTCTGGGATCAGAGGACAGAGGGCAGACGACAGAAGACAGATGGTAAAAACTGGAAGATGAAGCACCCTATCTGATCTGACATCTGTTTTCTGTCCCCCGTCATCTGTTTACTGAAACCATAAATTAAGACCAACCTTTTTCGAACACGATGACTTGAAGCATTATGCCAAATGAATGTCCCGAATGCAGCAAGCCGCTGCCGCAAGTGGAAACCTTGAAATTTCGTTTTTGCCCTCATTGCGGGGCCGAAATTGCGGCTGAACCCCGACAACTCGATGATGCCTATTTGACCCTTCCGCCGGATTCACCGCCACCGCAGGCTGACCACCGACCCCTGGATTTAAGCCTGGAGACTGAAAACAAAATAACCGTCGCCGGCCGGTTTAATGATCAAACCAGCGAGCCGCAGACGATGAGCAGTCGGCAACAACCCAAACTCAAGCCGCCGGACACACCGCCACCGACCAGTTTTTTTCACACCCGTTCCGATGAAAAAACACAGACCATTCGTTCTGAAGGCAAGGAACCGCCAAAAAAAGACAATAAAAAGCCGCCACCTACGAAAAAGCGCAACACCATCATCGCTGCCCTGGTTATTTTAGCGGTGATTATTTTGCTACTTGGCGGTTTATTCACATTTTGACCATTAACCCTTAAGGCGTGCAGATACACAAAAAGCCCGGTGGACATCACCGGGCTTTATTTCTATTGTGTGTTGTCTACTTCCTTAGGGTGCTGAAAAACGCGTACGAGGCGCATCACCTGAAATCCGGGACCCCCCAAGGCTGGACTACTAGGCCTCACCGATGGTGTGATGCTTAATAAATCGATCCAATCGGTTCCGCTGTCCCGGTGTCAATTCTCCGAACTCCAGCCCGATTTGGCGCATATGGACCTTGCTAAAACTAAACTCGCTTTCTATTTTAAAATCGGAAATTATTTTAAAAGGCACTTTATCCAGATAAAGACCGCGGTTGCCGAGAATGATTTTTAACTCACTGGCGTTTGCGAGCTTCTCATGGCTATCGATATAACGAAACGAAAGGCCATGTGAACTGATATCCTTTATCTGGCCCAGTCGGCTTTCTTGATCAACCAGCGCTGCAAACGCACCTTCTGCGGCTTTAAACCGCTTTTGCATTCGCCGTTCCTCTGACATCTTGATATCTGACATAATTAAAACTCCAATTCCGGAAAAGCCGGAAATTCAAATTTGCCCGAAATTACCGTTGTCATTTACCCGGAAGCGGTACTCAAATCAAGCAAAAATTTAACAAATTTGCCCTTCTTAACCTCAAAAACACCCCCGGCCAAATTTATCGCTAAATCTTTGTTTCAAAAACGCAATTCCGCTTGACAAAAGCGGTTATCCTTACTAATCAATATCCTTTTATATAAAAGAACAATAGTCGTTTTGAGCGACTTAACATAGAAAATCAGAGTGAAAGGAGAGGTAAACAAATGGCTAATTTAATTCCACCTCATGGCGGAAAAGGACTGACCTGCTGCCTGCTCGAAGGCGCCGAGCTGGAAGCTGAAAAGAAAAAAGCCGAAGGCCTTAAAAAGATCCCGGTCTCCCCGCGTGAGAAGGGCGACCTGATCATGATGGGTATCGGCGGCTTCAGCCCGTTGACCGGCTTTATGACCCGGGCGGATTGGAAAGGCGTGTGTGACAGTTTTCTGATGGCCGACGGGACCTTCTGGCCCATCCCGGTAACCTTATCGGCTTCAAAAGAAGATGCGCAAGGCATCAAAGATGGTGAGGAAGTTGCGCTTTATGATCCGGAAGCCGATGAGATCATGGCCACCATGACTGTCACCGAAAAGTATGAAATGACCGAAGCCGACAAAAAGTACGAGTGCGAGAAAGTTTATATGGGTGAAGGCACCCCCACAGCCGAGGAGTTCTGGAAAATCGCCAAAGACGACCACCCGGGCGTTCAGATGGTTATGGAACAAAAAGATTTCAACCTGGCTGGACCGGTCAAGGTGCTCACCGAAGGGGAGTACCCCACCCGTTATGCCGGAGTTTACATGCGTCCGGAACAATCCCGCAAAATATTTGAAGAACGCGGCTGGAGTGAGGTGGCTGCACTTCAACTGAGAAATCCCATGCATCGTTCGCACGAATATCTCTGCAAAATTGCCGTTGAGGTTTGCGACGGTGTTTACATTCACTCGCTGGTCGGTAATTTGAAACCGGGTGATATTCCGGCCAGTGTTCGGGTAAAATGCATCGATGCGTTGGTAAAAAATTATTTTGTCGAAGACAAGGTCGTTCAAGGCGGATATCCGCTGGACATGCGTTACGCCGGACCCAGAGAAGGCCTGCTGCATGCCACTTTCCGGCAGAACTACGGCTGTTCCCGCATGATCATTGGCCGCGACCATGCCGGCGTGGGTGATTTTTACGGTATGTTCGAAGCCCAGACCATCTTTGATAAAATTCCATGCCCGGAAGAAGAGGGCAAAGCCTTGCTGTGTACACCGCTGAAAATTGACTGGACCTTTTACTGCTACAAATGCGACGGCATGGCATCGCTGCGGACCTGTCCGCATCAAAAAGAGGATCGCGTGCTGCTCAGTGGAACCATGCTGCGCAAGATGCTCTCTGAAGGCGAAGCGTTGCCGGACCACTTCGGGCGTGACGAAGTCGTTGAAATTCTGCGCGAATACTACGAAGGCCTGACTGACAAAGTTGAGATCAAGCTGCACGGAGCTGCTACCGGAGATTGATTTGATCATCTAAAAAACGCGCAGAAACAAAAAGGGAGCCGCCGCAAGGCGCGCTCCCTTTTTTTATGTTCAACTTTAGATCAACATGAACTTCAATCATTACATTATCCAGCCCGTTCGATATTCGATATTCTATTTTAGCCCAAACAAAAAGGGGATACACGGCCGCATCCCCTTTTTAACGGTTATTCCAGTTTTTTATTTAAAAATTTCGCCCGGCGTACTCATTATACGCCATCGCCACGGTCCGGTAGGCAATGTGGGCCATCTTTGAAAAGGGCAGATAGGCGATCATGCTAAAAACCAGTATCAGGTGAATATAGTATATCAGATAACAAATAAACGCCCAGCCCGCCAGCCGCGCCAGTTCCGTCCCCAAACCGGTCACCCCCAGCCCAAAGGCAAGGTAAATCAGATACCAGTCCCAATAATCCGATTTCTGATCTTTTTTGGCAGCACGATTCTTTATCAGAAGAACCGTTCCCACAATCAGCGCAACCCCGCTGATGTTGGCCAACCATTTTATCGGGTTCAGCTGTGACCAGGGGCCATGAATCGGACCGCTGGGCAGCAAATATGAGCCATAAATAAAAATAAAGACGACCGAGGTCACAATAAAAAGCCCGATAAATGCAAACAGCGTCAACAGGTGAGCGATCTGACGGTCTTTGTTTTCGGTGCATTGAGAAAATTTATTATGTGTCAAAATGGTTGGAATCACGCGAACCAGGGCCTTGACGAATCCGACGGCTTCTATTTTTTCCTGTTTGGTCTTGCCTTCCATCAGGGCATTTTGATGGATATCACTTAAAAAGCGTTTCAGACCCAATGCAAAAACAGTGAGCATAAAAATTGCCGCCGGCAGCATATGCATGTCCACCAGCCAGGTGGAAAAAAATTTGTAATGTTTGATGCCCTCGCTGAGGTCGGGTGTAAAATCAAGCAAACCGGTAATGGTTCCCACCACCAAAAACAGGACCGCCGGAATCGCCAGTAAAATGGGCAGCTTTTTTGGATCCTTGAGCGCTTTTGCCAGCCACTTGGGCCGCGCATATTCACCGATGGCATATGTCCGTACCGCTGCCAGCACGTCACCCGGCTTGGCCTCCCGCGGACAACGAGTGGAACAATCTCCGCAATTATGGCACAGCCAGATGTCGGCATTGCCCACCAGTTTGTCTTTCAGCCCCCAGGAAGCTGCGATCATTTCCTTGCGGGGAAACGGTTTGGTATCCGGTGAAATCGGACAGGCAACCGAGCAGGTGGCACACTGATAACACTTTTTCAGGTCTTCGCCCCCCAGGGCACCGACTTCTTTAATAAAAGCCAAATCAGGCTCAATAACATATGTATCCGCCATATTCATACCTCCAAGTACCCGTCTCCAAAATCCTGAGACGGGGAAATTCGAATGTTCTAAACGTTTTGAATTTTTGTCATTTAATATTCGAATTTGTTTCGTGTTTCGGCCAATTTTATAAAATCAGGAGTGCTTCGAATTTTCATTCATGAATTGCTTCATCTCATTAATATCTTAAGTTAAACAAATCAAGCAAACCCTTTGCTAAAACC
>Ga0316575_10000057_pt1 | contig 27133 bp, 23 predicted proteins | sample J5NA_FD_203072 | JGI IMG/M metagenome (GOLD analysis project Ga0316575, IMG submission 203072) | Rhizosphere microbial communities from salt marsh grasses in Alabama, United States - J5-7_050615r2r3 | ecosystem: Host-associated > Plants > Roots > Rhizosphere | place: USA: Alabama | collected...
CACGGTTTGCGAAATACATCTTAAAAAGCGAAAAAATGGAATCGCGAATCGTTGTGTCGGCAAGAAGGCCGGCATAATGGTATGAAGAGTCATTCGAAGAGTCCGGTTCGGCATGAAGAGCTGCCGTTTTTGAAACGGTACTGTCAATCACACGATGGTCGAAACGGGTTTCGGAAGTTGATGAATACAGACCGAGAGCACCTTCGGGGGCTGCCTCTACACGTCTGCCGGAGGCATCGGAAATGGTGTCATAGATAGAATCGATGTAAAATGTGATACTGTCAAATACACGGTCCGATTCGTACCGGTCGGCGAAGGCCCGTGCTGCATAAAAGGAGATCGATCCGAATACGGAGAAACCGTCGGCTTTACCTGCTGCAAGCTGGGAACTGTGAAGTCCGAAGTTGTTTACGTTCGTTCCCGGAATGCTTCGCTGTTCAATGACCATCGACGTATCGAGATTGAAGGGATGAAAATTCTTGGCGAAATCGGTAAAAGAGGAATCATACTCTTTTACGACCTGCAAACCGATATTCGTAGAGGTATCAAGATTTGAACAGACCGTCAGACACAAAAGTGCAATAGTTGCAGACAATAGAAGTATGACAATTTTACGCATGTATCCTGCCGAAACATGAAACTGGTTAGTGAGCACGATGCTACAGTGATGATTACCGTAATGTGCAGATTTCGGTCAATAAAATAGGTTCAAATTACCGGGAAGTCAAATAGTACCCCGCTTCAGCGGTAATTCGGTCCCCAAAGACTAAATGAACAAATTCCCCGGGAACAGACTGCTGGTTCCACTGTTCCGGAGGTCATTTTTTGCAAAGGAACTACGTCGCGCTTCGGTAATTATTGAGACGGGTTACTCATCCGACGAACTTTCTGTGGTAATGCCTGTTTTTGTCGGGTTGCGAAGAGCATCTGTACATACTGCGTGGTGAAACGGATGCCCGGTTCCGATGACTGAGATGGATTATTTGAGAAGGATAACGCTTTTATAATGACGGGATCATGAACTATCTTTATAATATTGTAATTATGGTTAAGACCGCTATCAGTCAGCAGAGAATTTGATGAATCAGGCAGAACAGAGTACGTATCACACCATTAAACAACCCTCCGACTGCAGAATCCTCGTTGTGGATGATGATGAAGTCATCTGCAACATGCTCAACCGTATTCTCGCATTGACATACAAGGTTACGGCCTGTACGAGCGGTACCGAAGCGCTTAAACATATCGATGCGCATGATTTCGATGTCGTAATCACTGATCTGAAAATGCCCGATATTTCGGGAATAGAGGTACTCGAATACGCCAAGCGCAAGGATGAGTATACCGAAGTCATCGTCATGACTGGGTATGCTTCGCTCGATTCGGCGACGGTTGCAATCAATCAGGGGGTTAATTCGTATCTCCTCAAGCCTCTGCAGATGTCCGAGTTTTCAATCCAGGTTGAGAAGGCGGTCGCTTCGCGCCTTTTTCATCTGCGCAGTATCGAGCTGATGAGACAGACTGATGATTTTTCGCCTGATGTAAAGATGCACATTCACGAGATCACATCGCTCTATTATTTTATCCGTAAACTGATGCTGTCGCTCGAAATACCCGAGATCATGCGGATCACGCTTGATGAGGCGATCTGCAGGATCGGCGCACAGGTGGCAATGGTCAGCATCACCCTTCCCGGGGTCAGGGAGCTGTACGTGATGCCGGCATACGGAGAACTCGGCGAAGAGGCGTTCGCCATACTTGTCGGCCGGTTCAGTCCGCAGCTCTTTGCGGAGGGAGAAAACGGCACTGATTTTTCGGCGGACCCGGTTCGTTTCAAGGGACGTCAGGGAGAGTTTTCCCTTTCGGCGGAAGTACAGCCGATCAGTGTTCCGATGATGGTTGCCGACCGCCTGTTCGGTGTACTGACGGTCTTTGTCGCTCCCGGTGATGCGACAACCGCAGAGCATAATCAGTATCTCTATGTTTTCAGCTCTATCGTCTCGTCGGTGATTGATCACGGATATGTTGCCCGTCAGGCACGGCAGCAGGCAAAAACCGACAGTCTGACCGGTATTTCCAATCACCGCCATTTTCATGAAACACTTGACAGAGAAATATCACGGGCCAACCGCCGGTCAAGTCAGTTCGCCCTTATTCTTATCGACATCGACAATTTCAAGCGGATTAACGATACCTTCGGACATCAGGTGGGGGATGCGGTACTCATTAACATGACCGAACGTATCTCTTCGATGATCCGTGCCGGTGACATCCTTGCCCGGTACGGGGGTGAGGAGTTCGGAATTATTCTGCCGGATACCGATCTTGAAGGTGCCGAAATTCTTGCGGCGCGCATCATCCAGGCCATTGACACCCGTTCCTTCATATTTTCGCAACGCGAAATTCATTATACGGTCAGCATCGGCCTTGCCGTCTACTACGGCAGGTCACCCGTTACGAAAGACCGGCTGATAGCTGCAGCCGACGGAGCGCTGTATTATTCAAAAGAACACGGAAAAAACCGTTTCTCGGTCGGCGCCGTCAGCGTATGAACATCAGCAGGCTGATCGCTGGCGCTGTCGTCGTCGTTTACAGTGTACTCCTCGATACACTCAGGGTGATACTCACTCCTTTACTCAGAGGCGTATCCGAACGTCGCGGGTGGGATCTTGATAAACGACAGAAACTGCCTTCGCCCGTACGGGATTTCAGAAACAGGAATGTGGTCTGGCTCCATGCCGCATCACTTGGTGAGGCGAAGCTTCTGCTCAAGTTTGTCGGCATGCTTGTCGAACGTCATGATGACGAACTGTATGTCGTTACCGCCACTACCCGCAATGGTGTAGCCTTTCTCGAAAAAAACAGGCATCCGGCTTTTTGTGCCGTAGGTTTTCTGCCGCTCGATACGATCTCGCTCGTCGAGAGGGTCATCACTCACTATGGCGTACGACGCCTCTGGCTGCTCGAAACCGAACTCTGGCCCTCCCTGCTGCGTGTGTGCGCGAAGCGATCCATCCCCGTCGGTATCGTTAACGGACGGATCGAACAGGCTTCATTTGTCTGGTACCGGCGTCTGCATTGGCTTGTTGCGTCGCTTCTCGAACCGGTTTCGCTTGTTTTTGCGCAGACCGACGAGTATGCCGAACGCTTCGCATCACTCGGTGTCAGCCGCTCGTCCCTGTTCACCGTCGGGAACATCAAAGGGCATATACGCATCGGGCGGCCCGACCGTCACGAATGGCTTTCACTGCGCCGGTCAATGAACATCGACGAAAACGCGTTTGTGGTGACTGCAGGGTGCATGCATAAGGGTGAGGGGACGGTCCTCGGGGATTTTCACCGCAGGCTCACCGAACTCGGCTATCCGTGCAAACTGATCGTCGTTCCCCGCCATCTTGACGAGACGCTGGCCATCATCGAAGAAATGGGCGGCAAGGTCGTGCATCTTGATTCATGCAGTACGGCGAGGGTGTGGGATGTCTGCATCATAGAAAAAATAGGCATTCTTGATGCGATGTACACTGTTGCCGATGCTGCGGTGGTGGGAGGGACATTCACCGATATCGGCGGACACAATGTCTGGGATGCGGCATGCTACGGCATTCCGGTTTTTTTCGGACCCTTTCATGAAAAACAGAAGGAGGGCTGTGATCTCCTGCTCGAAGCTGCCGTGGGGTTTACCGCTGAAGACGGATTGCAGCTCGGAGAGAAGATGTTCGATGTGGTAAAGCGTGAACCGATGCGTTTTCTGCAGGCTCAGCAGGCCTTCATTGCATTGACTAATAAAATACGGTCGATTGTGGAGCCGCTGCTGCCATGAGCAACGAAGAAGCCAGAGTATTCCTGTTTTCGGGAGACGACACCGTCGGAAAGGATTCCGCCCGAATACGTGCACTTGATACGATACAGAAGGCGCATGCGGGTGTCCTTATCGAATTTTTTGACAGTGCCGCCGGCCCGTTCGCCGATTTTATTGACAAGATGCTCACGCCGACGCTTTTCGGCGATACACGGATATTCATCGTTACCCATGCGGAATCGCTCGGTGAGCGTGAACTGGCGAATCTTGATACGGTGATCTCCGCACCTCCCGACGATGTGTTCGTCATTGTCGACATCGGAGACTCGGGAAAGAAAAAAAGTGCGAAAAACGATCCGGCTAAAAAGTTACGTCTTTCCGAGCGGGAAAAGGACGGCTCGGGACGCTATGTCGTGCGTACCTTCCAGAAACCGCCCGATTACAAGGTGGCGCAGTGGCTGATTGACAATAGTCATGAACTCTGCGGCAGGAGAATCTCCAAGGAGGTGGCTGAACTTCTGGTGGACCTTGCAGGGCATGATACGGCAACGCTCAACTCCGAACTTCAGAAGATCGATGTACACCTGGATGCTGGTGAGGCGGTGGATGCCGACAGCGTGCGCACTATCGTCGGTGCATCGCGCCAGATGACGGTATTTGAACTCGCATCCGCCTGCGGTCGCAAAGATCCGCTGCGGGTACTTGAAATACTCGATTCGCTTTTTACTACCGTTTTCAGTGTTCCGATGATGATTTCTGTGCTCCATCGCCATTACAGTGCCCTCTTGAGAATACGGTACCATGCCCGTGGTAACCCGCAGGATATAAAGGTTTTGACCCGTGGCGGCGGCAGTTTTTCGGCGAAAAACGAGGCGGCGTTCAGGGTCGGTGTTGCAGCCGGTCTTCTGCACAAGGGAGAAGAACGCAAGGTGTACCCGGTCATTATTGCATCGGGTATTGTTGCTCAGGCACAGCAGTATGACGAAGCACAGCTGCAGCTGATCCTCGGATGGCTGCTTGAATTCGATGTAGGGGTAAAAACAGGCAGAATCCGCGCATCGAGGATGGAAGTGGAGCTCTTCTGTTATCGTCTCATGCGGGTTGCCGAACTGGCCGCAACAGGTGTGGTTCAATGAGATATTTCTGTCGGGTTGCCTATGACGGTACCGGTTTTTGCGGATGGCAGTATCAGCCCGATGCGACATCGGTACAACAGACTCTTGACGAAGCTGCTGCGCGGATTCTCAGAACACCGGTCAGGTTTACCGGTGCCGGCCGTACCGATGCCGGGGTTCATGCCGAGGCAATGGGAGCCCATTTCGACTATGACGGGATACTCGATTCGTACCGGTTTACCGCTGCCATGAACGGCGTTCTGCCCCATTCGGTTGCGGTACAGTCCGTCGTAAAAGTGGCCGATGACTTTCATGCCCGTTTTTCGGCACGGGGCAGGTCGTATCGTTATACGATATGTCTTTCCAAATCACCACTGCTTGCCTGTCGTGCATGGGAAGTCCGTTTTCCGGTCGACTGGGCGTTTTTGAAAGTCGAGCTGCCCGCACTGCTCGGAACCCATGATTTTTCCACGTTCTGTGCATCGGGGAGCGGGAGTGCGACTGCCGAGTGCACGGTGACCGACGCGACAATTGAAAAACAGGGGGAGTGTATGGTATTTTCAATTTCGGCCAACCGTTTCGTCTACAATATGGTCCGGTCTATCACCGGTACACTGGTTGATATCGGCCGGGGAAAACAGCCGCTGAGCCTCGAAACGATTATAGAACGTAAAGAAAGGCGTCTGGCCGGAATGACGGCGCCTGCATGCGGTCTGGTATTGACTGCAGTTACCTACGGGGAGGTTGATTGATGAAAAAAAACGGCGCGACTGCGCTGTATCTGCTGTTTCTCACTGCAGGCATTGTCGTTGGCGTACTGTTCGGCGCCCGGATACTTGAACGGTTCGGTATCGTACCGAAGCCCGTTGCAACGGCGCAGCATGAAGCTTCAGGTGCACAGGAGACACCTAAACCGGCTATTACCGGCGCATCGGCGCGAGTACCCGATGACGGAGTCAGTGCCGTACGGAATACCGCTATCGTGACGGCGACCAAACGGGTGGCTCCCTGTGTGGTCGGCATTGTGGTGACCCAGATCCAGGTGGTGCGCAATCAGTACCCTTCAAATGATTTCTTTGATTTTTTCTTCGGCCCCGAAATGCAGCCGCGATACCGGCAGGTCGAGAGCATCGGATCGGGATTTGTCATCCGGGAAGACGGACTCGTGCTCACCAATTTTCATGTGATCGAAAATGCCGCTAAATTGTATGTCAATTTTTCGGACGGACGGCGTTTTGAGGGGAAGATTGTCGGTTCCGATGAACGGGCCGATATAGCCGTGATAAAAGTGGATGGAAAAGGACTGCCGTGCGTTAAGCTCGGCGACGCCGAAAAGGCGATGATCGGCGAATGGGCGATCGCCATCGGGAATCCGTTTCTCAATTTCATCAACGATGCCCATCCCACCGTGACGGTAGGGGTGGTGAGCGCACTCGACCGCAACTTTGCACCGTCGGAAGGCGTCTACTACCAGAACATGATCCAGACCGATGCGGCCATCAACCCGGGCAACAGCGGAGGACCGCTTGTCAATGCGCTCGGTGAGGTGATCGGTATCAATACCTTTATCTATACCGGTTCAAACAACAACAGGGGATCAATCGGCATCGGATTCGCCATACCGATCAACCGCGCCCGTCGCGTTACCGATGAGATCCTCAAATACAAGGAACGCCGGCAGGTGTGGACCGGTATTGCCGTTCAGGATCTTACCCGTTCGGTTGCTCTGGCCCTCGGGTATGACGGGCTTGAAGGGGTCGCCATCGTCAGCGTGCAGAAGGGAAGTCCGGGCGAAAAGGCGGGGTTGCGAACCGGTGATATCATAAAGCGGATGGGGAACCGCACCATAGTGTCACATCTTGACATCGACGGATTCTTCCTTGACTATTTCGTCGGCGATACCGTCAGCATGACCATTCTGCGCAAGGGAAAGCGCATGGAGGTCTCGCTTACCCTGGGTGAATACAAAGGACAATAACCGTGCGGAGAAGCGTATTCCGCACAGATGAAAGCATAAAGAACATGGTGGCGGACACCAAAGGAGCATACAATGGCTATACCGTTAAAAGAGAAGCGAGTGTCGACACTCATTCTGGTCGTACTGGTCGGCATCCTTCTGGGATCATATCTCAACAGTATCGTTGAGATGCTTCCCATCGGCGAGAGCGTGGTGAAGACGTTCTTCACCTACAGTATCACCTTCGGGATCGGAGACTTTATCCACAATAAACCGATTCTTATCGATCTGAGCGCCATCAAGTTCCAGATCGGTTTCATGATCAGGCTCAGTCTGCTGTCGTTTATCGGGGTTTTCATCAGTCTCTATCTTTTCAGATGGTACCGTTGACGTACATCTGTCTCAGGGTGAAAGGAGCGGCATGAGCGCGTATACATTTTCGACCATCGACGAAGCAGCATCACAAATGAGAAACGGTACGGTTTCCTGTGGAGCGGTGGCAGAACAGGCTCTTGAAAAAATCAATTCGGCAAATGGTGACCTCAATGCATTCATCTCCGTCTGCAGCGACCGTGCACTGCAGCGTGCACGGATGCTTGACGGACTGAGTGCCGCGGAGAAGGCGGCGCTGCCGCTTTTCGGCATACCCGTTGCGGTCAAGGACAATATCTGCACAAAAGGTCATACAACCACGTGTGGATCGAAAATGCTTGAGCAGTTCGTTCCGCCGTATGATGCGACCGTTGTTGAATTCATCGAAAACGCGGGTGCGGTCATTGTCGGAAAAACCAACATGGATGAGTTCGCCATGGGATCGAGCAATGAGACATCGTTCTTCGGTCCGGTTCGTAATCCGCATGGTGCGCACTGTATTCCCGGCGGATCGAGCGGGGGAAGTGCTGCAGCCGTCGGCGCGGGGCTTGTTCCGGTGGCGCTCGGATCGGACACGGGCGGGTCCATTCGTCAACCATGCAGCCATTGCGGTGTTACCGGGCTTAAACCGACCTACGGACGGGTATCCCGATACGGTCTGGTTGCCTTTGGCTCATCGCTCGATCAGATCGGACCGATAACCAACAATGTCAAGGATATCGCACGGATGCTGTCGGTACTCAGCGGTGCCGATACCCGTGATTCCACCTGTGCCGGCAGACCGTTTGCCGCTACGGATGATCTGTTTACGGGAGATATTGCCGGAATGAGGATCGGATTACCCCGCGAATACTTTGCCGGGGGGCTCTCTCCCGAAGTCGAACGACCGCTGACTGATCTTAAAAATCGTCTGAAGAATCGCGGGGCGCAGCTTGTGGATGTTTCGCTGCCGAATATTCATTACGCCATCGCAACCTATTATATCGTCTGCACGGCGGAGGCGTCATCAAACCTCGCACGGTATGACGGCGTAAAGTACGGGTTCCGGGCCGACGGGTGCAAAACGCTTATTGATATGTATGAAGAAACCAGGCGGCAGGGGTTCGGCGCAGAGGTAAAGCGTCGCATCATGCTCGGCACCTATGTTCTCAGCTCCGGGTATTACGATGCCTACTATCTCAAGGCCGGCCGTGTGCGGGCTCTCATCAGGAAAGATTTCGACAATGCATTCGAAGCGTGTGACCTGATCATGTCGCCGGTAACGCCTACGCCGGCATTTGCGATCGGTGAAAAGAGCGACGATCCGCTGCAGATGTACCTCACTGATATCTATACCGTTTCAGCGAATCTTGCGGGTATTCCCGGAATCAGTATCCCATGCCGTGTTCCGCAGGGAGCATTGCCGGTCGGGGTGCAGTTCATGGCGCCGCACTGGCGTGAGGATATCCTCTGCAGAGTCGGTACGGCGGTCGAACTGGAGAATACCTGAATTCCATGCGGGTGACGTACGCATACCGGCGGCTGATCCGGGTGGGAATGCTTCTTTTTTTACCGGTATTGCTTTTAACCGGATGTATTTCATCGTCGATACGTTTTACCAGCGCATCCGGGAACGGTACGTCGCAGCGGACAAAGGTGCCGGCCGACTGGGATTATCGTTCAACGTATTCGATTTCCTGCGGCAGGCTGGGACAGGTGGCTCACGGATATCTCGGCATCCGCTATCGCTACGGCGGGATGAATCGAAACGGAACCGACTGTTCGGGTCTTGTCTGCATGATCTACAATGATGTGGCGAAAGCAAAGCTTCCGCATTCATCACGCAGGCAGCGGCAGCTCGGCAGGGTGGTTGCGTTGCGCAATGCAAAATGCGGAGATCTCGTTTTTTTTCGCGGTGGTATTTTCGGGGCGATCACTCACGTCGGTATTTATCTCGATAACAACCGTTTCATTCATGCCAGCACCAAGCGGGGTGTCATATACAGCCGTCTTGAGGAAGAATATTATAAAAAACGTTTTGCGGAAGTGAGAAGGATTTTCAAATGAGTACCGTTTTTGCAGGTGAAAAGGGATCGTTTGCCGAACTGGCGGCAAGAGAATATTTCGGGAAATCCGGCCGGTTGCGCAATGTCGCGTCGTTTGATGATGTCTTCAGGGAAGTGCGTGACGGGACCTCGCGGTACGGCATCGTCCCTATCGAGAATACGCGTGCCGGAAGCGTTCACCGCAACTACGATCTGCTGCTTGAAAGCGGGTGCTGCATCGTCGGGGAACTTTATCTCAAAATCGGTCAGTATCTTATTGTCAACAAGGAGACCACGCTGCGCCGGGTGCGCCGGGTCTATTCGCATCCGCAGGCGCTTTCTCAGTGCCGGCATTTTCTTGAACGGCATCCGGCGATGACTCAGTGCGAAACGATAAACACCGCCGGAGCGGTCAAGAAAGTCAAGGAGGAGAAACTCCTCGATGCTGCAGCAATCGCCTCGATGCAGGCTGCCATCGATTTCGACATGAAAATCCTGGCCGAAAACATACAGGACGACAAGAATAACATGACCCGCTTTCTGGTACTCTCAAGGGGACCATGCACCCGTAAAATGAGACTCGATGTTCCGGTGAAAACATCGATCGTGTTCTCGATGAAAAATATGCCGGGAGCACTGTTCAAAAGCCTGGCCGTATTCTCACTCCGTGAGATCGACCTTTACAAAATAGAGTCGCGGCCGACGTTCGGACAGGGGTTTCAGTACCTTTTCTATCTTGATTTTGAAGGTGATGTACTTGCTGAAAAACAGAAAAACGCCCTTCAGCATCTTCAGGAGATGACCACTTTTTACCGGTGCCTCGGTTCATACCCTGTGGGACGTACCGTGGCTCCCGCGTACCTGAAACGGTAAGGCTGCAGGAGAAGAGTCCGCCGGCATCAACTATAGCATTGCAGTTCTGACCAGCCTGATGACCATCGTTTTTTCCGCAATTGTTTGGTTTTTGTGTGCAGGGGCATTCCATGGAATGTCCCTGCGCATATTGTCTACGCCCAACTGCGGAAAGTGGATAATCCTATAGCTGTCCCCTTCCCCTCCCCATACTGCGATGTGAATCCGTTTTCGGGGTGCACGGCCGAGCAGTCCGGGAGATTCATCGGGTTCAGGTAAGATTTCTGTAACGATACCATGCGGCAGGGCGTTCTTTCCTGTGGATGCGGCAGGTTGTGTATGTAAACAATGCCGCTGCAACGACCGATCAACAATCACAAACAGGAGTATCGGATGTAATTACAGCAGAAAAACGCAACCAGTGGATGGACGGCGCCGGATCCATTGATCGCATGTTGATGTACACCATTGTCCTGTTGAAGGAAAGGAGTGCGGTATGAGTACCGTAACACGAAAACACGTAATGGTATCAGCAGAGATGGATCTGAAGCCCTTCATGAACCTCATGGTCGTGCTCATTCCCATGCTGCTGCTGTCGGCCGAATTCGCGAAAGTCGCGGTAATCGACATTAAGCTGCCCGAAGATACGGGCTCCACTCCGAACCTCCGGGTGGACACCCCGCCGCTTAAGGTTGACAATACCATAAAACTGACGGCGATCCTCACCGATTCCGTCGTCACGCTCGGCGCGAAAGGCGGATTTCTTCCGTCAATTCAGTACCGGGAATTCCACCGGTATGTCGCACGTGACGATCATGCTGAATTTACGGTGGAATACGTTCCCGGAAAAAAAGTGTATCATCCGGTAACCGGGCGCGAAATGACGCCGCAGGAACGAAGTGAAATCGAACTGCGCGTCTGCGACGAAAACCGTAATCTCGTGAGCGCCCTTTACTCAAGATACGGTGAACTCGTTACCGGCCCTGCGGGTATGCCGCTCGCATCGGTGACGGTGGGGGACACGGTGTTTCTGGGTGCCGCTCCGCGTCGTATGACCGTGGTGCACGACCTTGCCGAATTCACTCCGAAACCGTTGAGCGTCTATGATGAACTGCAGAACCGGCTTGCGAAAATCAGGGAACGGTACGGTGATGCCGATGACCGCAACTCGATCATCATCGCTGCGGAAAACGGCGTGATTTACGACAAGATCGTTCAGGTAATGGACAAGGCACGGGCCGTCAATTTTTCAGATATCAACATTGCGAAACTGAGGGGGTGACTATGTCGGTACAACATGGAAGGGCTGCGGCAAAAAAGGCTGATCTGCCGCTGCAGATCACATCGATGATGGACATGTTCACGATCATCCTGGTGTTTCTTCTGAAGAGTTTTTCGGCGGACGGGAGCATCCTCACCAATGCGGACAATCTCGTACTGCCCAACAGCGACTCGAAAAAGAAACCGCAGGAGATCAACCTGCAGCTTGCAGTGACAAACGATATGATTCTGGTCGACAATGTTCCGGTGGTGCCGACCGAAGACGTGCGAAGAATTCCGCAGACCGAGGAGAATCCGGTGGTTCCCCAGATCGAGGACCGGCTCAAGGCCTGCATGGCGCTTGAGGACGAGATGGTGCGCATGGGAAGTCTCAATGAGGTACAACGGAAAATCGTGATCCAGGTTGACAAGAACGCCGACTTTGACGTGCTGTACAAGGTGATGAACACCTGCGGAAAGGCCGGATATACCAACATGAATTTCGCGGTCATGGAGAGGGAGGGTTGATATGCGTTACGATGTCATAATCAACAAATGTGACGATCCGGCCCGTGCTGCGGTGATCGCACGGAGGATCGCTGGATGGTCCGGCATGACGCCGGAGATGGTGTATGCGGTGATAACGGAGAAGACGGCATGTATCCGTAAAGGAACCGACGAGGTGACCGCGCGGAAAGTGATGGCCGAATACGAGAAGCTCGGTGCCAGGATCGAACTGAGGACGGTGATTGAAAATCCCGGTACCGGGGGACAAGTGCTGCCTGACGACGAGGATGATGACGGGCCTTCCGGCCGGGTTCTTTCCGACGCCGAATATGTTGCAAAGGTAAATCAACGGGAGGATATATTCTACTTCGAGGGCGGAAAGCGGCTCAGGAATGCCGAGTTGGTGGCACTTCTGTGTGCATTTGCAGCGGGAGCGTTTCTGAGTACCAGAACGTTTACGGCTGCTGCGGTGAACAATGACTTCTTTGAAAAGGGCGGCCATGAGAAGGCGATTGTTGTCGCCGGTCCGGTTGATCGGCCGCATCAGGCTGAGACTGCCGTGCCGCAGGTGAGCGAACGAAGGGTCCTCAAACCGGCGCAGCAACAGGGACACGGTGGTGTGACCGGCGGGGGCGGTAATCCGCGTGAACGGGTGACGAAACAGGGCGTTCTCGGCATCGTTGCCGGTGCGATAAAGGGGAAGACCGTCGCTTCGGCCGACATCTTCGGCAAGGGCGGGTTTGCATCCGAGATCGATGCGCTGCTGAGCGGCATGCAGGGTCTTAAATCCGGGGGAAGCGGCGGTGTCGGCAGGCGTACCGAATCCGGAATGGGATTCGGTACCGGTTACGGGAGCGGCTACGGCGGCGGGTCGGGCGGAATCGGCGATCTTGTCGACAACCTGATGTCGTCAGGTTCAACGGGTCTTGCATTACGTGGTCGTGGAAAACTTGTCATTGCGACGCCTACCTTTGCACACGGAGGTGCGATCGTAAGCGGCAGAAGCAAAAAGAGCATTCTTCAGGTAGTGATGCAGAACCTGTCGGTACTGCGGTACGCCTATAACAAGCGGCTTCGTGAAAAACCGGGACTGAAGGGAAAGGTTACCGTCAGGTTTGCGATCGACGAGTTCGGGAAGGTTCTCTTCTGTTCAGTTGCGGAGTCGACCATGGGGGATGACGAACTTGAAACGCTCATCATCGGCAAAATCAAATCCTGGAAGTTCGACAAAATAGACAAGGTCGGCGATGTGACCGAGGTGGTCTATCCGTTCGTGTTTTCGCAATGAGGGCCCCGGTCGTTTACGACCGATTGTGAGGGGTGTACGGCGCGCCGGCCGTGCTCCTCTTTTTTATATGCCCGGCGGCAGAGGATGGCAGGCTTGAAGTTCCGTATGGTCGCACTGTTTTCGACGGCAGTTTTTTTTAACGTAGTCGCCTGATCGTGCGACCTCTGTCCGGATTCTTATTCTTCATGATGAAAACACCGGAAGACAAACGATCGGTTTCCTGATCCTGCACATGCCCATCCATAACGCGCCTTCCGCTGCAATCAAAGATCGAAGCCGCTTCTTCGTGAGTCGTGCCTGAGTTTTGATTGTCAACCGGCCGGATCTCCGGAGCGTGGGGCAGCAATGCCACTCTTCGTCCGGCAAGGCGGTTGCCGGCACCATACACCGGATCGGTAAGAAGGTCTTTTATCACAGCGGTACTGTCCATGGAAAACTTGTAAGAGGGAGTGAACACCGGCCATGTGTTGGGAGCATACGTAGGCAGTTCTGCGTCTGTAAGCGACAGGTCGTTCCAGCCGATTTTACCTCCGTTCGCCATTCCGTTTATATCGGACCACGGCTGGTTGACATTTTCAAATACGCAGGTTTCCACACGAATCCTGCATTCGAAGCCCGTACCGATGCAGTAGGTGTTGTTCGGACAGGCGTAAAGATTGTTATACACATGCACGGTGCCGAAACGGACACGGGGCATCCGCTGATCACACCCGTCGTCATACCAGTTATGATGCATGGTGATATGCAGTTTGCCTCTGTCCTTCGCGGCGTTATTATCGCTGTGTCCCAGCAGGTTGGGCAGGTTATGGCCGGATATGGTCGGGTAGCGGAAACGGCACCAGGATACCGTAAGGTAATCGGAGCCGTTCTTGATGTCGAAGGAGCCGTCTTTGCAATCAATAAAAGTGCATTTGGTGACGAACAGTTTACTGCACCCGGAAGATTCGATTCCGTCCCCGGTTCCGATGCCGTCCGGATTTCTGATGTTCAGGTTCTGAACGATGAAGTTGGCGGCTCCTGAAAACGTCAGATTACCGGTGAATCCCGAAGTCGTGTCGTAACCGATGATTGTTTTATCGGATTTGCAGGTCACCTGTCCGACAGTGCCGAGGTTTCCTTTGACGATGATGATTTTCGGGGGAGTGGAGGCGCAGGCGGATCTGAGTGTTACAGCATCGGTTACAGTAACAGTTTCCCCTTTCCCTCCGCCGGTAGTACCTTCGGCATAGCCATCAGCAATGGCGACAGTCGGTTGGCTGTAACCGGTACCGGTGCAGAGTTGTATCAGCATGAGCATGGCTGTGTATAGTTGAATACCCTTAAGCATTGCATTGTCTCCTCAGAAAAAACCTCTGCTGCAGTAATATACACATTATAGAGGAGCAGTGTATTCGTGTTATCCGATGATCAGGCAGTTCAGGACCGAGAGAAAACTGCAATCGTAGTGATTGCAGGGAGTTGTTGGGAGAGGAGTGCTTCGAGTTGCCCCTGTAGCGCTATGCTGTCATAAGGAACAAAATGGTAACATCGGCTGTGTTTTATTGCGTGTCTCTATTCTGCTGGCAGGCACCCCGAAGTAATTCTTCGAATGTGCATGTGGAGGTACGGTAGTCATCAAGATCCTGTAGGGGCATGCCATGGCGTGCCCCTACAACATAAAAACTGAAACAGTTCTCCCTAAATCCTGAAAATCCTGTGATCCTGTTAATCCCGGTTCAGACATAGTTTCTTATCCGTGAAATCCCTCAATCCGTTTCATCCGCGATTAAGACAATTGACACCAAGTAAACTATCCACACCGTTTATCATTACCGTCTATTGACTTTACTGAACTGCATGTGGTATTTATGCAAACGTACGGTTGCTCACGGAAAGAGGTGCCCTGGGCAGAAGCGTCATGCCGCCATATCTGTTAATCCTGAGCGGTACTGAATGGTGCGGCAGACAACGCGTCGGGTGAGCAGTATTCCCGGCAGTTAATCTCCCACCTCTCATCGGCAATACGTTTTTCGGCAAACCCTCATCTTATGGGAGATACAATGTTCAATTCCGTTCTGCTGGATGTTTTTATCGGGCTGTCGCTTATTTATGTGCTGCTGAGTCTGGTTATGGCTTCGGTTATCGAGGCGGTTGCCGGGATGACCAAAATGCGTAACAGCCTGCTCGAATCGGCGATGCGTGAAATTCTCGGTGAAGAAAAATACCTCAATCTCTTTTACCACCATCCGATGATCAACTGCCTCAGAAAGAAACCTTTTTTTCTGTCGCTCATTTACACCATATACACCTGGAAGATTTCCCGGGCGCTGCGAATCGACCGGCTGATCGTCAAGTGTAATCTTGTCAAAATCTACCACATCATTTCCCTCGGGCGCCCGTCCTATCTTTCGTCAAAACTGTTCGCGGTGGTGCTGTTCGACCTCATGCGCGGAGGATTCGACGGCATCCGCAGACGGTACGCATCGCTTATCGTGAAAGAGGAGGGGCAGCAGAGCGGCAACGATTCACGACTCGTCTTTGAATTCGACCGCAATGAAGCGTACCGGCGGGAAGAAATCGAATCGTGGCTTGCAAAGTTCTCCTATTTCACCGAAATGGTTGATGTGACGGAGCGTACCGCAACCGACGATACACCGCTCTCCATACGGTTGATGGAACAGCAACCGGTTCTGCATCGGGTTGCCGACTGGTTCGACCTGCAGATGGAACGGCTGACCGGCGTTTACAAAAGAAGAACTCAGGCAATACTGTTCGTTGCAAGTTTCGTTGCCTGCTGCGTTCTCAATGCCGACAGCATCATGATGGCGACCATCCTCTGGAGCGATCCGGTCATGCGCAATGCCGTTGTCTACGAGGCGACTCAGACAGTCGCAGATGCACAGAGCGGAGATCACACCGGTCCCACGGCTCATGAACTCAATGCCGAAGCTTCGGCCGACAATGCCTGTACCGAATGCGGTAAACTCTCGGTTGCCGAAGTCGCAGCGGAAAACAACCTGATGCGTCCGTTTCCCATCGGGTGGGAACAGCAAAGGAGCAGTGTATACCGGGAATACCGGGCAATGCCCGAGAATTTCAAGGAGTTCATCTATAAAGTCATCGGTATCCTTATAACCACGTTCCTCGTATCGCTCGGGGCGCCTTTCTGGTTCGACATGCTGTCCAAGGTGGTTAACATCCGTAATGTGGGTATCAAACCCAAAAGTGCACCGGCAGCATCGACGCCGGAACGGAAGGGTGATCAGGAATGACGATGAAACGCGCAATTGTGCTGTCGGCCCTTCTTTGCGGACTAGTTCTTTCGGGATGTAAGACAATGAAGGATGTACTTTCATGGACGCCGTTCTGGTGGGTGGTGAATCTTCGACGCGTCGAACATCCCGGAACACTGCGTTTGCAACCGGATGTCGTATCCACTCTGAATTACAACGACGGAAAGAAACGCTATTCGTATTGTCTTGACAGCGGAGTCATTCTCTGCCGCATCGGAAATGCGGATGCTGCGTCATTCAAACCGTTGCCGGGCGGCAATCCCCGTGACTGTGACGGTACCCCCCTGCGGGTGTTGCGCCTTGCGGCAGACAACAACCGGATCTTTATCGTTGCGGAAAACGTACAGGGAAAAAGAAGTCTCTGGTGGTATTGTGTCAAACGTGACGATGCGAAATGGGCAAGCATCCTCATTCATGCCGCTGGAGATTTCATGAAGGAGGGGTATGCCGACTGGTTTGACTGCGCACACTTGCACGACAGTGCGTGGGTCAATGTTCTCGCGCTGAGGACATTCGTTCCCTACAAGGAACCGCATATGGAAAAGACACGGGATGCTCATGGCAGAACGACCTATAAGGTTGCGGCATTCGATGCTCCGCGAAGCTCGATCGACGTCAGTGATATCGTTGACATCGCCGTCGGCAACTGGGGTGGAACGGTCATCACCTACTACGTGCTGATGGGGTCGACCGGCTCCATCATGTATATCGATGAGGAGATCATCATGGACCGCTGGAAGGAGGTTCCGAACACGGTTATGCCTCCTAAAAACAGTCCGTATCCGCTCGATTCGACATCGAGGATTGCGGCTTCGAATTCGGTCGTTGCCGTATACCATCACCGTAACGATACAGCATTTGTCAGCTGGATCCGCTGGGATTATCACAATGAACAGGACTTTGAATACTATCCGCTTAACTGGTGCGAAACAGAGTGGCGCAGCGTCGTCTGCCCCGTGAAGAATGCCGATTGTGTGTTTCTCACGACCCACTGGCCCGACGATGTACATGACACGGTCTGGAATGTTCCCCGCGGTATCGAAGATAAATACGAAGAGATTAAAAAGCTGCTTCCCGGTCAGGTCGGCAAAACGATGACGCGGGATGACTGGAAAGGGTGTATGGGGAATTACCCCACAAGGAACATCAGCGCCTATTTCCTCGGGTGCGATGTCGTTAAAGGCGATTCGGTCTGGTCGCTTGACGAGGATAACCTCAGATATCCGGACCTGTCGGTGCACGACTGGCATCAGTCGCCGGGTACGGAGCCTGTGCGGTATCGCGGCGGTACCAGATAAACCGTCTGATGACGGGGGTTGGTCGGTGCCCGGTTTCAAGGATCACACCGGCTGACCATTGTAAAGGAACATTCCGGATGATTCTCGATACCCTCGAAAAATTTTCACTCTATCTGCCGGTTCATCCGCTTTTTCCACTTGTATCGGAATTCATGACGGCGCATCAGCCGGCTTCACTGGAAACCGGCAGAACAGTCATCGGTCGCGGTATTACATTGTCAATCGATGAGTACCTGACAAAGCCCGCGGAGGAGAAACGGGCTGAATTTCATGTAAAGTACATCGACATCCAGATCGTGCTGTCGGGAATCGAACGGGCGGGCATCGGTGCGCGCGGGACGGCTTCGGTCATTGAACCGTACGATCCCCTAAAGGATGTCGGTTTCTCCGATGGCGCCCTTGATTTCGTCATGTTGACGCCTGCAAAATTTATCGTTTTCTTTCCGCATGACCTTCATAAACCCGGCGTACTTCTCGATGAGCCGGTTCCGGTGAAAAAGGCAGTATTCAAAATACCGGTTGCACGGTAGCCCGTTTATTGGGCTTGTAGCCGGCAGGGGCAATCACTGCGAATGAAATCCGCGGTTTCTGTTCAGGGTGTCAAAGTAACGGCATCTTCTCCAAGAATTGATCTGATGACTGTGGCCAGCTGTTCTCCGATATGCTCATGGGCTTTGGCATTCGGATGCCAGTCGCAACCCCGTTCCCAGTCGGGCATGCGTTCATAACTGAAGAAGGTGATTTTTTTATTGCCGTCCGAGAGTTCGCTGTCGACGAAAGTCTTGACATATGACCTGAGCGGTTCCCGCCATGACGTTACGCAGACAAGATGGACATCGGGGTAGAGTGCATACAGTTCGCGGGTGAAGGCAAAATAGTGGTTTATGAAGAGTTCACGGGGCGGCAGCGGTGTTGTCGAGTAATCGTTCATGCCGAGTGTGATGACGATGATGTCGGGAGGTGTGGCATAGCGCCAGGGTTTGCTGAGCGAGTCGCTCAGCAGTGTTCTGCGGTAGTAATCGGGAAATGTTTTTTTTGATGTAAGAAAAAGTGAATGGTAGTTGCGGACAAGTCCTGCACGGGTTTTGGCGCAGATGGTATAATCGGCATTGCAGAGACGGGCCGCTACCGGGCCGTAGGAAAGGTGAATATTCGATACTTTGGCAAGAGAATCACAGCGGGTGGTTTTCGATTCGTTTCCGTACCCGAGAATTGTCGAGGCGCCGATGAACTCGATGAAATACCGGCTTTTCGGCGGGAGAGGACGGAGTGTTCTTCCTGAGTCAAGTGTAATGCCGGTACATTCGGTGACCTGCCGATCGGTTTCGAAGCGCTTTACGAACCGTAAAGTATGGAGCGTGTCGGCGAGGTGACCGGCGAGCGGATAGCTTCTGATGACACTGTCGGTTTTTACCACATGTGTGAATACCGAATCGATGAAGACACCGTAATACTCGTTGCTGCCGCCTAGAGTAATGGCACAGGATGTTCCTTCGAAACCGGTCTCGATGATGATGCCGGGCCAGTCAAATCTGATGACACCCTGTTTCGACCGGTCAATTCTTCCCAAAACCCTTATGGCGCTGTTGTCCGCAGAATAAAATGTCCCCTCCGTGGCACGTACCTGCAGTGAGCCGGGCAGAAGGATGACGAGAATAGTAATGATGTTCGCGATTCTCATAGGAATAAATCACTCTTGATGAAACGACTGACGGGCGGCGTCTTCATCATCCGATGAAGACGCCTTGAAATAATCAGTATCGGGAGTCGGCAAATTCGACCCAGCCACCGGCTTTCACCAGTGCCTCGTCAAATTCGGCGAGGGTGAATCTGCAGGCTTTCAGGCCGCCGTTCCACGAGAAGACAAGCGTTTTTGCGTCAAGATCAACGCTGCATGATACCTGCTCCTTTGCAGCGACGCCGAAAAGCTCATCGATGGCGTTTTTGTCAAGTTCGATGGCGAGCATACCGCCGTTGAACATGTTCTGCCTGAAGATACGTGCATAATTTTCTGCCACCACACAGGTGATTGCATTTACTTCGAGTGCCCACGGAGCATGCTCGCGTGAGGAACCGCACCCGAAATTGGCGCGGGTGACAATGACCCGGGCCGAGTCGCGCCATGCACCGTCAACTTTGAAACCGTCAAGCTTGAGGTCTTCGAGGAGATGTGGTTTGAGTGCTTCCTTGTCCATCTCGGTGAGGTATTTCGCCGGGATTATTTCATCGGTATTGATATCCGACCGGTCGAGAAAAAGAACCGGTCCGCCGAATGTTTTCATAGTGATTCCTTTCATTGTTGGTAAATAGTACCGTAAAGACGCTCTTAAAAAGGTGTCCTTACGTTCGGGGGTCGGTGAGAACTCCCCGTATTCCGCTCGCCGCCGCGCTTGCGGGGCTCATCAGGTGCACCATGCCGCCTTTACCCATGCGTCCGTTGAAGTTGCGGTTTGTCGTCGATGAACATACCTCTCCTTCGGCAAGAACACCTGTCGACATTCCGAGGCACGCGCCGCAGGTCGGATTGGCGACGCAGTACCCGGCATCCATAAAAACGGCAAGCAGCCCTTCATCCATAGCCTGCCGGTAGATTGCCGGCGTTGCAGGTACCACGATACCCCGTACGCCTGCGGCAAGTTTTGTTCCCTTTACAATTGTCGCCGCTACACGCAGGTCGCTTATCCTTCCGTTGGTGCAGCTGCCGATATAAACCTGATTGATCGGCGTATTGACAAACTCGGCAAGCGGTTTCACCTGGTCGGGTTTATACCCGAAGGTGGCGGACGGAACAACGGTGCCGACATCAAGGGACAGTGTTTTGGTATATTCCGCATCAGGATCGGAGTGCCATTTTCTGAAATCCTCTACCGCTGCGGTTTTGGATGAATAGTCACTGCTGATGAACGGCCAGAGATATTCCACGGTTACCGCGTCGGGCATGCAGACACCCGAGGTGCCGCCCGCTTCAATCGCCATGTTGCAGAGGGTCATCCGCTCCTCCATCGACATCGCTTCCACCGCCGGTCCGCGAAACTCGATGACCTGATCGGTGGCACCGTTGACGGTAAGCATCTTTATCACCGTGAGAATGACGTCTTTGGCATACACTCCCTGCTGCATAACGCCGGTCAGGTTCACTCTTATGCTTTTCGGCTGACGGAAAGCGCAAACTCCCTTGAGTATTCCGACTTCGAGGTCAGTGGTTCCGACTCCCGCGGCGAATGCTCCGAAGGCACCATGGGTACAGGTGTGGCTGTCACCCATGATTACGGTATAGCCCGGCCGGATAAATCCTTTTTCGGGAAAGAGCGCATGGCAGACACCGTTCGCACCGACGTCGAAGAAATCGGTGATGTTGTTGCGTGCTGCCCATTCCCTCATGACCTTTGCCTGCATCGCGCTTTTTGAGTCTTTCGCCGGGGTGACATGGTCGATGACAGCCTTGACTTTCGATGGGTCGAAGACACGATCCTTTTTTCTCCAGACGAGGTCGGTGATCGCGATCGGGGTGGTTATTTCATGGCACATGACCACATCGAGATTGAGTACTTTAGTCCCCTCGAACGGCTCATCGCGCAAATGCGCCTCGAAGATTTTTTCTGTAATGGTCTTACCCATACCAACTCCTTTCCTGTATGACAAGAGATTGTTTTCAGCCTTGTGGTTCTGTAGTTTCAAGAAAATCGACATGCGGCGGCGAAATGCTCCAGACGGCACGGAACACATCGGCTCCGGTATTGGATAACTGGTGCGGCAGTCGCGCATTAAAACTGAAGCTGTCGTCTTTACCTATTTCATACTCGATCGAATCGACGGTCAATGTTGCCGATCCGCTTAAAACAACTCCCATTTCAGCTCCTTCATGCCCGATCCCCCTGAACGAGGTGCTCTTTCCTGATTCCACTTCAAGAAGGAAGAGCTCCGCCTGATATCCCGTATATGCGCTGGTCATGAGCTGTTCGTATTTTACCCCTTCGAGTTCATTTCGCAACCGCTCACCGGGATGATGAATGCGCACCGGACGATCGGAGGAGAGCTTTTTAAACAGTTCAGAAGGGTCGATGTCGAGTACGGAACAGACCGTCATGAGTGTTTCAATCGACGGAGCAACCATGCCTCGTTCGATCTGACTGAGCATGCTTACCGAAATACCTGCCTTTTCGGCAATGTCACCCTGGTTTCTCCCGAGTTTTTCCCGGTATACCTTGAGCATCTTGCCGATTCTTGGAACAATGTTGTTAAGTAATACTGTATTCATTACAGTAATTATAAAATATTTTCTGCGAATTCGCAAGAGTTTTTTGATCCACAGATGAAAAGAACCTTTTTGGCAATTTTGTTACATAATATATGAAGCAGTGCGAATGTTTATATATATTCAAGGGGCGGATTCGACGCCTGCTCTATACGGATCCGGCCTCACTCACATCAAATACTCATCAACGGATTTTGTCATGGATAGTAATCAACAGAAAGATGTGTCGTTGAGTGATCTTGATGATACCAACCTGAATATTGAGGATATTCATAATCTTAAGGATCTTGCCAATACCCGGTATATCGAACGGGTGAGCGGAGATCTCGAAGAGCACATTCAGGACGATGAACAGCTGCTCGATACGATCGGCAAAAAGCCGGGAACCTATTATCGCGATCTGATATTTGCGATGATCCAGATCCGTCTTCCGGAAGAGGAGGCGAAACGTGACTGGAAGGATATTCTGCGGCATAAGTATCTGCTGAGCGAAAAACTCGGCAGAAATGTGGGTATTCATGTCGCTTCGCTTGATTATTACACGAATATCAAGAAAAAGGTCACCAATCCGAAGATCGTCGATGTGCATGAATATGTCGATACGGCAAGCCGTGCCATTACCGATGAATTGACGAAGGCATACAATCGTCACTTCTTCGATGACGAGTTCAGAAAACTGTTCATCCAGGCGCGTACCATCGGTAAAGTGTTTTCGCTCATCATGCTCGACCTGGATCATTTCAAGATTTACAACGATCTCAACGGACATATCCAGGGGGATATTGCACTTATTGAAACAGTCCGTATTCTTCATGCGGTCTGCAGCAAGGACGATATCGTCTGCAGGTACGGCGGGGAGGAGTTCGCGATTCTGCTCAGTGAACAGTCGGTCAGTCTCGCGCTCAAAACGGCCGAGAATATCAGACGTGCGATTTTCGATTACCGGTTTGTCAATGAACAGCTTCTGCCCAACGGCAGGTTGAGTGCCTCTCTCGGGCTTACCAATTACCGCAACGACATCAAGACGCCTCAGGAAATGATCGAAGAGGCTGATGTTGCACTCTATCGTGCGAAAAACAGCGGCAGAAACAGGGTGAAGGTGTTTCTGAGTGGTTCGTTTGCGTAGCCAGGTCATTATCTGAGGAAAGAAAACGGATTACATCTCCATTTGCAATTCCATCATCCGGATGTTACTTGGTATCTGTTCAGAATAAAAGAGAACGGAAGAATCGTCATCCCCGCGAAGGCGGGGATCCACAGTTTTTAATGCGAAAACGATAGATTCCCGCCTTCGCGGGAATGACGGTCGTCTCTTTCATTTCTTAATAAACGGGTACTACTTAGCGCTTTATACCGACGCAGCAGATTGTACCGTTGATTATTTTTACGTGAGAACTATAGCTATCCTGTCAATTCAATGGCGATCCACTTTTCATTGACGCCTGTTCTATCGGGTGTTTGAAATGGGGCGCAGGTTGCAATAGAGACAGGTTTTACAGTACTGAAGTGAAATTTTTTCTCAGAAAACTACCCGATTCTTTTCCGAAAGGAGCTGTTTTTTCCCATGAAATGGATTGTTCGTCCGTCAAAGCTTAATGGCTCGATTACCATTCCGTCGTCAAAGTCACATACCATCAGGGCGCTGCTGATCGGTACGCTTGCCGATGGTACATCCCTTATTCATAAACCGCTTCTTACCGGTGACGGTGCATCGGCACTGGGTGCTGCCCGCAGCCTCGGGGCACAGGTAGATTACACCGGAGACCTTCTGAAAATTACCGGATGCGGTGCTGATTTCAACAAAGGTGCAGATCTGTTTGACATGGGCAACAGCGGCACCGGAACAAACCTTTTTACCTCCGCTGCAGCCCTCGGTACGCGGCCGCGCAGGTTCGATGGTGACAATTCACTTCGGTCGCGTCCCTTTCATTACCTTCTTGATGCGCTTGTGCCGCTTGGGGCGAGATATGAGCGTGAACGAGCAAACGGGGATCTTCCCTTTACGATTACAGGTCCGCTCAAAGGCGGCAAAACAACGGTAAACGGCGTTTCGTCCCAGTTCGTTTCGAGTCTCCTTTTTACCTGTTCTCTAATCGACTGTGACGGCACCGAGATCAATGTGGTTAATTTGCAGGAAGTTCCGTATATAGAAATAACTCTCTGGTGGCTTCGCCTACAGGGTATACAATTTGAACACTCAGATGATTATACGCGGTTTTTCGTACCAGGACGCCAGAAATACACACCGTACGAAATGGCGGTGCCTGCAGACTTTTCTTCGGCAACATTCGCGGCGGTAGGTGCTGCGGTGACCGGCGGTCCGGTGACTCTCAAAGGACTCGATTTTACCGATCCGCAGGGTGACAAAGGCGTGTTCGATATCCTCAAGCGCGCGGGTGCGAAAATCGTTCACGGAGACAGTGATGTTACAGTGAGTGTCGCCGGGGGGATGATGGGTGAGGTGATTGACCTCAATGCAATGCCCGACGCACTTCCCGCGATGGCGGTTCTTGGCTGTGCCACCGAAGGTGAGACCGTGCTCACGAGCATCGGGCACGCACGTATCAAGGAGACCGACCGCATCGTTGTCATGCGTGAAGAACTGACTAAAATGGGTGCGGATATAAAAGAGGTCGGCGACGAACTTTTCATCAACAAAAGCAGCCTGAAGGGTGCGATTGTCAACGGACACGACGATCATCGCGTGGTAATGGCGCTTGCGTTGGCAGGATGTATGGCCGATGACGAGACTATTATCGAAACCGCAGAAGCTGCAAATGTCACCTATCCGAGTTTTGTAAAGGATTTCTCAGCTCTCGGTGCATCCATCGAGGTTGCGGAGGAGTGAGGACCGTTGATTACCGCGGGCGGGTCTGAACCCGTCCTTATGCACGGGCGTTCAGTTGAACGCCCGATTTTTTATCCTTGCTTGAGCTGGCGAAGCACCTCTTCGCGCATCGGTGCTATGGGAGCATCGCATCCTGTCCATGCTTCAAACTGCAGTGCCGCCTGATTGACGAACATGTCAATTCCCGAAACGGTCAGGCAGCCGCTCTCTTCCGCTTCTCTGAGAAGTCTGGTTTTCAGAGGATTATAGACAATGTCAAAAACGGTCTGTCCGCTGCGGAAGAGATTTTTCGGAATGAGGCTGTTGTCCTCTTTGGGATGCATTCCGACAGGGGTGGTCTGAATGATGACATCCGCATTTTCCATTTTTACGGCGAGTGTGGCATCGGTAAGCAGTGCGTCTTCGATCGGGGTACCGGTTTTCGTCCGCAGATCGTTTGCAAGATGGCTGAGTTCTTCGGGAATGACTCCGAGAAGGGCCATGGATTTCGGTCTGCCGTTGTGAGCAAGATCGAACGATACCGCACGTGCCGCACCACCGGAACCAAGCACCAGAATCCGGTTGTTTTCAATCGTGGCGCCAGCATCGAGCAGCGCCTTGCGCGCTCCCGGGCCGTCGGTACCGAGTCCCTTGATGTTGCCGTCTTCCTTTACAACCGTATTAACCGATCCGATTCCCTGGTCAACGGTCGAAATCTCGTCAAGAAACGGGATCACCGCAACCTTGTGCGGAATGGTGACCGAGAGCCCTTTGAAGTTTTCAAGTGCGCGCACACCGCGTATCGCACCTTCGACATCTTCAGTTCTGAATGCGAGGTAGACATAGTCGAGACCGAGTTCCTCGAATGCGCGGTTGTGGATGGCGGGAGACATCGAATGACCCACGGGGTTTCCGATGATACCGAGAAGTTGTGTTGATGTGGATATTTTAGGTTTGTTTGCCATGATTACCTCGCGTTTGTGACAGGTTGTTGGTGCGGCAATTCAGGTGTCCCTGAGAGATTGCGTGTCCGGTTTTATCCGAGTGTCTCGATGCAATCTTCCGCAAATTGCATCATCCGGAAGGTGGATTGTGGATCGGGACATGCTTCGGAGAATTTATAAAATAGGTGTTACTTGGAGGTAAATCAAGCATCGGATTTCGGCGGGACGGATCTCCAAACGGAGGCTAAAGTTTTCACCATCCGGTCGGAGTATGCGGGGGGACCGCCAGGGAAGCGCCTGTAAGTTCTACTCCCGATTCCCGCGAATACGTTTCATATCGGTTCCTTCAAATGCTATGTTGTCAATTACAACATTGACTGAAGATACTCCGTTGTTTTCTGAGTCGTAAAAGGCGAATTCCATCATGAGTATATGGTGGGACGCTTCTTCCCATGAAACCTTTACTGAATCCGAGTTTTGATCATCAGGTTCAAGAGAGGTAAAGTCGACAGATACCATTTCATTTGCTGGCTTCAGAGGGATAACATATGAATATCGAATGATGCTTCCGTAATACGGGTGTCTGGCCAGAAAAATCAGTCGCATGGTGCCTGTTCCACGTGCGTCAAAATGTATGGCTGAGGCATCCTGCAGGTTAATCCCGTTGTTGCCGTCAGTATACATCACGAGACCAATTCCGAGATAGGGAAACGAACAGTTTCGGTCGAGCCTCCCGTCAATGAACAACTTCCGGTCGCTGCTGTCCGCCATTGTGACATATGCACCAATGAAGGAATTGCCGCTTTTTGTAAAATCATCCGGAATATCAGTAACCCACCGGCCGGCTTCAAAATCATAGTCTTTTCCTGTTGAATCGGAAAAAAGATACCAGAACGGCGATATTCCAGAGGCTTCTGCAAGTGGCGCCGTAAAACCGCATTCAAAATCCGTCAGGAGATACCGGTCGTTCCATTGGCCGTCAATTGTCGCATCGATAACGGTATCTGCGGTGACAGGTGCAGTTCCCGCATTGTGCAGTCCTGAATCATCTTCTGCAATGATCGCCCAGTTACCCGGAGGAATTTTATTGAAGGAGTAGCTGCCGTCGGAGTTTACGACTGTTTTATACGTAGTTCCTTCTATCCGCAGTGCAGAGCCGCGTTGCACATTCCTGACGGTACCTGCCAGTTTTGAGTAGCGTCTGAGAACAAAGGTCGAGCTGTCCAGATCGTCCAGATAGATGTTTTTTCTGCACAGGCCGGCGGAATCATGATCAATCTGAATTGACAGCAGTTTGTTTCTGTATGAACCGGTGTTTCTGAATGTAAACAAACCATCTGCAGAAGCCGTTGCGGAATCAACT
>Ga0316575_10000058_pt1 | contig 27051 bp, 33 predicted proteins | sample J5NA_FD_203072 | JGI IMG/M metagenome (GOLD analysis project Ga0316575, IMG submission 203072) | Rhizosphere microbial communities from salt marsh grasses in Alabama, United States - J5-7_050615r2r3 | ecosystem: Host-associated > Plants > Roots > Rhizosphere | place: USA: Alabama | collected...
CCAGGCCATCGTCCGCGCCGCCGCGGAGGCACTCGGTGCCGACGTCGTCGTCATGGACGCCGCCCGCCACGACGCCGCCGTCGCCCGCATCTCCCACGGGCCGCAGGTCGCGGCCTCGGCCGTCGCCGCCGCGCTCGCGGGCATCGACCCCGAGGACGTCGCCCTCGCGGGACAGGGTCTGCGCGACGTTACGCGCATCGCGGCGAGCGAGCCGGCGATGTGGGCGGACATCGCGCGCCTCAACGAGCAGCACCTACGCGAGACCCTGCGGCACATCATCGGCGATCTCGAGAAGGTGCGGGAGGCTGCGGACATGGGCTCCGCGCTCGGCGCGCTCATCGAGCGCGGGCGGGTCGAGGCGGCGCGCATTCCGGGCAAGCACGGCGACAAGCGTCGCGAGTGGACCGACGTCGTGGTGATCGTCCCCGACGAGCCAGGGGAGCTGCTGCGCCTGCTGACCCTTGTCGCCGAGGAGTACGTGAACGTCGAGGATCTCGCCATAGAGCACTCGCCCAAGCAGCCCGTCGGTTTGGTCCGGGTCAGCGTCCTCTCGTCGCGCGCCGACGGCCTGGTCAAGGCCCTTCAGGCGGAGGGCTGGGAGGTGGCCTCGTCGTGACCGGGATCGTCATCGCGATCGACGGGCCGTCCGGCGTGGGCAAGTCCACGGTCGCGCGGGAGGTGGCGCGTCGGCTGGGCCTGGCGTACCTCGACACGGGCGCGACCTATCGCGTCACGGCCCTCGCGTGCATGCGCGAGGGGGTGGACCTCTCCCGGGAGGACGACGTGGTCGCGATGGCCGAGACCATGAACGTCGAGATGGTGCTCGACCCCGACAACCCGCTCGTGTTGTTCGACGGCGAGGACGTGTCGCGGATCCTGCGCTCGGAGGCGATCACGGGCGCGGTGTCGACCGTCGCGACGAACCTCGAAGCCCGCGCGGCCCTCGGACGCATGCAGCGGGACATCATCGCCGCCGAGGTGGAGGGCGGCTTCTCCGGGGGCGCAGGCGTGGTCGCGGAGGGCCGGGACATCACGACGGTCATCGCGCCGGACGCCGACGTTCGGGTGCTGATGACGGCCGACCCCGAGGTGCGCGTGGCGCGCCGCGCGGGCGAGGGCGTGCACACCACCGTCGCGCGGCTACGTTCGGGAATCCTCGACCGCGACGACGCGGACTCGACGGTGGTGAACTTCCAGACCGCGGCCGACGGCGTGGTCACGCTGGACACGACGGACCTGACGATCGACGAGGCCGTTCAGGCGGTCGTCGACCTCGCCGGAGAGGCGCGAACGTGAGCCGCCGGGGTCCGGCGAAGCCGCCCAGTCGACTCGGTCCCCTCTGGGGCCGCCCCGTCGGCCGGATGCTCGCGCACGTGCTCTGGAGGACGACGGTCATCGGGAAGCGCAACGTTCCCCGCAAAGGCCCGGTGATCATCATCGCCAACCACGTGGGATTCATCGACGGCCCCGTCGCCGTCGGCGTGACGCCCCGCTCGGCCCACTTCATCGTCAAGACCGAGATGTTCGTCTCCATGCTCGCGGTGATCCTCCGCGCGTCGGGCCAGATCGAGCTCGCGCACGGGGGGCGCGAGGCGCTCGCCCGAGGCCGCGCCGTGCTTCAGCGCGGCCGCGTCGTCGGCGTCTTTCCCGAGGGATCGCGCGGCTCGGGGGACGCCGCGAGCCTCGGCGGCGGGGCGGCGTGGCTTGCCCTGCACGGCGACGCCCCCGTCGTGCCGCTCGCGCTGCTCGGCACGCGGCTGACCGGGGAAAGCGTGAGCATCTGGCCCAAGCCGGGCCGGCGCCTTATCGCCGAGTTCGGCGAGCCGTTCCGGCTCGACCTGCCCGACACCCTCAAGGGCGCGGCCCGCCAGAAGGCCGCGGAGGAGATCGTGGCGGAGCGGCTCCGCGCCCACGTGCACGACGTCGACGCGCGTTCTCCCATCGACTTGCCGCAGGACGACCCGCTTCGCGACGGGGTGCAGGGGTGACGGGCGCGGGCGACGACGACCTCGGCCCGGGCGAGACGCCGCTGACCGAGCCGCACGCCTCCGACGCCCCGGAGGACGCCGAGGCGATTCGCGAGGAGGCGTTGCGCGCTGGACTCGAGGCGTACGACCTCACCGACGACGACCTCGCGGCCCTCGACGACGCGCCTCACCCCACCCAGGCGATCCTGCCGATCCTCGCCGTCGTCGGGCGCCCGAACGTCGGAAAGTCGACGCTCGTCAACCGCATCCTCGGTCAACGCGCCGCCGTCGTCGAGGACACGCCCGGCATCACCCGCGACCGCGTCACCTACCCGGCGGAGTGGGCGGGACGCGACTTCGTCCTCATGGACACCGGCGGCTGGGAGACGAAGGTCTCCGGCCTCGACGCGAGCGTCGCGCGCCAGGCCGAGGTCGCGATCGACATGGCGGACGCGATCGTCTTCGTCGTCGACGCGACGGTCGGGCCGACCGCGACGGACGAGCAGGTGGTGCGGTTGCTTCGGAAGGCGAAGAAGCCCGTCGTCCTGTGCGCGAACAAGGTCGACGGCCCGCGCGGCGAATCCGACGCGACGGAGCTGTGGGCGCTCGGCCTCGGGGAACCCCACCCGGTGAGTGCGCTTCACGGGCGAGGCGTGGGCGACTTCCTCGACGCCGCCGTCGCCGCCCTTCCCACGGAACTCGATCGCGAGGCGGTCGGCTCCGACGCCCCTCGCCGCGTCGCTCTCGCGGGGCGCCCGAACGTCGGAAAGTCGTCGCTGCTGAACCACCTGGCGGGGGAGCAGCGGGTCGTCGTCGACGAGACCGCCGGGACGACCCGCGACCCGGTGGACGAGGACGTCGTCATCGACGGCCGCACGTGGACGTTCGTCGACACGGCGGGAATCCGACGCCGGGTGCACCAAGCCAAGGGCGCGGACTACTACGCGTCGCTCCGGACGGCCGCCGCGATCGAGCGCGCGGAGGTCGCCGTGGTGCTCGTCGACGCCTCCGTGCCCGTCACGGAGCAGGACACGCGCGTGATGTCCCAGGTGGTCGACGCGGGGCGCGCCCTCGTCATCGCGTTCAACAAGTGGGACCTCGTCGACGAGGACGTGCGCGTCGACCTCGACCGCTCGATCGACACCGAGATGGGCCAGCTCGCGTGGGCGCCGCGCATCAACCTGTCCGCGACAACGGGGTGGCACACCAACCGGCTCGTGCGCGCGCTCGACCTCGCCCTCAGTTCGTGGGATATGCGCATCTCGACGGGCCGGCTCAACGCGTTCCTCGGGGAGCTCGTGGCCGAGCACCCGCATCCGGTGCGCGGCGGCAAGCAGCCCCGCATCCTCTTCGCGACGCAGGCGGCGACCCGGCCTCCGCGTTTCGTCATCTTCACGACCGGATTCCTCGACCCGGGCTACCGGCGATTCATCGAGCGGCGCCTCCGGGAGACGTTCGGTTTCGAGGGCACCCCCATCCAGATCTCGGTCCGAGTGCGGGAAAAGCGCGGTTCGAGTGGCGGAAAACGCCGCTAACGGGAGAATGGGGCGGTGACGAACGACCCGCCTCCGCTACCCGTCGCCACGCCTCCGGGGTGGTTCTTCGACAACGTCAACCGTCGCCAGCGTTGGTGGGACGGCATCCAGTGGGCGTTCTTCGACGACGCCGCGCCCGCGCCCACGACTCACGCCTTCCCCGCGCCTCCGCCCGTTCGACGCAACGGAATGGCGACGGCGTCGCTCGTGCTCGGAATCCTGAGCTTGCTGCTGTGCGCGACGATCATCTTCCCCGCGCTCTCGTTGGTGTTCGGAGTCATCGGGGTCGTCAAGGCGCGTGATCGGGGAGGTGTGGGACGAGGGAACGCGGTGGCGGGGATCGTCCTCGGCTCGCTGACGCTATTCTTCGGGCTTCTCGTCGCCTCCCTGTACTGACATTCCGGATTTGCCGGATCCGTATGTCGTGTACGCTCGTGAACACGCGCTCATGAACGAGCGCTCACGATACGAGGAGGACACCGATGGCGACGATCGCGATCGAGGGATTGACCAAAGACTTCGGCGACCACCGGGTCGTCGACGGCGTCGGCTTCACCGTCCCGGACGGCTCCATCACCGGGTTCCTTGGGCCGAACGGCGCCGGCAAGACGACGACGCTTCGGATGGCCCTCGGCCTGGTGACACCGACGCGGGGAAGGGCCCTGATCAACGGCGTGACATACGGCGAACTGGAAGCGCCGCGCCGCGTCGTCGGGGCGTTGCTGGAGGCGACCGGTTTTCACCCCGGCCGCACGGGGCGCAATCACCTGCGCATACTCGCGCACGTCGCGGGGTTACCCGCCGCGCGGGTCGACGAGGTGCTCGACGTCGTCGATCTCGGTGGGGCCGCCGACGACCGCGTCCGCACCTACTCTCTCGGCATGCGACAGCGCCTGGGCCTCGCCGCGGCGCTCCTCGGAGATCCCGAGGTTCTCATCCTCGACGAGCCGGCCAACGGCCTCGATCCCGCGGGGATGGCCTGGCTCCGCGACCTTCTCCGTTCGCTCGCGAAGGACGGACGCACGGTGCTCGTCTCGAGCCACGTGCTGAGCGAGGTCGCGCAGACGGTCGACAACGTCGTCATCATCCAATCCGGAACGCTCCGGTACTCCGGACCCCTCGCGGACCTTCCGGGCGCCTCGCTCGAGGACGCATTCCTCTCCCTCACGGCATCGAAGTGAAAGGCAGAACCACCATGCTCAGGCTCCATCGCAACGAGTTCCTCAAGCTCCGCACCACGCGAAGCCCGTTCATCCTCATCGCCGTCGCCCAGCTCGTCGTCGTCGGCGGGATCAGCGGCGTCTTCCTCACCGGGCGCGACCCGAACGACGTCGAGACGGTCCGCATCGGCTTCTCCCACATCGGCCTTGTCGCGATCTTCTCGCTCATGCTCGGGATCATGGCCGTGGCGGGGGAATACCGCCACAAGACCATCACCGACACGTACCTCGCCACCCCCGGGCGCGGGCGCGTCGTCGGCGCGAAGATCGTCGCGTATTCCGTCGTCGGTGCCATCATCGGTGTGATCTCCGCGGTCACCGCTCTCACGACGCTGGAGATCTGGATGAACGTCAAGAGCGCGACGCTTGACCTCGGCGCGTCCGGGGTGTGGCAGACGATCCTCGGCTGCATCGTGTGGAACGTCTGCTTCGGCGCCGTCGGCGTCGGGGTCGGGGCGCTCGTTCGCAACCTGTCCGGGGCCGTGGCCGGGGCGCTCGTGTGGATCGCGGTGGTCGAGGGGATTGTCGGCCAGCTCGTCGGGGATGCCGCCCGGTGGCTGCCGTTCCGCGCCGGGGGAGCGATGGAGGGCCTGCCGTCGCCGGGCGTGGCGCAACTCTCCCAGGTGGACGGCGGGCTGATGCTCGTCGCCTACGCGGCGGTCTTCGCCACCGTGGCCGTCGCCACTAGCATTAGGCGAGATGTCACCTAGCCCCGAACTGCGCGAGCAACTCATCGACGCCGCCGAGCGCCTCCTCGCCGAGCGCCAGGTCTCCGCCATCACCACGCGGGACATCGCGCGGGCGGCGGGGCTCTCGGACGGCGTCCTCTACAACTACTTCGCCAACAAGGCCGATCTCGTGGTCGCCGCTCTCCTGCGGCGCTACGAAGCCCAGCTCCTCGAGTTCGACGCGGGCCTTCCGGCGGCGGGGGAGGGCGACGTGGAGGACAACCTCGTCGCGTACTCGGAAGCGTTGTTCACGCTCGCCGCCGCAACTCTTCCTGCGGTCGCGGGACTCATGTCCGAGCCCGAGCTCATGAACCGCTTCCTCCTCGAGATCCACGGGCCCGACTACGGGATCCAGCGGACCTTCGGCCGGGTCGGCGCGTATCTCACGGAGGAGCAGCGGATCGGGCGGCTCGGGGAATTCGACGTGGCGTCCGCCGTGATCGCGTTTGCCGGCTCGATGATCGCGCTCGGCTTCCAGGCGGGCCTCGGCGGCGGATCCCTCGATGCCGCTCGCGCGCAGATTCCCGCGATCGTCCGAACCCTGGTCACGGGCATCGGAGCCTAGGCCAGGGGCCGTTTTGCGGCGTTCGCCACGTTTCCTCGCCAAGCCGAGGGCACGATGCGACACTGAAGAGCATGACCAAGGCGACCACGAACACGTACGCACTCGTCATTCCCGAGCTCGAAGGTCGGGTCTTCTCGGAGGATGCGTTCTTCACCCGGATCATGACCGGAGCCCGCGAGGAGTTCAGCCGCGAAGGCAAGCAGCTCGTCGTGATGCTCACCCCGGAGCGCCGGAGCTACGAACGCAGCGAGCGGTACATCACCGACGGCCACGTCGACGGGGTGATTATCGCGTCGTTGCACGGCGCCGACTCGCTGCCGACGACGCTGATCGACGCGGGGGTCCCGCTCGTCGCGATCGTGCAGCCGCCTGGCGCGCAGCGGATTCCCTACGTCGACGTCGACCACGAGAAGTCCGTGTACGAGGCGGTGAGATTCCTGCTCGATGCCGGGCGGAGCAACGTCGTGACCATCGCGGGACCGCAGGACATGTTCGAGGGGGCGGAACGCCTCCGCGGCTACGAGCGGGCGATGCGCGAGGCGGGGGAGGAGCCCGTGATCGCCTACGGCGACTTCACCCGCGCGGCCGGCGCCCAGGCGATGCACGACTTCCTTATCGACGGCATCCCCGTCGACGCCGTCTTCGCCGCATCCGACCTCATGGCGCTTGGCGCGATGGAGCTCCTGCGGAAGAACAGCATGCGCATCCCCGAGGACGTGGCGATCATCGGCTTCGACGACATCCGCGCCGCCCAGCACTCCGACCCACCGCTCACCACGATTCGCCAGCCCGTCGAGGACTTCGGCACCGTCGCCGCGCGCCAGGTCATGCGCATCGTGGCGGGCGAGGACGTCGAGGAATCCGTCATGCTCCCGACGGAGTTCATCGTCCGGCAATCGACGTAGGACGACGGCGGGGACGACGACGCCCGTCCGGTAGGATTGCCGATGCTGTCACGGGCTGTGGCGCAGTTTGGTAGCGCACTTGACTGGGGGTCAAGGGGTCGCAGGTTCAAATCCTGTCAGCCCGACAATCGGGATTCCGCGAGCTCGTAGATCGCGGCGCTCCGCGTGGCCGAGCCGCCCAACGCCCGGACGAGCGTCTGCGGTCGTTCGTTGTCGCTGAAGATCCACGACGCCTCGAGGCTCTCGTAACCCTTGTCCAGCAGTCGCTTCTCGAGGGCCGCGCCCATCGCGATCGCCGCGCCCTTGCCGCGCCACGTCGGGGCGACGCCGATCGACACGAGGCGCGCCCGTCGCGGCGACGCCCCCTCCGGTCGCGACTGCCACACGTCGGGCAGGCACAGGAGGAACCCGACGGTCGCGCCGTGGCGGTCCTCGGCGAACAGGCAGAGGTCCGGATCCAGGAAGGGGACGAGACGCCTGGCCAGCAGGCCGGTCGCGCCGAGCCCGCGGTCGACGCGGGCGGCGTGGCCCCCGAACGTGGCCTCCTGAAAGGCGTGGAGCCGCGCGAGCTCCCCATCCCAGTCGTCCAGGCGAACGCCCCGCACCCGCGCCCCGAGCCCCGTGGGGATGCGGATGCGCGGCGCGGTCGCCGCGTCGAAGCGGTAGGCATGCATCCGCCTGACGGCGGTGAAGCCCACGGCGGCGAAGATGTCCGGGTAGTAGTCGGGGTTGTACGGGGTGAACGCGACCTGCGGTTCGTCGAATCCCGACGTCACCAGCCCGGACACGAGCGCGTCCACGCGCGGCGCGCTGATCGCCTCGCGTCCCCGCTCACGCAGCCATCGCGCGCATGCGCCGAGCACGGCCGCGCCCGCCTCGTACTCGCCCCGCACGCATTCGAACAGGCCGATCCACCCCTCGGGACGGCCGTCGGGCGAGACCGCGTCGGGCTCGACGATCGCCGCGGCGCGGGCGACCTCGCGATCGCCCACCGACGCGACGAAGCCGCTCATCTGGATGCGCCCCGCCGCCACGTCCTCGGCGAGCACGGCGATGACCTGCTCCGAGGCCGGCGCCCAGCCCGCGTCGTCCCGGTACACGACGGCCGCGACCGCCAGGAAACCGGCGTTCGTGTCGAGCGTCTCACCGTCGACGGGGGACAGCTTCACGGGCATCGGTTCACCACCCGCACGAGCTTGTGGGAGCCCTCGTTGGGCGTCGGGGGCGTGTCGGAAAACCTCACCGTCCCGAGCAGGCCGTCCGCGCGATCGGCCCAGTGCGCGAGGTTCTGGCGGATCGCGGCCTCGACCGCCTCGCGGTCGGCTCCGTCGTCGAGCACGAGCCGCACCTCGAGGTCGTCCGGCGCCCACTGGACCACCTGGTACTCGATGACGGCGGGCGAGGCCTGGTTGATCGAACGCCGCACGTAGTCCGGCATGAGCCGCACCTCGCCGCCGCGCCGTCCGGAAAGCGTGAGGACCGAGTCCGATCGCCCGTGGATGCGCCGGATCCGTCGGAAGGCCGACCCGCACTCGCACGGTTCGTCGTCGATCTCGAGCAGGTCCCCCAACTGGTAGCGGATGAAGGGCTGCGCGCGCCGGTACAGGTCCGTGACGACGACGCGGCGGGTGGCGCCCAGGGAGTCCCCGGCGTCCAGCAGTTCCACGAGGGAGATGTCCTCGTTGAGGTGGAGGCTGCCCGCTCGGCAGGTGACGCCGAGCATGCCCTCCGCGCCCTGGTAGATCTGCACGACCGGTGCGTCGAACGCCGCGGCTATCCGGTCCCGGGTCGGCTCCTCGAGCACCTCGGCGTAGGAGATCACCGCCTCGATCGTCGAGGTGATGTCCGCGCTCCGTTCGGCCAGCAGCACCAGGACCGACGGGGGGCCGGCGAGCACGTTGAGGCGTCGGTCGTTGACGAGCGCGATGAGGTCGTCGACGGGCACGAAGTAGTCCACGTAAACCAGCTCGATTCCCGCCAGCTTCACGGCGGTGAAGGCGGGGTTGTTCGTACGCAGCGCGAACAGCACGCGTGGCCGCCGCACGGACGCGGGGACTCCCGAACGCGCCCACACCAGCGCCGCGTACCGGGCTCGCTCCCACGGCGACAGGACCGTCACCACCTTGTTGCCCGAGGTGCCGCTGGAAAGGCCGACCGAGTAGCGCGCCTGGTACAGCTCTGTCGTGCCTGCCCGCTCGCGGCGAATGCCGAATTCCACCACCTCGTCGCGGTGCAGGCCGACGGTGTTGATGCGGTCGAACTCGCGCATCATCGTCGCCTTGTCCATCAGGGGCGCGTCAGCAAGGCGGTCCGTGGACAGGTGTTCGGCGTAGTACGCCGAGTGGTGCCGCGCGTAGCGTAGGAGCGCACGGGCACAACGCTGTTGATGGCGACGCAGGCGAGCCCGGGTCATGTGTTCGAATCGCCAGCGCAGATAGCGGCCGACGAGCCGGGCAGCGACGCCGATCACGGCGAGAGGGCGCTGGCTGCGGCGAGGGCCGCCCGAGCCTCGGCGTGCGATTCCCGCGTGATCCGGTAGCGCTGGAGCACGAGCGCGGACAGGATGAGGAACACGGCGGGGACGAGGCCGAACGCGAGGCGCACGCCGGTGACCGCACCTGCGGACTGAACCTCTGCGTCCTGCACGTATCCGGACCACTGGAGCACGAGGCCGAGCACGAGCGCGGCCACGCCCAGACCGAGCTGGTGGACCGTCATCCAGAGCCCGAAGAACACCGATTCGTGACGCCGCCCCGACGCGTGCTCGTACCAATCGACGAGGTCGGGGACGAGTGACGGCGGCAGGACGAGGTGGGCCGCCATGGCCATGCCGAGCAGAGCCGAACCGACAAGGAAGACCACGGCCGCATCGGAAGTAGCGAGCAACGCGATCGCCACGAGGACCGCGCCGGCGGCCGCGTTCGACACGAGTACGAGCCGGCGCTTGTCGTACCTGCGCGCGAGCCGCACCCACACGGCGACGAGGCCGCCGCCGACGATCGTGTAGATCGCGAGGCTCACCGTGGAGAGCCTCCCGTCGCCGACCACATGGTCCGCGAAGAAGGGGAGCGCGGCGGTCATCACGCCCGTGGCGACCGCCGCGAGCACCTTGTAGCCGAGGAGAGTCGAGACGTTCGGTTCGGCCGCGAGCCGCACGTAGTCGCGGAGCGGCACGGGGGCGATCGGATGGGTGTCGTCGTGCGACGCCCGTCGGGTGGAGAAGGCCGCGATCAGGACGAGCACGGTGATAGCCACGCCGAACCCGAGGGCCATGAGGCGCAGCGTCGACGTCATGTCGTCGCCGTCGCCCAGCACGAGCGCGATGATCCCTCCGAGGATCGCGCCGATCGCCGAGAAGACCGCCTTGAAGCCGACCAGGCGCGTGCGTTCGTCGTAGTCGCCGCTGATGACGGGCACGAGGGCCTGGTAGGGCACGCCGACGAACGAGTAGGTGGTCGCGAAGATCAGCACGAGGGCCGTGGCGAGCGCCGCCTTCGCGCCGTCGGACGCGCCGGCGGGAATCCACCACAGGATCGCGAAGCTGACGCCGAACGGCACTGACCCGTAGAGCAGGTACACCCGTTTGCGCCCGTGCCTGGAGCGGGTCCGGTCGCTCAGGACGCCGATGAGGGGATCGTTGACGCCGTCCCACAACTTGCCGATGAGCATCACGACGCCGGCGGTCGCGGGAGGGAGGCCCACCAGGTCCGTGAGGTAGTAGAGGAAGAAGAAACCGAACGCGAAGTACGCGATCGAGATGCCGAGGTCGCCCGAGGCGTAGCCCGCCCGACTCCTGAACGTCGCGGTGGCGCCTGCTGGCGGCGATGCGCTCGATTTCGGCACGTTTCCCCCTGCCTCGCGGCCCGGCCCTCCGTCGGGTCGAGACTCGCCCTCGAGTCTAGGGACACCCCGTCGCGCCCGCTCGGCGACGCCGCGTTCGGCGTGAGGTACATTCACGACGTATGAGCAGGATCTTCGCCACCCCGGTCGCGGACGTGTATCCGCTCTATGTCGCGAAGGCGGAACGCAAGGGCCGTACGCAGGCGGAGGTCGACTCGGTCGTCCTCTGGTTGACGGGCTACGACGATCCGTCGTTCCGCGAGCATCTGGCCAACCGGACGACGTTCGAGGACTTCTTCGCCTCGGCGCCGATGAACCCGAACGCGAGCCTCATCACGGGCGTCGTGTGCGGGGTCCGCGTCGAGGAGGTCGCCGACCCGCTGATGCAGAAGATCCGCTACCTCGACAAGCTCGTCGACGAGCTCGCCCGGGGAAAAGCGCTCGAGAAGGTCCTGCGCGCCTGACGACCGTCCGGCGTGGTCCGTAGGATGGCGGGATGTTCATCCTGATGTCGGTCCACCACCCGCACCCGGAGTATCGGGACGCGCTCATCGAATCGATGCACCGGTACGGCGCCTCGATCGACGGCCAGCCCGGGCTCGTGTCGATCCACACGCTCGCTGACGCGCGCTCCGACCGCCTCGTCGGCCTCGCGATCTACGAATCGGAGGAGGCCTTCGAGCAACTCGCGCCGATCGCCCGCGCGGCGGTGGCCGACGACCCCTTCGACACGTGGGAACGCGTGGAGATCGACGGTCTCGCCCTGACGGAGATCTAGCCCGACCGGAAAGGATCCACCATGCCCGTTCTCGCCATCGTTGGCGCCGGACCCGGCCTCGGGGCCGCCGTCGCGCGCCGCTTCGGACGCGAGGGCTTCTCGATCGCCCTCATCTCTCGCGACCACCTGAAGCTGAACTCGCTCGCGACCGAGCTCGGAGAAGAAGGGCTGACGGCGCGCGCGTACCCCGCCGACGTCCTCGAGGGAGCCGCCCTCGAAGCCGCGCTGGCCAAGGCCGCGTCGGATCTCGGGCCGATCACCGCGCTCCAGTACAGCCCGCTACCGTCCCGCGAGTACCTGAAGCCGGTGCTCGATCTGACGCCGGACCTCGCGCTCGAGGCGCTGCGCTTCTCCGCGCTCGGCCTCATCCTCGCCGCGCGGGCCGTCCTCCCTGCGATGCGCGCCGCGGGCGACGGCAGCATCATTCTCATCAACGGCGGGACGTCCGTGAAGGCGCGGGCGGACTTCTCGGGGACCTCGGTGGCGTTCCCGGCGGAGAGCGCGTACGGCGAGGCGCTGCACGACGCGCTAGCCCCCGAAGGCGTGCGCGTCGCTCAGCTCGTCATCCCAGGCTCGATCCCGAAGCTCCCGCTCGAGAACGGACTCGAGGACGTCGCCGAGAAGATCTGGGAGATCCACTCCGTTCCCGGGCCGTTCCGCACGATGCTCATCCCGCTCGACGACGGCCGCGAGTAGGCGACGCGATGGCCGGGCCGCGGGAGCCGGTGCCGTTCGAGGTCTACGAGCCGGGCGTCTACCTCCACGGGACGAAGGCGGATCTCGCCGTGGGGGACACGCTCGTCGCCGGGCGCGAGTCGAATTTCGAGGCGGGACGCATCATGAACTACGTCTACTTCACGGAGACGCTCGACGCGGCGACGTGGGGAGCCGAGCTCGCAGCCGGGGAGGGGCCCGGGCACATCTTCGTCGTCGAGCCGACGGGGGAGTTCGAGGACGATCCGAACGTCACCGACAAGAAGTTCCCGGGCAACCCGACGCACTCCTTCCGCACACGCGAACCCGTGCGGATCGTCGGCGAGATCGATTGGATCGGCCACTCGCCGGAGCAGCTCGCCTCGATGCGGGCGAGCCTCGACGGATTACGCGCGCGGGGCGAGGCCGTCATCGAGGACTAGGAGTCGTGACGTTCGGCGGCCGAAAACCGGGCGATTACGGACGCAAAGGCTTGCCAAAGAGAAGTTTCACGAATGTTCTTTGGGCAGGGAAGGCTACGCGGGCAGAAGCATCCCCCGAGATAGGCCACAATGGGGGTCGTGACAGATCCGGTGCTGCTCGTCATCGTGGTGGCGACCGCATTGGCCTTCGACTTCACAAACGGCTTCCACGACACCGGCAACGCGATGGCGGCCTCGATCGCGACGCGCGCCATGACCCCGAAGAAGGCGGTCCTCCTCTCCGCGACCCTCAACATGGTGGGTGCGTTCCTCTCCCTCGCCGTCGCCGCCACGATCGCCAAGGGAATCGTCGACTCGGGCGTCGTCACCCTTCCCGTGCTCTTGGGCGGTCTGGTCGGCGGCATCGTCTGGAACCTCGTCACTTGGCTCTTCGGATTGCCGTCCAGTTCGTCCCACGCCCTGGTCGGCGGCGTGGTCGGCGCGGTTCTCGCAGCCGCAGGCGCGAGCGGCGTGTTGTGGGCGGGTTTGATCGCCAAGGTGCTGCTTCCCGCGCTCATCGGGCCCCTCGTAGCGATGTTCGTCAGCTCGATGGGAACCCGATTGGTCGTGCGGTCGACGAAGGGCGTCCCGCAGCGTTCGATTGATCGCAACTTCCGGTGGGGCCAGATCGGTTCGGCGTCACTCGTCTCTCTCGCCCACGGCACGAACGACGCGCAGAAGTCGATGGGCATCATCCTGCTCGCGCTCATCGCGGGCGGGGCGGTGCCCGAGGACTCGACCGTGCCCCTTTGGGTGATCTTCAGTTGCGCCCTCGCCATGGCCCTCGGGACATATACGGGCGGCTGGCGCGTGATTCGCACCCTCGGCAAAGGACTCGTCGAGCTCGAATCGCGCCAGGGCCTGTCCGCGGACGCCTCGACGGCGACGGTGATCCTCCTCTCGAGTCACTTCGGGTTCCCGCTATCGACGACGCACGTCGCGACGGGGTCCGTGCTCGGCTCGGGCGTGGGCAAGAAGGGCGCATCCGTGCGCTGGCACATCGCCGGCCGCATGTTCGTCGCGTGGCTCGTCACCGTCCCGGCGGCGGGACTCGTAGGCGCCGCGTGCTACGGCCTCAATCAGATCTCCGGTCCGTACGTCGTCTTCGGCCTCCTCCTCGTTGTCGCCGGGGGAATCGTCGCCTGGTCGAGACGCAAGCCGGTCAACCACAAGAACGTCAACGACGCCTGGAAGGCCGGAGGCGGCGCGGAGTCCGCGATCGCCGAGTCGCTCATCGACCACGACCCTTCGCTAATGGTGCTCCCGAAGAAAAAGAAGAAGCGCAAGAAGGAAAAGAAGCCGAAGCACAAGAAGCAGAAGAAGAACCGCAAGAAGCACGCGAAGCACTCCGGCGACGACGTCGACAGGGCCGAGGCGACCGCTGGGGAGGTGAACAGTGTCGGAATACGTTGAGTGGGGTTCCCTGCTAGAGGTCCTGGTGTTCGGGCTCCTTATCGGCGCCGGGCTCCCCACGCTGTTCGCCCTCGGCGTGCGAGCCCTCGCGGGGCCGGGTTCTCGGGACGACGACGGGCACCGGTCGCCTGTCCGCGTTGCCGTCGCGATGGCGTGCTTCGCCGTGGTCATCGGCGCGATCGTTACCGCCATCGTGATCATCGGCCGGGGCGGCCACTAGCGCTCCTGTGGGGTTTCCGACACGCCTCTATCGCCTCTAACCTACGGTAGCGTAGGGTTACTTGCGGGGGATCGGACCGAGGCGTACCCGGAGAACGACATGGCCGACTTGATGGATCGTTGGAGCGCGGACAAGTGGCCGGGCATTCCCCGGGAGATCACCGTCCCGGACGAGTCGCTTCTCGACGCCCTGAATCGTTCGGCACGGGACTTCCCGCGACGCGTCGCGATCGACTTTCTCGGCGCGACCACGACATACCGGGAGTTCTCCGACGCCGTCTCTCGCGGCGCACAAGTGCTCAAGGAGCGGGGGATCGTCGCCGGGGATCGGGTCGCGATCTCGTTGCCCAACTGCACGACCCACGCCGTCGCCTTCTACTCCGTACTCCGACTCGGGGCGATCGTCGTCGAGGTCAACCCCACGCTCGCCGCGTCGGAGATCCGGTTCGAGATGGAAGACTCCGGGGCCGTGCTCCTCGTCGCCTGGGAGAAGACTCTCGAGCGCCTCGGCGAGAACCCGGAGGATTGGCCGTTCGCCGCGATCGCCGTCGACCTTCGCGCCGACCTCCCCGGCATCAAGCGCTTCGCACTCCGCCTGCCAGTGAAGAAGGCGCGGGAGAGCCGCGAGCAGTTGTGCACGGACGCGCTGCCCGGCGTTCCGCGTTGGCACCGGCTCCTCGCCGCGTCGGCCAGCATCGACCCGTCGCATCCCATGCCCGCCTCGGCCGACATGGCGCTCTTTCAGTACACCGGCGGGACCACCGGGACGCCCAAGGCCGCGATGCTCACGCACCGCAACGTCGTCTCCAACTCGGTGATGGGCGTGGCGTGGACGGGAGCTCAGCCGGGAACCGAGGTCGTCTTCGGCGTCCTCCCGTTCTTCCACGCCTTCGGCATGATGCTGTGCCTCGTGTACTCGGTGCGCATCGCCGCGACAATCGTCGCGTTCCCCAATTTCGTGCCCGCGGACTTCCTCGCGGCGCAGAAGCGGTTGCCCGGGACGTTCCTCGCCGCCGTCCCTCCCATGCTCGACCGCGTCGCCGACGAGGCGGAGAAGACCGGCGCCGACCTCACCTCGTTCGCGCGCTCCATTTCCGGCGCGATGCCGCTCCCCCTCGAGACCGCCGAACGTTGGGAGAGGCTGACCGGCGGCCTCGTCGTCGAGGGATATGGCATGACCGAGTGCTCGCCCGTGGCGCTCGGCAACCCTGTATCCGAGGATCGGATCCCCGGGTCGCTCGGCATTCCATTCCCGAGCACGGAGGTGCGCATCGCCGATCCCGAGGACCCGCATCGGGACGTGCCGCCGGGGGAGTCGGGAGAACTCCTCATCCGCGGGCCGCAGGTATTCGCCGGCTACTGGAACCGCCCCGAGGAGACCGCGACACAGCTCATGCCCGACGGGTGGCTGCGCACAGGGGACATCGTCGTGCTCGACGAGAACGACCACGTCGTCCTCGTCGACCGAATCAAGGAAGTCATCATCACCGGCGGATACAACGTCTACCCGTCGCGCGTCGAGGAATGCGTGCGCCAGATGCCCGGCGTCCAGGACGTCGCGGTCGTCGGTATCCCCGGTGGGGCGATGGGGGAGAAGGTGGTCGCGGCGATCGTCATGGAGGCCGGGAAGGTCGGCCCCGAGCTCGAGGCCGTGCGCGAATGGTGCGCCGAGCACCTGTCGAAGTACTCGCTCCCGCGCCTCGTGGTGGTGCTGCCGGAGCTCCCGCGCTCCCAGATTGGCAAGGTGCTGCGCCGCGTCGTGCGCGCGGGCTTGATGTCCACGCCGCCCGCCTAACGCGCGACGCGGACGCGCGGCCCTACGCTCGTGGGGTGAGCAACGTTGAGGGGCGTCGCCGACCGGATTCTCGGCCTATGCCACCATCGATTCCGCCGAAGGGCGCGGGCGCGAAGCGGCCCGCGAACCCGGCGCCGCAGGCCTCCCGAACCGTTCAGAAGGCCACTCCCTCCGACCGTACCCAGCGGGCCCCGGCCCGCGTGTCGACCGCTCGGCGCGAGCCGAACCCGCGTCCGCGCCCGGCGACGAGGCCCCGCGGGAAGTCCACGCGGAAGCGTCACCCGATCCGCGCCACCCTCGTCCTCCTCCTGGTCATTGTCGTGGGATCGCTCGGCGCATTCGCGCTCTGGGCGCAGTCCGGCATCCAACACGTGGCGGCGCTCAGCGGCGCGCCGGACACCCCGGGAGAGACGTACCTGATCGTCGGCTCGGACTCGCGCGAAGGGTGGGCGGACGACGGTACGACGGGAGCACGCTCGGACACGATCATCGTGGTGCACGTGCCCGTGAGCGGCCCGCCGGCGATGATCAGCATCCCCCGCGACTCGTACGTCGAGATACCGGGCCACGATCCGAACAAGATCAATGCGGCCTTCGCGTTCGGTGGGCCGACGCTCCTGGTCGCCACGGTCGAGCGCCTGACGGGGCTCACGATCGATCACTACGTCGAGGTTGGATTCGGCGGGGTCGCGGACGTGGTCGACGCGCTCGGCGGCGTCGAGCTCTGCTACGACCACGACGTATCCGATGCCCGCAGCACGCTCGAGTGGAAGGCCGGGTGTCACGTCGTCGGCGGGACGACGGCCCTCGCCTTCTCGCGCATGCGCTACGCCGACCCGCTCGGGGACATCGGCCGCACCGAGCGCCAGCAGCAGGTGGTCTCGGCGGTCGCGGAGAAACTGATGCGCCGATCCACGCTTCTCAACCCGGTGACGCTCGCGAAGGTGACGTCCGCCGGGCTCGACGCATTCCGCGTCGACGACGGGACGTCGCTGCTGGGTCTTGCGCGCATCGCGCAGGCGTTCAACTCCGCGCGCGGCGACCTCGCCGTCACCGGCACGCCGCCCATCTCGACCATCGATCACCGGGTAGACGGCGTGGGATCGACGGTCCTGCTGGATCCCGACAAGTCGGGGGCGTTCTGGACGGCGATCGCGAACGGCTCGTATCCCGCCGGGATGCACGTCGGCGGGCTCGCGTAGCGTCAGAGGTTGGCAATGAGGAAGAGATGAACGTCGTTCATCTCCTCCTCCCCGATGCTGTGGCCGAGCGCCGGGTACACGCGAACGGTCGCGTTCGCGTACGCGTCCATCCACGACTCGGTGGCCTCTACCAACCACGCCTCGACGACGTCGTCCGCCTCCCCCCGGCCCCAGAACACGGGCGGACGGGATTCGGCGGGTGCGGCGTCCGCGTCGAGTTCGCCCGGCCCGATGAATCCGCCGAGCACCACCGTTGCCGCGATGCGCTCCGGACGGGAGCGGAGAAGTTCGAGCGCCATCATGCCGCCCTGGGAGAACCCGAGCGGAACGATCGGCGCGCCCTTCGGCACGTGCGCGTCCACCCACTCCCAGATCGCGTTCGTGGCGAGGTCGATCGAGGCCTGTTCTGGCTTCTTCTCCGTACCGGGACTCGAGAACCACGCCGCGCCACCGCCCTCCATCTCGATGGGCGCGCGGAGCGACGCCCACGCGACGTCTCGGGGAATCCACGACGAGAGAGAGGCGAGGTCATGCTCGTTGGAGCCGTAACCGTGCAGCAGGAGAACGACCGGCGCGGAACTGTCGGCGTCGGGGTCCAGCTTGATCGTCGATAGGACGGATCTCAGGGGGGCCATACCTCTAGTATCGCGGTGTTGCGCTTCCGCGCGAGTGGCACCCGTCACTCGAGGTGCCGTCCGGGCGCGGTGAGGTTCTAGGCCGCGAGCCCGATGGCGAGGAGGGCGACCGCGGCGAGGCCGGGCACGGCCTGAAGGGACGCGGCGCGCGCCTTGGCGCGATCGGAGGCGATCAGCACGGTGCCAGCGGCGACCATCGATCCCGCGCCAACGAACACCAGCGTGGCCCCGACCGCCGTGTGGTGGGTCGCGTACGCGGCGATCCCCAGCGCGATCTCGATCGCGAGGAACAGGTTGTAGAAGCCCTGGTTGAAGGCGAGAGCGCGCGTGGTCTGGGCGTCGGCGGGGGAGGTGCCGAAGACGCGGCGCGCCCGGTCGGTCGTCCAGAGGAGCGACTCGAGCGCGAAGACATACACGTGGATTAGGGCGGCGACGGCCGCGACGACGAATGCTGCGAGGATCATCGCCTCAGGCTAACGCGTTGCCCGTGTGAGGATGGGTTCGGATGCGGTCGTGGCCGGAGGTCGTGACATGACGGAATCGCGAGTAGCGAGGCGGGCGGCGTGGGGTCGCTGGGCGGCGCTCGTGGCGTTCGGCGTGGGCTTCGGGTACGTCGAGGCCGCCGTCGTGCACTACCTGCGGCGGATCCTCGGCGACCTCCCCACCGGCGTCCATTCGGCGCACACCTACCTCGACCTGGGCTTCATCGCGTTCATCCGCCCGGAGCGTTCCGCGCTCGTCGACCCGAACCTGACGCGCGTCGAGACCGTGCGCGAGGCCGCAACGCTCGTGATGCTCGCCGCTGTCGGATGGATTGCGGCGGGGACGTGGCGGCGCCGGCTCGCCGCGTTCTTCATCGCGTTCACCGTGTGGGACCTGACCTACTACCTGTTCCTCCGGGTGCTCGACGGCTGGCCCGCGAGCGTCATGGACCGCGACGTCTTCTTCCTCATCCCGGTGGCGTGGGTGGGGCCCGTCCTCACGGCGCTGGTGTTGTCGACGCTCGTGCTGGTGGGGGCGTCGTGGGTCTACGTGCGCGCGTCCGACGCCGGGGTCGCGGACGCGCCCGACGCCCCTACGATGGGGGCATGACGGACGACGCAGCGGGAGACGACGCCCGGGTCGAAGGCCAGCGGGTCGAGCGGGAGCGGGTGGTCGCCTACCTCGCCAAGCACGAGGCGATCGCGAAGGCGGCGATCGAGACGGCGTCGACGGATGAGTCGCGGCTCTATCAGACGACGATCGCGAAGGCGATGACGGCGATGCGCGAGGCCATCGCGGGCGAGTTCCACTGGAAGAGCGAGCTGTAGCAGACGACTCACCGCCTCACTCGTCGACGATGAGGTAGACGCCGGGCGCCGCCTCAAGGTGCTCGACCGTCCGCCAGGCGGCCGTCTCCACGTGCACGACGGGGCCCTTCTTCGGCGGCGCCTCCGACCACGTGCCGGGACCGTAGAACTGCCCGTAGCGGAGCACCACGCCGTCCGCCGCGAGCACGGCCTCCTCGAGGTGAGCCGGGCCGCGGCGTGCGATCTTCGGGACCGGGAACCCGATGCTCTGGGCTATGACCCGCGCGCCGCCCGCGGCCTTCGCGGCGGCGAGCAGGTTGTCGGTGCCGACCTTCCGGATCCGGTTGTTCGCCGCCACCTTGAACGCGAGCCCCGCCGCCGAGCGCGGAAGGTCCGTGAGCTGGTGGACGACGACGTCGGGCGCGAAATCGGCGACCGCCGCGGCCACCGCGTCGGCGTCATACGCGTCGGCGATAAAGGCGCTCGCCCCCGCCTCCTCGATACCCGCCGTCTTGGCGGGCGAGCGCGTCATGCCCGCGACGTCGTGCCCCGCGTCGACCAGCATCGGGACCAGAAAACGACCGATGGCGCCCGTCGCGCCCGCAACAAATACCCGCATGTCCGCCCTCCCTGGCGATGCCACGTGTACGCCCACGGTACCCGGGCGCGCCCGGTGGGGGAGGATGAGGGCATGGACACACGAACCCTGGGCACCGGCACCGCCGCCCTCGACGTCTCCGCGCTCGGCTTCGGCTGCATGGGCATGACCTACGCGTACGGCCCCGGCCCGTCCGACGCCGACAACATCGCCCTGCTGCGCACCGCCGTCGACTGCGGGGTCACGTTCTTCGACACCGCCGAGATGTACGGCCCGTGGCGGAACGAGATCCTCGTGGGCGAGGCCCTGGCCCCCGTCCGCGACCAGGTCGTCATCGCCACCAAATTCGCGCACGAGTTCGCCCCCGACGGCACCCGCCTCGGACTCAACAGCAAGCCCGAGCACATCACGCAGGTCGCCGACGAGTGTCTCGGCCGACTCGGGGTAGACGCGATCGACCTGTTCTACCAGCACCGCGTCGACCCGAACGTGCCGATCGAGGATGTCGCGGGCGCGGTCGGCGATCTCATCGAGGCGGGGAAGGTGCGCCACTTCGGCCTGTCCGAGGCGGGCGCCGCGACCATCCGCCGCGCCCACGCCGTCACCCCGGTCACCGCGCTGCAGAGCGAGTACTCGCTGTGGGAGCGGGGAATCGAGGCCGAGATCCTGCCGACGCTCGAGGAGCTGGGGATCGGCTTCGTGCCCTACAGCCCGCTCGGGCGCGGCTTCCTCACGGGCACGATCGACGCGACGACGACCTTCCCCGAGGGCGACTTCCGCACGATCGTGCCGCGCTTCACGCCCGAGGCTCGCGCGGCGAACCTCGCCCTCGTGGAGCGGGTGGCGGAGATCGCGACGCGGCTGCACGCGAGGCCGTCGCAGGTCGCCCTCGCATGGCTGCTCGCGCAAAAGCCGTGGATCGTGCCGATCCCCGGAACCCGCCGCCTCACGCGCCTCGAGGAGAACCTCGGGGCGGTCGATCTCCAGCTGGGTTCCGACGACCTCGCCGAGATCACCGCAGCCGCCGACGCCGTCGAGACGGTGGGGGACCGGTACCCCGAGGCCGCGATGAAGGGGCTGGGGCTCTGACAATCGACGGCGGCGCTACCCGTGGTCGCCGGTGACGGCCTCCGCCATGGTGTCGAGGAAAGGTTCCGGCACTTCCTGACCGATTCGCGCGAGCATGTCCCGGAGCGCGGGTTTCGCGTCATCCTTGGGACGTCCCGCGTACTTCCGGCGGATCTCCTCGAATTCGTCGGCGAGCGACGCGCCCTTGACGCCGAACTGCTTCGCGAGCACGCGGACCACGAGCGCGATCATGCGGTCGTCGAGATTCGGCTTCGCGGCCCTCGGCACCTCGACGGAGGCCGGCTCCGTGCTCGCCCCGACCTTCGCCTCGAGCCGGTCGAGCCTGCGCGCCTCCTCGAGCGCGAGCTCCCCGTACGTCTTCTTCCGCCCGAACAGTCCCATGACCGCCTCCTAACCCGAGAAATCGACGCGCATCACGCGGCGGCGCGTCGAGGGCGCCGAGACCTCCGCGAACCCGGCACCGGCGAACGTGCTCACCGTTCCCACGTACAGGTCGTCCGGTCGAACGTCCGTCCCCGCTTGGACGACCGTGGGATACCCCTCGACGGCCCGCGCCCCGCGTTCCCTCGCGAAATCCACCGCCGCTCGGGCGAGCGCGACGCTCACTCCTCGCCGCCGAAACTCCGCACGTACCTGGAAGCACGTGATCGCCCACACGCCGTCGTCCGACGCGTCCTCGTCCCGCCCCGTCCACGGCGTCCGCATGCGACGGAGCCGCTCGTACGCGGTACGCGGCTCGACGGCGACCCAGCCGACGGGCTCGTCGCCCAGGTACGCGACCAGACCGCTCGTGGCGGGGGAGTCCGGAAGGCCGCACGCCGCCTGCTCACGCAAGCTAGCCTCGCGCTGTTCGCGGGACCCGGCGCGCCACCCTTGCTTGTCTAGCTTGAACCACTGGCATTGGCAGCCGTGGGCGTCGCCAGGTGGGGCCATGATCCGCCTCAGGTCCTCCCACGGAACCTGGTTCGCGGGGACGACGCGGATGGCGGCTTCGGGCGCGGTCATGGCACCACGGTAGCGATCCCCACCTACTTGGTCACTGCGACGCTGGCAGACTGGTGCGATGCCGATCGACATCGTCCCCATCGCCGCAGAGCGATTCCCCGCGTGGCTCGAACGAAGCCTCGAGGAGTACACCGCGGATCTGATCGCGACGGGCGAGGACCCGGATCAAGCGCGCCGGCACGCCACCGAGTCCCTCTCGCAGGCCTTTCCCGAGAACGCGCCGACCTCAGACAACGCCGTGCTCGACCTCGTCGACGAATCCGGGAACACCGTCGGCTACCTGTGGGTGGGCAGCGACACCTCGGACGACCCGGGAGCGTGGTGGGTCTGGGACGTGGTCGTCGAACCCGAGCATCGGGGGAAGGGGCTTGGTCGAGCGGCGATGCTGCTGGCCGAAAGCTACGCGCGTGATCGCGGCGCACAAACGTTGGGGCTGAGTGTCTTCGGGTTCAACACCGCCGCGAAGGCGCTTTACGACTCTCTGGGATACGAAACCACGAGCGTGAAGATGCGGAAACGCCTCTGAATTCCGTCACAGTCAATGCCTAGGGTCGACCGGTCACGCGCGGCGAGGCCACCACGGCACAAGCATCGAGGTGGTGCGCGCGTACGCTGCGTAGGCGGAGTGCCGGCCACGGGAGATTTGCTCGGTGAAAAGCGTCGATCCGACAAACAGCCCCGTGAGCAGCACCGCGCCCATCGCCGTCCACAGCCACGGCGTCCCGGCGGCGATCGCTCCGAACGCGTACACGGCCCACCACTGGGCGATCTCGAAGAAGTAGTTCGGGTGCCGGCTGAACCGGTACAACCCCGTCGTCAGCACGCCCCCCGGGGCGCCCTCCCGGTGGAACGCCCATCGCTGCTGGTCCGCCACCGTCTCCCCAGCGAGCAGCGCGACGAATACCGCGGCGACCACGGCGTCGGCCGCCCCCAAAGGCCCCGGATTCTGCGCGACCGTCCACGCAGGCAGCGTGATCGCGAGCAGTAGGACGTTCTGGTAGATCGCGATGAAGCCGAGGTTGAACGCGCCGAAGCGCCAGCAGGGGAGGCGTTCGCGGAGGATCGCCCATCGGTAATCCTCGCCCCCGGGCGCGTATCCGCCGCGCCGCGCGAAGTTGAACGTCAGCCGCGCGCCCCAGGCCGTGACGAGTGCCGCGACCAGCACGCCCCGCGCGCCGCCGTCGCCCCGAAGCGCGAACACCCACGCGTACGCGACCGGGGCGATGGACCAGATGCGGTCCGTCCACGAGTACTCGCGCGTCGCGACCGACGCGAGGTAGCAGGCGGCGGTGACCGCTCCGCAGACCCAGAGGTTGACGACGAGGGCGCTCATGCGTCCGAGACTAGTCGGGCTCGACGTCCCCGAAGTTGATCGGCGTGGGGCCTTTGCGCCGTAACCCCTCGGCGATCGTCGTCACCCAATCCGCGGGGACCTCGCGGCCGTGGAGCGCGAGCGTCTGCGCGATCGCCGCCTCCATTTCCTCGATGGGGGCATCGCGCAGCGCGTCGGCGAGCTCGGTCATCTGGGCGTTGAGGGCGAGTCGGCGCTCCTTGTCCGAGAGCCCCGGCTTCGGGGCCGTCGGGGTGAACGTCTTCTTCTTCGCGGGCTTCTTCTTCCCCTGCGGCTTCTTCGGCGTCGCTTTCTTCTTCGCCGCCGTCTTCGGAGGATCGCTCGCCGCGCTCGTGTCATCGGGCGCGGGCACCAACGGTCCCCACTCGTCGGTCGGCTCCGGTTGGAATACCTGGCGGGGCCGAGGAGGTGCGTCGTCCGCCTCGTCCCGCAATCGACCGAAGAGACCCATGCTCCATTGTGAACCGGGAGGGTCTCGAGGGGTCGGATGACCCGCCCGCGTCGCCAGACTCTCCGCCGGGACGAGACGCGACGTGTGTGACAACACCGACAGTGACGCGACCCTCCCGTAGCGCTAGTCTCAAGGGGAAAGCGCTATCCACGCTGAGGGAAAGGCCTGCCCATGTCCCAACGGGGATCGACGGGGGCAAGCGATGGGGAAGACGACGTCGCCGGACGCGTGACGTTGGCCGACGTCGCCCGGATCGCGGGCGTGTCGCTCGCGACGGCGTCGCGCGCGCTCGGCGATGGTCCCCGCAAGCCGAGCGAGGAACTCCGCCGGCGCGTCGTCGACGTGGCCGAACGCCTCCACTACGCACCCGACCCCGCCGCCCGGGCCGTCGCCCGGGGCACCTCTACCGTCGTCGGCCTCATCGTGCACGACATCTCCGACCCGTACTTCGCGACCATCGCGAGCGTCGTGCTCGACGCGGGGGAGCACGAGGGGCTCCTCACGGTCATCGCGGACTCGCGCCGCGATCCTGACCGGGAGCTGCGCTACTTCACGAGTTTCCGGCACCAGCGGGCGCGCGCGATCATCGTCGCGGGAAGCCGAGTGGGCAGCGCGGAGGATCGCGCGGCCCTGCAACGCCAGATCGATCTCTACGTCGGCCAGGGCGGGCGCGTCGCGCTCGTGAGCCAGCCCGAGTTGACGGCTAACACGGTCACGGTGCACAACGCGGAGGGCGCGCAAGCGCTCGCGGTCGCGCTCTGCGGGATCGGGTACCGGGACTTCGCCGTCCTCGCCTCGCCCCCGGAATACGGCACGGCGAACGATCGGCTCGCCGGTTTCCGGACGGGGCTCGAGGAGTGCGGCTTCGCGCTCCACGCCGATCGCGTCTTCCGCGCCGATTTCACCCGAGACGGCGGCTACGAGGCGGCCGAACTCATGATCGAGAGCGACACGTTGCCTGAGTGCGTGTTCGCGGTCAACGACATGATGGCCATGGGCGCCATGGCCGCCCTGCGCGCGGCCGGCATCCGCATCCCCGAGGACGTCGCGGTCGCCGGCTTCGACGACATCGCCGCGCTCCGGGACATCGTGCCCGCCCTCTCCACCGTCCACGTCCCGGTAGAAAAAGTAGCGCGACAGGCCGTCGACCTGGTACTCGGCGACGTCGCGGGGAGCAACGAGCGCCGTAGCGTTGAGGGCCGCGTGGTGCTTCGCGACAGCACGCCCGCACGCGCGGTCGGGTAGGGCGGAACTTCCCGGTCTAATTTGGCCGACGCGTCGCGCGCTCGAGCCTTTCGACCTCCGCCTCGCACGCCCCGGGTCCGTTCGCGCGGACGACGGCGAGGGCGGCCGCGGCGACGACGTCGGCTTGCGCGGGGTCCAGGTGGTCGATCAGGGCGGTGCGGATGACGTCCTCGTGCACGGGGATGGCCTGGCGCAGGGCCTCGCGACCGGCGCCGGTGATGCCGACCCATGTGCCCCGCTGGTCCGTTTCGCACACGACGCGCTCCACGAGTCCGCGCGCCTCCATACGCGTGACGTGGTGGGAGATGCGACTCTTCTCCCACGAAAGCATCGCGCCGAGCTCGACGGGACGCGCGCGGGAGGACGGAGCCGCGGCGAGCGCCTGAAGGATATCGAAGTCCGACGCGGAGATGCCCGCCTCCGCCTGGAGTCGTTGCTCGGTCGCGTAGGCAAGGCGTCGGCCCATGAGCGCGAGCGAGCGCCACACTGCGCGTTCGCGCTCGGTCACCGTCGACGTCTCCACCCCTCAAGGGTACGCCGAACCAGTTGACGCGTCATCAAGTTCGCGGGAATAAAGTTGATGCGTCAACTCGTTGACGCTCGTGAAGACGCGGCGCGTGGTCGCGGGGAAACGGAGATCGGATATGGGCGCTCAGGACCTCAGGATCGGCATCGTCGTCGGGAGCACGCGGCCCGGCCGCAAGGGCGAACAGGTCGCCCGATGGGTCCTCGATCAAGCCGCGACCCGAGACGCGCGCTACGAGATCATCGACCTCGAGGAGCACCCGCTCCCGTTCTACGACGAAGCCCGACCGCCGTCGGCGCACCAATACGAGCACCCCTACTCGCTCGCGTGGGCCGCCGCCATCGACCCGTACGACGCGTTCGTGTTCGTGACCCCCGAGTACAACCACTCGATTCCGGCGGTGCTGAAGAACGCCATCGACTACCTGAACCGCGAGTGGAACAACAAAGCCGCCGCGATCGTGAGTTACGGCGCCAGCACCAGCGGCAACCGCGCCGCCGAGCACCTCCGCCAGGTCCTCGCCGAGGTGCAGGTCGCCACCGTCCAACGCCAGATCGGATTCTCGATCCTCACAGACTTCGAGGATCGCGCGGTGTTCCGGCCCAACGAACGCCAGGCCGCCACCCTCCAGGTCGAGCTCGACCAACTCGAAGCCTGGGCTGGCGCGCTCAAGCCCCTGCGCGTCGCCGCGCACGTCTAGCTCCGCTCCGGGAGCCGCTTAGGCTTCACGTATGCGCGTCCGCCGGAAGATCCTCCGCACGCCGCTGCGCGCCCTCGAACCGTACTTTGAGGCGATCCGCGCCAAGCGGGGCGTGGAGGAGGGCTACCCGACGGACGTCTACTTCGAGGCGGAGAACGGGGGAGGGGAGGCCGAACACCCCCACATCCCGCAGACGCGAGCCGACCTGACGTCGTTGCCCCTCGTGACCATCGACCCCGAGGGATCGCTCGACCTCGACCAGGCCCTGTTCATCGAACGAGCCGGCGACGGGCACCGCGTGTACTACGCCATCGCCGACGTCGCCGCTCACGTTGTGCCCGACGGGCCACTCGACCGCGACACCCACCGGCGTGTCGAGACCGTGTACTGCCCCGACCGCCGCGTCGGCCTCCACCCGCCCGTCATGTCCGAGGGATACGCGTCCCTGCTCGCCGGCCAACGCACCAAGGCCGTCGTCTGGACGATCGGCCTCGACGGCACCGGGGAGATCCGGGACGTCGCCGTCGAACGAGCGTGGGTGAGTTCCCGCCGCCAATACTCGTACGAGGAGCTGAGCGAGCGTCCCGATCAGGCATCCCGCGCGCTCCTCGGCCTCCTCCGCGAGGTGGGGGACCGGCGCCGCGCCCTCACCCGGAAGCGTGGCGGGGTCACGCTTCCCAAGCCCGAGCAGGAGGTCGTCGTCGACGGGGACTCCGCCAGCCTCGTCTTCCGCGCCGCGACGCCCGTCGAGGACGACAACGCGCACATCAGCCTCTTGACCGGGGAGGCCGCCGCGAGCCTCATGCTCGACGGGGGAGCG
>Ga0316575_10000059_pt1 | contig 26793 bp, 23 predicted proteins | sample J5NA_FD_203072 | JGI IMG/M metagenome (GOLD analysis project Ga0316575, IMG submission 203072) | Rhizosphere microbial communities from salt marsh grasses in Alabama, United States - J5-7_050615r2r3 | ecosystem: Host-associated > Plants > Roots > Rhizosphere | place: USA: Alabama | collected...
GGCGAATCGGCCATGCCCACCTGGGCGCGGCCACTGGCGACGGCGAGATTGGCGCCGTTCTGATCGGGAAAGACGGAAACGGTCACCGCGCTCTTGCCGGCAGCGGTGCATTTCTTGCTCTGGGCATAGGCGTCGTCGACCTGGATCGTGCCCTTTTCTATGGCCGCCGTCTTGCCGCACAGGTCGTCGAGCCCTTTGATCTTCGCGCCGCCATGCGCCTTCACATAAAAGGAGGTGCCGGCGACGAGATAGGTGACGAAGTCGACGACTTTCTCGCGTTTCTTAGTATCGCTGAACGCTGACATGCTCAGGTCATACTTGCCCGCCTGCAGGCCCGGGATGATGCTATCGAAGCTGGCGTTGACGAATTTGAACTTCACGCCCAATACCTTGCCGATGGCGTGACCGAGATCGACATCGGCGCCGACGATGGTCTTACCGTCCTTGCCGATGAATTCCATCGGAGCATAGCTGGCGTCGCTTGCCACGGTGAGCACGCCTTTGTCCTTATATTTCGCAGGCAGACCGGCGGCGCTTACGCTGGTGGCGGTGACGATGGCGACCAGGACCAGAGCCGCGCCCAAGCCGAGCGCGCGGCTGATCGAATGTTTCAACGATTGGTGAGTTTTCATAGATTCTCCTTTAAGTGGGTGATAAGGAATCTCTTTTTACGGGAGACCTAACAACGGACTCCCACATGGTGGACCACTAGATCGGCCATAGTTAGGAACTTTCACGAAATAATATTCACACTCTATGATTTACTCGGAAGTATTTTTGATAACCATAGGAAATTCAAAAGAATTTGTCAATTTATATTTTAAAACATAATAGCCTCCGGTTAACACCAAGTTCACTTGCCGGGAACCCAATGAGGACTTGGCTAAAAGTAACGTTGAATGCTGAAGCCCTATAAAAAAAGTGCAGTATTTGGAAAGGAGAACACAACTGACCTGAATAAAGTGTTCGGTGTTCAGCTGGCAACCGCTGCGCGGTCCAGAGTTCGGTGTTCGGTGTTCAGAGTTCAGCGGTTTCTAGTTTAAGGGGTCCAGATTCATTTGTTCTTAGGAAATGGAAGTTATCCTTCAACCTTAACCTTTAAACTCCTGTGAACACTGAACACTGAACACCGAACACTTTTCAAATTCGATCCACCGATAGTGAACAGCATTCGTTCGAAGTTAAAACATGCAAACACATCCGGCCAGTTTCATCTCAGCCTCCCCACCAAATACCCGTCCATTAACAGATGGATCATATGATGCAGCACGCACACGACAAGGGCGAGTCCGTATTGAGGGAAAAGCGAGACCTGTAGTATTATTGCAAGGGGCAGGGTTTTTTGTCCGCCCATGAAAATGACGCTTTCCCGCCGGCCCTTACCGAGCTTTAAAAGCTTTGAAAAGACACCGGCAGAAGCCAAAAGCATCCCGTGAAAACTAAACACCAGTAAAATAACGACCCCCACCGATTCGCCGCTGTTGACAATTGCATCCCGTGCCTGGGACATGGCCATCCATACGATGGCCAATATCAACAACTGGTTTAGCACCTGCAGCCGGTAAGCGAACCGGTTCACCGAAGATTTTGCCAAAAGTTTCACGGTCAATCCAGTACAAAGAGGCAAGAAAACATAAAATCCGAGCTTGATCATAATGGCCGGCTTGTCGATGACAACGACCGCCGACCCGCCCAGCAACTCCAACAGCAAAGACAGCGCCACGGGTATGGTGAAAACGGCAAATCCGTTGGCCAAAATGGTAATGGCCAAAGCCTGGGCCATATTGCCGCCGGCCGCTCCGGTCATCACCACGCCGCTGCTCAATGTCGTGGGCATCACGGCAACGAGAAAAATGCCGATTAAAATACCTGTATTCAGTGGGAAAACACCGAACACCGCAGCGGCGACCGGCGCAACCAGAAAAATGATGATCAGGGCGGCGATAATGCCCTTTATATCCATTAAGCCTGATCTTGTCTGCCGGGCATCCAGTATCAGACCGGAAAAAAAGAATATCAACACAATCACAACATCCGGCCCATGATGTCCCTTGAGTGATCTGCCGATGCTCGAAACCGTTTCGGTGGTATCCGCCACCGTCACGACAAAAACAAGAAGCAGCGCGATAAGAAACCAGTATTTTTTGATCAAACCAGACAAAATTAAACACTCCGCCAGTTTTTGTTTGTATCCATAACAAATTGAGCTTATTATTTTTACAGACCATACTTTTTTGTTGCAATTTTTACCTGGTTAACATAATAACGCGCTTTAAAAAACAGTAATCGTTTCGCACGTTAAAAACAAATCCATTTTATTTTGCGAGGCTTGCCCGTTCGTTGCGAGCGGCATCTTCGAGTGGCGTGATCTTTTATGCAAAAATTTTGATTTATTAAAAAAACACAGATGAATGCCCCGATTCCACCACATGTTGTATCCGGATAGCTAAAATTACACCTCCCATTGTGTTTTTCCCTTTACAAATTGATAAATTCTTGATATCTGTTTTCAAATTTAGCTTCAGTCAAAAATGGGATAAGCAGAAAAAATTACAGGAGATTTAATTGAATGAAACTAAAAAAGCTGGAAATAAACGGATTTAAATCCTTTGTTGAAAAAGCCAGTATTGAATTTCCTCCAGGCATTTCTGCGGTTGTGGGTCCCAATGGATGTGGCAAGAGCAACATTATCGATGCGATAAAATGGGTGATGGGGGAGCAAAGCATCAAACAACTCCGTGGGAAATCCATGGAAGACGTTATTTTCGCCGGGTCCAATGGGAAACCCGCGTTGAATATGGCCGAGGTCTCATTGACCTTGCTCAATGACAATGGCTCGGCGCCCGAAGAACTTAAAGATTTTACCGAAATCATGCTGACCCGGCGGCTCTACCGTTCCGGTGAAAGCGGCTATTTCATCAACAAACAACCCTGCCGGCTGAAAGACATTTATAATATTTTCCTGGGAAGCGGTCTCGGCACGAAATCTTATGCCGTCATTCAACAGGGAAGTATCGGAGCCATTACGGATGCCGGACCCGAAGAAAGACGGATTCTTATAGAAGAGGCCGCCGGAATCACGAGATACAAGTCTCGAAAAAAGGAAGCCCTCAATAAAGTCAAAGCAACCAACGAAAATATTTTGCGCGTCAGTGATATTATCACGGAAATCAAGCGGCAGATGGCCGGTCTAAAACGCCAGGCCAGGAAGGCAGAACGATATAAAAAATATCAAAAACGCATCAGAGAACTCGACGTCTGCCTCTCGCTTTATCATTATGATGCATATACCCGCAAAATCGATGAAGCCGCTACATTGCTGAATGATCTGAATAATACGGACATCGAGCATTCAACTCAATTGAAAAAACTGGACGCCGCCCTTGAGAAGATCGAGCTCGATCGTGCGGAAAAAAATCGGGAAATTTCTAATCAAAAATCCAGCCTATACGAAACCCGTCGCGATATTGACCGAATGGAAAACGATAAAACCCATCTTATTAAAGATGTGCAAAGGCTTGCCGACGAACGACTTGAGCTCGAATCCGCCCGGCAGGATCTGGAAGTAAAAAACAGGAATTTAACAGCCGAAATCGAGGCGGGTGAAAACCAGAACCATAATATTCAGGCAGAGATAAAATCCGTAAAATCGACCCTCGAAAAAGAGCAATCGGCATCTCAAAATATAAAAGAAGAGCTCTTTTCTCACAATCAGGAACTCGAAACCTGTAAAGCGAGCCTAATGGATCTTGTCGCCCGGGAAGCGCAGTATAAAAACATTTGCCAAAATGCTGCAAGCAGCAAGGAAAGCTTAAAAAGAAGACTCAAAATCATCGGCGAAGAAGCGCTTTCAACCCGTCAAAAAGTCGCAGTTCTCGAAGACAAAAAAGCCAAGGCCGAAGCACATCTCGCTTCATATCAATCGGAGGTTGAAAATCTTCAACATCGCATCCTCGAGGTCCAAAATCAGCTCCGGAAAAAAAATGCATCCCTGGGAGAGCAGGTCAAACAGGTTCAGACTCTCGAACTGGAACGAAACAAAACACGATCCGCGTATACCACATTAAAGAAAATGGAAAACAGTTTCGAGTGGTACAAAGACGGTGTCCGGGCGCTGATGATAAAAAGCCGGGACATCCAAAAAGGCGGCGCCTCCGGCAGTCTGAATAAAGAAGTGAGCGACGGCATCCTAGGTCTCACGGCGGACATCATCGAACCGGCCCCTTCTTACGGGCCTGCGGTGGAAGCGGTTCTCGGGGAATCCCTTCAGTACATTCTTGTCAAAGATCAAAAGACGGCTGTGGGAAGTATCGATTATCTTCATACATCCGGAGAGGGAAGAAGCGGTTTTATTCCGGTTTCAGCCGTCAAAAAAATAGGTTCGATTCGCCAGCCTCGGACGGATCATCCAAATTACCTTTTGAAACATGTTTCCGTAAAAGAAGGATTTGAAGAAATTGCAGAAGCCATTTTAGGGCATGTCGTTGTTGCCGCGGACATTGAAGAAGCTCTGGAGATGTTCAACCGCAACGGAACGCAGCAAACCGTCGTTACTCAAAACGGAGACCTGATTTCTCATCAGGGGATCATGGTCGGCGGCGGCAAAGATAATCTATCGGGTATCCTTGCAAAAAAACGGGAACTCAAAGATTTCGAACGCAAGATCAAAGACCTGGACGCCAAATTCGAATCTGAGCGAAAGTGCCAAAAAGAACTGGAATCCGAAGCGAGAGATATCGAGAGCAACCTTCAAAAGCTTAGGGAATCGGAAAACAAAGCTAAAGATCACACGGTCGAAGGAGAAAAGGCGCTTTATAAAGCATCCGAGGATCTTAAAAATGCGCTTCGACATCTTGAGATTGTCCGCCTGGAACAAGAACAGCTTTTGGGTGAAGAATCGGATGTGGATGAAGAGGTCGCCAAATATAACGAAGTGGTTGCTGAAATTGTAGATCAGGTCAAACATGCCCAAGATCTCGTCTCCGAGAAACTGGAAGAAATCAGTGCGGTTTCGTCCGAGATGGAATCCTTCAATCAGAATATCGTCGAACTCCGGCTTGAACTCACCGCTTTAAATGCCAAATTGGAAAACAGCAACAATACCTTAAGGCGTCTGAAAGAATTTCTAAACGACGGAATTCAACGGATTGAACAGATTTCACAGGATCTTGTTCGGAAACGACAAAAAAAGCACCAATTGGAAGAACAAATAAAGGAATACGAACAAACGCTTTCCGGCAGGTACGACGCATTGAAGGTCCTTGAACATGCGATTGAACACAATGAGGCGGATTATAATGCCATTGATGCCAAATTGAAAGAAAACGACGGTATCAAATCAGAGATTCAAAATGAACGCGGAAAAATTGTGCAAAAAATAAGATTGGTTGAACTTGAACAATCGCAACGGCAGATCAAGCGTGAAAATATTTCAAACCGGCTGCAGGAAAATTATCACCAACCCGTTACGGCGCTTCGGACGGAATTCGAACATTTAAAAATTGAAAAAGACTTTCGCGCAGATGAAATAGAAGATGAACTCGGTCGTACCAGAGACAAAATCGCCAACTTCGATGATGTCAATCTGGGCGCCATAAAAGAGTATGAACAGCTCAAAGAGCGTTTTGATTTTCTGAATGAACAGCGCGAGGACCTTGTCAAAGCCCTCGGTGATCTCCATAAGGTCATCAATAAAATAAATAGAATAAGCCAGGAACGTTTCTTGGAGGCTTTTGAAAAGGTCAACGATAAATTGAAAGAGGTGTTTCCCCGCCTTTTCGACGGCGGCTCTGCACGACTTGTCCTGACGGAACCGGACGACCCTCTTGAAACCGGCATAGAGTTTATGATACACCCGCCCGGAAAGAAACTAACGAGAATGAGCCTACTTTCCGGAGGGGAAAAAGCACTCTCCGCCATTGCCTTGGTCTTTTCGATTTTTTTAATTAAGCCGGCATCTTTTTGCCTCATGGATGAAATCGATGCATCCCTCGACGAAATCAATGTTTTTCGCTTTAATGATTTGCTGAAAATTATCGGCGAAAACTCACAGATTATCATGATTACGCACAATAAAAAATCGATGGAATTTGCAGATACGCTTTTCGGTATCACCATGGAAAAAAAGGGGGTTTCCAAAATCGTATCCGTCAATCTTACACAAAAAGAAGCATAAAACTTGTCATGGCACTCAACTGGTTCAAAAAAAAGAAAGGCGCGCAGGAAGAACCTGTAGACGCTGAACAGGAAACCGACGAGAGTTTTAATAATACCCCGGAAACCGAGAGCAACACCGAGGTCCGGCCAATGGAAAGTGGTGAGACTGCCGAAAGTCAAAACTTCGATAATGAAATCTTTACTTCTTCGGGCATCGAGGCGCGGGACATCGATTGCGAGGTCCCGGAGCAGACAACAGGTTTTTTTAAACGCTTGAAAAACGGTCTCTCCAAAACCCGGAAACTCCTTTCGACCGACATCAACGACCTTTTTGCAGGAAAGGGTAAAATCGACAATCAATTACTGGAAGAGCTTGAAGAGCGCCTCATTACGTCGGATCTCGGGGTTCAGACAACCTTGGATCTTATTCAAAGCGTCTCCGGGAAATCGTCGAAAATATCAGGACCCGACCAACTCAAAGAGGTGCTGAAAGAAAAGATTCTTGAATTGCTCGGTTCAACGATAACGCCGCCTCAACACGCGGCGGACAAACCCCATGTCATCATGGTTATCGGAGTTAACGGCACGGGAAAAACCACGACCATCGGGAAGCTGGCCGCAAAATTTTCAGCGACCGGCAATAAAGTGATTGTCGTCGCCGCAGACACGTTCAGGGCTGCCGCAATAGAGCAGCTTGCGATCTGGGCTGAAAGAGCCGGTGTTGAAATCATAAAGCATAAAGAAATGTCGGATCCGGCGGCTGTCGCTTATGACGGCATTGAAGCCGCTGTTGCCAGAAACGCGGACATTGTTTTGGTGGACACTGCGGGAAGGCTTCATACCAAAAAGAATCTGATGGAAGAACTTAAAAAAATAAAACGAACGATTTCGAAGAAAATTCCCGGAGCGCCCCATGAAATTCTATTGACCCTCGATGCCACAACCGGTCAGAATGCGCTGGCACAAGCCCAACTGTTCAATGATGCACTTGAGGTTACGGGAATCGCCCTTACGAAGCTCGACGGAACGGCCAAAGGCGGCATTGCCGTCAGTATTTGCAGCACCCTCGAGATTCCGTTAAGCTATATCGGCATCGGCGAAAAAATTGAAGACCTCCAGGAATTTAATCCCGTTGAATTTGTTAACGCCCTCTTCTAGAAGTGGTTTCAAAACCTTCAATCGGGCTCAAGGTCAAGGCGGGCTGAAACGGCCAACCGCAGGAATATCGGGAATATTTCGAGGATTGGACGTCTCAGTCCAACACCGAGATTGAGCCCGAGAGGGGATTTTGAAACCACTTCTAAGAAGTGCCGACCAGTCGAGGGCGTGTTATGAAAAAAGCAGCATTCATTCTTGACGAGGCAGGTTTTACCAAGATTACTTTTCGCAAACCCAACTGAAATGCCGATCCGTGCGATGAACCGAGAAAAAAGACGCTGTGAATGCAGTTTTGAGTTGACATGGTAAAATTAGTCATATATGGAGCTAAAAAGAGGAACTTATTGACAACAACCAAAAACCAAAAGGGGGAAAATTATGACAAAAGCTGAACTGGTGGAAACTATGGCTAAGGATGCGGGCATTTCCAAGGTTGCCGCTTCAGCCGCTCTGGACTCTTTCATGGCCAACGTAACGAAAGCCTTAAAGAAAAAGAATGGAAAAGTCACGCTAGTCGGGTTTGGAACTTTTGCCAAAGTCCGACGTAAAGCGCGAAAAGGACGCAATCCTCAAACCGGTGAAGCGATCAAGATTAAAGCATCCAATGTCGTAAAATTTAAGCCCGGAAAGAAACTCAAAGACGCCATATAACCCTAAACTTTTTCGTACGGCTTACTTTTCCATTGGCAAGTAAGCCGTTTTTTATTGTGGCTTCTAATAAGTTATGTCAAAGCTGCTGAACTCGCCGGTATACTCCTGACGGTTTACTTCGAGACGCTCCACCTTCGCAATGGGCGGGCCTTTCTTGCACCATTCAAGAATCGATGCAACGTTTTGTTCTGAACCTTCGAATACCGCCTCGACCGTCCCGTCCCGTTTGTTGCGCACCCACCCGAAAACCCCGAATCCATCCGCCGCACGTTTGGTCTCCCACCGGAAGAAAACACCCTGGACTCTTCCGGAAATGATGGCATGGGCTCTTGTTTTTTTCTCCATGTTTATACACCCCCTCAAGGATTTATGATTGTCGACTGTCGATTGTCGATTGTTTCGTCTTTAGAAACAGGTCGATTTCATTGGTCTTCGATTCCAGCGGCGTGCAACATGAAGGAGCTTCGGGTATGATTAAATTTTTGGCTGGAAGCTGCCTGAGTGGATTAAGGATCATTTTGAAAGAACCTTATGCGATTTGACTTTATGAATGAAATCTCTCAACCATCTCCCATCAAACCTTTGAGTTTATTTTCATCAATGATTTCAACACCAAGTTCTTCCGCTTTTTTGAGCTTGGACCCGGGCGATGCGCCGACCACCAGATAATCGGTGTTTCGGCTGACGGCCCCGCTCACCGTCCCTCCGAGTGCATCAATGCGTTTTTTGGCTTCGTCTCTCGTCATCGTTTCAAGGGCCCCGGTGAGAACAAACGTCTTCCCTGAAAGCATGTTCTGTTTCCGGTCGGGAACCTCAAGAATCCGGATTCCGCCATCCATCATGTCCTCGACAATCTCCTGGTTTTCATGCTGCCCAAAAAAGTCAGCGATACTCTGTGCGACCGCGGGCCCGATCTCGTGAACCGTTTCAAGTTTTTCAGGCTTGGCCGTTTTTAGATTTTCGAAACTCTTAAAGGTTTTTGCGAGGATTCCCGCCACGTGCTCTCCCACATGCCGGATGCCCAATGCATAGATAAAACGGTTCAAGGGAATCGCTTTGCTTCTTTCAACAGCTTGAACAATATTGGCGGCAGATTTAGACCCCATCCGTTCGAGATCTTTCAATACATCTTCGTTCAGCCGAAATATGTCGGCATAGGAATGCAACAGTTTTTTCTCCACCAACTGATCGATCAGCTTATCGCCCAAGCCATCGATATCAAAGGCCCCCTTTGAAGCGAAATGTTTTATTCGCTCCTTTACCTGAGCCGGGCACGACGTGTTAACGCACCGTATCGCCGATTCATTTTCTGACCGCACGACCGACGACTTGCAAACCGGACAGCTGCGGGGCATGTTAAATGTTTTTTCTTCTCCCTTACGCTTGGAAGTGATAACTTTAACCACCTCGGGAATCACATCTCCGGCTCGCTGGACCAGCACTGTATCGCCGATTCTGATGTCTTTTCTCTTTATCTCATCTTCATTGTGCAAGGTTGCCCGGCTGACCGTCACACCGCCGATTTTTATCGGATCCAAATGCGCCACTGGCGTCAGTGTTCCGGTTCTACCGACCTGGACATCGATATTGACGACTCGCGTGGTTTCTTGAATCGCTTTGAACTTATAGGCGATGGCCCATCGGGGACTCCGGGATGTCGCGCCGAGGCGTTGCTGGTAATCAGAACGATCGACCTTGACGACCATGCCGTCAATATCGTAGGGCAAAAAATGACGTTTTTCACTGAGATCTTTGTAACACTCGATCACTTCCCGGATGGTGATTTTCGGACGGATCAGGGGATTGATCTTGAACCCGAGATCCCTTAAAGCAAGCAGCACATCCCAGTGTGACGCCAGCGTTAAATCCGTTACCTGCCCCACACCATAGACAAATATCTCGAGCGGCCGTTTGGCGGTAACCTTGGAATCGAGCTGTCTTAATGAACCGGCGGCCGCATTTCTCGGATTGGCAAACGGCGGCAGGTTTTCCTCCAGGCGCTCCTCGTTTAACCGTTTAAACGCATCTTTAGCGATATAAACTTCCCCTCTGACTTCAAGTAGCAATGGCGCCTTATTCTCTTTGGTGTTGTGTAACATCAAAGGAACAGCCTGAATTGTCCTGACGTTTGGCGTAATCAGTTCACCGCTGAATCCGTCGCCACGGGTGGCCGCGGCAACCAGCCGGCTGTTTTCATAAACCAGTTCCACAGCAACGCCATCTAATTTCGGTTCTGCGGTATAAATAATTTCACCTTCGACATTCAGGATTTTTTTAATGCGCCGGTCAAACTCCATGATGTCGTCGTCGTTGAATCCATTTTCAAGGCTGAGCATCGGCAGCGAATGTTCTATGGTTTCGAATTTTTCAACCGGCGGCGCCCCAACCCTCAAACTCGGGGAATCCGGGCTCGAAAGTTCCGGATGACGCGCTTCCAGTTCGATCAGCTCCTGCATCATCCGATCATACTCGGCATCGGATATTTCCGGATCATCCAGAACATAATACCGATAATTGTGACGATGGAGCCCTTGTCTCAGCTCGTTAATACGTTTGGGGATTGATGGATCCATTTTGGCAACCGATCGCTTTGGATTAAATTCAATTATTGTTGAAAAGAACTCGAGCCAAATCGAAATATGACTGTCGAAAATACAATGTCAGCGACCTATAACGGTCTGGCCAGCTTCGAGAGTTCTTCTTTTGCTTCGTCGATGATCTCGTAAAACCACATGACATCCTCGATGGTCAAGCGACCGGCCTTGCGCTGGGTTTCACCACCGTCTTTTCGTTTGAAAATTCTCGGACCGATCTGAAGCTTGGGTTCGCCGTCACCGTATTGATTGATGGAGACCACCAATCCTGTTTCGTCACACTGCCATTTTTTTAAAATTTTGTCCTTTTCCGGTTCAAATGCCATGTCATCCTCCATGTTTTTACCATATATATAATACGTCCATTTTTAAATATGAACCCAAACGCTGTCAAATCCATATTGAAAATCATGAAACAACCCGGATAAACTCGGCTTCCATTTTCCGCCGGCAGTCCTTGACCGTCTGAATCTGTCGGCTGAATTTATCCCGGGCATCGCAGGATTTTCTAAGTAAAATCGCCTTCTGGGTAGGGCACAGATACCAGGTGCAAATCCAGGGTCTTGATATCCTGGGCAAAACACAGCCTTTAGGTCTCCAGCACCGGCAAACCTTTTTCAAATGGGAGCGAAGTTGTCTATCAGGAATCGGATGCCCGGCCAGATGGAGAAACACAAGATCCTTGAAATCCATCCATACTTCGGCCGATAGGCAACAGGGGGCCGGGCACCACGGGCATGTAGCGCGGCAAAGATCGTTCAGAAGTGTGAACATCGATTCCAGAGAATCTTCCATATTCCGTGCCAGCATCACTGCATTTTTCAATTCATCGCGATGCCGGTGGATGAGATAATCCAAATTCCGGTTGACGATTTGCCATGCGGCTTTCGATTCCCAAGGCGTTTCGGCACGGTCATAAATGTTTTTCATGAAGTCACTCGCACCCATCCGTATCAAACCTGTTAAAATTGGACAATACCAAATTACGGGCGTAGCAGAATAAATTCCTTTTATTCTATTAAAACGAAGCAACGGTGTGTCTCTCTCGGCAACCCAACGACGATATCTAACTTTTCCTCGGGAAAGGATATTTTTAAATATCCGCTAAAAAAATAGCTTGAAAGCTTTTTTTCATTATGGTAGGCGTGTCATTTGGTTTTTGCACCCGCCTTCTTATCAAGACTTCGAAAGGATTGTGTTGAAATGACACCAAAAAGAGAACTTCAGATCGCTTTTGGCCTTATAATTATTTTGTTGTTAGTGGGTGTTATAAGCTATGCGGCCTTTCCGGCCAAACCCCCGGAAGTACCCATAAGAATGTATTATAAGAGCGTCGCCGGAAACGCGATGTTCGATCACAAAACGCATTTTGCAGAATCAGGCTATGCCCTCGACTGCACCCAATGCCATCATCACCCCCCGTATCCCGAAAACCTTGATGATGCGATTTTAAAGTGCGGCTACTGCCATAAGGCCCTGGCCAAAGGTCAAAATTATCCTGATTCATGCCTCGACTGCCATGATGAGGCAGATCTTGAAGATTCAAAAATAGCTAAAAAATCAGACGCTTTTCATTCCCAGTGCATCGGATGCCATAAGGAAGCCGGATCAGGCCCGACAGATTGTAACGCGTGCCATGTTTTGTAAATCGGTGGTTCTTGTCGGCTTTCTTACCCTATGACCCGAATGCTAAAAAAAGGTTAACCTATGATAAAAAGATCATTTATCGGTTTGATAAAACCCCGGATGAGGTACCAGGCCATTGAACTGACACCGCCGGAACCCAGGAAAATCCCGGCGCCGAAACAGGTAACGCTGCTCTTAAACGAACCTTACGACCCTTTTGGCCAGGGAAAATCCCCGCAGTTAAAAAAAGGCGACCCAATTAAAACCGGCCAAAAACTTGCTCTTTATGAAGACAGCGATGCCTATGTGGTTTCAAGTGCTACCGGAACCATATCCGCCTTATCCGCCTTGATCGGGGACTTCGGAAGGTCTTATACGGCCATTTCAATCGATGTTGCTGAAAATGAAGAGATTGACGAGCAATTTCCAGCCCTCGTAAAAGATACCTCCCTGGAGACGGTCAAACACTTTTTGACGTTTATCCCCGGAAATCTTCCGGATGTCATACTATCCCCCAATGGATCATCGACACCCATCGAAACCATCGTTATCTGCGGCGTTGACCGGGATCTCTTAATCACCGCTAATCAACACACAGTGGTGAAAGAAAGCAGCTCGGTCAAACGCGGCGTTGAAATTTTAAAACAAATCACCGGCATCGATAATATTATCATCGCTTCTCCCGAACATCTGATGCAAGATGCCGGTCTCAGCGGCGCCGAAGTCCGGGTCGTTAATCCGGTTTATCCTGCCTCGCTTCCGAAATTGATTATGCGCGATCTTTTAGGCCGGGTCGTCCCCGCCGGCAAAACCTGCGAAGATCTCGGAGTAGCCTTTATCAGCGTACAAGCGGTTGCATCCCTGGGCAAAGCATTCAACGAGGGCAGGATACCGGTCTACAAGCATTTTAATTTAATCAACAAAGACGGGACCTCCGTGCTCGTGTCCGCCATCATTGGCACACCGGTCCGTGATATCTTTGCAGCTTTCAACATTGACGCCGGTGAAAAAGACCGCATTATTTTCGGCGGCCCCATGACCGGAGAGTCTATTTATTCCGAAGACCATCCAATTCAACCGGACACCGATGCAGTCATGATACAGGATCAAAAAAGTCTGGCGCTGGTTTCGGACTATCCGTGCATCAACTGCAGCGAGTGCATTCCCATTTGCCCGGCAAAAATTCAGGTGAATATGCTGGTGCGCTTTTTAGAAGTGGGAAAATATCAGGAAGCCGCAGACGAGTATGACTTGTATTCTTGCATTGAATGCGGTCTGTGCAGCTTTGTATGTGTATCGAGGATACCGATTTTGCAATACATCAAGCTTGCAAAATATGAACTTGGCCGGATCAGCAGAGCGGAGGAGACGAATGTTTGAGCAGAAAAAATTCACGGTGTCACATGCGCCATTCTGGCATGTCGGGAGCTCAGTGTCCACCAGAAGTTATAACATCATATTCGCTGCGTTGCCGGCGGTCTTGTTCGGTGTTTTTACGTACGGCATACCCGCCGTCGGCGTCATTGCGCTTTCGGTGTCATCGGCTATTACATGGGAAATAGCCTTCAATAAAGTCGCAAAGCGCCCGCCCTGCATCGGGGACGGCAATGCAGCCATGATCGGCCTCTTGCTGGCCATGCTTCTGCCGGCGACGGCGCCTTGGTGGCTGGTCATCACCGGGACTTTTGTTGCTGTCATTATTGGCAAACAGATCTACGGGGGAATCGGCGCCAATCCTTTCAATCCGGTCCTGGTCAGCCTGGCCATCTTGACGTTATCGTGGAAAAATTTTTTGGATTTCAACGAAGTTCTGGTAAATTACGATTTCAGCTATCCAATGGCCTATCCGCTCGCATCTCTCAAGCATTTCGGCGTATTCGCCATATCCAATCTCAAACCGGCGGCGCTTTTGATGGGCCAGCAATCCGGCGGCATCGGCGCGATCTTCGGGCTGGGTCTCATTCTGGGCGGTATTTATCTAATCATCAGAGGATATATTCGGTGGGAGATATCCATCTCTTTTCTGGCCGGTGTATGGATCACCGCACTCCTGTTTAACATGGCCGATCCTGCCCATTATGCCGGTCCTGTGTTCCATCTGGTAACCGGTTACACACTGATCGGCGCCTTTTTCCTGGCGACCGAGGATTCATCTTCACCGGTCAATTTTATCCCCATGCTCATTTACGGCGCCAGCGCCGGCGTGTTGACGGTGCTGATCAGGAATATCGGCGCCTTTGCTGACGGCGTTGTCTTTGCCATTTTGATTGCAAATCTCATTAACCCGCTTGTGGACAAAATCAGACCCAAAGCACTGGGAAAGGTTATTTAAGATGCGTGAACTGATAAAAATGGTGGTCGTGCTGACGGTGTTGAGCGCTTTTTCCGGAGGACTTCTTGCCAGTCTCCGGAACGGCACAAAGGACAAGATTGAATACCAGCAGCTCAAATTCGTCAAAGGTCCTGCGATACTCGATATCTTCAAAGGAGCTACCAATAACCCTCTTCTGGACCGCTTCAAGCTCAAAGACGGGACCGTTGAAAGAAGTTTCTTTGTCGGTAAATTTAACGGCAAAACAGATACGGTCGCGTTTGAAAGTTACGGCAAAGGATTCGGTGGAGATATCGGACTGATGGTGGGCGTCAATCTGGATACGAATAAAATCGTCGGGGTCGGGGTCACGACACTCAGCGAAACGCCGGGGGTGGGATCACGGGCAAAGACAGATCCCAGCTTTGTGGCCCAGTTCAAAGGGCGTCCTTTGGAAGAAACCTTCAAAGTCAAGGCAGACGGCGGTCAGGTGGATGCCCTGTCCGGTGCCACCGTAACGTCACGGGGCGTCGCAGCCGGTTTGACCGATGCCGGTTTAATCTACAAACGCCTGAAACCGGAACTGGAGAAAAAATTGAAAAACTTCTCCACAAAAGCCGTAAAGACCAAAAAGGGAGAAAAGAATGGCTAAATCGATCACTCAGGAATTCGTAAAAGGTTTATGGGAAGAAATTCCGCCGTTTCGCCTCGTTCTCGGTCTCTGCCCCACACTGGCTGTAACGAAAACGATTCAAGACGGTATCGGAATGGGAGTGGCCACAACCTTTGTCCTGGTATGCTCGAATGTTCTGGTTTCGGCAATGCGAAATATCATACCTTCAAAGGTCAGGATCGCCGCTTTTATTATCATTATCGCCACGTTTGTTACCGTCGTCGAGCTGTTGATGCAGGCGTTTACCTATCCGTTGTTTCTCAGTCTCGGCATATTCATTCCATTGATCGTTGTGAACTGTATTGTCCTGGGCCGGGCCGAAGCATTTGCGTCCAAAAACGCCATCATGCATTCACTGGCGGACGGTTTGGGCATCGGCATCGGGTTCACGCTGGCCCTGGCTTCCCTGGGGGCTGTCAGAGAAGTATTCGGCAGCGGAACTTTTTGGGGAGCACCGGTATTCGGCCCTTCCTTTCATCCTTTTTCCTTTATGATCGAGGCGCCCGGCGCATTTGTCTGCCTCGGTCTGATGCTGTGTATCATGAACCTTGTGGGCAAAAAATAGGAGACGATAGATGGGCGATTACATAATTCTGGCCATTAGCTGCATTCTTGTCAACAATATTCTCTTGGCCCAGTATTTGGGCAATTGTCCCTTTCTGGGAACATCCAAAAAAATGGAAACCGCCGTAGGGATGGCCATGGCGGTCGTTTTTGTTTTGGTGCTTGCCGGCGTCATTACATGGCTGACCGAAACCTTTTTTTTAAAACCGTTCAATATGGAATTTCTCAGAACGGTCGCATTTATTCTGGTCATCGCCTCACTGGTGCAGTTTGTGGAAATGTTTTTGAAAAAGAGCATCCCGGCCCTATATGCCGGGCTCGGCATATTTCTGCCGTTGATTACCACCAACTGCGCTGTCATGGGTGTTTGTCTCATCAATATCAAAGAAGAATACACCTTTATGCAGGCCCTTGTTGCATCATTTGCGTATGCGGTCGGGTTCGGCCTTGCCCTGATTCTTTTTGCCGGTGTGCGGGAACGTATTCTGCTCGCCAGGGTACCCAAGCCGCTTCAGGATACATCCATCGGCCTGGTTACGGCGGGCATGCTCTCACTTGCTTTTTTTGCGTTTAAAGGGATGGTGTGACGGATTGATGATTGTTGATTGTTGATGTATATAAATGATTGACGATATGTGATGTTAGAGCAACACGTAAATAAAAATCGTCGATCGAGAATCGATCATAGGAGGTAAATGTGTTAACAGCACTTTTTTTTATGTTGGGGCTGGGGTTGGTATGCGGCGTCGTACTGAGCGTTGCCTCAAAGGTCTTTTATGTTTATGAGGACCCTCGTATTGCAGAGGTGGAATCTTTCACCGCCGGTGCCAACTGCGGCGGCTGCGGGTATGCCGGATGTTCGGCCGCCGCCGTTGCCGTTGTGGCCGGTGAAGCGCCGCCGAGCGTCTGTATTGTCGCCGGCCCCGAATCGGCGGCAAACATTGCGGCGGTTATGGGCGTCGATCCGGGGACTGCGGAACCTCTTATTTCATACAACACCTGCCGTGGGGGCGATCGTGCGGAAGAAAAATATTACTACATGGGCATCAGGAGTTGTCGGGCAACCGCCGCGATGTCCGGCGGTGAACGTCAATGCCCCGTGGGATGTATCGGTTTCGGTGACTGTGTGACCGCCTGTGCGTTTAACGCACTTAAAATGGGACCCCATGGATATCCCGTGGTGGACCAGATAAAATGTGTGGGGTGCGGTGCATGTGAAAAAGCGTGCCCCAAGGATATTATGCAGATCAAAACCATGTCCCAGAAACTGCTGCATCTCAACCAGTATGACGATCGCATTGCACCATGCCAGCAAACTTGTCCGGCTGAAATCGACATCCCGAAATATATTCATCAAATCAAAATCGGCGATTATGAAGGCGCCGTCAACACCATCAGGGAAAGAAATCCGCTCCTGCTGGCCTGCGGCCGAGTGTGCCCCCATCCGTGTGAAGATTATTGCCGCAGGGGATTGGAGGATGAAGCGGTCTCCATTAACCAGTTGAAACGTTTTGCCGCCGATTATGAAATGAAATCCGGGCGGCGGCTGACCATTTCCTGCGCGCCGGATACCGGCAAAAAGATTGCAGTTATCGGCGGAGGCCCGGCAGGTTTAAGCTGTGCATTCTTTCTCCGCCGCCTGGGGCACGGTGTGACCATTTTTGACGCCATGCCGAAGCTCGGGGGAATGATTCGTTACGGAATCCCGGAATACCGGCTGCCCAAAGAAGTTCTGGCATGGGAGATTCAGGGAATCCTGGATTTGGGCATCGAACATAAACCCAACATGATGCTGGGCCGGGATTTTGACATCGGATCGCTGATGGCAGCAGGTTTCGATGCTGTTTTTCTGGGAATCGGGGCTTGGAAAGACTACTCCCTGCGCGTTGAAGGTGAGGATCTGAAGGGCTGCTACACCGGAATCAATTTTCTCACCAATTTTGCGGTGTGGCAACAAGAAAAACCAAATGAACCGCGGCCTTTCGTGGGAAAGCGATGTGCCGTCATCGGCGGCGGGAACACCGCCATCGACTGCGTTCGAACGCTGGTTCGTCTGGGAGCCCAGGAAGTATCCATCGTTTACCGCCGGACCCGAAAGGAAATGCCGGCCAATATGGTCGAAATCGAAGCGGCGGAACATGAGGGCGTCAAGTTCACATTTTTGGCAGCCCCCACCCAGGTTGTCGGTGATGAAGAAGGCAAAGTTATCGGACTGGAATATCAAAAGATGGAACTCGGCGAGCCCGATGCCAGCGGCAGACGGAGACCGGTTCCCATCGAAGGTTCCGAAACGGTCATGGATATCGATATGCTGATCACTGCGATCGGTCAGGGGCCGGATGTTTTCTTCAAGGATGAAAGCAAGCGGCTGGACAAAGATCTGAATATTACTCGCTGGAATACCATTGATTCAAAGGACCCCGTAGCCCTTCAATCGAGCATACCCTATATTTTTACCGGGGGAGATGCCGCAACCGGCGCCGATCTGGTGGTTTCGGCCATCGGGGGAGGACGTCGCGCCGCCCGATCCATCCATATGTATCTTACCGGCAAGGATGTAACACCGCCGCAAAGGACGCTGTTTAGAAACCACATTCCGGTCTCCATATTTGAATCGGTTCCCGGGATAACGAAATTACCCAGAACCAAGATGCCGGAATTGCCGGTGGAGGACCGAATCAAGTCGTTTGTCGAAGCGGATCTGGTTATCAGTGAGGAAGAGGCACTGTATGAATCGAACCGCTGCCTGCAGTGTTGCCTGACCTGCTATGACAAGGATGTTGCTTAAAAAAGCCCGCCCTTCAGGGCGGGCTTTTTTAATTTCTAATACAAAACCCCTCTGCAGGCCCGAAGAACTCTGGCTTCCACATTGCGGGGCAGGCTTTTAATCATGGTAAAAGTCGTTGATATTCAGGCCTACCGGGCCAAGACCCTTAAAGAACGGGTTTTTGGCCCCTGGCAAAAGCGCTTCGACGAATCCTTCGCCATCGACATCAAACTTTCAGAACTCTCTGACAAAACCCTCTATTATTTGGCCCAGCCCGGAGATAACAGCGCCGCCGCCTATTATGAACTCATCATGGGAATTCTCGATTTGGGACCGGCGACAAAGTTCAACGACCTTCGGAACAGAACGCAGATGCGGGTGGTGGACATTCATCTCTTTTTGGCCGACCAGGTGCGGTTTGAAATCATGCGACGATTGAATTGGCTCGTTCATCTTCCCTGCAAAATGCATGACCTCGTTCAATTGGTTCAAGAATTCGACAGCGTAAAACCTGCCTGCAAAGCCACCCCACCTGAACTGGCGGCATCACACCCGGAATACGACGCTTATCGAAAGCTTGCCCACGGCGATAAGGAGGTGTTCATTCGCCGTAAGCTGCAAGACGCTTTGGAAGCCTTCGAACACCGTTTAATGTAAGTTCTCATTGAGTTCATTGAAGCCCGGCCAAAAAGAAATTTCATCACGAAAGCACGGAATTTTAAGACACGAAAAAATTTTTTTGTTTCGTGTCTTCGTCCTTTCGTGCTTTCGTGATAAATAATATTAAAAATTATCCATTCAGCAGTTATTTTAAAATATACTCCGAACATTCACACATCTGAAAACATCCTGCGCAACGCTGCGATGACATCCTGCATATCCTTGGGTAAAGGCGCCTCAAAGCACACCGTCTCCTGTGTCACAGGATGGGTAAACTCAAGACGCCATGCATGGAGCATTTGCCGTTTAATCGATCCGAATAAATCCTGGCCATGGGCAACATTTTTCCAAGTGTTTTTAAGACCATAGATAGAATCACCGACAACCGGATGATGGATGGCGCTGCAGTGAACCCGAATCTGGTGGGTTCTGCCGGTTTTTAGATCCAGCTCGATGAGGCTGGCGGGCCCGAACCGTTCCCTTATCCGCCACGCGGTTTCCGCAACGCGGGGCTTTCTGCTCCTTGTCGACATCTTTTTCCGGTCTGTGGTGTGCCGGCCGATGGGAAGAGAAACCGTTCCGGAGTCTGATTTCATAGCACCGTAAACCACAGCCAGATACTTTTTTCGGATCCGTCTCGATTTGAACAATTTTGCCAGATGTTGGTGCGCCCTGTCGTTTTTAGCAATCACCAGAACACCGGATGTATCTTTATCAAGCCTGTGGACAATCCCCGGCCTGCGGGCTGAACCGATGCCCTCGAGAAACGGACAATGATGCAAAAGGCCGTTCACCAGTGTTCCGCTGTGATGCCCCGGTGCTGGATGCACCACGAGCCCGGGCGGCTTATTGACGACGATAATATGATCATCCTCAAAAAGAATATCGATGGGAATCGGCTCCGGTTTGTACAGGACCGGCGCTGGCGAAGGGATGTGCCCGCGGACTTCGTCACCTGCTTTTACCCGGTATCCCGGTTTTTTGACCGCGCCTTGAACCCGTATGGTTCCATTACGGATAAGTGTTGTTGCGACGGAACGGGAACATTCAGGGATTAAAGCGGCGATGTATAAATCAAGGCGTTTGCCGGAATCGGTTGGATTTACATGAATTGTAAAAGCACTTTGATCGTGCATGAGGCAGGTTATTCGTCAGATATATCCGGACTCTCCGTTTCTTCGTCGTTTTTGGTGGGAAAGAGCATATCCATTTCAGCCAGAATCGTTTTTTCATCCGTGTTTTTCGCGGTGGAGAGTTCCATGACCAAAAGGGTTTGTGCGGTATCATAAAGCTTGCGTTCACCAAAAGACAGATCTTTCGTGATCTTCAGCAAGGAAAGATCCCGGTAAACCTCAGCCACATCGTAAAGAGAACCGGTTTTAATCTTATCCATGTATTCCCTGTACCGGCGGTTCCACGTCTGGGTCTCAGTGCTCGAATCCTCCCTTTTTTTCATTATTTCGTAGACCTTAGGGATCTCTTTTACATCGATAACATCTCTTAACCCGACCTGATCGACATTCCAGGTCGGAATCATGATCGTCATTTCATTTTCGATGATTTTCATCATATAAAAATCGTGTTCTTCGCCGTTAACGATCCGGGTTTCAATGGAATTGATTTTTCCAACGCCATGGGCAGGATACACTGCAAGGTCACCCACTTTAAATTCCCGCACGGTTTGTTTGGGCGTTTGTGTTCCTTGTTTATCTTTTTTCTTTGTCATGTTGACACCGGTTTTTTGTTATAAACCCCAAAAAGCCATCCCAGAGCAGATTGAGACCCGCGGATGTTCCAATATTCTTTTTAATTTCATACCATACAATCAGCAAACAATCAACTGGCAAATAAAAAAGGATCGGCGTATCATACCGCCGATCCTTTTGAGGAATCCTTTTTTTATAATTGTCGTATTACAATAAGAAAGGCACCATCAGCAGTGCAACGACATTCAGAATCTTGATCATCGGGTTGATGGCCGGGCCTGCGGTATCCTTGTACGGATCGCCGACGGTGTCGCCGGTAACCGCGGCTTTATGGGCATCGCTCCCTTTGCCGCCCAAATGACCGTCTTCGATGTATTTCTTGGCATTGTCCCAGGCCGCCCCGCCGGTGGTCATGGAAATCGCGACAAAAAGACCGGTAACGATACTGCCGATCAGAAGGCCGCCGAGGGCCACCTTGCCCAGCAAAAATCCGACAATAAGCGGTGCGACAACAGGCAACAGGGCCGGTATCATCATTTCTTTCAAGGCAAACTTGGTTACAATATCCACACAGGTGCTGTAATCCGGCTTTGCGGTTCCTTCCATAATTCCGGGAATTTCTCGAAACTGTCGTCGGACTTCTTCTACAACAGCCGCGCCGGCTTTTCCGACCGCCTTCATGGCGATGGATGCAAAAAGGTACGGCAGGAGGCCGCCGATAAAAAGACCGATAATAACATTTACGTCACCAAGATCGAACCTTATGCCGGCCTTACCGCCTCTAATTGTAAACTCAAACACATAACATGCGAAAAGAACCAGCGCCGCGAGACCGGCCGAACCGATGGCATAGCCTTTGGTGACGGCCTTGGTGGTATTTCCCACCGCGTCCAGCGGATCGGTCACCGCACGGACGCTTTCATCCATTTCCGCCATTTCCGCGATACCGCCGGCGTTGTCGGTAATCGGACCGTATGCATCAATGGCAATAACCATACCGGTCATGGAAAGCATGGACATGGCCGCCATGGCAATTCCGTAGAGACCCGCCAGCTTGAAAGAAATAAAGATAGCGGCACAAATGACGAGGACCGGTGCGGCAGTGGCCTGCATGCTAACGGCCAAACCGGCGATAATATTGGTTGCATGGCCGGTGGTGGAGGCGTCCGCCACGCCTTTGACCGGCGAATAAATACCGGTATAAAACTCTGTGATAATCACGATGAGAACGGTCAGGACAAGACCGCAGAGCGCCGAATAAAAAATGGACATGGGGGTAAGATCGCCCAAGCCGGTCATCAACTTATTACAAACATAATAGAACCCGATTGCGGCAAGGATTGCAGAACCGAACATACCTTTGTAAAGCGCCCCCATAATATACCCGCTGCCGCCCAATCTTACGAAAAAGATAGCGATAATGGATGCGATAATGGAAATGGCGCCGATGACCAGGGGAAATTCTGTGGCCATGATAACCTTGGGAAACATCAGATGGCCGATCAGCATGGCGGCGACGGCGGTGACTGCATAGGTTTCAAAAAGGTCGGCGGCCATACCGGCACAGTCTCCCACGTTATCGCCCACGTTGTCGGCGATAACCGCGGGATTTCTCGGATCGTCCTCGGGGATGCCGGCTTCAACCTTGCCGACAAGATCCGCACCCACGTCAGCGCCTTTGGTGAAAATGCCACCGCCAAGACGTGCAAAGATCGAAATCAGACTTCCGCCGAATCCAAGGGCCACCAGTGCGACAACGTCATGGGTCACGGTGTAAAATCCTGCTACGGCGGTCAAGGCCAGACCTGCAACCATCATACCGGTCACGGATCCGCCTTTAAAAGCCAGGGAAAGACCCTTGGCCAGACCGCCTTTGGCAGCCTCTGCAGTCCTGACATTGGCCAGTACCGACACACGCATGCCGATATACCCGGCCGAATAAGAAGCGGTGGCGCCAATTAAAAATCCGATGGCGGTTTTTATGCCAAGCGTAAAGGCAATAATCACAAAAATAATCGCACCGGCAACACCGACACTTTTGAGCTGGCGGTTCAGGTAGGCGACCGCACCCTCTTTGATAGCACCGGCAATTTCCTGCATCCTCTCATTTCCGGCCGGTGCCCCTTTGACAACGCCGGCAATGATGAGGGCAAATACGACGCCTGCAACACCGACCAGCGTGCAATACAACGGCAAATTGTGTAATACAGCTTCCATTCTTTCCTCCATCTGAATTGCTTAGCTTGAAATTGATATTTTTTTGTTGTTGAACCTGTTCATCCCTTCCTTTGTACCTTTACAAAGGATGGTAACAACGGCATCCCTGGCCGAAGCGATGATCCGGCTTAATACTTTTTTTTCTTCAAAAGCAAAATCGTCCAGCACGTAATCAGCAGCACCGTTTTCGGCATCAGGTCGCCCGACGCCGATGCGAAGACGTGCAAAATCACCTCCGCCAAAGGCATCTATGATTGATCTTACACCTTTGTGTCCCCCATCCCCTCCTTTCTCTTTTATTTTTAATCTTCCAAACTCAAGATCTATGTCATCATGAATCACCAGAATATCTTCGCAAGGTATCTGAAAATATCCTGCAATTTGTTGAACCGGCGGCCCGCTTCTGTTCATAAAATTCATGGGCTTGGCCAGAACGACCTTAACACCGTCTATGGATCCGGTTCCGAACAGGGCATTGAATTTGCGTTTTAAAACCGCTACAGAGAAAGCCTCGGCCACTTTATCCAGGACCATAAAACCGGCATTGTGACGCGTTTGTGAATACATTCTGCCGGGATTTCCAAGGCCGGCCACCAGCCGTAACCGTGCTTGCGCCATCATCAATATCCACAAAACTATTCTTCACCACCGGTTTCAGCCGATTCTTCACCCTCTTCCGTAATGCCCTCTTCGGCCTCTTCCTCTTCCGGTGCTTCTGCTTCTTCCAGCCTCGGACTGACGACGGTTACCACCGTATAATCTTCATCATCCAGGATCTCAATGTCACCTTCCAGGGAAATCTTTCCCACATGGATGGAATCTCCGATGTCAAGATCGGAAATATCAATCACAATCGATTCCGGAACTTCCAAAGGCAGGCACTCCACCTCGAGTTCCCGTCTGACAGTCTGCAAAATTCCGCCGAGCTCTACCCCTTTTGCCACACCCGTCGTTACGACAGGGACCTTGACGGTGATCTTGCGATCCATATTGATTTCATAGAAGTCAATATGGATGAAATTCCGTGAAACCGGATGGGTCTGAAGCTCCTTTATCATTGCGGGCATGGTGCGTGTTTCACCGTTATGTTGAATCACAAGTTTTAAAATAACCTGGCCGACGCCACCCGTCTTCAACACCGTTTCCAGGTCGTTCTTGTTCACTGAAAGCAGAATCGGCTTTGTGTTCGGCCCGTAATATACCGCCGGAATCTGTCCTGCCTGCCTGAGTCTCCGTGCAGGACCGTTGCCGGTTTCGGTTCTTTTTTCTGTTTTTAAGTCTATTAGTTCCAAAATATATCAACCTCCTTGAGACCTTTGGAAAACGCCCCTTTTTGCCCAATTCCTGCATCAGGCTCAAATTTCAATCTTCAAAACACTCAGAGTATTCCTGCGGTTAAAATTTTCGCCTTCCTTGAACTTGAACCAAAATGAACATTTTTCAAAGATCTCACTTAAAAGCGGTTTTACACAAAAAGCGACGTCACCGAATCGCCTCTAAAGCTACGAATAATTGCTTCGCCAATCAGCTTGGAAATGGTCAGCACTTGTATTTTATTGCAGGCTTTGGCATTTTGTCTCAATGGAATGGTATCCGTTACAACAATCGATTTTAATGGAGAAGTGTCAATCCTTTCAATGGACGGTCCCGATAAGACCGGATGGGCACAACAGGCATGAACTTCCTTGGCGCCGTTTCTCATAATCGCATCCGCTGCTTCGACCAAGGTTCCGGCGGTATCGACCATATCGTCAAGAATAACCACTGCTTTGTCGGTAACATTGCCGATAACGGCCATTGCCTTGGCTTTGTTGGGGGCATCACGACGTTTATCGATAATGGCAAGGCCGGCGTTCAGGCGTTTTGCAAATGCCCTTGCCCTTTCAACACCGCCGGCATCCGGAGAAACGATCACAAGCTTATCATTGAAATTATCCCTGATATAATCGATGAGGACTGCAGCAGCAAAGAGGTTGTCTACAGGGATATTGAAAAAGCCTTGAATTTGCCCTGCATGTAGATCCATGGTAATAATTCTCGAAGCACCGGCAACGGTCAGCATATCCGCCACCAGCTTTGCACTGATAGGAACACGCGGGGCAACTTTCTTGTCCTGGCGCGCATATCCGTAATACGGCATGACCGCTGTTATTCTGGCTGCCGAAGCCCGCTTGAAAGCATCGATCATCAGCAGCAGTTCAACCAGATTGTCGTTCACCGGACTACACGTGGACTGGATCACAAAAACATCTCTTGACCTTACGTTTTCATCGATTTCGATCTGGATCTCTCCGTCACTGAAACGTTTAACCTTCTCCCCGCCGAGGGGGACATTTAGATAGTGACATATCTTTTTGGCGAGTTCCGGATTTGAGTTCCCACAAAATACTATAAAATCATTCATTTAATTATAACCCACCATCTTTTGCAATTGCATATCTATTAAAATAAATCGAACATGATGGAACGATTATTTCGCCAATTTCAATCCATCGAAATCTGGCTGGGGCGGGAGGATTCGAACCTCCGAATGCAGGAACCAAAATCCTGTGTCTTACCGCTTGACGACGCCCCAGAAGAAATGTTGCATAGGCCCCGACCCCTTAAGCGAGACGTTTGAAAAATGCTCATTTTTCAAACGTCTCTAAGTTTGAATGTCAAATCCTGTATCTTGTGTAATCATATCTGCAAGATACATTCTCCATCCATAGATATGAAAAAGGGCATGATTGGCCTGTGAGGCCCCATGTGAATCAGAAAAAAGGCCGAATATGGTCGGCCCGCTTCCTGACATTAACGCACCCAGCGCCCCGTGGCGCAATAGCGCCTTTTTAACAGTAGTTATCACAGGATACGTTGATGCCGTAACTGCTTCAAGGTCATTGCATAAATGGCATCTTGGATCAAAGCGTTGATGATTTAAAGGGAAACTTTTAAGTTTTTTTTTGCACTTTGTCAATGCCAAATTCAGTTTTTTATAAACCTCCGCTGTCGATATGCTGACCCCGGGAGACACCAATAATATCGAGAATTTTTCCAGTCCCGGATATGGTTCGAGTTTCTCGCCGATTCCGGTGGCGATGGCCGGTTTCTGAAAAAGAAAAAAGGGAACATCGGCGCCGATTGAAAGTCCCATGGACATCAGATCTTGCATTGAAAACGGATAACCGTAATATCGATTTAATGCCAATAAGACAGCGGCGGCATTGCTGCTCCCTCCGCCAAGACCTGCCGCAACCGGTATCTGTTTTTGAATGACGATTTTGACACCGTCATTTTTTTCAAACGTCTTTAAAAAAAGATTTGCGGCCATATAGGCAAGGTTTGATTCGTCTTCGGGCACCTGGGGATGACTGCATGAAACATCGATATTTGTATGACCGACATGAATTGATACCGTATCGTAAAGCCCGATGCAACACATCAGGGTCATCAAATCATGATAACCGTCGATCCTTTTTCCCAGAATTTTTAAAAAAAGATTTACTTTTGCAGGAGAAAGAATTTTCATCGGATATTTGGATTATTGCTTTTCTTTGATATATATCATCCGTAAATCATAGAGCATATTTTTGAGCATTTTTTCCTCGTCTGTGGTTAAATTCCCCTTTGTTTTCTCTTCCAGCATACCCAGAATATCGATGGTCTGTTTGGCCAGTGGCAGATTCCTTTCTTTTTTCCCTGTTACTGGGTCCTCCGTGACGCCTAAA
>Ga0316575_10000060_pt1 | contig 26238 bp, 19 predicted proteins | sample J5NA_FD_203072 | JGI IMG/M metagenome (GOLD analysis project Ga0316575, IMG submission 203072) | Rhizosphere microbial communities from salt marsh grasses in Alabama, United States - J5-7_050615r2r3 | ecosystem: Host-associated > Plants > Roots > Rhizosphere | place: USA: Alabama | collected...
ATCGTTTCTCATGCAGATGAGGCCTACCCTGAACGCCGCTTCGTAGAGTTTCGGATTTAATTCCAGTGCTTTTTTGTAATTTTTCAGCGCTGAAACAGTATCGTTGAAAGAACGTATCTGCAGTTCTGCAAGATTATACAACGTATTGAAGTCATACGGATTAAGCAGCAGGGCGGTACGATATGATTTCTTGGCGAGATCGGGATACTCCAGATAATAATATGCCATACCCAGTCGTGCGTATGATTTGCTGTGGAATGGATTGATGGAGACTGCGGTCTGAAGCAGCTCCCTCGCCTTTGCATACAGTTTTAATTCCATATAATATCGTGCCAGCTGGTACCAGGCTTCAGCATAGGTGGAATCCACTTCGATTGATTTATTGAAATAGGCCAGAGCCTCCTTCGAAGAGAGGTTTTCCGATGCCTTGATCTGGCCGAGAAAACAAAGTGCTTCGGCATTGCGGGGAAAACTGCTCAGGCACGCCTCAAGCGCACTGCGACTCTCACTGATCTCTCCGAGGTAGAAAAGCGCTATGCCTCGACGTGCGCACTCTTCGGGACCGGTACCGTCCGGAGAATCCTGTTCTTTCAGTATGTCGTATAAGTCAAGAGCTTTGCGGTAGTTCCCGGATTCAAGAAGAGAATAGGCAAGTTTCTTAATGATCGATGTGTTTTTCGGATCGAGCGCATGTATCCGTTCGAGATGCGGTACGGCTTTTTCGGGGGTGCCGTTTTTAATGTATTGTTCGGCGAGCAGCCGGTGTGCTTCGATGTCAAGTGGCCCGACTGAGGGGGAACGCATCGGGTCATTTTTGATTTTCATGTTGGCGGTATGTTGTCTGATCAGCAGCGTATTGACCGTCCAGGTTCCGGCAACGATCAAAACCGTGGCAATAGCCGAAACAATGACGATCCGCTTGATGATCCTGATATCTGCAGGCGACAGGGAAAATAGTGCCATCCGATGTCGGTCTCCCATGGTGAGTACATTCGGCGAAACGGGTCAGACGCGTCATAACCGCTTACATTTTATGAGTATATCATGGATTTCGACTCCTGATCCATAAAAAAATATTGACACTGCAGCCAGTCCTGAATAATTTTTGTTAGCACTCATAGTGATTGAGTGCTAAATGTGGTGTAAACATCTGTATCAACTGTTACCATATTCCCCAAGGAGGATGTCATGAATGTAAAACCTCTTTCCGACCGGATCATTATCCGTCCGCTCGAAGCAGAAGAGAAGACCGCCGGTGGTATCATTATCCCCGATAACGCCAAAGAGAAACCGCAGAAAGGTGAAGTGATCGCCGTCGGTGCGGGAAAAATCGCCGATAACGGTCAGCAGATCGCCATGACGCTCAAGACCGGCGACAAGGTACTTTACGGAAAATACAGTGGTACCGAGGTGTCGATTGACGGCGGTGAATACCTGATCATGCGTGAAAGCGATGTTCTTGCCGTTCTGTGATCAGTGCACGCTACTGTACCCGAATTATTCTGTCAAATATAAAAAGGAGATATGATGTCCAGTAAAATGTTGGCTTTTGATGTATCGGCACGTGACAAACTGCTCAAGGGCGTTGATGCGCTTGCAAATGCGGTACGTGTAACCCTCGGTCCGCGCGGCCGCAATGTCGTTCTTGACAAGAGTTTCGGTTCTCCCACCGTGACGAAAGACGGCGTTACCGTGGCGAAGGAGATCGAGCTTGAAGACAAGTTCGAGAACATGGGTGCGCAGATGGTGAAGGAAGTGGCTTCCAAGACCAGCGACATTGCCGGTGACGGTACCACAACTGCTACCGTGCTCGCACAGGTGATCGCCCGTCTTGGTGTCAAGAATGTGACTGCGGGTGCGAATGCCATGGCGGTCAAACGCGGTATCGACAAGGCGGTAAAGGCTATCATCGAACAGCTCAGAAACGAGTCGAAACCGATCAGCGGCAAAAAAGAGATCGCACAGGTTGCATCCATTTCCGCAAACAACGATTCCGAAATCGGTAATCTTATTGCCGATGCGATGGAAAAGGTCGGAAAAGACGGCGTCATCACCGTCGAAGAGGCGAAGAGCATCGATACCACACTCGAAGTGGTTGAAGGTATGCAGTTCGACCGTGGCTATCTTTCACCCTATTTCGTCACCAATCCCGACACGATGGAATGCGTCATGGATGAGCCGATGCTTCTTATCTACGATAAAAAGATCAGTGCGATGAAGGATCTGCTTCCGTTACTCGAAAAAGTTGCGCAGATGGGCAAACAGCTGCTCATCATCGCCGAAGAGGTCGAAGGTGAAGCTCTCGCGACGCTCGTTGTCAACAAGCTGCGCGGAACGCTCAAGATTGCATCGGTAAAGGCTCCCGGATTCGGCGACCGCCGCAAGGCGATGCTCGAGGATATCGCGGTGCTCACCGGCGGTATCGTCATTTCCGAAGATGCGGGTTTCAAGCTCGAAAACACCACCATCGATTCGCTCGGACGGGCCAAACGGGTAGTTGTTGACAAAGAAAACACAACGATCATCGAGGGTGCCGGAAAGGCCGAAGACATCAAGGGACGCGTCAATCAGATCCGTCGCCAGATCGATGAAACGACGTCGGACTATGATCGTGAAAAACTGCAGGAACGTCTGGCGAAGCTCGCGGGCGGTGTCGCAGTCATCAATATCGGTGCGGCGACCGAAACCGAGATGAAGGAGAAAAAGGCGCGCGTTGAAGATGCACTGCATGCAACCCGTGCGGCTGTCGAGGAAGGCATCGTGGCCGGCGGCGGTGTCGCTCTCATCCGCAGCGCAAAGGTTCTTGACGATATGAAACTCATTGACGACGAACAGATCGGTGTCGACATTATCCGCAGGGCGATCGAAGAACCGCTGCGCATGATCGTTTCCAATGCCGGTCTCGAATCATCGGTCATTTGTGACGAAGTCAAGAAGGGTAAAGGCCCCTATGGTTTCAATGCCTATTCAAACGAATATGTCGACATGATCGAAGCCGGCGTCATCGATCCGACGAAGGTGACCCGTACCGCACTTGAAAACGCATCCAGCATCGCAGGGCTCATTCTGTCAACCGAATGCGTCATCTGCGAAAAGCCGAAAGACGAAAAGGATGCCGCACCGGGTGCCGGCATGGGCGGCATGGGCGGCATGGGCGGTATGGGTGGTATGGGTGGAATGGGCGGTATGATGTAATGCCCGACCACATGTCAGTGTGATTTTACCATGGAGCCGCAGGTGCTTTTTTGCATCTGCGGCTCTGTCCGATACAAAGAGATGCACGAAGAACTTTTGACAGAACGCGAACACCTGGTTCTAGAGGCCGTTGTCCGCAATTATATCCTGAGGGCCGAACCGACATCCTCGCGGTATCTCTCACGGCAGAACGGGTTTGACCTGTGTGCCGCATCGATCCGCAACGTGATGTCCGATCTTGAGGAACGCGGGTACATTACCCATCCGCATACGTCGGCGGGGCGTATTCCCACCGACAACGGGTACCGCTACTATGTGGACCGGCTGATGCATTATACCGACCTCCCGGGTGATGTCAAGCGGCAGATCAGGGCCGAATTTGTAACAGTCAACCAGTCCGATCTTCACTTGCTGCTCGAAACGGCATCCCGTGCACTCAGCAGGGCCACCCGCCAGCTCGGAGTCATTCTGGCGCCGCGGCTCTGCAGGGGGATTCTGAGAAAGCTGTACATCATCCAGATCGGTGAAAAACGGTTCGTTCTCAATATCGCGCTCGATTTCGGTTTTGTCAAATCGATGCTTCTCGAACTGGAGACGGGGATTCCGCATGAACGACTCGAATGTGCATGCCGGATTCTTACGGCGAAATTCGAGGGAAAAACCCTTGAGGAGATCTGTTTCGCCGACGAAGGTGCGTATAGCGATGTGCCTGAGTTCGATCTCGGGATCGTCAGGCTGCTGGTGCCCTCCATCCGCAAGATGGTGGAACCTGAAGGCACTGCGGAGGTGTTTACAAAAGGAAAGACCAATGTGCTCATGCAGCCCGAGTTCTTTGATCGTGACCGGATGGGTGCGGTTATCGAAATCCTCGAAGAGAAGAATATGCTCATGCATCTCTTCGAGACACAGGGTGGTGAGGACCGGGTTCTGGTGACCATCGGCGGAGAGAACAGCCGCGACGGACAGCTCTCGTCGTTCAGTGTCATCAAGACAACCTATACCGTCGGAAGCATGGTGGGAAGTCTCGGTGTCATCGGACCCAAACGGATGCCGTATCCGCAGCTGATTTCAACGGTACGGTACACCGCCGAAGTACTCGGTGAAATCGCGTCCGGAAAGAAACCCTGAAACGGTAAACAATTACTGCATATACGATTCAATGTGAGAGGTGGTTTACATGACGAAAAAGAAAGACCATAAGGAGCATCATGACGATGCGGCTGCAGCAGCGGCTGCTGAACCGGTTGTAACCGATTCCGTGGAAGATTCAGGTGCTGTGCCTGAGGCACCGGTGGGTGAGGCTGCCGAAGAGGGGCCAGATGCCGAAAACCTTGCCGGGGAGCTCAAGGCAGCCAATGAGCGGTATCTGCGGCTGATGGCGGAGTTTGACAATTATAAAAAACGGACATCGCGCGAGTACCACCGGATGATCGAGTCCGCAACCGAAAAAATCATCAGTTCGATGCTTGATGTTCGCAATACCTTTGAACTTGCCATCAAGCATGGGGAAACCAGCAGCGATTATCAGAAGCTTTTTGACGGCGTCAAACTTATTTTTACAAAATTCGACGGAGTGCTCAGTTCGCACGGGCTCACCGCGTTTGCCGAAATCGGTGATGAATTCGATCCCCAGATTCATGATGCACTTATGAAGATGGCGCATGAAACGGTTCCGGAGGATCACATTGCGGATATTTACGAAAAAGGGTACCGTCTCAACGATCGTGTGATCAAGCATGCCAGGGTGATCGTATCGTCGGGAAAACCCGAAGTGGCTGAACCGGCGCAGGAGCAGGCGGCCGATTAACTGTATTCGTTGAAAGATTGAGACTATTATGGCTAAAACCGATTTCTATGAAGTGCTTGGCGTTGAGAAGAATGCAAGCGAAGATGACATAAAGAAAGCGTACCGCAGGCTTGCCATCAAATATCACCCGGATAAGAATCCCGGTGACAAATCTGCCGAAGAGAAGTTCCGGGAGGCTACGGAAGCGTATGAGATCCTCAAGGATCCCAAAAAACGTGCGCAGTATGATCAGTTCGGTCATGCGGCATTCGAACAGGGCGGCTTCGGCGGAGCAGGCGGATTCAGTGGAGGTTTCGGCGGATTTGACATTTCCGACGCGCTGCGGGCCTTCATGAATGATTTCGGCGGAGAGTCGATTTTTTCCGATCTGTTCGGTTTCGGCGGCGGTCGCAGCCGCAGGGGCGGCGGTCGAAGCGAAGGAATCAGGGGCAACGACCTGCAGGTACGGTTACCTTTGACACTTGAAGAAATTGCCGCCGGGACGAAAAAGACTCTCAAGGTACGGCGCAAAGAGCGTTGCGACAGTTGCAGCGGAACCGGCTCAAAGAGCGGAAAGCGCAATACCTGTTCAAAATGCGGTGGCAGCGGCAGGGTACGGCAGGTCGCCAATTCATTTTTCGGTCAGGTGATCCAGGAGAGTATCTGCCCTGTGTGCCGGGGCGAAGGAAGTACGGTTTCCGACCCGTGTTCAACATGTACGGGAACAGGACTCAAACAGGATGAAACGACGATTTCCGTTGAAATTCCGGCCGGCGTTTCCGAAGGAAATTACATCAATGTTTCGGGTAAGGGAGACTGCGGTCCCAACGGTGGGCCGGCAGGTGATCTTATCGTCATCATTCAGGAGAAAGATCACCCGTTCTTCAAACGGCACGGCATCGACCTTTCATGCGAAGTCGACATCACTTTCTCGGAAGCTGCGCTTGGAACACAGAAAATGGTGGATACCATTGACGGCAAAGTCAATTTGAAGGTTCCGGCCGGCACACAGTCCGAGAAGATCTTCAGGCTCAAGGGAAAGGGCGTGCAGGCGCTTCACCGCCGCGAACGCGGTGACCAGCTTGTGGTGATCCATGTGAAAACACCCGAAAAGCTTTCGCGGGAAATGCGCGATCTTTTCGAAAAGCTTCAGACTCTGGAAAAATGAGAAAAGGAAAGTTCTCAATATCCTCTCTCCCGGGGGAGAGGGGATAACGGGGTGAGGTCGTTCACATCTCGATCTTGTCAAGCAGTTCTTTGATTCTCTGGGTATGGAGTACGACGACAGGCGTGTCGTTGGGCTTGTGGCTGATCATTTCGACATGTTCCTTGATGTCGAGGAAGATCGACCGGTAGAAATCGGTAACGGCATTGCACTCCAGGGTGAGATCCTTCATCAGCTTCTCTTCGCGAAAGGCAAGCGTCGTGTTGAGTTTCCCGGTTTTTATCCGTGCCGCCCATTTCTCGATTTTGTACAAGGGTACCGCCACGGCGCGCGAGCTGAAAAGGCCGACGCCGAAAGCGATCGTCGCTGCAACCAGTTCGATTGCGATGATGGGGGGGAGAATGATGCCGAGAATACTTGTCAGCTGAAGGTTCTCCATGATGTCGTTGCTCATGTAAACGAAGCTTCCCTGCTGTGATTTGAAATTATAGATCAGGGCGAGAACCAGAGTGGTAAGCAGCGTCATGAAGACGACAGTGAGAAATATGCCGGCGATCATCCGAAGCTGGATGGACTTTTTGACAAAAAAATTCTTTATCCGCCGACGCGAATGTTTTTCTGTCATTGTTCAACTCCTTGCGCAGGTGGTGGGGTTTTCTGGAAAATAGAAACAATGTCCGCTTTCAGGCAATAGTGCCGATGAAATGACGGATGAAATAGTATGCTATGTTCTTCTGAATTTGGTGACAACATCGGTGCGGTGCGTTCCCTCGTCATTCGCAGACGGCATTTTTCGGGATAGCCTGAGGCTGCATGAGAACCCTGCCGGGTCAGTGCGAAACGGTACCGTTCACGAAGTTCCGAGAAGCCGGAAGAATACAAAAAGAGGATAATTGACGTTAATGGATGAATCTCGCAACCATTCAGATGCGGTAGCAGTTCTGGATTTTGGTGGACAGTATGCACATCTTATCGCCAACAGAATACGGCGACTGGGTGTTTACTCGGAAATTGTTCCGACCCGTACACCGGCAGCCGACCTGTCCGGCTACAGGGGCATTATTTTTTCGGGCTCTCCTTTCAGCTGTCTGGCGCCCGGCAGTCCCCGCTTTGATTCTGCGATTCTGGAACTCAAAAAACCGGTACTCGGATTGTGTTACGGGCATCAGCTCATGATGAAAGTGCTGGGCGGTGGTGTCGGAAAGGGATCGGTCAAGGGAGAGTATGGCAGTGCGATCATGAAAAAAACCGGGAATTCGCCGCTGTTTGCCGGACTTTCCGATACGGAAAAGGTATGGATGAGCCACGGGGACATGGTGACGTCGCTTCCTGAAGGATTTTCGGTTATCGGTTCGACCGATGACTGTGAGTTTACTGCCGTAGCATCGGAGGAACGGAAGTTCTACGGGCTGCAGTTTCACCCTGAAGTAACCGATACTCCGCACGGAATGAAAATTCTCGACAATTTTCTGACCCTTTGCGGGTGCGAAAAAACCTGGAGCAGCGCGACCTTCATCGAGGAGGTCTCGCGGGAGATCATCGCGAAATGCGGCAGCCGCAATGTGTTTCTTCTCGTAAGCGGCGGCGTTGATTCGACCGTTGCCTTCACCCTGCTCAACAAGGTGCTCGGACCGCAGCGCGTGCTGGGACTTCACATCGACAACGGCCTCATGCGTCATAACGAGTCCGCCTCGGTACTTGACTATATGAAAGAGCATGGTTTCGATAACCTGCGCGTCGTCGACGCGACTGCCGATTTTCTTGACGCTCTCGCCGGAGTGTCCGATCCCGAAAAGAAGCGGTCCATCATAGGCAACATGTTCCTTACGGTAAAGGAGAAGGCGCTCAGCTCACTCGGTCTCGATCCGCGGGAGTGGATGCTCGCTCAGGGAACCATCTATCCCGATACCATCGAGAGTGCCGGTACGGAACATGCCGACCGAATCAAGACGCACCATAACAGAGTTGATCCGATACTGGAACTCATCAGGCTCGGACTTGTCATCGAACCGCTGGCACAGCTCTATAAAGATGAAGTGCGCGACCTCGGAGAATCGCTCGGACTGCCGCACGACCTCGTCTGGCGCCATCCGTTTCCCGGGCCGGGGCTCGGCGTACGGCTGCTCTGCAGCAACGGTGCGGTGTCGCCGGTTCCGTCCGCCGATACGGAGAAACTCGGTTCGATCGTCGAACCGGCAGGATATCGTGCGTCAATACTGCCGCTTCGCAGTGTGGGGGTACAGGGCGATGAGCGAAGCTATGCGCACCCGGCGCTTCTTGGCGGAGCGCGCGACTGGGAGAGGCTCGACGCGCTCTCCACCCGCATCACCAATGCAGTTGCGTCGGTAAACAGGGTGGTCTATCGTCTGGCCGGAACCACGCCGCTCGACGGGTACCGTCTCGTGGAGGGGTACGCGACTGCCGACCGGCTTGCAATGCTGCGGGCGGTGGATGATCTCGTGACCAACGCACTTCATGCTTCGGGCGAATATGATTCGATCTGGCAGATGCCGGTGGTGCTGCTTCCATTGGTTGACGGGAACGGAAGACAGTGCGTGGTGCTGCGTCCCATCGTTTCTCAGGAGGCGATGACGGCACGGTTCGTTCCGCTTGACGACGCCACCATTGCTGCAATAGTCAAAGAGGCGGCGCTGATCCCGGGTGTCGGAGACGTGTTTTTCGATATTACGCACAAACCGCCGGGTACGATTGAGTGGGAATGATTGCCGGGGTAAGAAAATACTTGAAATAATAGGAATACATGCACACACGGGAACAAACGGCAATCTTAAAAAGTACGGTTCGGACGTAATTGTATTCAAACCTTATAGTACACTGATATAATTTCTATAGTGTGAAAATTCGTTACGATATCGGAACAAATTCATGAAATTGAAAAAAATCATTTCAATCGGCTCTATTACCGATGATCTCAGCGGCTCGCGCCTTACGCAACACTTGACCGGAAATCAGAGGGTCTCCCTTCTTGAAGAGATCCGCCGCGATATGGTAAAGATTAAACAATATGAATATCCAGGAAGACTTCGAAGAATTCTTAAGGTTACTCAACAGAAAAAAGGTTGAGTATCTGATTGTCGGCGGGTACGCCGTCGCTTTCCACGGCTTTGTTCGGGCAACCAAGGATATTGATATACTCTTCCATAACACTCAGCAGAATATCAGGCGTCTCAGGCAGGCACTCAATGATTTCGGCTTTTCAGTCGACAATCTTGGTGATGTTGCTTTTTCGGAGCAGGGAAAAATTATCAGAATTGGTGTGGCGCCGATTATGATCGAGCTCATCAATGCCATAAGCGGTGTATTGTTCGATACCGCATGGAAAAACAGGGTGCGGGGAATGTATGGCGGTACAACGGTTTACTATTTATCGCGCACGGACCTGTTGAGAAATAAAAAAGCAGCCGGGAGACCGCGTGACCTGCTTGATATCCAGGAATTGAAACAGATTCAGAAGTGATCAATCGACCGGATGTTGAGAAACGCTTAAAATTCCTCTTTAAAAATCAGTGTGTTGAATGGAATTCCGATAGGAAAATCGTAATAGTAGCCACACCGTAATTCGATTTTCCGGAAATTGCGCAACAGCACACAGCATACGGCAGATACATTCGGTACTGACGTTCGAAATACATCCTCGCGCATATTATTTTCATACCGGCCACGTACTCTTTTCAACAGGTCTCTAAACAGGTATCAGCACCATGAAACCGACATGCCAGACTCTTTGTGATATGAAAAAAAACGGAACCGCTATTTCGGTCATTACCGCCTATGATGCCCCTACGGCACGGCTGGCTGTTGAAGCCGGTATCGATCTGCTTCTGGTGGGCGACAGTGTCGGAACCAATGTCCTCGGCTATGCGAATGAGACCGAGGTCACCATGGACGATATGGTGCACCATGTAAAGGCCGTTGCGCGCAGTGCACCGCAATCGTGCATTATTGCAGATCTGCCGTTTGGTGCCGCCGACAACCCTGCGGATGCATGTCGCAATGCGCGTGTTCTTGTCGATGCCGGAACCGATATCGTCAAGCTGGAAGGCTGGTCCGACAAGGTGACGGTTGTGGAAGCCCTCTGCCGGGAAGGGTTTTCTGTCTGCGGCCATATCGGATACAATCCGCAGGTACATGGTCAAAAGGCGAAAGTATTCGGCAGGGACTATGCAGTTGCAAAAGAGCTTCTCGACAGCGCGAAGAAACTTGAAGATGCGGGGGCAGGTCTGATCGTTGTTGAAAAAGTTCCCGAAGAGGTGTGCAGGCTCATCACCGAATCACTTGCCATCCCCATAATCGGTATCGGAAGCGGCCGGTACTGTGACGGGCAGGTTCTGGTGTTTCACGATGTGGTCGGACTTACCGGTCGCAGCTTCAGACACGCGAAGGCATATATTGACGGCAGAAATCTTCTGAAAGCCGCACTCATTACTTACAATGCCGACATTAAAGAGCACCGGTTTCCCGGACCTGAACAGGTGAGTCATGTATCTGATGAAATAATTGCGCAGTTGCGCCCTGCATCCGACTGATCAGCATCCGGGATAAATCATTGATTGGCGCCTAAAAAAGGTGTGTTGTCCTTCTCTCCCTGAGGTATATTTCCAGAAAAGTCATGGTCATGGCTTGATGACACGGCAGGTGTTACCTCTTTCATTATTATACAGAGTCTTTCTGTATCTGCAGTCTGATCTCGGTTACGATTCACAGGTCTTCCAGTCACGGGGAGATGCACTTCATGAATATGAAAAGCATTGCAGGAATCATCGGAGTCGTCGGTGCAATTTTTACAGCTGCCATTCTTGGCGGGTGCGAAAAAAAGAGCAGCGGAAGCCAGAAGAAAAACGGGATTTTTCAGACAATCAACGATCCCATCACCCGTGAACAGACGCTCTACGTCGGCGGATTTCAATGGGGGCCTCCGGCAAGTTTCAACCCGCTTGCCATCAGTCCCGCCTGGCCGGTGACCGGCAACATGAACCTCATTTATGAGGCGCTTTTCGGGTATGATCAGCTCGACGGAACCCTCAAGGGCATTCTGGGAGAATCTTTCAACCTCGAAGGAACCGTTCTTGATGTGGTACTCAACAAAAAAGCGTCATGGGACGATGGCGTTGCGGTTACAGCCGATGATGTAGTGTACTCGTATGAACTTCACAAAAAATATGCAACCCATTTCAGCAACACCTGGAACTTCATTACCGACATAAAAAAGATCGATCCGCAGCATATTCAATTTATTCTCAGCAGCGAGAACAGGAATCCTCTCGTTCTTCGCGACATCATCGCATCGGTACAGGTGTTACCGCAGCATGTCTTCGGCCCTCTTGAAAAGAAAGCATTTGACGAGGTCGCGGCGGAAGCGGGAACCGCTCCGAGCAATGCCGATGTTCTCATGAAAATCCGGGAGTTTAAAAATGATTCACTGCCGGTCGGATCGGGACCGTATACCCTGCGTTCTTATACCGACAATGATATTACTTTACAGCGGATTGATTCCTACTGGGGGAATGTACTCCACGAAGACATATCACCGGCTCCGAAATTCATCATCCACAGGGCGTTTGAAAGCAATGATAAGTTCAATCAGGCGCTGCGGGAAGGTGAACTGGATATTTCACAGACGTTCTGCCCGAAAATCTGGGAAGATACCGCGTATGGCGTGGGAACCTGGTATGATCATGAGCCGTACTATATTCCCGGAATCATTCCTGCACTGCTCATGAGCGTAACCAAAAAGCCGTTTTCTGATGTGGCCTTCAGGGTGGCGTGCGCTCATGCGATCGACTATAATAAGATACGGACTCAGGCGATGTATGGTTATTCGCCGGAACTCAAACCTGGCCTGATCGTGCCGTTCGGGTCTGAAAAAGAGTTTTTCTCTGATGAAGATGCTGCAAAATTCGGCAAGCTCTACGATCCGAAGAAGGCGAAGGCACTGCTCAAGGCAGCCGGGTATACCTGGGACAAGAGCGGTATGCTTAACCTGCGTAATGGCAAAGGTGAACCGCTCACTTTTTTTGCATCGTGTCCCGCCGGCTGGACCGACTGGGAAGCGACCATTAAAATCGCAGTCGAAGGTATGCGGGCAATAGGTATTAATGTAAAAGAACAGTTTGTAGAGTACCCGGTCTGGGACAGTAATCTTAAAAACGGTCTCTTTGATTTCACCATGAAGACACCGCTTCCCGAACAGTCGCCGTCACTGCCCTGGTCACGGTTTGATCAGGTGATGTCGTCCCACAATCTCGTACCGGTCGGCGAAGTGATGTACCTTAATGAAGGCAGATATCAGAACAGTACCGCCGACAGCCTGCTTCAGCTTATTCCCGAACATACCGCAACAGTTGAAATTAAAAACGCCTATCGGGCATTGAACCGTCTTTTCATGGATGAGATGCCGATCATACCCCTCATGTACCGGCCCTGGTTTTTCTACCAGTTCAGTACAAAGTACTGGAGTAATTTCCCGACGGAAAAAAATCCCTACGCTCCGCCGCAGTGCCTCATGGTCGGTGCCGGAGTCCGGGGGTTGTGGGGCATAAAACCCCGCACCGTGAATTGATGGAATGCGGAAAAAATCTTTGCAAAACGTGCAGAGCCGGAAAAGAGAATACTTAAATTTGGTTATTAACAAACCGAGTGCATATATTTTTACACTGTTTTCAGAATTTGAACTGCAATCGTAACTTCTGTCATAAATAACCGTTAACCTGGAAAAGGATACGATTTCTATGAAGCATCTATCGCTGCTTAAAGTCGTGTTGGCCGGCGCATTGTTGTGCGGACTTATTTCCTGCAAGTCCAAACCACAGTCGGGATCAGTCTCCTCCGACGGGTTTCCCCGGGAGAAAACGCTCTATCTGGCGGGCTTTCAGTGGGGTGATCCTAATACCTTCAATCCGCTCAGCGACTGGCCTGCATTTCCTGTTGGCGGAAATTATAACCTGATGTACGAACCGCTTCTCGTTTTCAATTCGATCTCCGGAAAAATGGAAGATCTGCTTGCCAGTGCTCCCGAACAGACCGATGATGCGATTTCCGTGAAAATGAACCCGGCTGTCCGCTGGAGCGACGGCAAGCCTCTCACCTCCGATGACGTTAAATACACCTTTGAAATCGGAAAGAAATTTCCCGGAGCACCTACGGCATATGTGTGGGATTTCATCTCCGATATCGTTGTCGACACGATCGGCGAAGGTGATGCGAAGATCGAGCACGTAAGCTTCAAAATCAACAAGAGCGGCAGAAATAATCCGCTCGTCATCATGGATATTCTTCAGAACATCCGCATCGTTCCAAAGCATTCCATCGAGAAGAAGCTCGAAGAGGTCGGCGGAGAACTTTCAGAACTGCAGAAACTGAAATTTGATTCTCTTCCGGTTGTTTCCGGTCCGTATAATCTGTTCAGCTATTCGAACGAGAAAATCGTTCTCAAGCGTCGCGATGATTACTGGGGCTGCGGCGCACTCTACAACGACAAACTGCCCAAGCCGGTCTACATCATTCATCCCATTTACAAAAGTAATGACCACTTCAGTATCGCTCTCCAGCAGGGCAATCTTGATGTTTCGGCAACGTTCATTCCCCGTATCTGGTTAAAGGCGAAAGAGGGTGTCGCCACATGGTACAAGAAGGAACCGTACTTCATTCCGGCAACAATTCCCATGCTGCAGATCAACTGCACCCGTTATCCGCTTTCAGACAAGAATGTCCGCAAGGCGATGGCGTATGCGATCAATTATCAGGATGTCCGCGAACTTGCCGTTTCAGGATACAGCCCGCCGATTCTTTCGGGGCTTATTCTCCCGTTCGGTATCGAACAGGCGTACTGTTCGGCTGAAGACGTCCAGAAGTTCGGTGTCTCCTTCGATCCCGAAAAGGCGAAGAAGATCATGAAGGATGCCGGGTACACTCCGGTGTTCGATGCAGAAGGCAAACTTGAGTATGTAAAGAATTCCAAGGGCGAAAAGGTGCCGACCATGTACATCAAGTCGCCGGCCGGATGGTCCGACTGGGAATCGATGGTACAGATTGCCGTCAAGGGAATGCGCGCCGCAGGAATTGACGTTCGCGAGGGTTTCGTTGATGCGGGACTTTACTGGCAGTGCATGCCGGTGGGCGATTTCGACCTCGTGATGCAGAAGCCGGTTCCGACGGTAACGCCGTCGAAACCGTGGTCACGTTTTGATGCCGTCATGTCGTCGCGTAACTGGAAGCCCGAAGGTGAAAAAATGAATGAGAACCAGGGCCGCTACAATAATCCTAATGGTAAGGGGTACAAGGCTGAAGTCGACAATCTGCTCAAGCTGATTCCGACGCTTACCGACGAAGCGGAAAAAGTTAAGGCATACCGCAGGCTCAACATCATCTTCATGGAAGACATGCCTGCGCTGCCTCTGGCCTATCTGCCCGAACAGTTCTATGAATTCAGCACCAAAAACTGGACGAATTTTCCGACGGAAGAAAATCCGTATGCTCCGCCGCAGTGTCTCTGTTACGGTGCAGGAACCAAGTCTCTCTGGCAAATCAAATCTGTTTCGGAAGAATAGGAGCCTGCATGCTGAAACGCTATCCGACCCTGAGGTATATCGTAACACGAGCGGGATGGTATTTCATCACGTTCATCGTTGCGGTTACCTTGAACTTCTTTCTTCCCCGCATGGGGGCCAGTAATCCCATCGACATCATCATGGCGAAAGCCGGAAGCGGTCTTGATACCAAGGCCGCCGAAGCCAAGGAGGAGGCATACCTCAAAGAGTTCGGCCTGGTCGAACTTGACGCACAAAAAAACATCCGGCGCGACGCGGACGGAAAACCGCTTCGCACGTCCGCCTGGAAGCAGTTCCGCAACTACATTTTCATGTGTCTGCGGGGAGATCTGGGAACATCGTTTCTCAATTACCCCAAAAAGGTAGGTGACATCATCCTGCAGGCCGTGCCGTGGACAATCGCACTGCAGTTGCCGACCATCATCTTCGGATGGATCATCGGCAATGTGCTCGGAGCGCTTGCCGCCTATCGCCGCGGAATTTTCGACAAGGTGTTTTTTCCGCTGTCGCTGCTTGCCAACTCCATTCCGTTTTTCGCATTCGGAATGCTTTTGATGTATATATTTGCGATTATCTGGCCGGTATTCCCGGCAATGGGCGGATATGCAGGAAATCTGGTTCCCTCATTCAGTCTGACGTTTTTCGGCAGCGTGGCATATCACTACGTCCTGCCGTTCTTCTCGATCTTCCTCATTCTCGCGGGAGGTCAGGCAATCGGCATGCGGTCGATGAGCATTTACGAGCTCGGTACTGATTATGTCAAGTATGCCAAATGGCTTGGCGTGCGTGAAAACAAGATCCTCATGTACATATTCAGAAACGCGATGCTGCCGCAGCTCACCGGTCTTGCCGTGTCAATCGGTACCATGATCGGCGGAGCGCTCATCACCGAGATGATCTTTTCGTATCCCGGACTCGGCATGGCGCTGCTTACGGCGATTCAGGGCAACGACTATCCCCTCATTCAGGGATGTACCCTGCTTATCACCGTAAGCGTACTCATTGCAAATTTTACAGTTGATATACTTATCGGCTTCCTCGATCCGCGGGTCAAGGCCGGAATGGGAAGAGGTAAATAATGAAGATTCTCAGCAACCTGCTCAAAACACCTTCGTTCCTCTTCGGATTCGGCCTTTTCGTCCTGACGATTCTTGTGGCGGTCTTCGGCCCGCTTCTGTATCACGTCGACATCATTACCCGCGTGGGCATGCCGTATATGCCTCCGTCAAAGGAACATCTGCTCGGCACCAACCATCTCGGTGTCGACATGTTGAGTCTGCTTATCAAAGGGCTCGGTTCCTCGCTGTACGTCGGATTCATGGCGGGAATAATCGCCACGGTCACGGGAACGCTTCTCGGAGTGTACGGCGGTTTCAAGGGGGGCTGGCAGGATGATATCATCACGCTGCTCACGAACCTGTTTCTGGTCATTCCCTCGTTCGTCGTTCTCATTCTCATCAGTTCAAGTCTCAAGGAGGGACGGTCACTGATGCTGATCGGGCTCATCATCGGTCTTACCACCTGGACGTGGAGTGCCCGTGCGGTGCGTGCCCAGTCGGCCAGTCTCAAGAGCCGCGACCATATCTCTCTTGCGCGTGTTAACGGTGAGGGGACGTTCAGGATCGTCTTCTACCATATACTAATGTATCTGCTTTCGTACGTGTTCATGGTGTTCATCCTGCAGACGGCAAGCGGCATCCTTTCCGAATCGTGCATAAGCATGATCGGGCTCGGACCGTTCGATACCGTTTCGCTAGGAACGATTCTCAACGAAGCCATGAAAAACGAAGCGCTCGGTGACGGTGCCTGGTGGGCGTTCATTCCGGCCATGGTGCTCATTACGGTCATCGTGTTTGCATTGTATGTCATTAACGCCTCGATGGAAGGCGTATTCAATCCGCGCCTGCGGAAATAGGAGCTTTTATGCCGATTTTTGAAGTAGATAATCTTCATCTGCACTATCTGACCCGTTTTGGCGACAAGATTCCCGCGGTTGCAGGCGTTTCTTTTTCCATGGAACAGGGTGAGGTTCTCGGAATCGCAGGTGAATCGGGATGCGGAAAGTCAACACTTGTCAACGGCTGCATGGGACTGTTCATTCCGCCGCTCTGGCCGACCTCCGGTGATGTCCGTGTCGCCGGCGAGTCGATCATGGGCCGCTCGCCCAGGGACATCAGAAAAAATGTCCTCGGTAGAAAAGTCGCCATGATTCCGCAGGGAGCATTCAATTCGCTCAACCCGACCCGCAAGATCAAGGATATCGCCATTGACATGATAGCAAGCCACGAAGGGGTGACGAATAAAAAAGAGGTATACGAGCGTCTGCGTCAGCGGTTCGATCTGATCGGAATGGAAACTGAACGGGTACTCAATGCGTATCCCATTCAGCTTACCGCGGGAGAACGGCAGCGAAGTGTCATCGGTATCTCGACGCTGCTTAATCCGAAAATGGTGATTGCCGACGAGCCGACTTCCGCGCTTGACGTGACGACACAGAAGGCCGTTATTAAGATGATCTTCGATCTGCTTGATAAGCAGATTTTCTCGACCATGATTTTCATCACGCATGAGCTGCCGCTTCTGCGGCATGTGGCCAAGCGCATCGCCGTCATGTATGCCGGAGAGTTCGTCGAGGTCGGTACCACCGAACAGCTTATTTTCGATCCGCGGCATCCGTACACGATCGCGCTCATGGGGTCGATGCTCAGTGCCGAGCCGGGACAGAAACAGAAGAAGCCGGTCGCCATCGAAGGTGCGCCGCCCAATCTGGCGAAACCGATCGAAGGATGCCGTTTCGCGGCGCGCTGTCCGGTGGTGCGCGAAGACTGCAGAACAAAAAAACAGGAAATACGAATCGTCGGGGAGAGACAGGTGAGGTGCGCGTATGCAGAATAATTCAGTGATTTTCAGTGCGAACAATCTTACCTGCGAGTTCGGTCACGGAAAGAAGATCGTCCGGGCCATCGACAACCTGACATTTGACATCCGCGACCAGGAGATCGTGTCGCTCGTGGGCGGCAGCGGCTGCGGAAAGAGCGTGCTTGCCAAGATCATGCTCAACCTGATTCAGCCGACGTCGGGGCAGTTTCTTTACAAGGGGAATACCATCAGGAGTCAGCGTGAACACTGGCGCGAGGTGCAGCCGGTTTTTCAGGATCCGTTCTCGTGTTTCAATCAGTTCTTCACCATCCGCTCACAGCTCAAGGATGCCTTTCGCATCCTGAAGGTGAAGCCGTCCAAAAAGGAGATCGAGGACCGGGTGGATCAGGCGCTTATGGCGGTCAATATCGTTCCGTCGGAGATCGAGGGCAAATATCCCTTCGAACTCTCGGGTGGACAGATGCAGCGCATGCTCCTGGCGAGGATTTTCATTCTGCGTCCGACGGTACTCATTGCCGATGAACCCACCAGCATGGTGGATGCCTGTGTGCGCGCGAATATTCTCGATTATCTGATGAAGCTCAAAAAAGAGCTCAACATGACGATTGTCTTCATTACGCATGATATCGGTCTTGCCTATTATGTGAGTGATCGCATATTCATCATGCACAAAGGACGGATTGTCGAGCAGGGTAATCCTGACGATGTCGCGCTCTCTCCGAAAAACGAGCATACGATCAAGTTGCTTGATGATATTCCGGACATTCATAAGGACTGGATCAAGAAGTAGCCGGCAAGGGAGTGTTTCGTACTCCGGAAAAGTACAGGGAAGCGTACCTGAAGGTTGCAAAGATGCGGTTCTTCAGGTATGTTACCTACTATAAAAGGGGAGATGGTGATCGGGCGGACACCCCGGTCACTGGACATGAGTTACCTTCTGAAACGTTTAACTTTGAATAAATTCACACCTTTCACATTACGACTCTCAGGGAGGGTTGGTTGATGACCTTAAAAAAACTGCTGTATGTTGTTCTGTTTTTCGGCGGCGGTGTGCTGCAGAGTGCCGTTGCAGACGGGAACACACCGGTTGACACTACCGATTTTGAAAGTTTTCTCAAATCCTACGGCATGACGGTGGAAGAGTTTCAGTCACGTGTCGGTTCCACGAAAATGTTCGGCGGATCGTCACCGGTTTCGTTTTCGGGCGAAGGCCGGGTGAAGATTCAGTATCATTCGTTAACCGATGAGCAGCCGTGGATGCTCTGGGACCGAAGCCTCATTCAGACGGGGTATGAAGGAAACGAGAGCATGTTCCGGATGGGAATGGTTGCACGCGCCGGAAGAAACGCGGTGCTCTATTCCAAAATCGGGTTTCAGAATACGATGCCCGGTCTTGTCTGGAATAACGACAAGGATGAGGATGGTACCTATCAGGCGCAGACGCGGCATGACAAAATGCTCGTGACGGCCAACATTCATGAAGACATGAGTGCCGGTCTGGCGATACGCACGGTTCCGGTATCGTTCTGGCTGCGGATGGGAGCCGTTAACTGGGTGGAAGCGTCCCCGTTTACCATCTGGAAATCACAGCCGCGGACATTCGCATGGGAGTTCCTGCCGTTCGAAATCGAGCAGCCGATCGCCCGTTATTATGAATACAACATTGCCAAGGGAGAAAAGGCCGGTCGTGCCGCATGGCATAAAAAGGCATTCAACGGCATCTGTCTCGAAAGTATCAATCTGCCGAAGAAGTTCTACCTTGATTTTCTCTATGGTACGTTCGAGCGGTACGACAACTTTGAACGGGAGTACATTGATGTTGCCGGTGACAGAACCTATACCGAAGGGTTTCCGCTCAAGGGAACCGGTATCGGCGATTCGTATCGTCACATCATGCATCTGCGTCTGGCGAAGATGAAGGTTCTCAACGACCTGATTCTCGGATTCAACTTCAACCGTATCGACTATAATGAAAATATCTTCAATTCGCGGGATCAGTCCAATTACCGTTTTCTCGATGTGTTCGGGTTTAATAAGTTTCGGAAAAATGGGGACGCCTTGACTTATAACGGAACGGGTTTTTATAAGGAGCCCGTAACCGTGTCCGTCGACCTGCGCGGACCGATCGCGGATAAAAAGTACGAGATTCATTCCGATGTCGCCATCACGAGAATCGATACGACCTACATGACCTGGGACAGTTCTGATGGAAGTGCGCGCTACAAGCGCAGTTTCGGATCAAGCCCCATTGCACCGGCTTTTTATACCAAGTTTGCCGCAAATGTCGCACTGCCGTTTCAGGTTGATGTCGCGGCGATCAGCAAGGGATTCTATTCTCCCATGTCCTTTGTCGCACCGAACGATGCGTTTTACGCTTTCGGGTCGAATCTGGTGGGATCGGGAAAGTTTCTCGCGCGTCATGAGGCTTCGCCCTATGTTCAGAACATGATGGGAGCCCTGGTGTCGGTCATGCCGAAACTTCCGGGATACGGACATTGCAAGATCTCCTACGGACAGCATTTCCAGATGAAGGAGGGGCGCGACATTCTCTATATGCCGTATCGACTCAACGGGCTCGATGTCTTCTCTCTGTTTCATGCAAGTTACGATCGCTGGGGAAGCGGACACATCGATCTGTCGACCGAAGCCAAAGATAATAAGCAGCTTGGAATGTATATGAACCGTGCGGGAGATCAGAGCTTCAAGACGTATGCGAATTACAAGCCCTACGGTAATGAGGCGGGAGGTTTTTATAATGACTACCTGTCGGCATATGAATGTTTCGTACCGTATCCCGACAGTGTCATGGCACGCAAGAACAATCAGGCGTCCGTGGGTAATAATCCCACCACAAAACTCGATACCGCCTATATGCTTACGGAAACGCGTGTGGTTGACGGGGATACCAGTTACACCGGCTTTGTACCGGTAAGCCGCAAGTTCACCAATAACTTCGAAGTTGATGTTTCGTATGACATCAGCGACATGATCGGATATGCGAACAATTTCTTTATCGGCGGGTATATGGCTGTCAATAATGTGACAACCTCCTTCGCACCCATCGCCACGGGATCGAAGGGAGCGAATGTGCAGCTCTGGTCGCTTTACGTACGCTTTGAACCTGCAATCGCGCTGTCGAAGAAGTTCTATATACTCGGGCTGTTCGGGTATGAAAACTGGCGTTCCGAAAAGGCATGGATGAACTTTCTCGGGAGCGATAGTACGGATGTCAAGGAAAACCTTTCGGCGGAAAATGTCGCGATCTTCGAGAGCGGGAACCATACGCTCAATGTGCCGATCGATTATCGGGACATGGCATACGGACTCGGCTTCGACTGGGAGATGCTCAACCGTGTCGGACTTCACGGACGGGTCAAATGGATGAATCACGTTGACAAGTATTTCAAAAAGAACGACTGGTCGACACCGATAGTCTCACTTGAAATTAAAACCTGGTTCTAACGGCATCGGAGAAAACAATGAAAAACAATAACACTTCACGATATAAAGGTACAACGAAAGGATCTCGAATGATCATGAGAACCTCATTGACTGCACTGTTTATTGCTGCCGTTGCCGTTATGGCGGGGGCGGAGTCGGATGAAAGCCGTCTGGGCCGGATCGAGGCACAGATGAATTCGGTACTCAACAAGGCCGGTATTGACTTCAGCGGATCGTTCCGGTCGCAGTATTTCGGTTCGACGCTCGACGAAAATTCGGGCGACAGCGCTGTTCACTGGGGCAACAACCGTACCGAGACCAATGAGTTCACCTCGGTCGATTTCGACATAAAGGCGCATCCCAACGAAGCGCTTTCGGCACGGGTTATCTTCAGAATGCATCAGAACTGGCAGAACTTCTTCTCCGATGTCTCGAACCCGATCTTTTCACGCTGGATCAGCATTGACGGAAATGTCGACAACATGTTCCGCTTCAATGTGGGAGACTTCAGGCAGCACTACAGTCCGCTCACCCTCTGGTCGCCGGACATCGAAATTGCCTACGAACCCGAGATCTTCGCTGCAAAGCGTCGTGAAGCTCAGAATGAAGTATTTCTCGGCAACAATGACCGTCTTCTCCAGGGTGTCAATTTCAACATGGATGCGGAAGTGGTGCCCCTGTTCAATGAGTTTCATTTCAACGCACTGGTCGCACGTCTGAGATGCGGAGGAACCAAGTTCAAGAACGGATCTGCGGTTGCCGACAATTTCGAAGTTGCAGCCATGGACCGGATTCTCGGAGGCCTCAATCTTGATCTTCTCATGCTGAAAGGACTCGGCATCGGCGGTACCGTTCTTAAAATCGGTGATGTCGAGCCTACGTATGACGGGTCGTTGAACAAGGCGGCGCTGCTTGCACGTCAGGGATTGATGTTTGCCGGGAGACTCAAGCCCTCCACGTCGATTTTCATGGATGCCGATGTCTTTACCGCGGCACTTGACATAGAGGCGGCATTTTCAAGCAATAAGGATACCGCATGGTACTCTATCGATGCGGTTTCAGGCGATACGACGACCATGGATTCGTCGTTCGGTTTGGGAATGGCGATCAACATCGGTCTTGACGGAAGCGTAAAGGTCGGGGAAAACGGAAAGATTGCGTTCAATGTCGGTTTCATGAAGAACGACAGTCTCTACCGTAACGAACTGGCGCAGAGCCCGACATTTATCGGTCAACGCATCATGAATGTCGAAAACGACCGCAACAGCGGCCAGCTCTACACGACCTTCGATGCACTGTACAATCATGTGTTCAAGTTCGCCCCGAACGAGGGCAACTACTGGACAAAAGAACCGCGCGAAAAGCTCTCCTATGTTACGGGTATCGTCACGCCGCATGAACTTGACTCCGCGTGGGCAAAGGGAGCGTCGTTCTTCGCGCACGATGAGTACGGCCGTGGGGATCCCGCGCTGCAGACGGTATTGCCCTACGGTCCTGCGACACCGAACCGTGTGGGTCCCAAAGGCACCGTCTCCCTGTCGCTGCTTGACGGCGGTATCGACGCAAGCGTGGATTTCGCCATGCTCAGCGAAGCGAAACCGATGGCCGGAATGGAGAAGGCCACGTTCTCGAAAGTCGGCGGCGGACTCGGCCTCGACATCGCAAAGTGGGCGACCGTTCTCAATACGTTCAAGGTAAGCTTCGGGTATTCGATGGAAAACATGGCGGTCAAGGATGTGTCCGGCTTCACCGATGTAAAGAGCAACAACAGCTTCATGAATCTCGGATTGTATTATAACTTCTGGCAGCGGTTTTCATTGCTTTTCGGCTATCAGCAGATTGTCAATGATCTCAACTCGAAAGTCCTGATCGGTACCGACATCATTGCAGTGGACGGAAAAGTCACCCAGTCCCAGTGGGCTGCAGGACTTGAATACAAAGTCAGCAACACCAGCAAGGTTATCGCACGCTTCGGCAATGTCGGTGCTAAATATCCAGATGCAATCGATTCGTTCAGTGCAACGCAAACAGAAGTGTATCTGAATGTGGATTTCTGATCTGATCATGATGAAGGTGGTGTCATGCAGGGTGCAAACAGGTGCCCTGTACGAAATACTAAGCGGTAAAAAGGAACAACTATGAAAAAGAAATTAATACTGGTGGCAGCGGTGGTAACGGCCGGTATCCTGATGCTCGGGTGCGGGCTGCAGCTCAAACCGCTGGCATCAATGGTGAAGGATTCCGGTGAATCAAAAGCGGCCGCCGGATCGGACAATGTCGTTTTCCGCTTTTTCGACGAGGATTTCATATCGGGCGGATATCCGTACTGGTATCCGGACAACTCGAATGTGTTTATCCCCGAAGAGTCGGGAAAGAACGGTGAAGTCGCCCTTCAGTTTGATCTGATTGCCAATGACTATTCGGGCGGATCGGTATGCCTCTACAATCTGCTCTATGATCTTGAGCCGTACTACAGCCGCGGTGCGCTGCAGTTCTGGATAAAGGGCAAGAACGGCGGCGAGATCGCATGGGCGGCGCTGGTTGACGAAGAAAACAGCGACGGCAAGAAGACGGTCGTCCGTCTGCCCATTCAGAATTACGGCGGTATTTCCAGTGAATGGAAACTCATCTCCATTCCGCTCGCCGATTTCGGCAAGAGGGGCGTTTACTGGGACGAAAAGAAACGCGTTGAAGTACCCGAACGGTTCAACTGGAAAGGCGTTGCGGAATTCCGCCTCGAAATCAAAAAGGCCGACAATCAGGAGTTCACGGCATGGGTCGACGATATCTTTATTGTCAAGGATGTCTACGAGGCGCGTCCCGATGTTGAAGAAGAGTACTGGGATGAACGCAAGGAAACAATCCCGCCGCCGCCTGTTTCCGAAAAACCGCAGGTTACCGAAAGAAACCTGTTTTTCGGGGATGAGGTCCCCGGTGGCGGGTTCGTCTATGTGTACGGCGGAAAAACTGCCTACAAGGTGCATGCGAGCACCCCGCCGACCGATAAGGGGATTCTCACCTGTTATCTTGATAACGGCGATTACTCGGGAGTCACCCTGGCACTCGGTGCCGGGCACAGCGTCAATCTCGAACCTGCCCGTGAAATGAAGGCCGCGGGGCTCGGCTTCTGGGCGAAGGGTGCGCCGGGCGTCAATACCATCTATCTCGGTATCCTCGACGATGAATCGGACGGGATGAAGGTGCAGACGAAACTGTCGATCGGGGATTTCGGCAAGATCGATACGACGTGGAAATATTTCATGATTCCGCTGCGCAGGTTCCAGACGGTCGGAAAATACTGGGACGAAACGAAGAAGGCGGAAGTGGTCGGTGACATCAAGTGGAACCAGGTCAACGAGATCCGCTTTTCAAACAATAAAGAAGAAAACCGGCTGGAGCCGGGTGAACCGGTAACGTTCTATGTCGATGATATCGCCGTCATCGATTCGATACCCGGCTATGTGGATCCGGAAGAGTACTGGGCGGCGTTCAAATCCGACGCTCCGAACGTAATGCTTCTTGATTTTGAAGAAGATCAGGATCTGTCGAAGTGGGAGATGTCGAAGGGACCGAAGTCCGATATCAGCCTCGAACTGGTAAAGAGCGGAGCAAAAGACGGCGGTGAAAAGGCCATCTCCATTACCTTCAAGCTCAATGACTGGTGCGATGCCGTCTATCATTTCAAGCGTAACAACGACCCGATGATCAAACGCGACTGGTCGAAGTACTGGGGCATCAAGTTTGACATGTACACTGCCAAACCCTATCAGGGTATCAATGTTCAGGTAAATGACGCCGGCGGTGAAGTGTTCATTGCAACCTCGGGATCGTCGAAAGGGTGGCATGAGGTACTGGTTCCGTTCAAGGCGTTCTACAAGTTCCCCTACTGGCAACCGCCGGATGCGGAACAGAACGGCAAGTTCGACATGGAAGACGTCCAGACCATCGACTTCAAGGCATCGGGCGAGGGAACATCGGGCACGTTCATGATCGACAATGTCAGGCTTACGAACGAACGGGATGTGCAGAAGGAGAAAGCACCGGAGAAAGTCAATGTCGCGATCACCGGTGATCTCAATGATGTCATTACCCAGAAAATCAACGACGGTCTTTTCGGCATCAATGCGGCGCTCTGGGATGGTGATCTGCTTCGTCCGAAGACCGCGGAGTATGTTACGCCGGTACATCACAGTGTCCTGCGGTATCCCGGAGGATTGAGGGCCGATGACGATCACTGGAAGGAAGTGCTTGCCAAAAAGGATTTCATGGTTGACACCGATGAATTCGGCGACTTCTGCAAGCAGACCGGCACTACTCCGATGATCACCGTCAACTTCGGTAAGGGTACGCCGGAAGAAGCGGCCGAGTGGGTCAGGCATGTCAATATCGAACGGAAGCAAAACGTCAAATACTGGGAAGTCGGTAACGAAATTTACGGAAGCTGGCACCCGTATCAGACAACCGGCGAGGACTACGGAAAGCGTGCGGCAGAATTCATCAAGGCGATGAAGGCGGTTGATCCGTCAATCAAGATTACCGTCGTCTGGGTACTTGAAGGTGACTGGAACCGCGACGTCTTCAAATACACCAAGGATCTTGCCGATGGCGTCTGTGTGCATCACTATCCGCAGCATGCGGGTGAGGAGAACGACGCGGCGCTGCTTTCTGCGGCTGCAAGCCTCAACGACATTCTTCCCGGTGTCCGCAAACAGCTCGAAGAGTACGGTGAGCATGGGAAAAAGTACGAGATCTGGCTGACGGAATGGAATTCCGTCGACTTCAAACCGGGTCCGCAGACACTCGGCATTGTCAATGCCCTGTTCGTCGGCGATTACCTCGGAACATTGACCAGGCATAATATCGAACAGGCGTCGTACTGGGATATCCACAATGACATTACCGAGCAGGGTGGTGACTACGGCTATCTCTCGCGTACCGGTGCGCCCGATGGTGACAATGTTCCGCGACCGTCGTATTTCGCTTTCAAGATGGCTTCCGAAGGACTGCGGGGAAAACTGCTTGACTCGAAGGCCAACAATGAAAACGTCTCCTGCTATCTTGCGCAGGACGGCGGAAAGAAAAATCTGATGATCATCAACAAACAGCCGGAGACCAAGGCTGTGGTGACCATCTCGATTCCGGGGTTCGCGGGCAGCGGTACCATCAAGCAGTTGACGAAGCAGAACATGAAGGACGGGTATTCA